>SDBT01000149.1_pt1 | contig 93848 bp, 162 predicted proteins | sample 2277101 | NCBI WGS metagenome assembly SDBT01 (sample SAMN10404973, study PRJNA504765) | marine sediment metagenome | isolation source: marine sediment core GS10_PC15, 103 cmbsf | place: Arctic Ocean: Southern Knipovich Ridge | collected 2010
TTCGTCTGTGAGGCGCTTTAGGAAGGCGTCTAATTTGCATCCGTATTCGTGGTTGATGGGTCGCCGTTGGCATACCGGGCAACAATTTGTATCAGATTCTTCCCAAGTTCCAGACCATTCAAGATCGCCAATCGTTTCCCTGCACTCCCTCGGCGTAGGCAGCCTTTCCTTCGATGGAGGGGTCATGGCTTCCATTCCTCCTCTGCCATTTTTTGAACTTTGGGATCAAGTATTATGCGTTTCTCTTTCCCGCAAACAGAACAGTCGCAAAACATCACGAGTGCCATAGCGGCCCTTTGCCGGTGCTTTTCGGGATCTAGTTTTGGATATTGATGCCACCTCATCGGGTTTATAATCCACTTTTTGAAGTGGGGCCAAAACATTATTTTGCCTTCGCTCATTTGTTTTTCCCTTCACCTTCGTTCAAACACGCCTCGTGTGCCTGCCTGTGTTCATCTGCTACGAAACGAAAGTCTTGCCCGTCTTCTATCTCTTTATGGCATAGGAAGCAGTAGTACCATTCCGGGCTGTTTCTGCTCATGGCTTCGGCTCAGGTTTCGCCTCGCGCCAGAACGTGATCACCATGTTCACCTTCCACGGTGTCAGACTCTTTTGGTAGAGGTAGTGCAGCTCGACGGTGAAGGCGCGGTAGCCGGCGAAGTGCAGGGTCTGGGTGACCTTGCCGTGAATTCTATAGAAGAACGATTCGTTGGGCACGTCGACGCTGATCCAAGGCAGCTTGCTGGCCGCGAAGACATGCTTGGCGTCGCAGCTGCCCGTCGTGTCTATCCCCGCGTTCCTCAGCAGCATGACCGCGTCCTCGATGCCGGGGTCCAGTGGCTCGTAGATCTCGTTCATGGCTTCTCCTTCCAGCAGGTACCGCATCTGGATAGTTGGTGAATGTCTATCGGTGTCACTGCGTCTCTCATAATGATCTTGGACATCCTGCCCACCCTGGTACTGTCTGGCTTCCAATGGACCAGGTGAGGGCACTCGACGGTCAGGTGATACTTGGCGGTGCCCATGTACTGTCTGAAGCCGTGGGTATGGTAGACGATGATCTGACCCGGCGCCAGCCTGTCCTTCAGTGGTATCCCGTCGGGATGAGGCGATACGTCGCAAATGTCTTTCAACGGAATCTCGGGTGCCTTCATCACGACCGCTTCCCGCCGCGCGCCAGCCACTTCTTCGCCGCCGCGCCGCCAAGTACGGCCCGTCCGCAGCGAACGCAGATCATCGAACCGCAGTCCCAGCATACGATGTGCTGAGAGAACCGAGTCAGCTTGCCGTGCTTCCTGCATACGTATGGCTTGTCAGGCTTCTTCATTCAGGAACCGCTGCGAGTAGACCTTCTTCTCTGAGCCGTACATAAATCGCTAGTGATTGATAGAAGTAGTCGCTTGGCTTTGCTGACTTATCTCCGGTTGCGTTTGCTAAGTGGGCAATAGAGTAGGCAATTTCTTTTCTTGCACGTTCTTCCCGTTCGATTGCACTGCTTGGTGGCCTCTTCATGGTTCAGGGACCAGGAATCCGGCCTCGACCATCCTCGGCTCGTATGCCCTCGCCACATCCAGGATCGTCCTCCTCAGCACCCTGGTCGCGATTCCGTCCAGGCCGAACTCGCGGGCCGTGACCTTGTACTTCTCGATCAGCACCTTCATGCCGTCTAGCATGCCGGGGATCATGGATCGTGATGCAACAATCAGAGCAGCGTTTCCTTGGAGTTTTCCACGCACCACATCAGCAATCATTACGTTCATATGCCTATTAATCCATACACTGTCTTGACCATACTCAGTAGATTTCTTTTTGAATTCCGATGTCCATGGCCCAGTGCTAGCTTCATCTATCATCTGCTCGCCTTGCTCCACCCAACTCTTGAGACAGCGCAGCGCGTGGTTGGGATTGTTTTCAATCATGGTTTCGGCTCCATGAGCTCGCCCCTCGGCGCGCCGCCCTCGCTCGTGTCCGACCCGGTACCGATGCTCGGGTTCGCCGGCCGGCCGTTGATCCTCATGCCCTCGCGCGTGCCGTCGTCGTTCTCCCAGTAGCCGTCGCCCCACGTGCCGGGGCTGAGAAGCCGAGATAGGCCTACCCAGCGCTGCGACTTGACCTCGGCCGCGTGCTTGCTCTTGCCGCACCTGGGGCACGGACCGTCGAGGAAGAACACGTCGCCCCTCCACGGCTTTCGATGGTATCCGCAGGGGCATATCGAAAATAATTCGAACGGGTTCATGAGTCTTCCTTCCTGTTCCTTGGCCTGCCCTTCGCGACCGGCCTGTTGGACCTCGGTTTCCGCAGCTCCTCCAAGGACTTGGGCGGCATGGTCGTGCCTGGCCTCGAGGTCCAGTCGTCCTTGCGGAACCCGGGTTGGAGCGAGAAGAAGAGGAACGTCAGCCTCGCGTTCTGGTGGTTGAACTGGGCGGGCATCGGCAGACGCCACAGCTCCTTGTTCAGGGTCGCGCGGTCCCAGGCCAGGCTCCTCATTATGATCCTCCTCAATCCGCGGCGCCACAGCGCGATCCTCACGGCGAGGAACCATCCCTCGCTCGGCGGCGTCCCGGCCACGATCACCTCCCTCGGCAGGTTCATCAGACGTCACTTCCGCGGATGGTCTTGCGTCCGGCGGCCCTTGCTCGTTTGACGGCTTCCTTCAGACAGTGACGCACGTAGTCCGAGAGTACTTGCTCCAGCTCTGCCGAACTGCACGATGTGTTGTCCTCTATGTATTGCTTGATCTTCTTGTTCGGCATCAGCAAGTCAGCCATCATCGGCGCATCGCCACGAGCTCTGCCTCGAGCCTCTGGACCTTGCCGCTCTTCCACGCCTCGTCGAACAGTCCTTGAACTCTCTGCGAGTCCTCGGGGTGGAGGTCGTCCAGTACCGACGCCATCTCCAGGAGCTTGAGGTACGTCGCCGTACCGACCGTGGTCCTCTTGCCGGCGGTGTCGGGTATTCCTTCCGACTCTTTTCCCCACGCCGCGTCGAGCAGCTTGTGGGTTCTCTTCGCGTCCAGGGGATAGCGGATGACCAGCTCCACCGCCAGCTCTCTGAGCCTGAGGTACCTCCTCGTCTCGAGTTCGACCGTCCCTGCCGTCATGCGCGCTTCTCGTACAGCATCCTGAATACCACGTCGGGACAGACGCCGTAGCTCCCGTCCTTGTATCTCATGACCCAGTCGCCGAAGTGGAGGTTGACCTCGCGACCCCATGCGTCAGTGACGCAGATGTGGCCCTGCCAGTTGATCTTTACGCCTTTGGGATGATCCTGGTTCGGAAGGAACTGTTGCGCTCTGACAGGCTGCAATTTTCTTGGTTGGAACCAGGAGCGCATTATTCGTCGAGCTCGTACAATAAACGGAACAGATAGTCAGGGACGCGGTCGTAGCGGCCATCCTCTGCGCCGGGTACGATCCAGTCACCGGGAGATATGGGGATGACGTATCCGTCGTCGTTGATCACGCAGTGTTGGCGATTGTCCGCGCTCCAATAGACCCCAGGCGGCAGCGAGCCGGTATTTGCGCCCTGCTCGTACTGTGTCGCGAATATGGTTGTGGACATCTTCTTCCTGAATCTAGGCATCGCTGTCCTCCTTGACCCTGTCTCTGGCGTTCGCGAGCTCGGCCAGCTCGTGCTCCGTGAACTTGCCGCCCCAACCCGAGAAGCAGACGTCGGCGTCCTGTCCAGTGATCTCCTTGTACGCCCTCTGGACCGCCTCGCGCATGGGACTGTCCGCGCCGTGAATCATCTTCCCGGTGAACGGGCCGATCTTGCAGTCCCATACCTTGTTCTCCACGTCGTGCGTCTCTTCGTCCTTCTGCACGGTCTTCGTCGCGCTCGCCCTATTTCCGGCCTGCCTCGTGTCAATGAGCGAGATGGTCATGAGCTTCGCCTTAGATATCTCCTTGCCCATCTGTTCCTCGATCATGATGTCGGGACCCATGACCATATCTTGCTTCGCGCTGGGCGGCAGCTTGGCGACCGCCTGTGCGTCCCAGGCCACCGTGATAAAGGGGCCCTTGGTCTCGCTGTGCGTGACGTCCACCACCGCGCCGATTATATTCCTGTGGTCGCTGTTGAAGATCACGGGCGGATTGGGGTTCGCCTTGAACGCCTCCTTCAGTGCCGCGGGCGTCACGCTGTCCCCGTCCTGGTACGTCAGTTCCATGTATACGCTCGTCCTTGCCATCTTGTCTGCCATGTTCTTGTCCTTTCGCTTTGGTTGAGTCGTACGGTTCTTTGTAAGAATTCTTCTATTGCTGCGGTCTCGGGCCTGTACCGGGCTGGCCTGGGCGAATAGTGGCTCAGGGTCCATCAGGTAAGGTTCGATCCGAAGTGGCCGAACAGGGCTGGCGTCACGTTGTTGCCGAATACGGACAGCTTGTCCAGCGGGCACTCCAGTACCATGGCGGCCAGTTCCTTCCGGACGGCCTCCCCTACCGCTTGGCGCAGCTTCTCCCGTGCCTCCAGCGTATTACGCATCCCGTCGAATGACATGGTCGCCTCAAGGCAGGCCTTCTGGGTCCTGCTCCGTGCGAGGTCTCGCTCTATGCCTACGCCGATCTCTATCATGCGTCCTCCTTCGTTAGCCCGGCTCTTATTAGAAAGTCTTGCAGTACCCTGACCGAGATGTCCCTGGTATGTCTTCTCTGGTCCTCGGCCTGGGACAGGCTCGCCTGTGCGCCCTGGGGGAATGGTGGCTGCGCTGCCGCCTGTCCGTACTGAGTTCCCCTCATCTGATCCTGGAGCATGCGCTCTCTTAGGTCAGGGTTCATGGAACAGTCTTCGGAAACAGTATCGGGTGCCACGTGTTTACGAACCGAGTGAACTTACAGTTGGACTTATAGTCCCTGTAGTACCTCACTCGCTTCGCGATGCCCGAGCCATACGGTCCCCATGACTTACCGGTGATATAGCTGGACTCCCCTATGTCGAGGCAGATGCTGAAGATCTTGAGCTCGTCAAACTGGTAGGTCGGTTCGATCCCGACAGTGATCGATTGCTCTCCTATCTGGAAGTCGCAACCTTCCCACTCTTTGAAGTACTCCTTGACGGCCGCATCATAGAAGTCGTCGCGCAGTTCGCCCCTGTTATCTAGGAGCACGGGACTAGGGTTACCAAAACCGGTAATAGTTTGATTCCCTCCGATCCTGCGCCTCACCTATTGATCCCCCATTCCTGCTCCCATACGTAGTGGTCGGTGAATATCTTGGTATCGAACGGCAAGCCGATGATACGCGGTCCCTCGTCCATCCGGACCAGTTCGCTGCGCCTCGAGTAGAAGGAGATCGTCCTCGGTACGGACAGCGGGAGGCACATCTCCCTCGCCATGTGCTTCAGCCGGAGCGTCTCCCTCGTGTTCGCACAGACGACGGCGACGGTCGTACCCTTCCCGGCCTCCTGCAGAGCAGCGTATAACATAGCGGACGTCTTGCCGGACATCCCGGCCTGGGTGGCGATGTTCATAACCAGTCCACCTTGTTCTTCTTTATGTAGTAATGGCTCTTGCATATGCGGTTCGCGATCGACGGACTCAGCGTGGCGAATAGGACGCCCTCCGTATGGGAGCAGGTCAGGGTCCAGTGGCCCTTACTGATGGGCGTCACGGACTCGTTCCCGCACCCGCAGGGACAGAGGTGGATCACGATGTCGAACCGCAGGCAGATGTACAGTATCCCCGCCTCCTTGTGCTTGGGCATCTCGTATACGAATTTCGATTCCAGCTTCTCGAGTCGGCTCACGGCCGTCTCCTCGTTCCCTCGTGGAACGGGTCGTCGCACCAGCTCAGGACCTGGTTCCGGTCGACCACCATGTACCATCCGAGGCACGTCGGGCAGGTCTTTCCCTCTTCCCTTACGCGCTTCCGCTCCGCGGCCTCCCGGAACATGGCATCGAAGTCGTCGATCATGGGCATCTTCCATAGTAGGGTTCACCTCGATGGATCATGAGGCTCATGCCGCACTTGTCGCATGATTCATCGTTGTACCAGTCTAGGACCTCCTGCGGGGATATCTTCATGGCCTCGCATACATCAGCTAGAACTTTGGCCCGCATGTCCACGTCCTCGAGGGACAGGATCATGATGACCGACTGCCCCGTCGTGAACATGGTTCCGACGGTCCTTACATCGAGCTCGATCTGTGGCTGCGGGTCTTCCTGCTCCCCGATGTCTGTACCGGCCTTGCTCATTCCCCCTCCTTCTCCATTGCATCCTCCCAGTTGGTCTCTATATTATACTATATTATACGGCAAAAATACGCTGCTTTCATTCGGGTTCCTTGGCTTATCCGGCTCGCTTAAATTCAACGGGTTTCTAAGTTTCATCGGCTCGCTATTTCCCTTCAGGTTTCTGTCGTACTTTGGCTCGCTATTCTCGTTCGGGTTTCTTAGCTCGCGTGGCTCACTCGCCTTGTCCGGTCTTCTAGCCTAAATCGGCTCGCTCAATTCATGCGGGTTTCTCGAAAAACTCGGCTCACTTTTCTAGATCAGGTTTCTAGCGTACATCGGTTCGCTCACACTGATCGGGTTTCTTGATTTCATCGGCTCACTAATGATCAACGGGTTCCTTACTAATCTTGGCTCGCTATCCCATGCGGTCTTCTTCATTTATCCGGCTCACTATTGAATTCAGGCGTTCTCTGGTCTATCGGTTCGCTAACCTCCTCCGGTTTTCTCCTCTTCATCGGCTCGCTGATTCCCTCTGGTCTTCTCTAATGCCACGGCTCGCTAGTGTCCCACGGATTTCTAATTCCTTTAGGCTCGCTCTCTTCGTCTGGTCTTCTGGTTTGATACGGCTCGCTCGAATGACCCAGGTTTCTTTTTGGCTACGGCTCGCTAAACTGCATAGGTCTTCTTGTCATGCACGGCTCGCTCCCAAACTCGGGTTCCTCTGTTGACACGGCTCGCTTTTTGAACACGGGTTTCTATAGTTTTTTGGCTTAGGCCGCCTCGAGCAGTCCCACCGCGAACTCACCCGAGTCGCGAAGGGGCGGCACGTAGTCGTTCATGGTGTGTCCCTTGTGGGCCATGGGAAAGGGTGCCTCGACTGGCAGGCCTTCCATCTTTCTCCATACTTCCCAGACATGGGCTATGAACATCTTGACCGTCAGCCTCTTGGCCTTGGCGAACTTGTGGGCGTCGAAGCACTCGATCACCTTGCCGTCGATGACGTGCTCCTTGGTGCACGGTTGGGTGTCCACCTTCCTCCGGTACTTCTCGTACAGCGCCCGATAGGCCGAGGGGGTCGGGGTCGTCTGCTTCACGAAGCTCTCGCCGATCTTCCAGCACATGGTCTTGAGCTTGGGCACGTACGCGATCTTCTCGCCGCGCCTCCGCTTCTCCTGCTCGCCGTTGATGACGGCAAGGCCGGCGTACTTCCAGAAGCTGGACCGGTGCGGCGCCTTCGCGGGGTCGAGCCACGCCATGATCCCGCCTGCCAGGCAGGGTCCGATGCCGCGAACGTCCACGAGCCAGTCGGCCCACAGGGGTTCGTCGTTCAGCAGCTTCTGTACCTTGCGCTGCAGGTAGCCCTCGGACGAGGACATCCTCTTGTCGATCTCGTCGTGCCAGCCGCTGAGGAACAGCACGGCCTTCTCCTTGCCGGTGGCGAACTCGTCGGACTTGGATACGGCCTTCAGTGCCTTGGCGTACGCCTCGGGTCCCTCCAGCCTCGCGGCCGTCTCGGCTTCCTTGCCGACGCAGTCGACCAGGGCCTCGGCGTCCGAGTACTGCCTGATCCTGTGCGCCGCCCGTATTCGCTGGTCCTGGACGTCGTAGTACGAGTCCACCAACATCCTCAGTGCTCCCATCTTCATCGATTCCATATCATCCTCCTAGTTGATTAGTTAGCCTTCGCCTTCTTCCTTATAAGCTTTTTACTTCATACCACCTATGATCGCTATGTTCAGCATCGCGGCGCCGGTCCAGTACATGGCGCGCCACCAGTTCCTCTCCCAGATGCAGGCGATCAGGATCACGACGTAGAACCCGACGAGCACCTTCATGAGGAGGGAGCTCATCATGGTGTGATATCCAATATGATTGGCGCTTTGGGTAGCGCAAGGGCCTTGAGACTTATAGTCAGGATAGGATCACCTATGCAGTTCTTCCACGTCACCTTGGCCGTATATAACTCTAGTACGCCGTACTCCACCATAGCGTCGAACTTACGAAGGTGGTTGAGTATTATCATGCACTGCCGTTCATTCATAGGAGGCACGTTTTCCTCACCCAACTTCTTGAGTAGCGTAGTGTAGAATCCCTCTATGTTCATGATGTTTTATCCTCCCGCAGCTTCATCTGTATTTCCAAAAAGTTATTGAGGTCCTCCATGCACTGCCTATTGAAGACCGTGCTGACCGACGGAAAGAAGCAGTACTGCCTCCATGCGCCGTACCACTTGATCTGGCCCAGGAAGGCGCCGCTCGTTCTGCCGATCACGTCCCAGACCCCGGTCTTTCGCTTCAGGCCTCTCGGGGCGACCACCATCTCTATGTACTTGTACTTGGTGGCGACCAGGCCTATCGAGTCGTAGTCAGCCATCGACTTTCCTCGGCAGTAGGTTGAAGTCCTTCATCAGTAATTGCACGACCTCCTCCGGCATGCTCATTCTCAGCTTACCCAGCTCTAGCAGTCTTAGCTCGGGCGACACTAGCGACTCTATCATCATTGTGCAATGCGGGCACAGTAGCTTTGTCCGGTAGCACGGGCTTCCGCATCTCGCGCAGTCCGCCAGGGCGATCGGCGTATCGTCAGCCATCGAGTGACTTTGCCTTTGGCGATCCATAGTCTCCCCAGCTCAGTTCGTGACGCTTGATCACTTTTCGGCAGACCTTCTCCTCGTCCTTGCCGTGGGCCACGACTTCCTCTCGCAGCTCGCCGCAGCACTTGCACGTGTCCAGTAGCCAGACCTGGTATCGCTTGACCCTGTTTATCCTGTACGTCTCCACCCGGTAGTCGTTCGCCTTGAGGAGCGCGATCATGTTCGAGATCCGGGTCCTCCTATAGCGTGCCTTTGTGGCCTTGGTCAATTTCATAATTCAAAGAACGGCTCCAGTGCCGCGTCCTTCTTTAGGAACAGAGGGTGCCTGGGATGGCCATGCTTCGTCCTGCCCCAGCACAGCACCTTCGGCTTTCCCATGCCGTCCTTGAGCGCGTACGTGACCTGCTCGGCTCGTGTCTTGACCCATGATCGGTTCGCGCCGGCTCCCCATGCGGGGATGACTATCTTGACTGCCTTGCACGCCGCGACTAGGGATGCGTTGTCGTAGACGATGTCCGCCCACTCGGCCTTGACGCATATCTTCCGGCAGTCCTCGGGGTCCGTCGCCACCACTGAGAAGAGGTTGACGATGATGAAGCCGCCGTACTCGGCAGCGTCCAGGAGCCCGATGATCCGCCGTATGGTGGGGTCGTCCTCCTTGCCGTCCGCCGTCGACGGGTTCAGCCCGATCACGCATGCCATGGGTCGGTCTATGTCCCATGCCCGCTTGAGCTCCAGGCGCCGCATCCCGTCCTTGGTGAACGACGCGCCCCTGACGATCATGTCCTTCACGAGCCCCCCCTAGGGATCGAACCTAGAACCTCCCGATTACGAGTCAGGTGCTCTACCAATTGAGCTAGCGGGGCTATGGACTTCACCTTACGAAGAGGAACCATAGTCCGAATCCTACCGCCGCCACCACGATCGCGATCACCGTGAGTATGGCGATTATGTACCTGTCATGTGGTTGCATCAGAACCCTCCCTTGTATAGTTGCCGGTATTCCTTGCACAGCAGACGAAACGCTCCCGGTACCCCGTAGGCCCACAGTCCGTCGCGGTCCCACTTTCCCGTCAGGATCGTACCCTGCTTCAGGAACAGCGTGTGCATGGCCCATTCTTTGCTGAAGGAGGCGCTTCCTCCGGTGGCGCACGTCCACAGGTCGTTCGTCACGGTATTCTCGAGCGTCAGGCTCACGTAGAGTTCCGCCGCGCCCTGGGGTACCTCGTTCTTCGGGTTGGGATATACCCTGCCGGCCGTGACGGTTCCGTTGTCGGCCACGGACTTCCACTCCAATACCGTGGACGAGAATTCGATGTGTGCCTTCTTACTGCAGCCGGCCAGCAGTAGAACCAATACCAGTGCCTTCCTCATCGGGCCACCGTGGGCACGGGAGTAGGGGCCATGAGATGGAGGGTCTGCCCGTCCTTTGGATTCTCCCAGCGGCCGTCCCATACGTCCCTGCTTATGTGTATGAGGGCTCCTGGCCTGGCATGGACCTCGGCGTCGGGAAGGTTGTCGAAGTCGCAGCCCTCGAGGCAGACGGTGATGACCTGCCGTTCGGGTACTGGTTTCGCGTTGTCTTTGACGGCTAAGTACAGGCATACCACGATTGCCAGGACGAGGATAATTATAAGATTGGTGTCGTCGGTTATGCTGGACCTCCTCATTTTATCCCCAACAGCAGTAGCCTGGTACCGAGGCGCATGCCCGCGACGCACAGGGGGAACAGCCACCACGGCACGCCCGCTAATACGGCGAGGCCGCCGAGGACAACCAGCAGTACGACCTGGACGTCCTTGAAGATGCTCGCGCCCCTCTTTATGAGGTGCGTCCGGTGGCAGGCGTCGCACTCGAACCACATGCCCTCCTCCTTCTTGTGGCAGTGGGAGCACTGCGGCTCGAGGCTTCCCTTCCTGCTTATGATTGTCTTTTCCTTCCTCATCTGTTGTTCTGCCGCCAGCCCATGGCCAGGTACTTCGCGGTTAGTACCTTGCACCGCTCTATATACTCCTGGCGCGGGAAGATGTCAGTGATATGAAATTCGTCTCGAATGCTGGTGTCCGTCATAAGCCATACGTCGAAGCGCTTCTTCTCGTGCTTCCATATCACAGTCTCCACCTGTCCGGGATCGTTCCGCTCCCCGAACAGTTCCAGCTCCATGTCCTTGGTGGGTACGAAGGGCAGCTTGGCCGCGAATACCAGGAGCGGGTCCTTGCTGCAGCTTCCCAGGTGGCCGTCGTTGACGACCATGTAGAATGTGATGTTGAACTCGTTCATTTCTTCTGCTCCCTCGTAAATTCCACGATCAGGGTCATGCCTTGTTCCCACTCAGGAAGATGGATGATCTTCATACGGCAGTTCATCATGTCCTTATCCCAGGTCTGAATGTCCGGCATCTTGACTAGCATTTGGCCGTATGCCTGAAGTGCAATCTCTTTCCAGGTTGGGTTTGGATCTAGGATCATTGGCTTCAGGGCCAGGGACGAGGGCTCGGTCACCTTGATATCTTGGCCGGCCTCCTTGGCCTGGTACTCGCCGATCTGGTTTCTCAGTCCGAGGATGTACTTTGCGATTGCGTCACCACAATTGTTGTCTTGCCAGATGCCGGTTCCGCAGAGGTTGTCGATGTATGTCTTTTCTGCGTCAATAATCTTTTGGTCTTGGGAGTCCATTAGTTCCCTATGAATTTATATGGTTCATTAGCAGCGTTTCTTAGTTCCATACCTGTTGAGAGTATCTTTTTGCAGTGGCGGCACTTAAAGGCAAAGTGCTGCTGCATGGCGGGCGGGTTGTTTCCAGGCATTTCCTTCCATTCGCCGCCTTCTACGTCTATCTTTTCAGCGTCGTGCCCAGATATAAAGCACCGTTGATCGCCTCCGTGTCTCTTCATCAATTCATCCTCTTAATTCTCAGTATTCATTGTACATATATTATACATCGGAAATTAGTTCTTGTATACGGGGTCTCTGGTTGTCGAACCAGGGACCCCGAGGGACAGTCTTCACTTCTTGGGCTTGAACCCCGCGGCCTTGAGAGCGGTCCGCATGTCGTTGGCGCACTCGCCTTCGCCGCACTCGTCCATCACCTTCGCGTACTCCCACAGCAATGGCTGCGCCTTCTCGTCCGTGAACTTCATCGGAAAGAAGCCAACCGGACACCAATGGTACTTGTCCGATTGGAACTCCTTACCGTTCACCAGATGTGCTCCTGCCATGTCGGCCTTCCTTTCGTTTGTAAGTCTAAAGGTGGTACGACGCACGCCGCAAGAGACGTACGCCGTACCGAGTGTCTAGCGTCGGGCCGGATTCTTTTCTCGGCTCGGTCTGCTAGTTGGGCCACCGGGTGGCTCATTCTTCTTCACTTTCCGCTTGAAGGCTTGCTTCTGGACCACGACGACCTGGCCCTCGTCGACCCACCAACCCTCGTCGGGGGTCTTGTCCTTCTTCTTTATGGGACCCTGCAGCAGGAACCGCCTGCAGCCGTTCAGCCACACGGTGACGCCGGTCACGATGCCTACGTACCCGGTGATCTGGTCCTTTGCCCTGTCTCCCAGCTCTACTTCCTTCTTCTTTGCCATCTATTCTCCTTTTTTGAAGTAAACAACCTCTATCCCGGATGGGAAGTTCTTGATGCGTCCCTCCAGGGTCAAGCAGTAACTCTCATCGAAATTCGGTGCCAACAGCCTGAGGTAGTCGTCCGCGTCGAAGTGGCACGCATGGTTGCGTATCACCTGGGAGGGGACGAGTATGTCGACGTTCGGATGGTAGCCGAGCATCCCGGCGAGCCGGGTCCGGTTGCCGATCAGGACGTGCCTAGCCTCCCACCTGGACGTCTCGCTCTCATGGACCCTGATCCCGTTCGCGATGACGGACTTTATACCGTAGGCCTCGAACCTCTGGTTGATCTGGGTGCGTCCGCCGCAGATCACGGCGACCCTGGGACAATCCTTGTTCCTGGCCTTGGCCAATATAAAGTCCGCGGCACGCCCGTGCGTCAGCAGGTCGCCGCTGATCTTGATGAGTACGTTCATGTGTTCTCCTCGTACAGCGCCTTGAATGCCTCGTCTACCATGCGAATCGGCATGCCGTCCTCCCTGGTACCGTGGACGATCCAGTCCCCGTCGTGGATGGGGATGGCGTCGTCACCGGTGTCCAATGCCGGCATGGGGACGTCCTCCAGGACCATGGTCCTGCGGTTCACCACGGAGTAGTCGACGGCCATGACGCCCTCGGGCCAGCCCCTCGGCTCGCCATCTCGCATCTCCTTCGTGAACTGGACGGCGCGAATCGGCCGTCTCTTGAATTCCCTCATCCGACTTCCTTCATCCTCCGGAACACGATGATCCCGTTGCGCTCGATGCGCTCGTACAGCCGCGAGATGGGACCGTCCTTGCCGGCGAACCGCATGACCTCCACCCTCTTGACCATCTTTTCCGTGTCGAAGATCGTCTGGCCCTCGATGTCCCTCATGTTCTCTGCGAACAACGGTACCATTATCTTCATCTGACCTCCCTCGTAGGTTTCAATACCATGACCTCGCCCGTGTCCACGTTGAGCCCTACGACGCGCACCCTCGGCAGGTTCCTTATCCTCACCACGGTGAGGTCGTCGGGACCGATCCCCGCGTCCTCGTCCAGGGTCCAGGCTTTCTTCTCCGGGTTCCATCGCCAGGCGTAGCTCTTGAAGGTGTCCCTGTGGTGGTACGTGTTGCCCGTCGCCGTGAACCTCCACCTGTCCCTGCCCATGATCTCGTCGTACGACGGCTCATCAGGCGATGCCAAATGCTTTTCCGATGGCGAAGGCGAACGTCATGGCCCAGCCCACTATGGCGAGGACCCTCCAGGCGCTCACCTCGTCCTTGTAGCCTTCGATATTGCCCGCGAACGATTCGGCGAGGCGCTCGAGCATCTCGATTCTCTGCTTTAGCTTTTTGCCAGCAGTGGCTCTCATTTCTTACCGAACTTTTCCAGGAACTTCTTTGAGACTTCCTTGACCTGCGCCCTCAGCCGTTCCTCTATGGCCTGCTTCATGAGGACGTTGGAGATCATGTTCATGGTGAATGCCACAATCAGCATCCATCCGCCGACCCTGTAGAACAGGACCAAGGCGGCGATGCCGGTGACCAGTCCGCCCAGGGTCAGCAGCGTCATGCTGTATCCAGCTCGGCGTCGTTGGCCAATTCGTGGATCATCTCCGCGAACTCCAGGGAGATCGGTACCACGACGCCGCGGTCGTCCGCCCTTCCGCGATGAAGCCTGACATGTATCTTCGACTGGCCAGGGTCCAGGAATACGAGCTCTACGGCCAGCCCGCCGGACATGTGACCGAGCGGTATGGTGACGGCCCTCCGCATCTTTGGCTTTACTTGCTCTAGACTTCGCAAGTCTACCAGTAGGATGTCAAAGTCTTTTAGGCCCGGCTTTATTCGTAGGTGCTTCTCGCACATGCCGAGCGTCAGGCCGTTGTCCCTGTAGACGATGGCTATGGCCTGCTTGCCGCAGTGGCCGCTTCCTACGTCCTCGTGGCAGGTTATCATCAGCTTCCATCCTTTGGCTTTAGCGAGTAGACTCCGAACCAACCGGCCGGCTCTTCCATGACGAATGACCTCGCGTACTTCTCGGGCGTGTAGGCCTTCTTCGCGATGCTCATGAGTTCCTTGCGAATTAGTTCGCGACTTTCCGGTGTGATCGGGCCGAAGACGCTGTGCCTCAAGCCTTCACGAAGACTCTTAGAGATAGTATCAATAAATTCTTGAACGCTTCTGCTTTCGTCTAATGGCGTTCCGTGACCCCTCTTTGCGGTGGTCATGACGCTGATCAGCGTATCTAGCAGGAAGGTCCGTCCACAGTAATCGCAATCCTCCTCGACCACGCCCTCCTCGTTCCTGGTGACCTCCCATAGGTCCGTGATCGCGACCTCGCCGCACCACGGGCAGTCGATCTGGTCGCCGTCGTTCATGGGTTCGTGGTCAACCCTTTTGGTCGGCAATTTCCTTGTCCTCCTCGTCGTAGAACTTCTGCTGGATGTCCTTGACCAGCTGCTTGTTACTGGAGAGGGCCTCGACCCGGGCATCGATCAATTTGATGTAGTCTCGGATCTCCTCCTCCAGCTTCGTAGGATCTTTGACGATTCTCTGCGGCAGTATGTCGTCGCTGCTGATCTTCTTGTGCAGGAGCTCGGACTGGTGGTTGCGCGCCGATATGGTGAATTGGTCGTATCGGATCTCGACCACCATGTCCCAACCGCGGATGAGAAAGTGGGCCTCGTGCCTATCCTGCCTGTTCATCCGCGCGATCTCGTTCATGTTGTGCAGTGCGACCGAGGTCTCCGATGAGATGGGGACGTCGACGAACTCCTCCGTCACGTCTACTCCCTTGTACCTTATGACGATGTCATTCTCGGCCCTGTAGATGATGACCCCGTCGACATGGAAGAGGTTGTAGTAGCTCGTGTCCTTGTCCTTGCTCATTTCAGCACCTCCTTGTTTAGGTAGTCCCTGAAGAACGGCAGCAGGTCGTGGTACAGGAAGTCGTGTATGTGGCTCGGCTTGTACTGGAAGAACTCCCACAGCTCGTATCCGTGGAACGTCGTAGCCAGGTTCTTGAGTGTCAGGTCTATGGAAAGGTCGTCATAGGCCCGCATTCTCTCGACGTCGTTCTCGAAGCTGTGGTCCTGCATCCATGTCTTGAGCTCGGTCCAGGCCTTCCGGGCCATGATAGCGGGCAGCTCGCCCTCGCGCCGCAGCTCGAGAATCTTGCCCTGGATCGCCTTCCTCGTGGCCTGCTCGTCGAATACCTGCTCCAGGTCCTTGGACTGGGTATAGCTGAGCTTGTCGAGGACGTATTCCGGGCCGCACTTACCGAGGAACATGGTCAATGGCTTGGGGCTCTTCCTCTCTTCCTCGGTGAAGCCGTGCATGCTCCAGCGGTGTGCCCATTGGCCCGCGTCGGACTGGATGGCCAATTCGCCGGTGGCATTGTTCAGGGTAAAGATGGCCCACCTGCAGCGGGAGTCCTGGAACTGGAACCGATAGCTGTCCGCCGTCTCGATTTCGATTACGGTTGCGACGAGCGGCTTTCTATCCATGACGGCCGTTCCCGGTCATGAGACGCATCTTCTGCTCGTGCGAGAACTTCTTGGCCTCCTCCGGCCACTGGCTCGCGAGGCAGACGTCCGGCTCGCCCTCCTTGAAGTCCTTGCACAGCTCCTCCACGGCCTTCTCCTTGGTCCCGTACGTCTGCTGGATCATCGACTTGGGATCGCCCCACCACTGATTCACGAACGCGGTCTTGTATACCTTGTGCTGCTCCTTCGAGATATTGACGAAGATTCGCATCGCGGACCACGGCCTGTACTTGGGGCCGGTCCTGTAGTCCTGCGCGAAGTTGATGTGGCTCATCGTACCCTTAAGGTCCATCTCGCAGGCCGTGCACCCTATGGTGAAGGGTGTCACTCCGTCCCGGCTGTTCCACAGGATCTCCCTATGGCCGCACTCCTCGCAGGCGTAGAGCATGAGGCAGAACGCCTCGACGTACTGGAATTTTGGTTTTCCTTGCAGCATACTAAATATTCTCCTTTCGATAGCAGAGTACCATGAGGCCCTTGATCCCGCACGGGGTGAAGCCCATGGCGTCGCACTGCGGCTTGTCGGTGAAGAAGCCGTACTCGAATCCGTTGATAGTGATGTACCGCCTCCAGTCGCCCAGGGGCAAGTAGTTGTCATACGGCTTCTCGTCGCCATGCCACATGAGAATCATGGCCCGCCTGACGTCAGCCTCTTTCGGTTCCGCAGAGACCAGAATCACAGGGGCTTCTTGGCCTCCTGCTTCAGCTCGTAGAACGCCGCGAGCTCCTTGACGAAGCGCCATCCCGCGTTGTCGAGCTTGTCGGCGATGAAGCAGAGCTGCTTCTCCATGCCCAGCGGTCCGTCGCACGCCATGTACATTATCGACCCGGCCTTGTTCAGCATCTTGGCCTGGTCCTCGTCGCTGGCCATGGCGAACCCCTTGCCCAAGTCCTCAGGGTCTAGGGGTGCCACTATGGAGGACGATCCTCGGAACAGGGTGTTCATATCTTTTGTTCTGCCAGGTACTCCCGCAGTTTCACGAGTTCCTTGCGGTTCGCTTCCACAAGCTTCTTCTTAGCGTCGGGCTTCAGGCCATGAAGCCGCCTCACTATCGTCTGTCCCTCAGACGTCAGGACAGCATCCAGGATTCTGACGACATGCGCCAGGGTTGCCGTCCGCTGGTACAGATGGTTCCGCAAGCCTTCCGATTCACCCACAACTCGATTTATCGCGTTGCTTTTCTGCTTCAGCTCTCCGGACAAGAGGTGGATAGCGTTCACGGCCACTTCCATGTTTCCCGATCCCACGTCCTTCATCATCGCGGTCTCGTCTTGCCCGTGTCTTGGCGGGCTCGTGAGAGCGTCTTCTATTTCATGCACACGTCTAGGGTTCATATGTACCTTCCTTTCCTGTAGTTCGTGGCCAATCTCTTCCACGAGCGCGGCCATCATCCTAGTCTGTAGTGCTGGCGTCAGCGACTTGCCGACGAACTTCTTGAGTCTCTTATGGAATCTCTCGGCGAGGCGCAGCTCCCTCTGCCGCTCTGCCTCTGAGATCACGGCTTCTCCGCCAGCAGTTCCGGGTCTCGCCTTGCGCCCTTGAACGTGCAGCCGTTAGTGGCGCAGGGATAGTCGACTCCGTGCTTCCTGCACATCTGCGGCCGCTTGTCGTAGACCGTACAGATGCGATTCTCCCTGTCGTAATGCCTGCACGTCCAGGCCCAGAACTTCTGACCGTTGTCGGCATTCTCGAGGTTTACGAGGTGCGATTCTTCTATGGGGCCTATGAAGATGACCATGTCGTGGACGAATTCTATGTCCTGCCATACCTTCGTACCGGCCAGGGTATCGGCAAGAGCCTTGTCAATACCAGCCTGATCCCAGGGTAGCGAGAAGTTCTCACAGCAATGGCCCGTGCATCTATTAAGAGGAAGGGATTCGCTCATGACATTGCCATCTTCCTGAACTGCCACTTGAGCTTGTCCACCGCCGTGATCTTCACGTTGTCAGACTCGTCGACCGACCGCGCTGCTATGGCCAGGATCGTATCCGCCATCTCCAGCCTGCATATCATCGGGTGGCGTAGCTCCTCCTCGATATCGAACCGGTAGGCGACGTCCGGATTCCACAAGCCTATCTCCAAGCTCTCCATACTCTCCCAGGCGCCCGAGAAGTCGTAATCAGACCTCTTGCCGCGCGAGGCAATATAGGGATGCTTGTCGAACAGGTACCGGAACTTCCTGGCCAGCATGAAGGCCTGGTACCGCGCCTCCTCCAGCTTGAGCTCCTTCCTGATGTCCCATTTGCTCTTCACATCTCGCTCCTCACATTCATGCTAATATTATACCATATTATCCATCGAAAAGGGAACAGGCCTACGCACTTACATGGAAGGAACGCCCTTCCAGGGTCCAGGGTACGGGGTCCAGAAGGCCTCCCAAGGGGGTGTACAAACCCTAATTTCCGTAGTATATTATATTCATAAATGACGCACACGAAAGTACTAGCGAAAGGGAGAGACAAATGAGAAAAGCGACGTTGAGAAGGAACGGGAAGAAGATGATGTCGGTACAAGTGACGCACGTGATGAGCGAGGACGATATGGTCTCGGTCATAGCGAGCATGATCATAGAAGAATACGCTGTAGGCGAACCATCCTGTGGTAGCGAGGCTCGGGACGCGAAGATCACCAGGAAGCAAGTCGAGAAAGAGATGCTCGAGATCCTGATGGGCAATACGGAGAGCCGGATGGAATACTGGTCGGATAGCGTTGGCCTTGCGACACAGGGGGAGATCATCACGAGGGCCGAGGCGATCATCAGCAGAGAATTCCCGGACTTCGAACTGACGGAGTCGGAACAGAAGCACATGGATTCCAAATGACGAACCAGCAAAAGGAGAGACACATGGAAACAGCGATCCAAGATAAGGCACAGAAGGATATGAAGAAGGAGACGGACGCGGTGATCGCGGCATTCAAGGAGAAGGTCAAGGTGATCTTCCAGAACAAGGAGATCCAGGACATGCTCGAATACCTGTTCTGCCGGTGGCTGGACGAGAGCGAGCACGAGGACTTCGCGGACTACGCGAACCAGATAGAGAACGCCCTCAAGTCCCACGACGTGGAGTTCGTCAAGGCGACCAGGCGTCCCTTCGGGTTCCATATCAGGTTTCGCGAGGTGGCGCGACCGAGCCCCAGTACGAGCCGCCCTTACTTCGCGATCTACAAGTTCACCATGACCACCCGCGAGTACAAGGTGGCTCCAGTAAGATGGGGACGCGGCAGGGGATAGCCAAAAGCATTTGAGGTAGTACGCTGATGCCGGGTCAGGGGCCAGAGACCATGGCCCCTGACCCGGTTTTATTTAGAGATCATACTTCCAGAGGTACCAGCCAACCAAAGCAAGAACTCCTAGCACAACAACGGTGGCAATGAATGGATGGACTAGATTAGTTTCAACTGCAACTGATCCTAAAATTACTGATAGCAATCCTGCAGTGTAAGTAGAGGCGCCTTTCCGCCAACGTTCGGTCATAGGGCTTCTACCTTAGCTATGAACTCTTCTACAGTGCACATCTTCTTGAACCCTTGGTCTGTAAGTATCCAGAGAATGCCACCGAAGATAAGACAATCTTCAGGTAGCCAGCCTACCTCTACGACCTTAGGTGCCCAGTTCAACCGAACTCCCTGCCAGATGCTTTGATGCGATCTTTATCAAGGGCCATAGGGAGTAGCCACCTCAAATTTGGTATCATCTGCAGGCCTCCGAGGGTTGGGTCGAAGCACTGTGGCAAGCCAAGTATGTTCTCGACCGCAAAGGACTCGACTTGCTCAGCCGTACAAGTATACGGTGTTTTACCATTTCGAGTCTCGAAGAAGTATATAAGGCCATCCTCAGCTGTCTTACCAGACTGCAAAGTGAAAAAGAGCCTCCAATCATCCTCTGGTATGTCAAGGCCAGCCTCTTCCTTGAACTCACGACGCATAGCCATGACTGGAGTCTCGCCCTCTTCGATCTTGCCACCTATACCGTTGTAGCGATTTTTTTGCCATTTAGGTTTTATCTTCTTTATTAGAGCTACCATACTGGCGTTTGCTGAGAACTTGAAGCCGACGACGAATGACTGTCCTGTGCTATGCTTCATCATTAGTTGATCACGCCATCTTCCCGTGCTCTCTCGTGGGCCTGCTTCCAGCCCTCCTTCAGGCTGTCTAGCTTAAGTACGACGAGCTCCCTCTCTATCTTTTCAAGACCATAATTTGGGAAGGACATCCAGACATTGTGCGCACCCTTTGGTGTGAGAGTGATGCTGCAGCCGTCGATGGTACCTACGTTGCATTCTTTTAGATAGAAGTGTACCTTGGCTTGGTCGTGCGTTGCGCAGATCCTACGACTTTTGGTATGAGTATCCCACTCCAGGCGGCACTCGTTTCTGCCGTGGATAGTGATTTGCTGCTCCTCGCGCTCATGGTTCAATAGGCCCCATGTTCCAGCGCCCTTGTAGACGAAGTCCCAATTGATAAGCTGTATCGCCTGGTACAGGTGGCGTCCCTCCTTACCAATGCCTGTCTCCTCCTCAAGGAACGCATGCATATAGTCGCTAAGCTTTATCTTTTTCTTGTTCTTGTTCTTATCCGCCGTCCCTGTCTTCTTCATAGATCCTCCACATGTATGGGCTTGCCGCAATGCGGACTCAGGTCGCATGCCGCGCGGATCGCCTCTCTTACTATGTCGCTACTGTTCAATTTCGTATCGTACAGGGCGTGCATCGCGCCCTCGACGATCTGTGCTCCTGCCCCGGTGGCATCTCTCGTGCGGTGCTCCACTACGGAGTAGTCCGTCTGGATGCGGAATATCTTGCTCTTCGTGGCCATGACCAGCCAGATGGGATGCTTCAGTATTTCAGCGGCCTCGGCCTCCTTCTTGGAGCCGTACTCGATCATGGTTTTGCGGAACCACTCGGCGAACCTGCGAGCCTCCTTCCGGGTCCAGGTCTTCGGGGCCTTGAAGTCTTCCACATTGTCCCTCAGGATGTCTGTGACGCGGTAGGAGCCCGAGACGCCGATCACGAAGTTGGAACCCTTGACTAGCTTGGTCCCATAATTGTGTGTCACAGAACCGTTTGAGCCCATCGAATCCGAGGCAATGCTGACCTTGCCATCCTTCTTTACTACCGCGATCGCGGTCATGCCTTCACTGACAGTCGGTACTTCGTATCCTGTAGGTCCTTCTCAATCTGCCTATATCCGCGATCTATCTGCTTCTGGATCTTGGATTCGTGTGTGACGCCGAACCACCTCTCTACGAAGTTCGGCGGGTCAACCATGGCGAATGGGACGGTGACGCTGCCGAAGCCAAACTGAACCTCTGACGCAGGCATTGGAGGCATCCCAGAATCCCTCTCTATATGGCCCTCCATCCAGCGTATTGTAATGGTCTTATTTAAGGAAGGCGAGGTCTCAAGGAAGACTATCTTATCGTTCGGGAATTCGACCTCCCTGTACTTCAAGTTTTGTGCGCCTTGGTATATTCATACGCCTTGACCAATGCCATGTGCAGGTTCGATGCCCTAAATGACATACTTACCACGAGTTTCGGACTGCCCATTGGGCCGTCGTAGTCCAGGGATTCGACGACATAGGAGGGTTTGCCTCCTTCTGCTTCAGATGGCTCATCATATGACCACTTCCACCCAACTGAATTCCACAACATCAGGCGCTGCCAGTACCATCCCAGATCTACGGCCGCGATGGCTTGTCCTCTCCGAAGGCGCGCGCCCTGAGTTCCGTCCTCCACCAGTAGGCGCCGTCTCCCTTGGCCTTGTCGCGGAGCCTGAACCCGTTCTTCTCGCCCAGGGCCCAGCAGACCGCTTCCTCTAACTGGATCTCGCGCTCCGTCCTGAAGCTCTCGGTCTTGAATACCGTCCGTATGGCCTTGGCGGTCGCCTTCACCACCTCGGTCCTGAGGTCGTCGATGGCCGCGCCCAGCCTCTTCGCGGCGTCGATGGTGGACTCCGGTGCCGTACTCATCGCTCTGTCGGGAATTCTCGCAGCTCGGCCACGGCCGTTTGTACCGGCCAGATGTACGTCTCGACTACCTTCATCTTCGCCACGAAGGCCAGCCACTTGTCGGCGAACTTGATCAATGCCGCGCCCTTCCTCTTGTCATTGTCTATGGCCTCGTTCTGCGCCTCGATGAGGTCGGCGAACTTGTCGACCATGTCGTACATCCCTGGCACCACGTTGGCGTCCTTTTGGTCCGACTCCCTGGCCCATGACCTCAGGTGGCTCACCAGTTCAGTTTTCTCATACGATCCAAGCATGTCCTAGTCCTTTCCGTGATCTTCCGTGATGACCTTACTTCCCATAGAATATCCGTTCATATGCGGCCACATCCTGCCGAGGTCGAAGTGCGCCGCGAAGTCCGTCGGTACGTTCATCGGCTTGCCGGTCTCGAATACCTTCCCGAGGTCCGCGGCGACCCGACGCAGCAGCTTGGGGTCGAGGTCGTTCCTGACGCACCAGTCCTCGTCCAGCGTGAAGTTGAAGTCGACGATCCTGCCCACCTTGGGTCCTGTCAGTATCTCAGCCTTGACCTGGAACTGGATCTTCTTCGGGCCGTTCTCTACGGCGTGGTGCGATAGTACCTTCGCCTGCTCGGACCCGCGTCCAGGGCTCATGATCTCGAGGGTCCAGGCCCGAAGCCAGAAAACTTGCCATCCTTTATCACGAGCTCGTCTAGCAGGCCGTCGGAGTCGTAATAGAGAAGCTTCTGCCCCTGCTTGAGCGGACCCTCTAACAACCTCTTGACAACGTTCTCCGCGTCGTTGGTCACGGAGAGGCCGTCGCCCACGTCCCGTATCACGAAGAACCCGTCCTTGTCGGACATGGTCACGACCTCGAATACCGCGGGTAATACGCTCATCGGCTCATGACCTCGACCTTGGCCCTCATCGCCTCGTGGGACAGGAGGACCTTCTCTATCTGCTCCGCCTCGCGGCGCTCGTCGTCTGTCAGGGTCTCGAATGTCAAACTGATCTCAATGCCTCCCAGCAGTTGGTGCACGTAGTCCTTCGGCAGAATCTCGCCCCGCTTAAAGTCGCCTATCTTCACTTGAGCGAGTCCTTCCATATCTCGTTCTCCCAGAACCGCAGCTCGCCCTTCTCCTTGGCGTAGGCCTCGATCTCGTAGGGATGCTTGTCCGTGGGGTCCGCCAACGCGCCGAAGAGGTATCGAACCTGGACCCAGGCCAGCAGCAGGAGGTAGGACAGGTAGAACCAATAGTGCCCCTTCCTCAGTACCTGTTCCGCGTGCACGAACTCGTGCTTGACGTCGGTCCTGGAGACCCTGTGCGGCTCGGACTCGAACAGTATCCAGGGATAGAGCGTTATGCCGGCGACGCTCAGCCACCGCGGGATCTTCTGCTCGTACCTGATCCTCACGTCCTTGCCCTCCAGGATCTTGCCGATCAGGTACAGAATGGCGTTGACGGATACGAATATGGATATGATCCAACTTAAGGTAGTCATTGCGGTTCGTTCTCCTTTTCGTAATCGAGCTTGACTCCCTCGATGACGGCGTTAGGGTCCCAATTTCCCGGCCTGAACTTGGATACGTAGGCTCCATTGAACACGACGCTCTCCTTCTTCCCGTCCCTGTACGTGACGTGCAGGCCGTCCTCCTCCATCCAGAAGACCGCGGGTCTTCCCTCGACGTCCCCCTCGAGCATCTCGATGGCGCCCAGGTTCACGTCCACCTTCTTGTCGAACTTGCAGGGACCCGCCGCGTGCCTGATCGACTCCCTTCCGTAGTACTGGTCCTCGGTGATCTTGCCCCACTTATTGCAGTCAGGGCACAGGAACTCGAATATAGACCCGAAGGCCACCAGGTTCGGCGAGTCGGTCTTGAGTCCGTCGACCAGGCTTCGCCGACAGAAGTACTTATCCATGGCTAATATTATACCATATTATACATCGGAAATGTAACCCTACGCCTTTAGGTTCGTACTCGGTATCCGGTCCTGCAGCTTCGAGACGGCGACGTCGACCCTGATGCCCCTCTCGTACCCGGGCACGGGGACGAACACCGCGATCTGGTGGAAGTTGTCGTCCGGCCAGTTGTTGATGTCCACCGGCATCTGCTTCAGCATCTCCTCGAAGCAGAACTCCAGGACCTCCCTGTACGTCTTGAAGTCCCTGTCGCCCGGGTCCAGCCGTACCAGCTTCTGTAACGGGGACACTAGTCCGTCTTCTGCGCCTCGATGATGTCGAGAGCCATGTCAAGCACTAGGTAACCCGCTATGTCCTTCTTCACGTCTTCCGGGATCTTGTCCGTATTCTTGCCGCGTACCAGCCTCGACAGCTTGTCGTCTATGCGGACGTATATCTGTTCCCTGGGACCGGACTTACTCAAGATCCGGACAGGGTCCAGGGCCGAGTTGCCATAGGCGTCGTTCTTCTCGAGCAGCGTCTTCTCGAGGTTCCTGCACGCCTGGATGATCGCACCTCTGTAATCTGGTTCTGCCATCTCGCTTCCTCCTCGTTGGTTGGTTATACCTTGCTGAATTCCGGTGCCCAGCCCTTCTTCTCGTCGAAGTTCCAGTCCTGGAACAGGTTCGGCTCGATCTTCTTCATCAGCTTGACCATCTGGCTGAAGACGATGTGGACCTCCTCGTCGTTGTGGAAGGTGGAGCGCTGCTCGAATACGGTTCGCAGCGCCCTGACGTTCGCCGTCCAGACCATTCCCGTGGCGACGCCGACCGGTACCAGCCTACGGAACATGGTCGTCAGGTCGCGCTTCTTGGAGAAGGGCATCTTCTCGTCGTTCATGCCCCAGAGCTCGGCCAGCTCGCGCTGGATGCCCTCGAGGTTCGTGACCGCGGATATCATCAGCTCGACCGTCCTGGCCTTCCTCTTGGCGGTGATCTCGTCGTCACCCGGTTGGGGACGGACCGACCGCGGTATCCAGAACCCGATGTCCGTCAGCCTGACGTACATGAGGGATTCCTGGCTGATCCCGATGCCGGCCCTGTGGCGGACGAGCTCGTGGGTCAGTACCCTCGACACGTTCTCTATGGCGAATGTGAAGTTCCCGTGCTCCAGTACCGAGCCATGGCGGCTCCGGAGGATGTTGTGGAGGTAGTCGCCGATGTCGTCGCGCTTCCTCGACACGTTGGGGTTGGCCCCGATGACGTGGCTCTTGTAGCACCGCCTCCCCGCGTGCTCGATGATCTTCTCCGACGCCGTCACGGCGTTCGTCACGAACTGTACGTCCTTGCCGTAGAGATCCCCCAACCACAAATCCACCGCCGCCTGGTCTATTGCCGGCGAGGCGAGCAGGTATATCTTAGGTTCCACCTGTATCATGTTCTAGTTCCCTTCCTCTTTGGTATGAAGTAAATGAAAGTCTTGCCGTTCTTCCTGCGGTCCAGGACGCCCTGCTTCACCATGTCGGCCATGACCTGCGTCGCGTTGGACTGCGTCACGCCGATGATGTGGGCTATCTGGTCCGGCTCCATCTCCCCGAACCTGTCGAGGGCGTCGTAGATCCTCTCGGACCTGCCGCGGAGGAAGCCCTTGGTTGGGCTCTTGGGGAGCGAGCTCAACTGAGGACTCCCTTCTTGCCTAGCTCCTTCAGGGCCTCAACCACGTCATGCTCCTTGAGACCTATATGCGCGGGTCCGTCAGATATCACCTTGTCCACGAAGTCCTTGGCCAGGTACAGCGTCTGGATGATGAACCCTAGGTCCTCGTTCTTGCTGATCGCCATCAGCCTCTTCAGGTTCGACAGTATCATCTGCTCCCGTTGGGCCTGCTGCAGCAGGATGTTCCTGTACGGCTGGATGTGCCGCGGATCGGCACCCTTCTCTATCTGCCTCGCGTTGGCCTCCATGGCCCTCTCCACCCATTCCATATTGATCACCGATTCCGGCATCAGTCCGCTCCTATCATCTCCATCTCCTCGATGGCGTTGTCCCGCCGCTCCCTGATGGCGGCCTCCTTATCGAGCCAGGCCTTGTGGCCGGTCTCGAACCATTTTCTAAACTTATCCCATGACATAAACTTGTCAGCGTTCGGATATTTGGTCAGCAGGAGATATCCGGAGTCGACCGTTCGCCGGTCGTGGCCGAGGTCGCGAAGGAATTGTTGGATCTTCCAGAGGTCGCGATGGTCTTCTACGGTGAGCTCCACCATCACGTCGAAAGCCCAGGCCTCCTTGGTGAAGGGGGGCTTCGCGAAGGCAAAAATGTGAACGTCATCCCTGCCCCTGTGGTACGGGGATGCCATGTACGTAATCAGTCGAAAGATTGTTTCCTCAGCTAGTTGAATGGTTGCGTTCCTCTTGGTTTTAGTTAGACTGCGTCTTGCCCATAACGTTCTCCATTGCGTCGACCGCGTTCTCCTCGCCCGACGCGAGCAGGTCCCTCAGGTGCTCGATCACGGCGTCCTTCTCCTTCAGGCTCAGGGTCTTGAACCACTTGGTCCACCTCTTCTTGACCTTCTGCTCGAACTTGCGCCGCTCCTTCCTAAGTCGGAAGTCTGTAGACATACTGGTTCCTTTTGGGCCATATTTCCTCCCTGCGGCGCGTCAGCCTTCCTTCCTTTACGAGATCCCTCAGCCTGTCCGCCATGTCCGATCTCCCCACTCCGATCAGACGACTGATCTCGGTGGCGTTCAGAGGTCCGAACTTTCCGACGACGATGACGATCTTATCGCTCGGCTTGATCCTGTTGTGCGGGCTGCTGTAGTGCTCCCTGGCCCACTCGATTCTCTTGGCATTCTTAGACAACCTTCCGCTTCTCTATCTTCTTTATGACGGCGTCCACCGCCTTCTTCAGGCACTTGTTGGTCGGATTGGACAGGCTTCGAACGGCCGCGACGGTACGCCGGCGATCCTGCGCCAGGGCCTCCTTGATCTGCCTTTCCAGGAAGTCCCGGAACATCTCCTCGCTGCCGCCGTCGGCAGGGACGCGCTTCACTTCCTTGATGATGAAGGCGACGCGCTCCTTGACGTTCAAGGCCGTACGGTGTTCGCTATTCTCTTCAGGGCCTCGTAGACGTCCTTCCGTGGCGTGTCGTCGATGGTAAACTTGTGCAGTATGCCCCAGTCCTCTATCCCGCCGAGGGCCTTCAGTGCCGTGATAAGGCTCTCCTGCAGTACCTTCCTGTCGACCTGCTTCGAGTTAAGCGCATCCTGGATCACCTGCATCTGCGGGTTTATCGGAAGCGCGCCATCGACCGGCTTGGCATTCTGGTCGCCGAATAAAAACTTGATCTTGCCTTTGAATTTCATGGTCCTACCTTTCTTATTGGGTTAGCCGGCCTGCTCGCTGACCAGGTCGCGGTACTTATGGCCGCACTCGCATACCCAGAGATCGTAGAATTCCGGATCGTCGGACGAGACGTCGTCCCTGATGAAGTCGTCGAGCTGCTCGTTGACGGTCGCCTTCATCATATAGTGACCGCACTCGGTGCAGGCTCGCACCTCGTCGGCATGTGGTCTAGGGGCCATGGTCTCTATGTTAGCGCGTCCTCGACCTCCGCCTTGATCCTCTCAAGGAGCTCCCACTGCTTGTCGGTGCAGCTTCCGTGGGCGTTCGTCCCGTCCCGTATCGACTGGACGATGTCCTCCTTCTTCTGCCTCCAGTCGTTCTGGTACCGGCTGGGGAGCTGCTCGAAGAGTTCCTCGAGGTCGTCGCACACCTGGAATACGTCGTCGGCGTCAGCCAAGCGATCTAGTCCTTGTCCGCCTTGGCCTTCTCGTCCTTCTCGGTCATGGTCGTCTCGGCGAGGTTCTTGATGCTCTCGGCGTCGCCGATAGGTATGTTGAATTCCTTGATGACCCTGTCGTAGGCCATCTGGTTCAGGTTGCGGAATGCCTTGCAGAAGAAGCTGTACGCCATGGCGACGTCTTTGTTGGCCAGCTCCAGGTAGTTCCTGAACTCCTCGATGTGGCGCTTGATGTTCTCCTCGAGCCTGAGGTGCTCGTACCACGTGCCCTGGATGTCGCCTTCCCATCCCTGCCGCTTCCGGTAGGCCTTGTCGTACGCGTCCTTCTTGGCCTCGTATTCCTTCTTCAATTTGGTGCGCCGCAGGAGCTCGTCCTTGATCTTATCGAAGGCCTCCTGGCTGAAGTAGGGCGTTCTCTTTATTGTAGAGCCCTTGTCGCTGTGGTAAGATTCCTTCAGCGTATGGTAGTCGCTGCCGATCTTATAGTCGTAGTCCAGGCGAAATATCCCGCTGCTGTGGTCGGATAGCAGTGTCGCGAGCTGGTTGGCGAACTCCTCGTCGGTAGTGACGACGTCGCCGATCTGGAAGCATACCCTGTCCGTCTCGAAGGGCTTGAACTCCTCAATGGGATCTGGCCTCTTGAGAAGGGGTATGCCGTCTTCTGCACAAGCCAGCTGTATCATGCGTTCGATATCGTCCTCGGTGAGGGCGATAATCTGCTCGTGGGTGTATCCTTCCAGGTTCTGTGGGTTTCCGCTCATGTCATCCTCCTAGTTGGCGGCACTTGTTGCAGTGCAGCGATCTCTTGTTGAGTCCATGAGGACAGAAGTCCCCAGGGTCCAGCTCCATGCGACGCCTGCCCAGTCCCGATATGCAGTAAAGGACGAGACTGACGACGCCTATCCATAGGCCGTAATTCATAACGATAATATTATACAGTTATAATTCACTGCGGTAAACCTATTCGCCGTGGCTTCCTATCCGGGCGTTCCTCTCCATCCGGAATATGTCGTCGATCGACAGCCAGAACTGGTTCCAGCTGTGCTCGGCGAGGGAGTGGACGACCATCACCTCGACCAGTACCCATCCCGATTCGGCGTCCGTCTCCACGACCCGTACGATGTTCCCGCCCCTCAGCTCGACCTTTCCTATTTTGAGCGGGGAGTTCATGCTGAGAACGCTGCCGGGAGGGACCTCCCACAGCGAGAAGTGGGACTCGGCTATGATCGAGAAGCCGTCCCCATATGTCAGCTTCTCCTCCGCGTCAGCCACGGGTATTCTGCCTTTCCATGCTGTCGGCCACCTCGACGTCCATGTCCGACCCCGATATGGGCCTTCCCGCAGCCTCCCGGTATTGTTCTTGGACTTGGTCCAGGCCATAGGCCTTGACCTTCAGCGTGGCGGCGAGCAGCTTGGTGACATAGTAGAGGTCCGGAAGCCTCGTGGTCTTGAGGTGTTCCTGAACCGTCTCGACGTGGATGTCCATGCCAGCCGGAAACAGCCATGCCGCTCCGTTGATATTGTTGATGACGAGATATCCCCCGTCCTCCACGGAGCCGAGCTGGCCTCCCGTGTTCAGCATGCCGGCGATCCTCGTCACGAAGAGCCCGTATCTCGTCCCGGTCCCAGGCTCGATGGCCAGGAACCGGGTACCGAACCCTGTCAGGAACCTCTCTTCGACTATCATCTTTTCCATCTAGTAGGCTCCTCCCGTCGTGTACATGGCCGTCTTACGAACTGAGGCGAGCGGATCGCCCGCAAAGAATATCTGGGTGACGAGCAGCAGCTCCTCGTCCCAGGTTCCGGTGTACATCGTGCCGAGCCTGGCGATCTCGGTCTTGTCTGCCCTCTTGCTGCTCTTCTTTACTTCGATCTTACGGTCTGGCTTTTTCATCTGTCTCTCCTTGTTGGTTAGTTGATTCTTCGCCTTCTTTCTCTATCTCGATCTCTACGCTTGCCGCGGTCCTTCCGAGGACGCCCCATACCGCGGTAAGGCGCTCGGGATTGAATGCCGCGATCCCGTGCAGTACAAGGTCGTTGATGAACGTCCTGGCCTTGGCGATCGCCCAGAACATCTTGTGGGCGTTCTGGTGCATGGCGCAGTACTTCAGTTCCAGTTCTCCGCCCTCGTCCTCCATGACCTTGCAGCCACAGTCCTCTATGATCCTGGCGGCCATTATAGAAGAGGGAACAGGTTGGCCACATCCTTCATCTTCAGGTCGTTGGCAGGCGGCATGATCTTCGTGACCCTCAGGACCTTGCCCTCGAGCGAGCACGCGATCTCCAGCAATTCGGCCGCGGCGCCTCCTATCGCGGTCCTCTCGCACACGACGACCTTGAACCCGCTCGTGACGTACTTGCCCATGGCGGTCCTGTACGCGACGTCCCGAATTATGATCTCATGCTTGGGATAGGCCACGGTCGCGGCGGTCTCGGTAGTCCGCTTGATCATGATGAGGTGCCTCTCCCTCTTCGTATAGTCCCTCGCGCCGTCTAGCGTATCCTGGAAGACCGCTTTCAGCTTCTCGATCAGCTTGTCCGGATTGCTGGTCGCCAGGTTACGGTGGAACTTGAATCCGATCTCCACGCGAACCCTGAAGCCCTTGGCCTTCCTGAAGTAAGGGGTATATCCTCCGAAGCGCTTCCCCCAGTCCACTACCTGGACGTCCATCTTGGCCTCCTTGTGGGAGAATCTGGGTACGCCTTCCGACAAGCTAGGACTGTCAAGACCCTGCTCCTCGAATCCCAATGCCTCGAGGGTCGGCCTGATGTTGTTGGTGATGCCTCTCATCACCAATAGTTCCTTCTGTCTCTCCGCCTTATTGGCTTCCGCTCTATCCATCTGTCTCTCCTTTGCTGGCTGGTTTATTCGTATGCCTTCTCATAAGTCTTCTCAATGTCACCTACCATGTCCGCCGGCCCGGAGACCTCGACGTCGAAGTACCCCGTGGCGTGCGACCAGTTCGAGGAGTCGAACTCTAGGAAGGATATGACCCTGAGGTCCAATCCCTTCCTTATCCTCCCCCAACCCATGACCTCCCGTATCTCGGCCCTCGCGTTCTGCAAGGCGGCGGGATAATCCTCCCGGCACATGTCGAATCCGATCTCCGGGGAGTCCTTGAAGGGTCCCTTCATGTAGTCTTCCACGCAGAGCGTGGCCTCGAAGACGAACTTTCCCTTCTTTATCTTCTTAGATCTCGAAGTCATGGCGTCGATCCTCCACTTGGGCCGTCACTTTGCGGGCCATCTGAGTCGCCCTCTTCACGTCCGGGCAGGTCTCATCGGCCTCGAATGCCTTGGCCAACTCAATAGCTTTGTGACCGTCAGCCACGTACTTGACCACGATCCCGCGCTTGTCGATCCTGTACCTGGAGGGTCCGCAACCGTATACGACCGTGTCACCGCTCTCCGACTTCCAGGCCACCCCATCAGATCCGTAGGGTATTTCCATTATTTGAGCTCTGCCTTCAAGATCCTGATGAAGGACTGGAGTCCAGCTTCGTCATGGTCTGTCGACAGCATCGTTGAGATAGTGCGCTGGAAGTCCTTCACAGATCCAGAGGTTCCGTAGTCCGGTATCGAGAGCGCTTCTTGGTCTGCCTTTTCCAGTGCCTTGAAGGCGTCTACCAGAAGGCCCTTGGCCTTTTCGACTTCCTTGAGGATGCTCTTCCTCTTCTTGTCTCTCAGCGTGTCGCTTATCTTTACTTTGCTCATCTTGCTCTCCTTGGTTGATTCGCTAGTGCATGTCATTTATGAATATAATATACCTCGAAAATTATCGAATGTACACCCCCTCCGGTACTAGCCTACAAGTCCTGGGGGTATTTATATAGAAGGAACGTTTTCAAAGCGTGGTCCAGGGTCCAGGGAAAGGGCTGCATTCATTACAGTTAGGACGACATGGAAACGCGGCAGCGATATGGTCCAAGGTGACGATTCTATGCCTAGGGTACCTTTAGAGCCATTCTACGCATGTGTACAAGGAATGATTTTCGAGGTATATTATATTCATAAATGACGAACACGAACGGAACAACAAAGGAGAGCAAGATGAAAGAAAAAGGAATGTGGTTGAAGTCTGGAGTTGAGATGTGCGAACATCATGTCCAAGGTTGGAAGGTTGAGGTTACGAACTTGGAAGACGCATCGAGAAAGTTCCAGCAGTTTAGGGACGAGCAGATGAAAGAGGGATTCGGAAGTTCTGAGGTTCTTCCGGCATTTGTGGTAAAGAACGGAAGAAGGATTGGATACATCTCTTGGAACGGACGGGTATGGAATCCAAAAGCTTTCAAAGGTGGAAACAAAGACGAGTACTTGATTTCAGAAGCTGTGTCTGTTAGCAGCACAACTCCAACGAAAGGAGAGTAACAAGATGAGGAAAGCTGATGAAATTGTTCACCAGCTTGAAGTTCTAAGGATCAAAGCCAAAAAGGACGTGCGAGAGGCGCCTCCTGCAAAAGTCGAAAAGCTGAAGGGATTCGTAGGTGGCTTGAATATCTCGATCATCGCAGCTCGACAGATTGCAAACAGAAAAAGGTAAAGATCCTCTGCAGTAAAAGGAAGCCCCAGGTTACACGGCCTGGGGCTTCTTTATTTAAGCAGTGAGATAGAACGACTATTAGGTCAGTCTCTAGTTATATTTCCCAATCCCCAATCGCGCTTCCGTAAATGTCACGAACGAGGCGATCGCGGCCTCGCAGTTCGCGAGCTGCTTCTTCACGTTCTCCACCGTATGGTTCTTGGTGGGTACGATTCTTTCCTCACCCGCCGCTACCAGTTGGATGGCATTTTCGAACTTATCGAGGGCCAGCTGCAGCTTGGACCTGTCCGCTCCACTGAGGTTCTTATCCGCGACGTCCTCGAGTGATACGACCATGTCCTTGCCCCAGTTGAACTCTGCCCAGGCTTCCGTCCAATCGTACAGGGCATACTTCACCATGTTCGGGTAGTCGCTGTCCTTGCCGTTGTTCTTGGCCTGCTTGTACTTCTCGAACTGGGCGTCTATTCCTCTTCCAGCGACCCTGGCGCCTTCGTGAGAGCCGTAGACCTCGACGAGGTTGTTCCAATCCGCCCAGACGTTCTTGTAGATGACTTCTTCAGCTGATGTTGGTGCAATGGCAAACAGCATCACCGCACATACGCTTAGTAAGAACCGTCTCATCTTGCCTCCTTTGTATGGTCTGATATGAACTGCACTACAAATCTGTCAGGATGACAGTAGCATTCTCCTTTGAATTCGTGAGCTAACATTGTGAATGGACGTAGATGATCTGAATTGCTCCCTGTTATCCTATAATCCTCTTGTTCCCAAAGTTTCAAATGGCAAAGTTCATGCCGAATAACACGATCAAATACATAAAGATTATAATACAAATCCTTCCAATACTTCAGTGTCATAGGAAAGTCTGGATATCCAGGATTTATGCTTGCCATCGAATCTGGATACGGCGGAGCTAACTGAGACAGGACAATGCTGTACTTGCTCAAATCCATTTCTGCCTGAATCGACTTTACCAGTACCAAGGGTTCAGGGACCATGGTTCCTACCACCAAGGCAATTTCCATAAGTAATTCTTGAAGAGGGATCGCGGTTTATATGGCTCACGTTCGTGTCTCTGCCGAAGCTCTTTCAAGTATCCGATAGTGGGAAAGTACTGCGACGACATAACCCCCCTCGTCCTGGGATGCTTTTGGATGTGCTTGATCAGCTCGTACCAGGTCTTGGCCGTCATGTTCGCGTGCTGTCTGCTGGGATCGGGTATCGGATTGACGGTCTGCCCGGGATATGGCCAAGCCCTGTCGTCTATTATGAGGTCCGAGTACGGCTTGATCGAGGCATGGCCTGGTGGGTTCCAACCTCTTGGTACCTTGTTGACGGGAAGCTTTGGGAAGCCGTGTCTGGAGAGCCACTTCTTGGTACTAACTTCGCTCCTGCAAGTAAAAACCATGACCTTCCAACCCATCATGATCATCAGCCTCACGGCCTCCTTCGCGCCCGGTATCGGATCTCCTATGTCGTCCTGGCCTCTCCATTCGGTGAACTGCGCCAGAGTCGCATCCAGGTCCACGAGCGCCTTGGGATTGCCCTTCAGGAATCTCCTACCTGCCGCAGCGGGGTCCTTCACGATGAAAAAGGTGGCCGGCCGAGTCGCCTACCCCTAGAGGTACACGATCCAACTTTCGACGCCCGGAGGGAACTTGGAGAGATACCCCCGACCCCGTAATGGGCCTCGGTCTGCCACCTAGTAAAGCTCATAAGTCTTCCATGCTCAATGCTATCCTCGGCTCGTCCTCCACGTGGACCAGTTCCTTGTTGGCCACGTCGAGCTCGAACAGTTTGAAGACTCCGAATATGCTGACAAGCAACCTCTTGGAGGTTCCTGCCTGCTCGAAGACCCGTATCCTGCAAAGCACTATAGAATCCGAGTCCTTGAGCCTGACGTCAAAGACATAGCCCCTGAGGGGGCCGACATCTTTGACGTCAAGCAGTCTCGCGATCCTAGACTTGGAGAGCTTCGAGGCCACTCTCGACGATCTTTCCGCCCAGGCTCTCGAGCATGAAGGCCTTGTCGGGCTTGTCCGAGAAGCTCTGCGCCGACTTGGTCACGGCCCTCTGTACGTCGAGCAGCGTGGACCTTCCGGTCTGAAGCGGCTCGTACGCGTTCAGAATCTCGTCCCTGATGTCCTCGGTCATGGCGGGCATCTTGACGAGCTGGTTCTGGGCGTCGCTCAGGCTGAGGTTGATGTCGCTCAACCCCTTCATCCTCTTGGCGTTCTCCAGCAGCTTGTCGGGGTCGAATACGGCCTTGACGATGTCCCGGACCTGGCTGAAGATCACGGCGTTCATCTTCCTGTACGTGTCGCTGCTGAAGTACTCCTCGCCCTCGGCGAGCTGGGAGCCCACGTGGGTCTTGGCCAGGTTGGTCCCTAGCCAGCAGCTGTTGTCGCAGACCGCCTCGTAGAGGCCGGCCATGACGTGCAGGCTTCCGAAGCCGGTCTCGCTGTTCCGGATGCGCGCCGCGGGGAATACGTAGTGGCCTCCCTCGTCGTCATCCTTCCTCTGGAACCAGCCTCCCTGGGCGTCGTCGTCCGACTCCTCGACTCTTCCCGCATAGACGAACTGCGATCCGCCGCCGTCGCCCTTCTTGTGGTGCTTCAGCCCGATCTGGACGCCCCTCTCGAGGTGGTTCAGGTCGATCACGATGCCGGGATTCACGAAGCATACGTCCAGGAACATGGCGGACAAGGACCAGTTGAAGCACTTGGCATCGCCCGCGTAGTTCTCCGCGTCTTCTCTGTCGCTTACGGCCTGCATGGCTGTCGTCACGACGTCCAAGTGGTCTATCGGCCGGTACCGGTTGGACAGTACGGCCCGTACGGAGTCGCGGCTGATGCGTATGAGGCGCTGCTTACCCTGGTCACCGTGCACGTCGAACCACCAGTTGGTGTTCTTGCACAGCAGTGCCGGGGCCTCTTCCCGCATCTTGCTGTAGTACTTTGACGGGATGCCGAGCCGCGGAGCGAGCATGGTATGGACCTGCTTCTGTATGTCGAACGAGGCCTCCATGTCCTTGTTCTTTATCTGCAGGCCGAGGCCTTCCTGGCCCGAGAACATCTGGATGCCCCTGGACGGGACGACGATGTCGCGGTTGTGCTTCTTCTCCTCGCGGAGCTCCTCTACCAGCTCGGGTATGTCTTTAAGTATTCTCATATTTGCCTCTCCTTTTAGTTGAATGGTTCACATAACCAACATAAATATTATACCTCGGAAATTATTATCCGTATACCCTTAGTTGAGTTCTGGCGGGGATTCTTCCGTATCTACGGTGATCTCTTCCATCCTGCCCGAGATGACGCTTCCGTTGGACAGCCTCGCAGTAACTCGGCCGGGAGGAGGGAACTTCTTGGCCGGCTCCTCTATAACCGCCTTGACGTACTGTTGGGAGGCCATCTTTATGATCATGACTATCAGGTTGGCGTGGCACTGCAGCGCTTCGCAGGCCCATACCGGTTCGTGCCTGCGCCTCTTCCACATCGGCCGAATCGCCATGAAGGGGTCCTCGTCATTGTCAGGGGCGAATATCTGGATGATCTCGAGGGATCTTCCGGTCTCCCTGCTGCACCAATGGCACGGGCCCTTGACGTCGAATACTGGCGAAACGTCGGGGACTTCCAAGGGAATTACCTGGTCTTGCGAGCCTTGAAGAGCAGCTCCAGGGCTTCCCTGGTCAGCGCGGACAGGCTGAGGCGTTCTCTCTTGGCGATGACCCTCAGCTTCCTGTCCTGTTCCTTCGTGACGTACATCATCAGCGTGGAGGCGCCATCGCCGAATACCTTGGGCCTCCCAGCCTTGTTGCGTTTCTTATTGGCCATTCCTTACTTCTCCTTTCGACTCTCCAATTCTATGCTAATATTATACCATATTTAGTCCTCGTCTGCCCCTACCCTGACGAGGATCTGGCTTATGTTATCCTTATGAACGATGATGACGTCAGAAGGCGAGAAGATGGCGAGATACGTCCTATCCCTCGCTTCTAATCCCACCCCTATCTCTGCTCCTTGCGGATCTACGAGGCGCTTATCCTTCTTACTAGACCCATGTTCCAGTATCGCCAGCATGTCCAATATGCGCTCCGTAATGCGAGGCAATTTGAATTCCCGGCCTTGGATCGTGATGTCTAGCGACTGCCCAGTCTTTGTCAATACGGAAACGACGCACTGCTGTGGCACCATATACCTCCCTCATTAGTTGAAGTCTTGCCGCCGTCTCCTTGGCGTAAGACAATACCTGGTCCAGCTTGGACTTGTTTGTCCGCTTGTCCTTCTCGCTCAGCTTCGCGTACTTCTTCTCGACATTGGACATCGTCCCCGGACCCGCGATCACCGCGGTGAACGTGTACTTGTGGTGCCCGTAGTCGTTCCTGTACCTGTCCGACATGGAGGTCCCGAGCTCTATCTGCATGACGACGTTCAGTATCAGGTGCCTCTTCCACCACGGCCCGTGGTTGCGCGCCAGATGCTCGTACCCAGGCGTGTAGGCCGCGACTCCCTGGCCCGTCCTTTCCTGGAACTCGAATATGCCGTGGGACTTGTGCTTCTTGTCGAGATCGAACCTCCGGTTGACCCAGCCGGATCCGTTCCTGGTCTGCGGCAGTATGTAGAGGTAGAGCAGCTCCCGAGGGTTCTCGTACTTGGCCACGGCCCTGAGCAGAACCTTTGCGTAGTACTCGGCCCTCGATCTCCGAAGATCCGGCGGCTTGCTCTGGCCGAACGCCTCTAAGAGTGCGGAGGTATCCCTGTGGCACGTCTGTATGTAGCGCGTGACGTATAGGAACTCGTCCTCTTCCATGGTCATCGGGGGACTCAGCCCGGGACTTGCCTGGAGCATGAAGAGGCCCATCAACAGACCGCGTAGAAATCTGGTAAGGCTTACCTTTTTGTCCGACTGTAGATGAATAAACATCGCTGCCTCCTGTTCAGTACTCTGGTATATACGGTTCCAGAGAATAGCTGTCTTAGGTGGGGTTCCAACTCCGACATCGAGGGCATCAATGGCTTGCCGTCAGATCGCCTGACGACGAGGACAGCGTAGCCCAAGTCACTCATAACGGCCATTCTTACCTTCAACGGGCCGAACTTTATGAGGTCGAGTACTTCGGGGTCCGGAAGCGAGGTCCCCCTGTACTTGAGACGTAAGTTTTCGAGCTTGGAAAGTTGGACTACTTGCTGGCTAGCTTTTTCCTCTTGGCCGGCGATAGTCTTTGTCCTGGCTTGGAGACCGCCTTGGCGGCCGGTCTTTCGGGTGGGTCCTGGGTGTATATGAGTACCTCGTTGTCGGGGCCTTGGTGGACGGATCGTACGTAGAACTTCTTCTTGGCCGCGATGTCGCGCGCCATCTTCTCCGCGGCAGGTATGGTCTCGCAGTCGCCCGTCTCGGTATGGATGGGCTCGGATGCCTCGAGGGCCTTGCCGCCGCTTGGCTGCGCCTTGAGCTCTATCTTGCGGAATATGAACTTGAATTTTGTCATTTTCTATCTCCCTTCGTGGAGTGAAAGATAATCCGGACAGACCGGCTGGTCATTCATAAACTTGCATGGCCCAAGGCCCGTCGCCGTCCTTCGGCTCTCGACCTTGCACAAGCCCTTGTAGAGGTGCTTGCAGACGACTGGCGTATCGAGCTGGCCCCATACCTTGTGTATGAACTCGAGCTCCGAGTTGGCTGGTATAGTACCGCCCTCCCAGCGAACCTTGATCCTCCGGGCCCGCAGCTTCTCGTCTTCGCGGGTCTTGGGATGCCCGATGATATAATCAAGGCTCTCTTCCAGTTCCATCCGTATCTATTTTAGCCTGGTCGGCGAGATCGAGGAGCCACTTGAGCTGGGCCGGGCTGACGAAGACGTTCCCAGGCTCGACGCCTTCCCACCTCGTATGGAGGCTTTTAAGGAACTCTCGGCTCTTTCCGTTGAACTTGTGCCTGTGCGGCCACAGGTCGGCGACCAGATTGAGGGCCATGTTGCCCTTCTCACGGTAGGCCTCCTCAGCTAGCTGTAGGTGCGGATCGTTTTCGTTGTCCATCCCATTCCTTGGCCGCGGCCCAGTTCTCGGTGGTCCTCTTGACGTCCACCAGGATCGGCACGTCGAACTGCGGGAAGTCCTCCATGAGCTCCTGGATCTTGAGGGCGATCTTCTCCGCGATGGGCACGTCGAGGCGTATCTCGATCTCGATCTCGTCGTGGATGCAGTTCAAAAGGTGGATCGAGTCGGGGCCGTAGCTCTTCCTGACCTCCTCGAGGTACTCGTAGACCCGGACCATGGCCGTCTTCAGCAGGCTCGCGGCGCACCCCTGGATGAGGGCGTTCACGGCGGTATAGCTCCTGTCGAGCTCTATGTAGTGGCGACGGCCGAACATGTCCTTGATCCAGCCGAGCTCCTCGACGACGCCGCGGCGCTTCCTGGTCCTGTCCCTGATAGCCCTCGTGGCCGAGTCCCGGAGCCTCGCGACGCCCGGGAACCTAGAGTAGTACTTGGTGAGGAAGACCTTGGCGTCCGCCATCGACGTCTTGAGCTCCCCGGCGATCCGCCTGACCCCGGCTCCGTAGACGGTGGCGAAGTTTACGGTCTTACCCTTGTCCCTGGGCACCCCGAGCTCCTCCGCCACGAGGGCATGGAGGTCGAGCTGCGGGTTCTCCCGGTAGCTCTTGATGAGGTCCTTGTCCCTGCAGTAGTGCGCGAATATCCTATACTCCACCTGATTGTAGTCGTACCTGTAGCTCATGTACCCCGGGCGGACGGTGAAGACCTGCCGGACCGACTCGCCCCTCGGTATGTTCTGGAGGTTGGGCTTCTCCTCTGAGAACCTGCCCGTCTTGGCGCCGACCTGGTTGAACTGGCAGTGGATCGTGTCGCCCTTGGTCATGAAGTCCGCCATCCCCACGTAGTACGTGCCGTAGAGCTTGAGGAGCTTCTTGTACGCCCGGATCTTGTTCACCACCGGCACGTCGAACCTGTCCAGCACCTCCCCGGCCATCGAGACGCGTCCGGTCGCCGTGGTGGCGTCCGTCGGCTTCTCGAGCCCCAGTATCTCGAACAGCAGGTTCTCCATCTGGAGGTCGGACGACGGGTTGAACTGCGGAAGCCCGGTCTCCTTCCTGATCTCGGTCAGCGTCGCGTCCAACTGAATTCTGGCCTCGTCTCTCAGCTTGGCTAATAGCTTCCTATCCACCAGGACGCCGCGCAGCTCGGTATAGACGAGGTGCTGCATGAGCTTGACCTCCAGCTGGTACAGTTCCTCACACAGACCCTTGACCTTGTCCCTGAGGGCCACGTAGAGGGCCCTGGTGAACCGCGTGTCCGACTGCGCGTACTGGCCGACTATCGCCGGGTCTCCCTCGGCCACGTGCGCCATCGCCTTCTTGGATTCCTTGGACTCCTTGGTGGTGAACTGCTTGAGGTGGTCCAGCAGCATCGCCTGGTCCTCGGGCTCCTCGCCGAGTATGGTCTTGCACAGCGTCTTCAGCCCGAGCTTGGCCCGCCAGTTGTCCTCCAGGATGAGGTGCGCCATGAGGATGGTGTCGTCCATGCGCTTCGGAAAGTCCACGCCGTCCACCTTGAACATCTTCAGGTCGAACTTGGCGTTGTGATAGACTATGGTCCCCTCGAACTGGTTGAGAAACTCGTCGACGAGCTTGAACGTCTCCGGTATGTTCTTGCCCGTCGTGTGCCGCGTGGGAGAGTAATAGTGAAGGTACGATCCCGACATGCTGACCCCGCATATACGGGCGCCACGCTCGGGAAAGAGGCCGGTCGTCTCGGTATCGCAGGCCACGACCTTGTCGCTCAGCAGGTGATGGAGGAACCCCTCCAGTTTCTCTGCCGACTCGACGAGGTTGTACCTGAGCTCCTCCGCCATCAGAGTTTAGTAACCTTGTAATTCTTTGGCGACAGACCCCAGTTCGCCTCTACGCCCTCGACCAAAAGGATCTCCTTGCCGGCATTCCGCAGCTCCCTGAAGGCGTCCTCGTGGTGTATGTAGACCTCGCCGAAGACGACCGTCTTGATGGACGTATTGCAAATCAGCCTCGCGCACCCGACGCACGGCGTCACCGTGAGATAGAGGGTGGACAGGTCGTTGGTATCCATGACCTGAAGAAGCGCGTTCGCCTCGGCGTGTATCGCGTAGCATCCCTCCAATCCACTCCCGCTAGGAAGCCTGGCCGAGGGACAGCTCGCGGTACTGTCGGAACAGTGCGCCGCTCCCGCGGCGACTCCGTTGTACCCCGTGGCCCGAACGTGGTTGCGATCGTCTATTATCACGGCTCCCACGGCTCGCCTGGCGCACGTCCCCCTCGTGGCCACCAACTGGGCCATGGCGAGGAAGTAGGCGTGCTTCTCCGGCCGGCGCCTTACGCGGTCGACCATGTCATCGGGAAGTATATGTACTCGCTGAGCTTGCCCATGAAAAACTCGCGCTCGGCATCCGGCATGCGGCGCCAGCTTGCCAGGTCAGGCAGGAGTTCCACTACCATGTTGTTCGGAATGTCGTTCTTTATGACCATTAGGCGACTAAGTGCAGATCGCCCGAATGCTACGATACGGAACTTCGACGTCTTGCTGGCCAGCCTGGCCAGGGTCTGGAACTCCAACGGTCCCATCTCCAGGCCGTCCTCCTTTATGGAATTCGTCATGTAGATCCCGGACCATGCGGACGATCCGTTGTCCCACGGCCGAATCGCCTCCTCCAGGACGCTGCCGAACCAGACGCTCAGCGAGTCTCCCTCGCAGAACGGCAACCGCAGCCCCGTCGTCGCCGCGCCATCCAGCCTGTCTCCTACGAGAATCGTCGTGGGCCAGCAGCTACCAACCCCTCCCAGAATCCTGAGGTCGCGCATCAGGCTGACTACTTTGCTCGTATGTCTTTCCCTCGCCTGCTGCAGGACGGCGTCCGTGGCGATGAGGCTGTCGGTTACGAACCCCGGCGGCGCCGATCGAGTGGCGAACAGCTTCTTATAGGATTGGTTTATATTCTGCAAAAGCTTCAGCCCGCCCTTCTTGGGGTCGAGCGTCTCGTCTGGCGGGTCCTGGGCCTTATACCTGTCCCTGATCGTCTCCCAGGGGGCCGTCACGTAGATCTGGTGCGCTCCGTAGCTCATGAGCAGCAGCTCCAGCCTGCGGACTTCCCACGTGCTGAGGAGCGACTTCCCTCGGAGTATGGGGCCGTAGATCATCTCGCTGAAGTAGAGCCTGTCCACGACGACGGAATGGCCCACCTGCACCCTGTGGCCCAGCTTGTGTATGGTGGCGGCCAGGTTCAGGAAGTGTCCGGGATCTTCCGCGTTCGGCGGTCCCTCGTGGTGGTAGTACGCGCCGGTGTCATTGCATATCTTCTTGGCGAGGTGCGTCTTCCCCACCTTGTCGGGACCCTCGAGTATTATGAAGAAGGGCTTCTTGGACGCCATCAGTACCCCTTCCTCTGGCGCTTCCTGTTCTGCTTGTTCTTGTCCATGTAGATGGCGAGGACGTCCTCCGGCTTGATACCCCAGAGGAAGCACAGGTTGATCCAGAAGTGGAGCATGTCCACGATCTCGTACGCCAGCTCGTCGGCGTTCGGCTTCTCCGGCTTCTTCCAGTGCTTCCACGGTATCCAATCGAGCGTTTCGATGGCCTCGGCCATGATGCAGAGCAGCATCTCCTTGGTCCACTTGACGAGCGTGCGAAGGCTCATCTTGTCGGGCCTGGTGAAGTCCGGCGTTCCCGGCTTGTGCTTTCGGATCACGTGCTGCAGGCCCGCCTGGGCCCGGAACATGGTCTTCAGCGAGTCTCCCTTGGGGAGCTTGGAACGCTTGAGCTTACCGGAGTAACATATGGCCTTCTTCATCCTACTTGAGTTCGCCCTTCTTGAATTTGTTGCGGTACCAGGCCACGTGGCTGGCGTCGAACTTGCTGTCCGGGAATCGCTCCTTGACGGCCTTGATGAGGTCTGCCGACGGCATCTCGGGACTGTCAGTCAGGAGCTGTATGACCACGCTCTTGATCGTGACCCGCGGTTCCTTCGGGGCCTTGGGCTTCCTGGTTGCCTTTGTGGTGGTCTTCTTGGCGGGGGTACTTTCTGAGGTCATCAGTGCCTTCACCTTCGATTCGAGCTTTTCCAAGATCGCCTTGCGATCCTCGCCTGCCTCGGCTCCGATCAGGTTCTTATAGGTGACCTGGAGCTCCTTCGTAGAGCGCTTCTTCAGGCGCGCTATGAACTTGACCAGCTCTTCCTTAGTCTTGGGTATTACCATACATTTCCTCCTAGTTGAATAGTCGTACAATAATCTCGCGATTAGCGTGTCAAACCAGCATAAATATTATACCCCGGATATTAGTTCCCGTATACCCCTAGATGCCAATCTTCTCGTAGTCCTTCTTGTCGTCCTCGCCCTTCTTGGCCTTCGGCTTCTTTTTCTTCTTCGCCTCCTCGGCCTTGGCCTCCTCGAGGACGGTGACCCTGTAGGTCTTGAGGAACTGTATGAAGGACGGCGTCTTGACGAGCAGGCTTCCCCTGGCCCTCTTGAGGCACCTCTTGCGGAGGAGGAACGACGCGAATTCTCGGGCCTCTATCCTGTCGAGGTTGCCCAGCAGCTCGAAGTCCTGCAGGCTGAAGTACTGCCCGTCGAGCAGTATGTCCGCCAGCTCCGGATGGATCTCGTCGAACTTCTCCTTGATCTGGTCGGAATCCTTGAGGGTCTCCTCGGCGTACTTCTGGCGGCTGTAGAGGTCGTAGGCCAGGCTGTCCTTGCTGTAGACCTGGTCCAGGAACTCCTTTATGAACTGTACGTGCGCCTCCGTGACCACTACCTTCACGTCGTCGGGGCTAGCATGCAGCCTCGTGGCCAATGCGGTCGCCAGCTTGGCAAGCTTCACCCGCATCTCCGCGGACTCCACCAGGGGGACCGACGGATGGTATGTCTTGCCCATCTCCTGGGCCAGCTTGAGGCACAGCGTCGTGGCTCCCTCGGTGAACTCTATGTCCTCGGGCTTCCTGGACCACGCCCACATGATGAGCTCGTGGCACCTGTCCGAGGTGTAGACGTGCTCTATCTTCTCGCGCTGGTCGGTCCTCATATTGATGACGTCTGTGGGCACCTCGTTGGAGGCCACCGTGATGGCGAAGTCGAACCGGGCTATGTCCTCCGGCCTGCCGATGAGCTCGGCGACGGCCTCGACCCCCGCGTTGTAGCTCCTGAGAGGCCTCGGCTTTCGTGGGTTGCTCATCCATATGAGGCGCGTCCTGGCCACGGTCTGCTCTCGCTGGATCTTGGTGATCGTCGCGACTCCCTCGGACCTGACCCCCGACATGTCCGCTATGGCCTGCGGATGAAGCCCGGAGACCTCGTCGATGCCTACGAGCCTGCGATTGTTCAACGGTATGAGACCCCAGGTGATGCTCCACGTCTTTCCCATGATCTGCTGCATGCCTCCTATGAGGCCTGCGAATGACGCGTTCTCCCCGGTACACAGCTTCCCCGCCCGGTAGTGACGAATGATGTTGGTCAGGGTCTGCGTCTTGCCGCAGCGGGCGTCTCCGACGACGAGCAGCTCCACCCATCCCTTTTGCAGCTTGATCTCGTTGAAGCTGAACTTAATCACAGAATGGAAGCACAGGTCTATGGCGAGGAGCAAGTCCTGCCTGCCATAGGTATGCGTCACGTTATATTCGAGGTCGTCGTAGATGCGTTTCAGCTTCTGACGTATCTTCCCTACCTCGGTCTCTAGTTGAGTTTTTTCCATAATATTATCCCTGGGGTTCCGGAGGCGCCAGGCGTCCGGGACCCTATTTAGTTATACTTCAAAAACCGATCTGGACGAGAGAGACTCCTTCTTTGGTACGTACCGCTCGATACTGTCCTGCCTTGCCTCTGCCTTGTAGACCAGCACGGTCGCGGACTGATTCCGCGGATCTGGCAGGCAGAGTCCCGTGACCTTGTACGAGGAATTGAGAGCGAGCCCGTGGCCCAGGAAGAACAGCGGCCGCATCGTGTACTGCTCCTCGTCCTGGTCGTAGTTCGAGTCGAGGTCCGGGATCGCGCGGATGGCCTCTATGTTGTGGTGGCTCTCCACCTCTATGTGCGGCTTGGGGCATTTCTGTACGACTCCCGCCGCGCGCCTTACTATGCCCTCGACCTGAGCCTTGGGCGCTCCTATGGTCTCCAGGATCTCGACGTGGGTCTCCGTAAATTCGAACTGCAGAACTCCGCCGGCCGCGGCGATGGAGCAAAACTTGCACTCGGGCCGGCCCATCTCGCAGCTGAACCCGACGCGCTTGGGCGCCAGGTAGGGCGCCAGGTCCTTGCCTGCCACGTGGAGCAGCATCTCCACGCGCGTATAGGTGTGCCTCTCGTGCCCCGAATCGGCGAGCTGGATGACGCTGATCTTATCGTCGATGATTCGACCCGCGGGTCCCTTGGCTATGAAGAAGGGCGCCTCCTGAATGAGCCGGTCGAAGTCTTCCTTGGTATTCTTGTGGTGCATGAAGAAGTCTGTGAAATCCGCGCCCTTCGGCTCGTCGAACGGCAGCTTGATTACCTTGATGGACTTGGCCACGGCCAAGAGGGAAGCCGCGGCCTTGACCGCGCCCGTCTCGCCCGCCTTGTCGTTGTCATAACAAATGATCACGTGCTTCTGCCGGAAGTAACTGTTGAACTCGCGCTTCCAACTCCCGGCGCCGCCGGTCGTCGTCACGGCGGGGTATCCCAGCTGTATGGCCAGGAAGCAGTCCCATTCCCCCTCTAACAGCAGTACCCAGTCGTCTTCTATAGTATCTGCCGGGTAGAGGCGACTGCTGCCGTGGCCGGAGACGGATATCATCTTCCGGCCCGATGTCGCCTTGCGATTGTACTTCCTTACGTTGACGAGCTTCTTGTCTGCGTCGTACACTGGAATCCATATCCGCTCCGAGTCGTACCCGAGGTTGTACTTCTTCACGACGTCCAGCTTGATGCCGCGCTTCTCCTCCAGCCACTCTAGGACGGGCCTCGAACTGAGAAGGACCTGGTGGTACGACTTCACCAGCGACGGATCGAGGTCCACCGAACCCGGACCCTCCTTCAGCATCTTCTCGAAGATCTGCCTGTTGCCCGTCTTCGCGCACTGGGCGGCGAAGCAATGCCACAGGCCCGTCTTCACGTTCACGGACAGGCTCTGCGTCGAATCGTCGTGAAAGGGGCACTTCGCCGAGACCTCGCCCTGGTCGTTTACCGCACCAGGGTCGAAGCCTAGGCGAGCCGCGAAAAAGGAAAGATGGTCTTCCTCTTTAGGCGCCACGTGCTCTTAGAGGTCGTCCCTCTTGTCGCCCTTAGGATCACCCGCCTCATTGCCGTCGACCTCGACCTGCACGTTCTGGCCCTTGAAGGTCGCCGCCAATTTCTTGGCCGTCGCGTACTCCTCCTCGTCCACGAATCCGGCGGACTCGATGACGAAGTTGAAGAAGGTCTGCCCGGAGTTGTTCTTGTCGGACTTGACCTTCAGCCTGTACTTCCCGGCGTAGATGGAATGTCCGCCGCCGCCGAGCAGCTGTCCGAGCGTTATGAGGTTCCGTCCGGCCTCGAGCTTCGTCTTCTCGAAGGACAGGGCTATGAGTACGCCGTCGACGAGTGCCGGGAAGTTCATGTACATCGTGCACTTCGGCTTCTTGTCGCTCTCCTTCTTGGCCTCGTTGTTCCAGTCCTTGAGGATGCACTTGGAGCAGTCCGACGTCGGCTTGCCGTCGACCATCTCGCCCTTGGGGGACCTGGCATGCTTGCCGTCGAGTGCCACGCACTCCTGGCCTCCGCCCTCGTCCTTGTCCCGCCACCACATGCGGCTCTTGAAGAAGCCAAGCGGTATGAACGTGACCTCCGTACCGAATGAGATGCTCGGGTCCGAGGAGTGTACCATGATGCCCGCCTCGAGATCCCCATCCGCCACCTCCGGGCTCAGCGCCTGGAGCAGCTTGATCCGGGGCATCTGAACGTCGTCACGCTCGACTCCCTCGAAGCCCTCCTGCTTCTGGTCCTTCAGGAAGCTCGGTACGGCCGAGACCCCCATCTTCTGCAGCTTGTTCTTACTTTCTTCTGGTGACATATCCTACCTCCTTTTTGCTACGCTTTGAACCTAGGTTCTCTGTGTAAGTACTCTCTGATGAGCGGAGGAAGCGGAAAGCCTTCCTCCCTGAGGCCCACTACGAAGGCCTTCAGCGTGGACGCATTCACGTCCTCCTTCACGATGTCGCCGTGGCCGTTCTCCTTGAGCCACTTCATGACCTCCGGCTTGTCCGCCTTGAGGACGGATATCTTGGGCGAGGCGTGCACGTAGACCAGCCCGACCCCCTTCATCTTGAAGCTCTGCATCTGCAGGGAGTCCATGACCTCGAGGAGCTTCGCCTTCAGCATGCCCTCCTGGGCCTTGATCTTATCGGCCTCCTTGACGAGCGCCGCCTTCGCCTCCTGTACCTGGCGTATCCTGTGGGACAGCTCGCGGAGCTGCTTCTGCGGCTCTGCCTCTATCGTCTCCAACTCCGGCGGCTCTTGCTTGGGCGGTCTGAACGGCTTATCTGTCGACATAATCTACTCCTAACTCGGCTATGGTGAGTGTCCTGTGCGAGTACTCCCGCTTCCTCGCGTCGAATATCATGAGGTTCAACCTGTCGTGCTTCAAGACGATGATGGAGGTCGCAATGACATTGAGGCTGACATACCCGGATAAGAGGATAATGTCCGCGGGCTTGGAGTCCTCCAGTTTGCGCTTGAAGTCTTCCGCTATCTTGGACGTGCTGAATGCGTTTACCTTGCCCTCGGAAAGCTTCACCAGGTTCTTTATGTTCCGGACCCCGTTGAGGTGCTGCTCCTGGCAGTTGACCATGAAGACCGTGGGCGCACTCGTCTGGTTCATATCATCTCTTCTATGTTAGAGGCCTGCAGCATCGCGCCCAGATCCTTCTTCATCTTCAGAGCCGCCTGGATGGCGCGGTCTATCGTGGACCTGGCGACGATGTCTATGTACTGTACCGGATGCTTCAGCCCTATCCTGTGCGCGCGGTCCTCGGACTGGATGCGGTCGCCGTAGCTGTAACTGTTGGAATAGTAGATGACGTACCAGGCCTCCGTAAGCGTGTGGCCGTAGCCGCCAGTCTCCACCTGGCCGACGATGGCGCGCAGGTCCGACTCGGTATCCTGGAACTGGCCTATTATCTCCCGCCTCTTCTGCTCCGAGGTCTTGCCGTAGAACAGCTCCGACTTTATCTTGAACTCGTCGAGGAGCTTCTGCACGGCGAGCAGCTCCGGAATGAATCGAGCCCATATGATGAACTTCCTGTCCTTCGGCAGGCCGGCTACGACGTCTCGCAGCGCCTCCATCTTCGCGTTCGGCTTGAAGGCGAGCAGGTTCTTCTCCTCGTCGTTGACGAAGCCGCCGGTGATCTGGCTGAGGCGCGTCAGCTTTGCGAGGACTACGGGAGCCGTCAGCCTGTGCTGCTTGATCTGCATGATGGCGTCGTCCTTCATCTGGGCGTACGCCTTCTTCTGGTCGCCCTGCAGGTCCACCTCGACGGCCTGGTACATCTTGTCCGGCAGGTCCTTCATAACCTGCTTCTTCTCAACCATGAAGCTCACCAGGTGTATCTTGTCCCTGAGCTCGTCCTGGTTCATGTAGCTCACGACTTCCTTGCCCTTCCAACCGCCGAGGACGGCGTAGCGGTGCTTGAAGGCGATGAAGCTGTAGAAGCCTAGCAGGTCGTGGTCGAGCACGGCGAACTGGTTATACACGTCAAGGGGTCCGTTGGGACTGACGTTGCCCGTCAGTATGTAGGACCTGTCGGAATTACCGGACAGCTTCTTGCACTGCTTGCTTCTCTTGGACCTGTAGTTCTTTATCTTGGTCGACTCGTCGAATATGATGCACGCCAGGTTCAGCTTCAGGAGGGGCTTCACTATGTTGTCGATGCCCTCGAAGTTCACGAACATGACGCACGGCCCGGCCTCCGCCGCCTCAGCCAGTACCTTCTCTTTCTTCTTCTGGCTGCCGAGGAGGGAGAACGTCTTTATGGCGGCCCAGTCGTGGGTACCGTATTCCTTCTCCCAGTTGTAGATCAGGCTCTTGGGGCAGACTATCAGGAAGGGCTTGGTATTGCCCATGCTCGAGTTCAGAATGCAGTGCAGGTCTATCATGACCTTGGTCTTGCCGAGACCCATCTCCATGAGAAGCGCGAAGCGAAGTTTTCTTAGCAGTAATTCGAGAGCCCTAAGCTGATAAGGGTAGGGTTTTATCTTGAACTTGAAATTCAATAGTTCCGGATGCTCCGGTTCCAAAATCGTTGAAGTCATTTAACTCCATAGTTGAAGGACAGACGCAAACAAAAAACAAAAGAGAATCGAACGCAACATATTTTACTGCGTCCGATCCTCTTTTGTAAATCAGTTTAGAAGTTGAACTTGCCTCCCAGTCCGAAGTAGGGGTTCAACGTCTTGGTATCCCTGTCAAAAACTCCGCCAGCCCTGATCCCCAATTCCAAGGGAATCTTTTTTATCTTGGCCTCTCGATACCAACCCAGCAATCCCAGGGGATTGCCTTTGTTAGTGACGCCCGCTGACAGTACGAAGTCACCCTTCTTGGCAAGACCTATGGTCACGTCTCGGCGAAGGCCTCCTCCAGCACCGGCTCTAAAACCCACGCCGTAATAGACTGGAAGTCCGAGAAGTCGAGCGGCCTTAGCTATTTTCCCCCGGTAGTTCCCCCGGCAGCTTTGGCGATCTTTCCTTCTATCTTAAGATCATGCACGGCAGCCTCTAGGAGGCTGCTGGTAAGGGCGTCGACTCTTCCATCGCCGGCATCTCGCCCTAGAACCGTATCGAAGATACGCTTCGGCGTAATGCTCTTCAGCTGCCTCATGGCGCTTTGCTTGGCGGCCTTACCTATGTTCTTGTACTCTTCGGGGGTGATCTTCTTATCGGCCAGCGCTATCTTTGCGGCGACCTTGGCATCCCTGTAAGACGAGACGAAGACATCCTTGCTAACCATCCTAGCCAAGGACGAAAGACGAAGCAGAGCACCTTCCAAGAACTCGTTCTCTACCTTATTCTCGAGCCACCTGTCAAGCGCGTTGAACAGCTTATCCAGAAGTGCTTTTCCCTTGCGGACAATATATATCCCAAGGCCCGTCATAGCTGTAAGAGCACCTGCAATAATCGTAGACCAGATACTACTCGATCCTGATTCAGCGGTGACTGCTGCAGCTACTTGTGCCCAGACAGGTACTGCGAATATTGCGATGATTGCCGCCGTGGCGAACCCGGCGATATACGTTGAAAAGAACTGCATTTTATTCAATAGCGACCTTACCATCGGTATCATAACCGATCCTTTCCGTTAGAATCCAAAGAAACTGCGACCTATAAGATAGGACATCTTACCCGCGTGAATGTGCGGAGTATACCTGTAATACGCCCATGTAGGCGCATTAGCCGGTACGATGTCCAGCTTGTTGAAATCCACTCTCAGCGCTTTGCCTTCCTTATAACCCTCCGCCAGGCTCATGTATCCTCGGGCGGCGTTGGAAATCTGGTTCGTGAAGCCGTAGTACTTCTCCATGTCCGTACCCCTGTCGCCGGCCTTCTTGCCGTCCAGCATGCCATAGCCGAGGATTCTCATCATCTTGCGGTTCGACAACGGGGTCTTCGCGGCGACCGCGGACTGCTCGCGCTGCAGGGATATGAGGATGACCCTCTGGTCCAGCTCGTAATGCTTGCAGATGCCCTCTATGATGTCCGACGCCAGCGCACCCTCGAACGACCAGTCGGCAAGGAAGCTGCCCCTCTTGCGGAAGAAGTCCTGGACCGAGAACTCGTCCTTGTATCCGAAGAACTCGTCGTCGTCGAACAGAAGCCCCGGCCTGTACCTGTCGCTGATCTGGCGCAGCTCTGCCTCGGCGACGATCCCGGCCTCGAAGTCCGTCTTGACGAAGGCCTGGCGACGGGCCAGCTCCCGCCTCTCGTGGACGATCCGACGCTCTTCCTCGGTGAGCCTCGACTGAAAGTTGTTCTTGGTGACCTCGGCAAAGGCCCTACGTTGTGCGTTTAGCTCGACCCAGTCGCCGAGCCTATCTAGAAGTTTCACTCAGCTACGCACCAGTCGTGGAAAAGTGGAACGGTAGGTCTGTAAGGACCCCAGCGTCGTCGAAGGTTCTCACCGTGACAATAGACGCGGAAGTGACAACTACGGCCGTCATTCCTGCGGTTGCTCCGTCGATTGTGACCTGGGCGACATAATTTATACCGTCGTGCGGCTGGTCCAACGTAATGTTGTACAAGCCGGTCGAGGGGTGCCCAATCGACGCGACATTGACGTCATTAGAGCCCACGATCGCGCCGGCCGCGCTGATGACCGCCGCCGAATAGGTCAGCTGCCCCTTGTTCAACCTCGTCGCCTGGGCTGCGGACAGCGTCTTGCTTCTTACGTCATCGGTAGGCGTAAACCCGGCCGCCACGACGACTAGCTCCTGCCGGCGCGAGAAGTCCAGGTCCGCGTTCAGGACCTGCGTCTGGGCGTTTATAAGCGTGACGTCCACGAAGAGTATGCCGTCGGCCTCGAGGGGCGGCGGAACCGCGGTACCTATGGGCGCCTCGGCGCTCTGCTTCACGACGAACTTGAAGCTCTCGTCCTGTTGGAACTTTATCGGGTTGCCGCCGCCGTCGACCCTGTCGTCGGAAAGGAGCCTGTCGAACTTGAGGAAGACCGCTATGATCTTCTCGTTGCCCGGCGTACCGACCGCCGTGCTGACGGACAGATCGTCCACCGACACGTCCACGTTCTGGAGGGCCGCGAAAAAGAGCCTCTCGCCGAGCGGACTGTGCGCAAACAGCGGGCCGGCTATGTCCACCGTAAGGTCGGGGACCGGGAAGTGCTCCGCGACGATCCCGCCGCTGGCTATCCCCGAGAGGCCGAGATCCGTGATGACGTTCCTGTCGGCCAGCTCCAGGCCCGCGAAGGCGCCGTCGATCTCGCCCTCGGTGACCACCTGCTTGAAGAAGAAGTCGAACCTGTTGGCCATTAGACTAATACCCCTACGGTCGTAAGATGGAATGCACGGTCAGCGGCCACATCCGATGTATCAAACGTCAGAACTTGAACACTGCCTACGGCTGTGGTTCCCACAGTTATTCTTCCAGCGCCACCGCCATCTAAACTAACCTGCACTATATAATCCGCATCATTATGATTGCGATCAAAGTTTACTGTATGATCACCGGTTCCATTATCAGTAATTGAAGCCACATTAACATCATTAGCGCCGACCAGTGCCCCAGCCGCATCCACACGGGCGACTGCCCCAGTTAATTGACCTTTATTTAAACGGAGTGCTTCAAGGGCATCTAAAGTTGAATTTCTTACGTCATTTATTGGTACAAAACCGGAACCCTGTACAAGCCCCAAAGCAGTAATTTTTCCAGCTGTAGAAATTAAATCACCTACTGTAGCTACAATATTTCCAAGCAACGCCTTAATACCACCCGACAACTGGGTTTCAAGTTCTCCAACCTTAATTTTAGTGTCGAAAACTTTGGCACCGACAGGTCCACTGAAAAAATCAATTAGTCTAGGTGCTGAAGTTGTGGCAAGTAGATGCATTTTTGGTGTCGTTTGAGCAGCAGCTGCATGGCCTGAATACATATCTGCTCTAATATGCCCCTTGCCTTGGGTGGGTGGCGCAATAGCACCGGATAAATCTAATGAAAAACTATCCAAATCAACAATATCCGCGACAAGCAGATGGGTCGCGCCTGCGGTAAAGGCCAAATGCAAGCCAGTACCTTTTCCTGCAACTAATTCGGTTGATGGATCATGCAAATGGATAAACTCAGGAGACACAGCATCAACTTCAAGAGCAAATCCTGCCGTGGGCGCGGCCGTACGGCCGATCAGCAGCTTCCCTATGATAGTCTGGTCCGCGGCCGCCAGGGCCTCCAGCGTCTCCTGAACGTCCGTTACGACGCTGAGTATGTTCGGGAAGTTGTCCACGACGGAGATCTGGTCGGCCCTGCCGAAGTTGACCTCCTGACGCCTCGCGGTATCCAGGTCGGCGTTCAGTATCTGGGTCTGGCCGCTGGTCAGCGTGACGTCGGCCAGCAGGAGGCCGTCGGCCTCAAGCGGCGGCGGCGTGGGCGTCCCTGGCGCGGCTTCCGCGCCCTGGGTCACGAAGAACTTGAAGCTCTCGGCCTGGTTGAAGAAGATGGTCTGGCTCGCGCCGTCGAGCCGCGGATCGGACAATGTCCTGTCGAACTTGACGAAGAGAGACACGATCCGCTCGAAGGTCGGCGTGGGCGGGTCCGTGCTCGCCCCGAGGTTGTCTATGGAAAGGTCCACGGTCTGCGCCGGTACGTAGGCGACGCGCTCGCCCTGCGGGCTGTGGCTGAGGAACGGGCCGGTGAGGTCGACCGTGAGGTCCGCGACCGGGGAGTGCTCCGTGGCGACGCCGCCGGATATGACGCCGGTGAGGCCGAGGTCCGCGACGATGAGCCTGTCCGCGTCCTCCAGGAGCTTGAAGCCGAGGTCCAGCTCGGCCTCGGTGACGGGCTGCTTGAAGAAGTAGTCTAGTCTATTGGCCATGTAGGTTCCCCTTACGCATGCAGCTCCGACTCGGTCCCGAGCTCGGAAATACCGAGCTCCCAATGATCGACGAAGAGCGGGCTGCCCGGTTCTATCAGGTTCACGAAGTGGGTATGTGCCGGCTTCATGTAGTCTACGATGGTCCGTATCGCGTCTCGCTGAGACTGCGTAAGAACCGTCGAGACTATTATATCAAAAGAAAAGCGATCGAAGGAGTCTCCGGGGCACAGAACCCAGCTGACCCCCAGCTCGGAGACGCCCAGTATGATGCAGTCGTCCAGGTGCTCCACGATGTCCACCACCTCTATCCCCAGGAAGAACCGTATCGCGTTCTGGACGCCCGGTTCCGTGCCCTTTTGCCGGTAGAGCGGCACCAGTATCCTCGCCAGCCGCCTCTTGTCCAGCTCCGTGAGGTCGAACAGGAACGGGTTCCCGAGGTCGAAGAGTATGGCATCGAGGTACTGCTCCGACGCCAGGTCCACGTCGAATATGTCCGTGAAGTCGTCGATCTCCGCCAGCATCACCTCCACGCAGTCCTGGCAGATGCTGATGAACTTCTTGAGGTCGTTGGTCACGTCGGCCTCGACCAGTACCGCGGGCATGAACTCGATCAGCTCGAAGGACCTCGTCGCGGGGGTGTTCGGGCTGAAGGCCGTAAACAGGCCCGTACCGTTGATCACCGCCATTAGGGTGGCTCCACGTTCCGCACCTCAACCCGGTAGAGGTGGCCGTAGGAGAAGTCGTCGTTGGTCGTGATTTCCACGAGCGTCGAGGTAAGGGTCTCAACGCTGATGGGCGTCGGAAGGTAGACCGCGTGATTGTCGGGCTGGTCCTCCACGAACAGAAGGTAGTTGGCCGGGTTCAGCGCATCATTCGACTCGGTAGGGTCGACCTGCCGTACGGCTGACTCGAACTCGACACGAAACTTCCTCTTGCCCGTCCCCTGCGCCGCTATGACGTTCAACGAAGTGACCTCGAAGGCGCCCGCCGCGATTACCTGGACGTTTGCCGCGACGTTGTCTACCTTCAGGTCGTATACGCCGGGGGCGATATTAGGGAGGACAAAGGTTACCAGTCCCTCGTCTACTCTTACTATCGAGTCCATCAGGGCGCCGTCCAAGAATATCTGGACGTCCTTTCCGAATCCCTGGCCTATGAGAGATACCGCCGTTCCCGCGGCGCCCGTCAGTACGCTGAGATTGATGGAAATGGGACGGTACCCGAACGCCCTCGCGTCGTCGTAATTAGCCACGAGGGTGGCCATCTTAGAGTCGGTCATGGCGGAATCTTGAATGAGCGCAAGCTCGTCCATCACGTTCGCATTGTTGCTGAAGGTTAGTACGTCGGTCGCCATAACCAAAAGATCGCCTCTGGGTGATACGGCAACCAGGGCTTCCGTGACCGTATCCGTCTCGTCTGCCCCGTTGACGAATATCTTTCCCTGGGAGATGCTTTCGCTGTCCATGTATGCCGCGATGGACAGCAGAGAGGCCGGCGTGGTATCCACGAGGTTGCTTTTTATCGTGATCTCGTTCTTTCCTGACGGAAGATTCGTGGCCCTGTTCCGCACGAACTTGAGCTTCTCGCCTCCGCTGGCATTATAGTCCAGGGCTAGGTCGGTCCCGGTAAAGCCTGCGTTGATCATGTTCAGGAGAGTCTGCACGCCTCCCGCGCCCGTAGGGGTCCAGTTGGCGTGCATTATGGTTTTCGCCGCGTCGGAGAAGTCATACCCAGGTATGCCCACAACCGAGGTAAAGAAGTCGGATGAAGACGCTGCCTTGAAGCCCTTCCCGAACTTGGCTCCTACGGTCGTAAACTCTCCGGTCACGTCGTAATCCGAGGGGCCTACGATGTCCCCGTTCTCGTTCTCCAGTGGGTGGTACAGTACCAGCTTGCCGAAGTCCCCCGCGTATGCCAGGCTGGGAATTACGGCGAAGGCGGCTATCTCCTCGAAGGCGACGCCAGACTCGACGTTCAGTATCTTCAGGTTCTTTATGCCTGTCGATACGGAGGGTATGTTGAAAGTTATTTGGGAGTCATGTACGTTGCCTACCGAGACCCTCACCTGCGAGTCGACCGGAACGCCGTCTATGGACACCACGACATCCAGGCCGAACCCCGTTCCGCTGAGGATGACTGCGGCTCCTACCTCCCCGATATTCTTATCCAAGCCTAGAAAGGCCGGACGAAATCCGAGGCCGCGGGTATCATGATACTGAGTGGCCAAGGCCGCGGCCTTGGCGTTGCTTAGTCCTGGATCTTGAAGTATTGTGACGTGGTCTATAACTCCCGCAGGATGGGTTGTGCCCTCGGGATGGTTGCCGAAGGTGACGAAGTCGAACCCCGTCGCGGCGACACTCGCGGCGGCGGTCGCGCTCACGCTCGTAGTCCTGTCGACCCCGTCTATGAACCACTTTCCCTCCGCGACGGAGTCGGCATTGAGATAGAGAATGCTGCTGTAGAATTCATTTACGTCTACGATGTCGGCCTCTGACGCCACTATCTCGACCGTAGGATTGCCGGCTGTCAAGTCCGTACTGCGATGATACCGAGCGTAGAACCCACCCGTACCCGTGTCGCGGGCGACCCTGAGCTTGTGGTCGGTCTCTCCCGAGTTGCGGAACGAGATGAACGTGTTCTCCGCCCCCAATAATGGAGCAAGCGGACTCCAGAAATGCTGGATAAGCGACTTGGACGTGTCCGAGATGTCGAGCCCGGAGACGGGAATGTCCGATGTCATGCGCTCTGTCGTAAACCGAGTACGTAAAACTTTAGCGGGCAAAAACGGCCCAATATTGGCTATCTCGGCTCCGTCCCTTAGAGTATAGGCTCCTGGCCCTACCTCGTCCCCATCCTCAGTAGTAAAGGGGTGAATAAGCTTGGCTTGCGCAAAGGGCCCTGAGAGAGATCCTGCCATTTTACAAAGGCGCCGTCGTGTCGCCGTTGGTCAGCGTGATCGTACCGAGCACGGGGAACTCGACGGGCAGGAGCGCGATGTCATCGGGGACGCCGGCGAGGTCGAAGCTATCGTCATCGACCTTGCGAATGCCCGGTACGTCTCGGACCACGTTGAAGACATCGGACCATGCAAGCTCCAACGCGGGGCCGCCAGAAGCGTCCCTGATGTTGATGCCGAAGTCCACGTTGGTATTGGGCGTACCGTCGGGGTTGGAGATGGCGAAGAAGGACGCCAGCGCGGTCTCGATCGCGGTCTTCACCGTCGCGGCATTGGCTCCCTCTTTTAGGAACACGGTCGCGTCTACGGATACGGTCTTGAATGACGGGTCCGTCATGATGGTCAGGAAGGTGAGGGTATTCGGCAGCTCGATGGTGACCTTGGCGAGTACCTGGTCCTTCAGCGTAGAGGTCGGAAGCCCGCCGCCGACCGGTATGATGATGAGGTTCCCGGTATTCTCAGAGACGCCTGGGTCCTCGTTGGACGTGACCATAAGGGCCCTCGCGACGCCTGGTACGGACCGCGCATTGATCTCGTAGTCTTCCTTCGCCACGGTCCGATTGATGACCCTTAGCGACTCTGGTGCCAGGATGCGGGCCAGGTCAACCGTCTGCCTGTCGATGCCGCCGCTTGCCTTTACCGCGTTTGTCACTGTGACTGCCACGGGGTTGCTGAGGGCGTCCGTAAAGCTGCCCTCGATAGACTCGAGCGTATTCGCCTCGACATTGCCTATGGACCCTCCACCCGTCTTGTAGTCGATCGTTATGGTACCCGTCGGGACCAGTCCGTTGCTGCCGTTCCCGAATCTCACCGTGGCGCGGTCGTTCTGGTCGACCGTGACCGTGAAGTGCGGGTCCGCCGCGGCGGAGTTCACGAAGTTATCGACCTCTATGAAGATACCGTTGCCGGCATTGATCACGAGGGAGCCGTCGAGGAACGGTACGAACCCGAGCTCGAACAGTTGGTTGGGCAGGTTGGTACTGGAGAAGACCTCCTGCTGCGCCTCCGAGTTCTCGACGTCGACATTGCCGAACAGTATGGGCGTCGGGATGACCAGGTCGGCCAGCGTCTGAGTGAATATGGGCTCGACCGACTTGGTCTTGACGATGGTCCCGGCCGGGATGGTCACGTTGGCCACGGCCGCCTGGCTGAGCGTTATGGTCGCCTCGGCCGTCGCGGCCGCTGCTCCTGGGAGCTTATACGCTATCAGCTTGGCCAGCGCGATCATGTTCTTGCGCTGCACGACCGTCGCGAACCTGGACTCGCGACCCTGGGCATCTATGTAAAAGCTGAGCACGTCCCCTACGAAGGCCTTCATCTCGAGGAGGATATTCCCGAAGTTCGCGATGTTGAAGTCCGTCCAGTCCGCGAATACTGAGCGCGCCAGTATGGTCAGGCGCTCCTTTATGGAGTCGAAGTCTCTGTCCGTATAGTCAGTGCTTGGTGGGAATGCCATGAGTAACCCCTATGCGATCACGAGCGGTATGCTCGTGAAGATGCTGTTGTCCGATACGTTGAATCCTATGATTCGCGTCTTCACCCTGATCGACAGGACGTTCTCTTCGCTTACGGTATCGGTCCTCGTAACCGCGACACGCGGCTCCTGCCTCTGCAGTGCCTGTACGGAGAGCGCGTCCGCGAACTCCCGCAATATCGCATCGTTGTTCCGGTGGCGCAACTGTGTCAATAGCGAGCCGAACTCGGTCCTCCATGGCAGCTCGCCGAGCGTGAAGTCCGACGAGGCTATTGTACCAAGGATGGTGAAGACCGAGGACCCGATCAGATCGAGCCCTGAGCCGCTTTTGAAGTCGCCCTTGCCGTCTCTTGCGAGAGGCGCTAGAAGTCCATTTCCTAAGAAGCTGGGGTTGGCCATGGTCTACTCCGTTTTCACTTTGGTTGAAAGCTCGGTCGTAATTCCACCGGGCGCGTTGTTCGGCGGCAGCACCGGTCCCGTAGGCGAGCCAACGGCTATCACCTGGTGGAAATGTACGGGGTACTGCGTCACCGCGAATTTAGTATACAGGGTTTTGAACTCGTCCCCTTTTATAACCGCCTCCGCTGCCCCTGCGCCGAGTAGTATGGTACCGGCCTCGAGCGTGATCTTGTTCGCCGCGCCATCCACCACCACGGTCTTCCCGTCGGCATCTACGGTCGCCTTCTTGGCCGCGCCGTCGAGTTCCACGGACGTGGTATCCACCTTAGTGGTCGCCTTCCTGGCTACCGAGTCAAGTTCGATCTTGTCACCCGTCGACTTGTGCGTCGCCCGCAGTACCGAATTCTTGTCGTCTATCTCGATAAGCCATTCCTTGGTCTCCATCGGATATACCCCGGAATCGTCTCCGTCGATCTCCGCGTTCGTCGGAACCTCGGATACGCCGCCTGGAAGGCCCCAGAATCCGGGCATGTAATATGGTGCCTCTATGTCGCCCTGGTTGAAGAGTACGCCCACCGCGGCGCCGACTACGGGCGGCGCAAAGAAGCCCCTCTGCGCGGTCCCTCCGAACGGCACACCGAGCGGGAATGCCCAGGTGGTCGGGTCCACGAGCCCCTCTATCTTTATCCTGACCCTGCCCAAATTCTCCGGGTCCTCGCGGTCCGTGACGAGCCCTATATAGAGGAAGGAAAATTTCGGGTACTTGGCGCCCTTGGCCTCAGACTCTATGCTCACGTCTTGCCTGCCGTCGGCCTGTACGTTATTATTGGCTTGCCAGTTTCTGTATCAATCACAGCTGATGCCTCCAACTTCTGGGCATCCTTCGGCGTCTCAACCTCGTTCTTGTCGCCGTCGACCGCGCCCTCGTCCTTCTTCTTGGAGAGATTCCCGCTCACCGCGTTCCGCAGACACTTGAAGACGCTGCGGCCTGTATCCTTCGTTATGGTATGCGTGCCCTGCTTGACGTAGAAATTGCCCGAATGTATGCTCCCTATGCCCTCGATCCTGAGTATGACCTTGGCGGGTATGCTGCCCTCTAGGGCCGTGGTGATGCTGAGGCCGACCTGCGTCTCGAGGCTCTTCTTGAACTTGCCGTCCACCACCTCCTTGGCCTCTGGCTCCGACTTGGCGGCGGTGGGCCTGACAACTTTAGTAATAAGTTGTAGCTCGGCTGTTTCCGTATTGTAAACGCCTACTACGGAACCTAAAGAAGTCCTCTTGGTGTCCTTATCACTGCCGGTGACCACATAAGGACTCTTTTCGAGAGAGTCAAATCCCCTCTCTTCTATCTCGCCAGGCTTGGATGCCGAGTCGTCGATGAACTTGTACTTGATTATGTCGCCGACCTTGGAGGTGAAGAACTTGAGCAGCCTCAGGGGCTGCTGCTTGAAGTCCCTCTCGTGCCAGTGGAAGACGCCACTGTCGATGAAGAACTGGAACCCTACCTTCTCCGCGATCCGCTTTAGGAACCGCGCGTCCGGCTCATGGGCCTGCGTGATCTGGATGTGCGTCGTCGCGGTATCCTGTATGTTGACGTCCGAGAAGCCCTGCTCCCTGGCCAGGGTCCGCGCGATGTCGGACAGCTTAACGTTCTCGAATATGCGGCACCTGTCCACGGCGTTCAGCTTGATGGTCGTCTCGAAGGCGGTGATCACCAGGTTGGGGAATCCCTTCGCGGTCTTTATGACGAAGCGCTTGAGCGCGGACCTGTTGTTGCCGACGCCGAAGGAGGTCTCTATCTCGTTGCCCTTGGCCCACGCGGGGTTCTCGGACTGCGTCTGGTCCTTGTTGTCTATGGTCAGCTTCAGCGTGTCCAGGTCCTCGTCGGAGTCAACGTATACGTACTTGGCGATTCGGGTCTTGTCCGCGGGATCGAGCGGCGACTCCTCCTTGGGGCTGAATATGTCCAGCGTAAAGCTGGGTCCCAGGCTCACTAGGTCCTACGCCGCTGTTTCTCCCCGAGAACTACGTCGAGGACCACCGGAACGGACGGTATGATGAGCTGCGAGCCGGGCTCCAGCGTCAGCGTGGGATCTACGACGGGTACGGGTTGGAAGTCGGCGATGACCCACCAAAGTCCCGCGGGACGCTCGAGAGGCCGAAAGAACCTGCCGGCCAGGAAGTAGAGGCTGTCTCCTTCCTTGACCGTATGTATCCTGCTGTCGGGGAACTGCCTGAACCGGACGGGCTCCCTCTCGGAGAGCTGCTTCCTGTTCTCGTCCTCCTCGTCGAAGGCGAAGGTGAACGAATACCTGGACCGTATGCGAGGGGGCACTAGAGGGAGACCGGCGGCGGTCCGAACTGCGGAACGCGGTTGAAGCCGTGCTGCCGAACCTCCTCCGAGCTGAGGCGCTGGTCTCGTACCTCTTCCAGCGTGAACGTGGCCGTATAGATGAGGACCTGCCCCGTCTCCTGGCTGAAGGTCCTGTTCTGGAACGACAGATTCCTGAGAACGGCCGTGAAGTTGGTGACGTTCGGCCAGGCGAATATGACCCTTGGCGGCGCAGATCCCGTCGTGAAGCCGTCGCCCTCGACGGGAAGCGTCAGTGCCTGCAGGTAGTTCTTGAAGTCCTCGACGTCCACGTCCGTGCCGTTGGCCGCGTCCAGGGAGATCTTGTCCACGAAGACCTCGATGGGTACCTGCGGATTCGTATTCCCCTGGTAGGCGAGCCTCTGGTGCGAGAGTCCCGGATACCCGATGCGGTCGTAGTTGACCTCTCCCATGTTCTGCTCCAGCGTCGTCGGATTGAAGAAGAAGTCCTTGGTCTCGCCGGACGAGAGGTTGAACAGCGAGGCCTTCGGAGGTCCTGTCTCGAGGAACTCCAGCGCCCTATCTCGCGTTCCCGCGAAGGCGGCCCTGATCGAGCCGAACGGATTGAGGTTTATGGCCATGCCCTATCCTCCCTGGGGAACCGGCGTACCAAGGCCCGTGACGTTGGCCTCCATGCGCTTAGTCTCTAGGACCTCGGCTATCTGTTCGCTATCTAAATTGATCTCCGTCTTGGAATTGATTTGTATTGGCTGCTTACTGCCTCCTGCTCTGCTCGCGACCTGCGCTAGTGCCGCGGTCTGCGCCTTCTGTTCCCCGGCTGCCCCTTGAGCCGCGACGACGCCAGGACTGTCCGGCTGCGAGAGGTCGCCAGTAGGCGATGTCGCCTGCGGCGCCGCGCCAGCAAGTACCTCCCCGATGATCGGTACGGACCTGATCAGGCGGCTGACCTTGTTTATGGCGGAGCCCGCCTTGTCAGCGAACGCCTGGAAGTTCTTCGTCACGAACGCGATGGCCTTGGAGATAAGACTGATGATGACCAGCATTGGCTGGAATACGAACGATACCAGGAAGCCGACGACCTTGCCGACCTTCTCGAAGGTGCTTATGCTCCCTCCGACCGTAGTCGGAAGGCTGACGCCGAATACGCCGAGCAGCGACTCACCCGCGCCTACGAGGCTGCTTATGATCTCTCCGACGGCCTTGAAGATAGGAAAGAACCCGCTGAACGCAATTGTTATGCCAGCGACCATGCCCTTGAAGAAGGCCTTGATCCTGGCGAAGGTAGATACGACGAGCCCTACGAATCTCAGTACGCCCTTATTCTCAATCAGCAGTAATTCATCCAGGACCGCGCCCGATATCTCCCCCTTCGTGAATACCTGCACCAGGGTCTTGAAGGCGAGACTGACCTTTCCGAACACCTTATCGAACAGGTCGCCGAGTCCGAAGATGTTCTTCTTTACGAGTATGGTCATCCCCACGATGGTGGCACCGAGCGCCCCGACGATCGCGATTATAGGGAGCAGCGGCAGCGTGGTTGTAGCGATGAAGGTACCGACCGCCGCAGTCAGCGCACTGACTCCGGCTATGATGGACGGAAGGAAACCCAGGAATATCAGGAAGGCCCCTCCCACGACGCCTAGGACACTAGCTACCAAAAGACCGATGCTTACGAACCGCTGCATTGGCTTGGACATCGCCTGGAATGCCTTGAAGAAGGCTCCCGCACTGTTCGCGATTATGGCAAACAACGGAGCCAGCCCCTCACCGATGAGCGTGAGAGTATTCTTCCTTAATGCGTCCAGCTTCTTCAGGCTGAAGTCCAGGGACTGTGCCATGCGGTCGAAGCCCTTTCTGGTGGTGCCTGCCTTGTCACCCATGGCGGCGAGGTTATCCGTGAAGGCCTGCGCCCTTGAGCCGATTAGTGGCAAGAGGACTCTCAAGGCTTCCTTCCTACCGAGCAGCTTACCGAGGGCGTCCTCGTCCTTCTCCGCCACGTTGGCTAAAAGTTCTAAGACGCCTCTAAACCCTTTGGCTCTGACGGTCGCGGCATTCAGTTTGAAGCCGAATTTTTCGGCGATCTTTGAACCCTCGGCCGTGGGCTTCAAGAACGCGCCCAATACCGCCGTCAAGCCTGTCGTCACCTCCGAGGTGGTACCAGCTATACCGGCCAGCGAGGAAACAGCGGCGCCCACCTCGTCAAAGCTGACCCCGAGCTGGGCCGCGAACGGAACAATCTGCCCCATAGAGGAGCCCAACTCACCGATCGTAGTCTTACCGAGTTTCATGGTTGTGAACAATGTATCGGAGATGCCTTCTGCGTCGGCCGCAGTCAATCCGTAGGCACCCATCACGGATGTCAAAACATCCACAGCGACGGTGGACGTGGTAACACCGGCAATCGCGAGCCTGTTCGCGGTCTCGAAAAGCGCGGTCGCCTCTTTCGCGTCGGTCGTACCGGCAGATATGATCTGGTAGAAAGTCTTGGCGGCCTCCTGGTTATCGAGGCCGAACTCGGATGACAACCGCAGGGTCGTATCACTCAGCTTGGCGATCTGCTCATCTGTCGCCTCGGTAAGGGTACCCACCTCGAACATGGCCTTCTGGAAGCCGACGAAGCTATCGACGGCCGCGTCAACGACCGCGAGACCCGCGGCACCTGCGGCGACCCCGGCAAGGCCGGCGCCGATCAGCTTGAAGTTGGGCCCTATGGACTTGGTGCCGGCCTTTACGTTACCCTGAAGGGACTTGAAGGCGCGGTCTACCTTCTGTATGTTCTGCGATGCCAGGTCCTTGGCGGTGAATATCAGACCCAGCCCGAGTCTATTAAGGGCCATGAAACTCCTTACATTTAGTTCCTACTTCTTATAGGCGTCCCGAATGCTCTGCGCTTCCGCAGACCGCCGATCTCCCAACCAGGTGTAGATGTCATACATCGTACTCATGTCAAGCCGTAGAATGTCGGTCAGGCTCAGATTCAAGCCTGACCCTCCGTGCGCCTGGTACAGCAGTTCGAGCACAACCTTCCAAACTAGCTTCTTTTCTTCCTCCGTGACAGCGAGAAAAAATTTGTATCGAAGGGCAGGTCTCCTTCCTGTCCCTGGCCGCAGACAGGGCAGTCCACTTCGAACGACGTATCGACTCCGCCCTCGACGTCTTCCCAGGCATCCTGCAGGTGCGACACGTCGGCGTACTCCATCTCCTCGATAAACTTGGGGAGGTCCGCGGGACCGATACCCTCGACCTCCTTAACCCTGAGCCGCATGAGCCTGGACATCAGCTGCGTGTTCTCCCTCTCGCGGATCTTGGCTATGTTCCGCTCGTCGGACCCGTCGAATAGCTTGAAGGACGCGATCTTACCGGCGGACGGCAGCTTGGTGGTGAAAAGCTTGCCTTCCTGCCACCTCGCGATAGACTCTTCTGGATACGGTTTTACGGGAAACTCGTCGAGCGGCAGCTCCATGTCGAACTTCTTACCGCTGCACTCCGTACTGGGACAGGACAAGGTGACCATGAAGCCGTTGCCGTAGGTGATCTTACGGAGCTGCATAGCGATATGCATGCGATCGCCCTGTAAGACCTTCAAGAATTCCGGAGCGCCCTCAAACTTATAAGGGCCTGGGTCTGTGGTCTCCAACCAACACGATGCCAAGAGCAAGTCCATGACCCCACCCTGACGAATCTTCCTTCTGTCAGATAGAAGGTCCTGGTCCTTCACTCTCAACCCGCGAATATTACCGGCCAGCCCCGAGGGGCAGATTATATTTTCCATATACATCCTCCATTTCTAGACTAGGGGCCTGAAGGCCCTACCTTACCTGAGAAAAACTACAGCGACGGCGTATCGAAAAGATCGTATGTGACTGTCACCGATTCCATGACGTTCTCGTCGACGTCATTATCCCATTCGCCGGCCACAAACTTGATGGGGTAGGCAAAGAGCAGCGTCCACCTTCTAAGCGTGGAACCGTCACGGTCCTGCTGAACCACGTCAAGCGTCCGCTTGAACAGGGGCTCCGGCAATCCGATCCCGGCGGCAGCGACTGCGACCGTCCTGAACCAGTTATAGAGATCCAGTTCCGTCGTCGCACCGCGTTCCAACGTGACGTCAGAGAAAGTGAGACGTCCAGGCGACTTGTTGGGAATGATGGAACCTCCCTCGAAGTGCAAAATATTGGCAGCCTCTACCGAGAGCTCGGAGCACTTTTGAAAGCTGGCCGAACTCACACCGTCGATCTCGACGATGAACTTGAACTTCTTATGAAAAACTCTTGGAATACCAAGTACTGGTGACATACCTAACCCCTTTCAGTTAACTCCTAAGTTTAGACCGCACCGCTGGCCGCAAGTTCCGCCTCGATCGCTCTCGTATCCTGGCTGAACTTAAGAATGAGGAACTCCATCGCCTTCTGTGTGGCCAGGCCGACCCTGCCGTTCATCTGGCCCGCGAACACGAGGGACGGCGGATTCAGCTGCTCGCTGAAGTCGACAAAGAACGCCTTGGCCGGGTCCTTGGACCTGAAGGCGTTGTTGCCTGTCTGTATCAGGAGGAAGGCCACGGTCGTCCTGCGCACCGACTCTCTGAGGCACTCGTTGTTGTTCTGGTTCTTGGCGAACAGCAACCCGAGCTTCAGCGAGGACTCGATGAATATGACGCCCCTTCTCTCGGCGACGCCGGGGAAGTTTCCGTTGCCTTTCAATGTCCGCGCGCCATCGATGTGACGAGGTGCGCCTGGGAATACGGTAAGGGGATTGATCCGCTGCGGGAAGACAAGATCCCGAACGGCGACCTTCTTCACGTCGTCAGTCTCAAACCCGAGGACCCCTAATAGGCGACCTCGCTCGATCCCAGCCGGCGGATTGTAGACCCCACCAGGCGTCTCTCCGTCGGTCCTGGCGTAGGCTCCGACGATATGGCCCGACGGAGGCACTACGATCTGGGCTGCCGAACCGAATACCGCCTTGTCCGGATTGAGGATCTTGACCCTGGGCCAGTATATGGCCGCGAATTCTGAAAGATTCAGAATGGCTGCCGTGGTCACGACGTAGGTCACGATACCAGGACCGTCTAGGCCTGCAGGTGGATCGAATACCGCGAAGCACCCGAGCTCGCGCGCGATCTCACAGTACGTGATCATGGCATTGTGGATGGCCGATGTGGCCTGTCCGGGAATAATTAGGAGGTTCACGGTCAGAACGGAATCCAGGGCATTGATCCCTGTCTCGCCAGCCGCGGAACCGATAAAGTCATTATCCACGAGATCTACCAGGCCGTCGAATCCGGCAAGCGTCGAGCCAAGCGTGGTCGTCGCGAGGGCCGGTAGGTCGGCCGGACTAGCCGTGGCCGAGTCCAGATCGGTGACGCTGATAAGGTTGGAACCCGTATCCGGATCATTGATCACAGTCTCCGCGAAGTTCTCGTCGGTATCTGTCATGCTCAGGTTGGGGAATACCTCGAGGACTATCGAGCCCTGAAGTACCGTGAGGTTGAACTCGTCGGCGTCGCCCGACGTGGCGGCTGCGATCACGATACTCAGCGCGTTCGCATAAGTACCCTCTGTCTTGCCAAAGACGTCCAGAGTATCGATAGGCGAGCCGGCCCGGTCCACGAGGGTGGACTGCGCCTTGACGCCGGTCTGGGTCGCTTTGTCGGTGATATCCGCAAAGTGAAGGGTCCTGACGATCCACATCTGGGACCCACCATTAAGGAAGAAACCCTCGACGGCGACGGTCAGATCGCCATTGGCCGTGAAGGCGCCATATAGATTGACGAACTCCTCGAAGCTTGTGATAAACGTAGGAACTGCGACGGGTCCGCGGACCGTGATGCCTATGGCGCCGACAACGGCCGTAGGTACAGATGGAATCGTACGGAGTCTCGGCTCTTCTTCAACGATGACAATCTTAGATGCTAATAGGGCCCTCGAAGCCATTTAATCCTCCTTCAAAAGTTAGTTATTCGCCAGCCGGTTCGTCGGACTTGGCGGACATACTTTTTCTATTTTTCTTGCTTTTCGAGGAGCCCTGACCTTGGGTGCTGCTATCGGCTCTCTTACCTGGAACCTGCTCTTCCGTCGTCTGCTCTAATACCTGAATATTTCCCAACCGTATCGCTCCCGCGATCTCGCGGCATTTCAACACGGTATTCCTTAGACCTGACTTCACTTCCCTGTCCGTAAGTCTAAGGGTGGCATTGATTCTCTTGGGTCGCCTTACGTAGGCATGCTCGCCCGTTGCGTAATTCGGCTCGACCCCGTCGAATACCGTATCCGTACACGCGCACTTGCCGTCAGTGCAATACCTGTCGTGTTCCAGATTGAAAACCCGTGCCTGTCTCAGCTTGTTCTTCAATTTTACCATATTTCCTCCAATTGGTATTATACCTAGATCTGCTCGGTTGTGAACGCTGGAACTGCCTCCAATTCGTGCGTCTTTTCCAGTACTATGTGGTCCAGCTCGTCCATGTCGACTCCCCGTATCAGGAACTGGGCGGTGAAGAACCGTATGTTGGAGTTTCCCAGTGCTTCCCGTGCCTTGGGGTCCTGGCCTTGTTCTATGTCCATCTCGTACTGTACCTCCCCCTTAGACGCGTCCTTGGGGTCCCTGAGTACGTGCAGGAACTTGTTCCGCTCGAAGAACATAGTGGTGTGGTGGATCATGTTGAGAAGCTGTAGCGTGCTGTTGGAAACCCCGTTCAGGACGAAGCCGACGTCGACGGTCCTGGGAACCCTGCGGGCGTCGAACTTCTCGGGGTCTCCGCCGTCCCCGGCCTCTGGCCTCTTGTTGATCGAGTAGAACCTGTTCTCTATCAGCGATGGCCCGATCAGGAAGATGGCGGGGAGGCGCGACAGTTCCACGATGCTCTCGCCGTCCGTCGTATCGAAGTCGAAGTCCGTATGGGTCGCCAGCTTGACGTTCTCTATGATCTGGTTCTTCATCTCCCTAAGGAGGGTCCGTACCAGGAACGTGATGCTCTGCTCCTTGACCAGGCTCGGCCTCTCGTACGTGAAGCCGTCGACCGCCGTGTCCGTACCTGAGGTGACCAGGTTGGTCACTACGACGTCTACCTGCACAGAATTGGCACCTTTGGCTATCTTAGGGGCCCTTGGCGGAAGGCACGTCAGGAGCACGTTCGGGAGCGTCGGGTCCGGCCGCGTTCTGACGTTGGTCGCCTTGCGGGTGCCGAATTTCACCTCGACCGGGCTGAGGTTGTTCTCGTCCGAGATGTCGAAGTCCGTACCCTTGATGGTCACGAGCTCGCCACCGGACGGCTGCAGCTTGGACGGCGTAATGGAGGTTATGGCGACGGCCATTAGCTATCCAATCCCAATTCTCTGAATATGCTGTCCATGACCCTTTGCTCCTGCCCAGGCTTGTGCTTTTCCTGTACCGGCCGAAGGAAGGGCCGCGGCGGAATCCTTCTGATGACGAGGGTCTTCGTCGACTTCCTGAGCGGGTTCTTTATCAGCCCCTTCAGAAACAATGCGAAGAAGTAGTCCCGCGGGGTCTTGCCGTTCTTGCCCCTCTTGTCTACGTTGATGACGATCGGCCTCGGGTGCCCGAACTCGTTTATCATGCCCACGTCGACGAGGCTCGTGCCGTCGTTACTGAGCGCGCCTCTCTTGACGCCGACGAACCAGTCGGTCCTTCCGATGGGGCCGATGGTACGAATCGAATTCCTGAGGTCGCTGTTCACGATGAGCGCCTTGGTGCCGGAAAAGCCGGAGGCGCGACGCTTCACCCGGGTAAAGAACGAGATCCTGCGGAAGCGCTTGCCGCCCGGACTCTGCGTGGTGATGCCGACCTTGATGTCCCTCTCGTGCATCAGGGCCTCTCTGCCAAGTGCCTTTCCGATAGCGACGTCCCTATGCAGGACCCTGGCCATCTGCTCGGCCGCCCTGGTCCACGAGCCTACCATCTGTACGCTCATCGGGCCGCTCCGACTTCTCTGTCTTCGCAGATCGCGAGGAACAGGTTCTGCGACAGACCTATGCCGTAGGATATCGGGCGCACCTCGGTTATGAAGAGGCCGTCTCCGCGGAATACGGTGGTCACGTTATCGCACTTGTCGAGAATCCTGGTCACGCGGTCGTTCTTGCGTATCTTCGGCAGGCCCGTAGTAAGGTCCATAAGGCTCAGCTTCTTAAGGCCGTTTATATGAAAGACAAGGCGCATGAAGGAGTTGGGTATGTCGCCGGTCTGGGCCTGCTCCTGGGCGTCGAGCTCCTGGTCCTCGACCTGGCACGGCACGAGTATTGCCGTCTTCTCAATGCGCTGCAGCTTGCCTAAATTGTCTCCCTCGGTATCCTTCAGGGCCGGTTCGTCGAAGTCCTCGTCGTAACCTTCGGTCGCGTGGACGTCGGGGTCAACTGTGACCGCCTTCGTCGCTACAGTATCTAGGCGAAGTATCTCGGCCTTGAAGGGAAATATGAGTCTTCCATTCATTAGGCCGTGGCCATCTGGGCGGGACGCTTGTAGCTTATGAGTATGTTGTCGATCTCGGAGTCGCCGGTGATCGTACCTTGGATGGGGCTCCTGTCAAGGCGATAGCTCTGGTCCCTGGTCTTCTCGGAGATGAGCCTATGACGCTTCTGCGCGTCCTCGCGATCGTCCGTATCCTTCATCTTGGGCGCCTCGCGTTGTACCAACTTCATGCACACCTCGCGGATGAGCTCCGGCGTCATTCCTATCTGGTCCCCAGGAAAGTTCGGGTCCGGGTCGGTAAAGCCGAGCACGCCGTCGACCTGCAGGTTGAGGGCGCCTATCGGAAAGGCCAGCCTGTGCCTGAATATGAGGTCGTTCGAGACCGGTCCGGCCCCGTGCTGGTCCGTATGCTTCAGGAAGCTTATGCGCGGATCGTCGCGGTCGTCGGGAGAGCTGAGCTGCTGCCGGATGTGCCGGTTGTAGACCTTGTAGGCGTCCTTCTCCACGATGTCCGTAATGGTACCGACGAAGCCCGCGTTCAGAATGGTCAAAGTGTCGACGGTGATGATCGGCACGTCGAACATGAGCTCCTTGCTTATGAACCCATCGAAGAGCAGCTGCTGTATGCGGGCGTTGAAGAACCTCTCGGTATTCTGCTCAATGAACCGGGTCTGTCGGGCTATTAGCGTCCGCAACCGGCCTTCTGGTAAAGCCGAGGCATCGAACCCCTCGGCGCGGAGATCCCTGGGAAAGCAGTAGCCGGCGAACGGCGTACTGATACTTCCGTCGGCCAGCTCGAACAGCCTGCGTACTTCCAATTCAGGACTGGATGCGTCGACCGCCTTGAAGAAGTACCGAACCTCGTGGAGTCCCGTATCGCCTGCCAGCGTGAACTTGGGTGCGAACTGCCCTGTCCCTATCCTGGAACCGGCGGGACAATCGGTCAGATCCATCACTTCGCGGGTACCTACTGCTACGGGAAATACCTGAACCGGCGTAAGAGTCTCCGCATCGGTCTCGATACGGAAGACCTGGTACTCTACGGAGAAGGGATTAAAGAGCTGCGAATCCTGGGCAAAGAATACCTGTACTGCGGGGTTGCTACAATCATTAGCCTTTGACTTCGCCAAAATCGCTGCCATCCTGCCCTCCCGTGCTGTTCTTCTCCAGTTGCAGCAAGCTCAGCGTGCCGTTGAGCTGCCTGACCTGCTTGCCGAGCTCGCCCGACATGTCACTGAGTCCGAGTACTACCTTCTGTATGATCCAGTTACTTACTGCTATCAGTGCCTCGTCCTCGTTGGCTGCCGCCACCTTGGACTTGTATATCTTCTTCAGGCTGGCCACTACCGTCTTGTCCTTCAGCAGCTTAGGCATGGTCGAAGTCATCTCGCGGACCGCGCTGTCGATTCCGTCCGCTGCGCCTTCCACTTTCAGTATCTGCTGCGCGACCACGGCCGTCTTCTGCAAGAACTGCTGCTGCTTGGCCTGTTCCGCCTTCTGCGCCGCTTCTGCTGCCTTATTATCCTTCTTGTGCCGCTTCGTCAATGGCTTTTTCGCGCTCTTTTTCTTCATGATTGTTTCCTTCCATTGTTGCTAGTTGAGTTTCCCGAGGTGAGAATTTTCAGCGTCCTCATCTCATAGTCGAATTTTTGGCACTCGCTGTTGGCGAACTCGTACCTGAGTCTGTCGGCCTTGCCCTCCGGGTCCGCGAACCAGAACTCGTAATCGCGTCCCTGTCGGATGGCCTTCCGGACCTTGAACCCGTGCATCTTTACGAAAGTAGCAAGGGCAAGATCCTTGGTTTTCCAAAGACCCTGTTCCATCGCTCCCCCTTATCGAGAAGAGCTGAGATCTACTGCTTCGGAAGCCGTACTTGGCGCATTTTCCCTGGCACGTCTTTCCTTAGCATCAATATCTTCCGCCTGCTTCCTTGTGACTATGTCAAACATGAGTGGCGACAGGGGATGGTTCACCTTCTGGTGCCTCTCTTCAAGCTCGTGTTTCTTAATATCTGATTTGAGGACGATATGCCAACGGCCAGCAAAAAACCTGAATTTGCCTATCATGAGACGACGAGTGGTGAAACCTGCACCCAAATCGTAGGGCTTGAGACGAACGTACATCTTATCTTTATCTGAGGACGATGATGGGGCCTGTCTTGCCATTATGTATCTCCTTTTAGTTTCTCACCTGGAACGAACCTAAAAACAAATAACCCGGTCCCCGATAATTCGAGGGCCGGGCTTTAGAATTTTTACTGCGAGGCTATGTCTAGGACGACGCTTCGGCCCGTGAGGTCCGTGGCATTCGCAATCTCAGTCGCTGGTCCCTTGGCATCTGGGTACTCAAAGACCTTCAGCTTAGCGGTTACGGCATCCCATACGACCAGGTTGCCGTCATCCATGAGGGCATGACCGATACTGACGATCGTCTTGTTCCCGATAACGGCGCTAGGGTCGAACGCGATCCCGCCCGTCTCATACGTGCTGTCAAAGGCCACCGAGACCCGATCGTGATACGACGGGGCGGACGGTGAGTTCCCTGAGACTGCCTGACTCGTGGTAATCGTTGTCACTGCCATATTTCTTCTCCTCTACAATTAAGAGCTAAGACCAACAGCCAGCGGAAAGTCCCGCTTAGCTGACCGTCACTTTCTCGGCCTTGACCACAGCGGTCTCTTCAGCCAGCTTCGTGTCAAAGCGGACGGTCACTACGATGATCATCTCACCGGCCGTGATGTCCTTGTCCGTCTCCATCATGATGTTCCGCCAGATCCCGATGTTGATGTTCTTAGGGTCTGTCAACAGGACGTTAGTCTCGTTTTGTCCACCGCCCAAGCCTTCTGGGAACAGAGGAACCGGATTGATGGGGACACCGGAGTAAGATCCTGGCACGTCGCGTTCCAAGAACTTGTCACCGACGGCCGTATCCCTGGAGATCAAGCTGTCTCGGTAGTCGATATCGGCATCGACGGACGTGTAGAACCTCATGCTCTTCTTTGTCCGAAGGAATTCGGAAGGCATGGTCTTCAGCATCTTCTTCAGGGTTGTCGTGGTCAACGGTGCCGTCAAGTTGTCCACCAGGTTACTCGTGGCCTGTTTGAGAATGCCGTCGAACTTCTTCAGGAACAGATCCGCGGAGGCTGTATCCCCGTTGACGACGATCTCGTCCATGTCACGGCTGATGGCTTCACCCATCAACTGCATCACGGTCTGTTGGAGGCTATCTCTTTCGAGGTTATCCTCCAAGGTCTCGTTGTTCAGACGTACTTCTGCCTTGAACAATTCGACGTCCAGGGTCACCTGGGAAAGGTCTGGCTTGGCACGATCGGCCTGCGCAAGCGCCACTGCTTCGCTGCCCGGTCGAAGGATACGGCTCTTGAACCGAATCTTGTCAACGAGCTGCTTGTGGGACTTCATTGGTACGACCGTAGCCTGCTTCAACACCACGGCTTCATCAATCAGAAGCCTGATGAATTTTGCAGCCTGTGCTTCGACGAGGAAGCCGCCATCGGCTATCAGGTCCGCAAGCTTCAGGTCTGCCTTGTGTAAGAGTGTTCTATTTCCTTCTATCATAGTACTTCCTCCTCGTTAGCTGTTTTATGTTTCAATGAAAATCTAATCTACGAACCTGGAACGGACCTAGTAAAGCTTATTCTTTCCCGAAGTACTCGCTTCCTCTCGCTTCAACGGATGCCTTGTCGTCTGGCTTGGCCATATCACTTGACCATGGACTCTCTGCCGGGAGGTTCTTCTCTATATTCACCTCATCCTCTCCGCCCGCATTTCCTCCGGGTACTTCCTTAAGACTTGTGGCCTGCTTCTCGATGGTCGTCTCCTGAGACTTCACAACTCCCTGCGAAACCTTCAGAGCTTCCTCAGCCTTCTTCAGCTTGTCTTGCAAGCCCTCAGTATCCAACCCCTGGGCCTTGAGGGCCTCTGCCAAGCCTGGGACCTTCTTGAAGAACTCGAGAGCCGTCGCGACGTCTTCCGCGGATGGCTGGAGTCCCGACCCGGCATTCGCATGATTGGGGTCTGTACCGCTTCGCAGAGTATCTTCCTGCCCGAGCGGCAAGGACTTCTTGCTGCCTGGTGCGACCTGGCTCAGCAAGCGCTCCAACAGCGTCTTCGCGTCAGAGACCAGCTTCACCTTGTCCTTGGACAACGGCGCGCCGGCCTTGTTGACCTTGGACTCTTCCTTCTTGGCGTACGTCTTACCGATACCGGCCAAGGAAGCCGCGACGGTCTTGAGGGTCTCGCCGATGTCATCTGGCAGAGGCGTCTCCATCTTGTCCTCTGTCACTTCGGCGGCCTTGATGACTTCCAAGGTCGTGCCCAACTTGCCCTGCGCGTCCTCGATCTCCTTGACGATGGCCGTCTGAGATTCGGTTGACAACTCGAAGTCTTTCTTCTCTAGGCTATCAGGTTCGATCTTGATGTCGTCGCCGATACCGAGATCCGCATCCTTCAGGGCCGGGCTTGGAAATTCCTTGATGGCCTTCAGAAGGCCTTGTCCGGTTCCGCGAACCCAGACATCCAGACCTGGTGCGAGGACGGCTCCTTCGACTGCCTTGGAGGTCTTTACAGCCTCAAGGACGGTACTGAGTTGCGATGAGGCCGTCTCGAGTACTTTGATGATTGCTTCTTTCGCTGCTGCCGGTAGTGTGATCTTCATGTCTGCTTCCTCCATGGCTCGTTTGACTAGTAAGAATCTCTTTTTGTTCGCGGCCAAGTCGACCAACGAGTTCTCCTGCACTATCATCTCAATCAGTCGATGTACCCCAGCGGACTCGCGAAGCTCCTTGAGCCTCTCTTGCCGCTCCTTTGCCGTGCCGAACACCTTAGGCCGCCTCTGGAATTCTAATGGCCGAGCCCCCGATAGAGAGGCCGGTCAATTCGCCGGATTTTATTTGCTTCCAGATATTCTGGTCCAGCACGAGTAATCCCACAAGCCATGTCCCTTTCTTCACCTTTTGCCCGTCGATCTCCATATCCGACCGGGTGACGTAGCTCTCAACGAGCTTGACCTTGTCGTTGATGAGCTCCTTGTGCATGTACCCGATGTTCCGGTGGGCCTCGAGGTAACCGTGCGCGGCGGACTCTATCTCTTCCGCCGAGTAGATCTCCTTCTGCGCGTCCACCGTCTCGGGCTCAAGCATGATGCCCAAAACAAAATGCTGGTCGCCGTCCGTGAAGACCTTTATCCGCTTCTCGAGGGTCTCCCTGTAAATCTTCTCCAGCGGCGCGGCGAGCAGGGCGATCCTACTGGTAGAGTCGGGACTCGAGAGGTCGTCTCTGGCCTTCAGTACCTTGGCCTCGTCCCAGCTTAGCTTTGCCGCCTTGCTCCCGTCTTCGGCCTGAAGTCCGATGGCTTCTATCTCGAGGATGTCGCCCTTCTCGGCCTTGACGCTACTTCCCAAAGTCGTTCCGAGGATCGCGTATGTCCGATCGTCGATGACAGCCGTCTTCTCATATTTTGCTAGTTGTTCCTGCGAGACTGGCCCGATAGCTGCCAGGTAGTTGAAGTGTCCCTCTTGATCCGGTTCCGTACTCGCGGTCTTGTCCACCACGATGGCCCTTACTGTCCGAACGGCCCTCTGCATGGAACCAGCTGATTCTTCAAAATTGTAAGTTGAATTGGTCAACTTGTAAACGGCTGCCTGTATGGTACCCATGAAATCCTTGGCGGCCTTCTTGATCTTGTCGGCCTCGGCCTTGCTAAGGCCTCCAGAAGGCGTCTCGCTGCCCTTAGGGACGCAGATCACGGCCACGACGCCCTCGGTGATTTTCTTGTTCCGAAAAGTACCGGCCTTGCAGAGGCTGGGTTCGAACTGCCTGAACCTGAATGTGTTGGCCTTCTCGTCGATCTTGCTCGTCTTGAAACCGTGCTCCCTGGCCCATTGCTTGGCCGCGGTCGCCGTCTTGAACCGGTCCTTCGAGAGAACGACGGACTGCACGTCGGTCTGTTTCTGGACGAGGACCTTGTTGAGCGGCAGTTCCTCGGCATCCTCCCAGGCCTTATCGAAGTCCTTCTCTATAAGATCGAGATGCTTGGCCAGCTCGGCCTCTACGCCATCGGTAGCCTCGTTCTTGATGCGCTTCATTATCTCCGTGGCCGTTCCGACCTCGATGGGAGGCGCGTCTAGGAATTCTGGGTGAAGCTTTACGAACTCGGCGGGGGACAGCGTGGTGAACGTCTTGCCGTTGATCTTGATCTTGTGCTGGTGCGTTCCGTCGAATCCCGTGGTGAATACCAGGAGGTCGTGATCGTGGTCTCCGCCGATCTCTGAGAAGAACGACTGCCCATTGACCCTGAACTCGTGCCTGTGCGGACCGCCCTTCTTGGTGCGGTTCTTTCCATCTGGCACGTCGTGCGGATGGTTGCCGTCTTCCTCGCTGACGAAGAAGTTGCCGTCTTCGTCGACGAAGATATGGAGGTGACGGCCGTCGTCGAGGGTCGTATTCTGCGCCCTGATCAGGCCGTGCCCATGAACCCCTCCCTCGGGGTCCGATATGGGGAGGCCTCTCTTCTTGATCTCCTCTTCCTCCAGGTCCTTCGCGATCTCGGCAAGGTCTGTAGCTTCGGACTCCGTAACGATGACGCCGTCCTCGACCTCGTACAGAAGCTTGGCCAGTTCGTCTTCGACCTTCTTAAACTCTACTGCCGCTGCCCTCGTAAGGCACCGACCGCCGACCAACGTGGGATACGCGGCGGGACACGTTCCGGAATTCGGTACGGGTACCGAGCTGGCATGACTGCGCTTCAGCGTATCGAGCTTCTTCGCGGCTTCCCTGACCGTGGGATCGGTCGACTTCACGAAGAGCGCGAGCTCCTTGTCAGTGAGGGACCTCTTAAGTTGGAATTCCTTCAGAATCTTGCTGATCATGAGTCTAGGGTGTAAGGTACGCGATATCCAGGTTATTGAAGACCGGCTTCAATTCGTCCATCCACTGTTGGATGGTAAGCTCTGCCGTAGCCGCAGCTGCTATAATTGCTGCCTTTGCATCCTCGGCGGATACGCTGTCCTCGAGTACTGTCTCGCCAACGATCAAGGCCCTTGCCGGACTCGGAAACGCGTAGAGGCAGCCGTTTAGTTTTCTTACATCAAAAGTAGCCATATTATCCCTCTTCTAACGGGGATACCCCGCCGATCGGCCCACCAGGACCGACCGACGTTCTCCCCTATGATCTGCCTCAAATGCTAGGCTGCTGCAGCCGCTGCTACCTCGTCCTTTTTCTTCTGGATCGCGGTTACCTCGTCCTTCTTCTTCTGGATCGCCGTCTCCTCGTCCTTTTTCTTCTGGATCGCGACTTCCTCGGCCTTCTTCTGGACCTCGGTCTTCTCGACTACGGTCTCAGGAGCGAAGGAGACCTTGCCCTCTGGCTCCTTCTCCTTGTGGCCCATATCCTTCTCCCAGACGAAGGGCTTGCTCTTCTCGATCTTTTTCTTGTCGTCGATTTCCTTCTGCTTCGCGATCTCGTCGGCCTTTTTCTTCTCCGCGGCGATCTCGTCCGCGGTCTTCTCCGTCTTGGCCGGCGCGATGTTGCCGAGCTTCTCCAGGAGCTGCTCAAACAGCTTCTTGGCGTCCGCGTCCAGGCTCAGCTCAGGCGACTTGCCGTCAGACGCGAGCAGCTTGTCGACCTGCGCTCCCTCGAAGATGGGAATCATGGGGGATTCCATCGTCTCGCCCTCGGCGGCCTCGGCGGCGACCTTCACGATCTCGGCGCACCTTGCGATATAAATCTCGGCGCGCTTGTTGATCTCCGCGGCATCTTCCTTACTGGACAGGCCCCCTCTGGTGATATCGTTCTGAATGCCGATACCGAACTGGTCAAGCGTCACGAATTTATCCTTCTGCTGAAGCTCGGGTACTATGATCCCGAATTCTTTACGAAGGCTCTCGGCTAATTCTTTCTTTCTCTTTTCAATTGGATCCATGATTTGCGGTCTCCTTCATCTCTGTTTGAATGGCTTCGACTCCCTGCTGCTTCTGTCGCACTTCCACCTTCGTATCCGGCGAATACGTCGCCCTCTTGCTGGGTTCCCAGCTCTCACCTCGTAAGCTTTTGTTCAGCGCTATGCCCGCCTCGTCGCACGCGCGCTCTATGGAGAATTTCAGGTCGCCCCGGCAGGCCTTGAATGCCTTGTCCAAGATACCGAACCGGCGGCGCACTTCGAATTTTGTGATGATGAGCATCGGGTGCATGACAAGAGACCGGCGAATGTGACCCTCGAATATCCGGGTGATCATGCCTATCTGTTTCGGCTCCAGTGCCAGCTTGGCAAAGTTACCAGTCGTTTCCGCGGCGCTCATATTCCACTCCTTATCCTCTGGGCCCTGATCCCAGGCAGAATGTCCTGCAGGCACGCCGGAAGGAACAGCAGGTTCTCTGAGAACTTCTCCCTGAACTTGCTTCCCGGCGACACCGCCTTCGTCAGTATACCGCGCACCCTGTCGTCAGAGGAACTAATTGTATACTGTTCCTGGCTGGAACGAATGACTCTCGCGACGGCCTTTCCCTTTACCAGTATCGTTATCCCTTCCATATCAGAGCACCGGTACCGAGATTGTTCTGCACTTCCCGTGATACGGCGGACCGTGAACGCCCGAATTCATGAGACTGGTATTAGATACGCTGTTCTTGAATGTCCCCCTATCCCCTCTTCTGCCGAGACCGGAGCGCACTATCGTCGCCAGCCTCTTCCGTCCGCCGCCGGTCCGATTCCGTACCATGAGATTCCTGGAGCCGTCTTCCTGCCGGATTATTCTGATGAACGGGTTGATCCTCTTGACCTCCTCGGGATCTGTCTCTCCTTCGACCTCGCGAAAATTATCCAGCCCGCGTCTGACGGAAAGGATGCGTCCGTCCATGTACCGGCAGATCTCCGTGGTCTGCCTGTCGAGGGTAGCGATAATCCGGTGCTCCGTGACGCCCACGTCGTTGTACGTCTTGAGGTTGGCCGCGGTCCTCGTCCTATTCTGGAATACGTTGGCGATGACGTTCCAGTAGCTCTCCTGCTTGAACGCGCCCTCGGCCCTTAGCCCTTGCCGTAATGCCGCGCCGATCTCCACGTTGCCGAGGCCGAGGTCGTTCCCCTTCGCGACGATCTGCCTCGCGAGGTCGCTGATGTCGTCCGACCTTCTAAAGAACTCGTCCCTGGCGAAGTTGGCCTGGTCCCTGATGATGCTCTCCTTGAGCCGTATGTCCGAGAGATCGATGTCCCGTGGGATGTCGAACTTGAATGTGGTGATGTCCTTGTTTCGGACCGCCTTGTAGAACGGGTCGATGTCCTTGCGGAAGATACCCGTGACGACGCTCTCGATGTCGGCAGGCACGCCGTCCCATGCGAGCTTCGCGGTCGCGGCGAGCGTGTCGATCTGGGTCGCCGTCAGGCCGGCGAGCTGCACGCCCATGGCCGTGATGGTGTCCTCGATGGCCCTGCCCTGGATGGGGTTGGTCTTGCCGCGCAGGCTGCGGGCCAGCTCTCGGTTCAGCTGGTCGAAGTCTTCCTTGTTCGTCGGGTCGAGACGCCTCTTGTGGAGAGGCTCAAAGAACTGATCGTCGGGCTCTGTCTCGAGGACCATCTGGAAGAGGTCGATGCCGTGAATACGCGCTATGGCCTGTCCGAGGACGGCCTTGGCATGGAACTCCACGGAGAGACGGCGCGTCATGAGTTCGAGCTTGCCGCTGTTGGCCCTCTCGTCGTAACGCCGGAGCTGCTGGCCGTCCTTGTCGAAGACGATGATCACGAAGCCGGCGAGCCTTGTCGAGTCGCCGCTCCTTCGCTGCCCCAGGAAGCTGGCCGCAAATTCCGACTGTGTACCGAGCTCTATGAAAGGCGCGATCGTAAAGTAGATTCCCGGTCGCGAGGACAGGGAGATCTTCTCTAGGACGCTAGCTGACTGTAATAGCGTTTTTCTTGGTGGCCTTGATGCGATAACCTTCAATGGTCATCTCCATGATTACGAGGTGAGTCCCCATGCAGCGTTCGCATATCGAGAACGCCAGGTACCCGTCCTTCCAACACGTAAGACATTTTGCGAGAGGCCCGACAGTGTGACAGACCTGGCACTTGCCGCGTCCCTTGTCCGCGAGCGCCTGACCCTCCGCGACCTGGCTGCGCAGGTCCTTGGCGGTGACTATCTTCTTCTGGTCACTACTCTCGTTCGACAAGGTCGGCCATCTCTTTGCTAGATATCTCAATCGTGACGGTCTGGTCCTCGTCGGCCTCGCCGTCCGCCTTGGTCGCGGGCTGCTTTGCCAGTAGCAGCCTTCCGAGAACGCCCTTCAGCTGCTCGACGGTCGCGTCCTTTCCAAGGAAGCCCATGTCCTGAAGTTCCTTCAGCAGTTCCTGCGCGGTCGCTCTCGCGCCGTCGGCCCTCTTCTGCAGGGTCTTCTCTTCCGCGGTTCGCGTAAACATCTCGCCGGAATCCTCCGGTACGAAGCCGGCCTTGGTCACCTCGATGGGCTGCTTGGCCCACGGCTCGTTGATGATGGCGAACTCCCTGTTGAACACGTCCTCGGCGAGCAACCTTCCCTCGCCGGGCGTCAGTACGCTGGCCTTCACGAGCTCCGTGATGTTCTTCGTCATCTTGGTCGGGTCCCTGGTGATCGGCGCGTTGCTCTTGAAGGTGAAGAACCGGATCATGAGGTCCGCCATCAGCTGCCTGTTCATGTCCGAGTCGAAGTCGTCCCGTTCCGGCTGGAAGACCTGCTCCTCGGCGAAGATCTTGGCGGCGTCCGCCGTGGCCCTGTTGAAGTCCTTCGTCTCGCCGCGCAGTATCTTCGGGACCCTGAACGCCGCGGAGACCTTGGCGATGTTGTTCTCGTCGTACGCCTGGAAGAGCTGGTCGCTCTGCTGGGCGCTGGTTAGCGGCTTGAGCTCCAGCTGGACGCGGCCGTTGTTCTCGGTCACGCCCCTCGCGCGGGAGGTCTCGGCCTCGATGATCAGGATCTTGTGGAAGTTCCTGCGGCCCTTGAGGTGGTTCTCGATCATGTCCTGGATCTTGCTGACGACGCCCTTGGCCAGGCGTCCTCCGGATACCAGGAGCGCCAGGGGCGGAACGGCCTTGTTCTCGAAGTAGAGGAAGTTGACCTCCTCGGCCTGCCTGCTGCCGAGCACGCTGATGAGGTTGCCGATCCACCGGGGCACGCCGTACGGGGAGTTCGAGCTGTGGACCTTGAAGTGCATCATCTCCGTCGCGGTCCTGGCGTCCGCTTCCTTCAGGAGCATGGCCTCGACGCTCTCGTAGTACGTGCCGGTCTCGGCGGACATGGTCCGGAGGTCGCCGTACTGCTTGAAGTAGGTGTGCGACGAGTTCGTGTGCATGGCCCCTATCCCCGACTGCGGGAGAATCTGGACGAACCGTCGAAACTTTATCCAGCGGTGTTCCTTCTGGAATGTGATAGGCGTCAGCTTCGTGCGGAAATGAACCCTCGTGGCCTTCTTATCCTTCGGCAGTAGCCTGACGTGGATGGCAGGAACATGACTGACAGACGCGGTCTGCCCGTTTCCATTACGCAGGATCTCCCAGAAAGCATTCCCCATGAGCTCCCTGTCCTGGCGTGTCTTCCGCCGGATCTTGACGAAGCTATCCTCTACATTGATGAAATCGAAGAACTGGGTCAGTTTGGCCTTCTCGCGTCGAGCCAGGCCCCTGAGCTTCTTGAGCCGCGCTTTTATCTCGTCCGGCGTGGCTTCGAGCTTGTCGTCATCAATAAGATCCATCGATTCGCCAGCAAGCTCCTGAGCATTCTCGGCCTCGGTCAGCTTCTCGATAAAGATCGCCTCGGCGACCATCTTCTCAGCGTCCTTGCCCTCGATGGACAGGGAGGGCTCGAAGCGATGTCCGAAGCTGTCGATGTTCGTGATATAGGCCTCTATGTTCTGTCGAAGGCTGTTGCTGTTCTCGAGCAGAAAGGCCAGGCTCTCGAACGCATACGGCGGGATGAGCGCGCCCTTGTCGCCAAAGACCCTCTCCTGGTGGTCGAAGGCCTCTTCGGCCCGCTGCTCGTCGACGTCGTCGCGGCCGATGGTATGCACCTTGTAAAGAAGCGTTCGCGGCTGGAACTTCGACAGTTCGGAGCTGGAGTAGTCCTTCTTATTCTGCTTTTTGGCGCTCTTGCGTTTTGCGGGCATGCCTATTCCGGAACCCTCTCCGCCAACCTCGTCGGGGTGGGTACGGGCGTCGGAACCAGGCTCTCGGGATCGGGAGGGGGTCCCAGGTTCGCGAAGTCACGGAGCAGGGCCCATGAGCGATGGCCCATCTCCCTCTGAATCAGCATCTCGCGGCGCATGTACAGCATCTCGGTACCGAGCTCGTGCTTGGTCTGCTGAACGTCGGCGGTATACTGGGCGACGTTCTTCTTTATCTTCTTTATGTCGGTCTGCGCGTCGAGCGTCAGGATCTTCTCGGTCAGGGTCCTGCCGGCCTGTGTCCAATCCCAAAGAATAGGGACTGCCTTATGTACGGTAATGATGGCGGCGGCAAGCATGGTGATGGTGACGCCGCCTCTTCGCTTGCTGCCGAAAAACAGCTTTGTTATGCCCTTTATGCTGAGTATGGAAACTTCTTCAGGGGTGGCTTTCTTTCGTCTTTTAGGTTTCGCTGACATTTTTCTTCTTGTATGACATTACAGCCCTGCTGTAAGCCTTAGATATTCATTGATTTCAGAAGTGGTCAAGTCCTCCGACCTCCCCATCTTGATACGAAGGACAGTGAGGCGGTCTCTCTTGGTCGTGTCTGAGGCCTCGAATACAGGAGTCGCTGATACAGTGACATCATCATGAATCACAATATACATTTCACCGCCCCTGAATTCTGCATGAAAGTCTTCAAGGGTTATGCCTTCGCGCTCCATGTATTTTTTCCCATCAAAATTAGCAGGGTCTACCTTGAACACCTGCTCAGATACGGCAGCGGTTCCAAGCAGAGCAAATCCAATAAGTAGAGCTAGTGTCTTTTTCATTTAGTTCCTCACTTGTTGCATCATAAATTCTGGCGCGTGTGACGCTATTCGTTCAACATTCAAGTTTCCACCTGAGTTTTGAAATACTCTAGTTTCCACATAATCATCCAAGGCCATATCCCATATAGTTGCCAACGTTGTGATTGTTGCGGCACCTGTATTTGTGGGTACCTGATTACGAGCAATAAGGGTCGTTCCGTTTAGAAGTATGTCTACAATTCTATTTCCAACGGAATTGCTAGCCCACCTGACTTGAGTATTGATGATGTATCGACCAGCCACAGTAGCTGTAAGCCGACTATTGTTCGTGACGGTATCGTGCATGTCATTGTCATCAAATTGTTCTGCGTTGTAGTCCAAAATAGTAAGAGTATTGTTAGAAATCGTTTGGCTTGATCCGTGAACGGCCCTGACACCATCACGGCTTTGAGAAACGGCTACGCCACTACCATCCCAACCCAAGACATGGTCGGCGGTTCCATTGGCAAGATTGCCTACGCGAACAGGATTTAGACGAGTATATTGGGCACCAATTAGAAGCGCCGCCCCAACACAGAGTGCTATTTTTGTGAATAGTTTTGCGAAATTCATGTTAGTTAGTCCCCCACGATAGAGTTACCTTGGAACTTGCGCTTGTTCCTTTTACATAATAGGCCCCGGTCGTTTCCTCTGTTTTGCATCCACCCGTTCCATCTCCGGACGCACCCGAAGCGGCCAGCACTGGACCATCAGTGGCGACAGCCGAGTTCAGTGTCACATCAGAATTTCCGAAGGCCACCAGATCTGTGAAGTCATTACAAATTGTGACAAATCTACGCCCTGCATCAGCGGCAAGAATCAACGTTGGTCCCACTCCGGTAACTACAGATTTGTGGTCTTTAGCAGGCGCACCCAGTGGAAGCGGTGCGGTCAGAACATCAATTTGAAGTTCTCCGTCCGTATCTGTTTTCAATGATTGAACGTTCGCCCCGTCCTGACCTGCTATCAAAAGAGGATTCTCTGAAGGTGCGGCACCGTCAGCGTCCTTGCCTTTTACAAAAATTAACCCTGTCGAATCATTGGCCAAAGTTATCAACAAGGCGTCTGCCTCTGCTCCACCGCCCAGGAGCCCTGCACTCCACTCGTCGACCTCGACCTTGAAGTTTCCATTATTTGTAGCTCCGAAATTCACATAAACGCCGGATGGATTTTTACCGCTGAGGACGGACTTCGTAAGCGTGAGGGCCGAATCCCCGTCAATGCCGTCATCTATTCGATTGAGGGTCGTATGGGAGATGTTTCGCTTAAGAATCGTTGCCAACCTAAACGTTGACTGGCCTACCCCGCCGTTCGTCAACACGACCCTGAAGAACTGCGCCTCTGGGCCGAACTGAAACGCCCTCGCCACGTTAGCCGCGAGGGTGAACGCGTGCTTGTAATCCCCGGCGGGCCAGTTTGTCCCGTCCTGGGAAAATTGAAGTATAAGTCCGTCCGTGGCCGAGTCCTGGTCCGCGATGACGGAAATGACGAGCTGGGCTTTTCCATTCGTGATGAGGTCCGTGGCGGTTCCGGTGAAGGTCGCCCCGATCCCAAGCGGCGTGGTGGTGGTGTTGTTTGGGTCAATTTCAAGAGCCGTGGGAAGCCGGGTCACGTCAACGTCAAGGCCGTTTGCGACCGTGCCGCGAGGGCGAAACCAATTCGTCCCGTTGAAATAATGGGACCCGACACCAAGAAGCCTGGTCGTTCCAGACAAATTAGCCGGAAATATAACGAAATCCGCAATCGTATCCGACCCGGCGGTATCGGCCCCCAGGGATAAAGATCCGCCTGTGCCCGTCTTTATGATTCTGACAATCCCTCCTGAATCCTCGCCGGCTATCAAATTCGGATTTCCAGAGGACGCGGCTCCGTCTGCGGCGGTTCCTCCCACTGCCAAGGGACTAGCCGGGATTCCCAAGAGATTCGACGCCGCATCGAAGAGGCTTACCCCGAAAGGACTGGCCGCGAGCCCGTACTCGACGCCGGCCAGGTTCCTTAGGATCGAGTTCCACGCGTCCGCGTCGACGCCGCTCGTTCCCTGGGCCACCGTTACCGGGGCGACGGAAGTCGAGGACGACTTGACCAACAGTTCGCCGGTGACGGGATCGAACAGAATTGGGAAGACGTCCCCGTCCTGGTCGTCGGAGTTGACGCCTCCCATGGCGGCATTGTTTCGGTTGTCCCTTGGGAGCAAACCTCCGTCGGAGAAGGCAAGATCCGGCATAATGAAGAAGAGAGCTGCGAAGATGAACGTCGAAAGTTTTCTCATGGACCCTGACCCCTTTGCTTTTAGAAGATGACCATATAATACGCTAAAACTTTTTCTAGAATGCTTTTAGGCCTCTTCGGTACTAGCGCCTGGGTCGGTAGAGTGCAGAGAATGCCCAGAATCGTACCTGGCTAGGTTTGGCCCGACGTTTCCCCGGGGAGTCCGGTTAGATAGCCCCGAAAAATCTTCTAGATTCTAACTCGTTCTCTTACAGATAGGACCGACCACGTCTCCTAATAACGATTAGGTGACGTCTAGGGCTCTAACTTCTTTCGTTTCATGGCGGCGATCTGGTCTGCCGACGGCATCTCACCGGCAAGGATGCGGTCCAACTGATCTCTCTTGACCCCGCCGTTCCGTGCCACGCACTTGCATATCACAGGGATGTTGTCTGCGTCACCCTCGATGATCTGCCAGTGCTTGACTCCATTGCCATTGCAATTCTTACAGTTAGGATCGGCCTTGCTGAGATCGATGTCCTCAGATAATCTGAATCGCGGTATGGCAGGGGCCGTCGTCTTGGGCCGCTTGCCATCGAAGGGGACCGAGGCCAGTTCACCCTTCTTCTTGGCCTCGAGACGATCTTGGTGCAATTTGATCGCGTCGCGGTCATCTTGGGTTAGACTCGAAGATGAATCATCTTGATTAAGTCCCTTCCCGGTGGGAGAGGCTCGGGGGGTCTGATCTGGCTGGGGGTCACTCACTATCCGACCACCGTGACCCGCGTCTCTAATTCGGGGGTAAGGTCCGCATCCGGATCGATCAGCTCAAGGTAGTCTTCCATGATCATCATAATAAGGTAGACGAAGGCGTCTTGTAAGTCGTCGTGCGCTGCCAGCGGTGCCTGGAGCAGCTGCGTGATGAGGTCGCCCTTCATAGGTTCGAAGTACGGGTTCTGAGGATTCAGGTGCGGCGCGAATAGGATCTTACCGTTCTCCAGGTGTACGGTGATTCGCTGCAACCTCTGTGGCTTGGGTATGTTGCCCGGGCTTACGGGTACGACCGGTACCATCGTGGTGTCCACGAGGAACTGCCTCAGCGCATCCTGATACGCGCCGCTCTCCAGTCCCTGGGCTATCGGCTTCATCAGCCTGGCCTCTCGCTTGACCGCGAGGATCTGCTCATTGAACGTCAGCTTCTTCTGCCATGCGTGTGTGATGTAGGCCTTCTGCTCGGATGGCGACCACCCACCTCCCACGCTGGCGAAGTAGTCAGAGCCTGCGCTCTTGGCTATGGCCAGGTCATATGCCGCGTATCGAATGATATCCTTGGGAACCTCTGGGTAGTAGTGAATCCAGATATCCTGCACGATGACGATCTCACCGGATAGCGCGATGTTCTTGAAGGCGCGGTCGAACTCCACGGTGCCGATCTCCAGCTTCCTCTTGAGCAGCGCCTCCCTGGGCCACTTCTCCGGCCATATGGGTTCGAGGCTGTCGTCGATCACGTTCTTCACGACCGTATAGGCGGGGTTGTTGACCAGCTCGTGGCTGAGGTCGGCGGTGTGCCACAGCGTGCATATGTACCAGATCCTGCCACCTGGCTCCAGGAGGTTGGTCCAGTCAGACTTCCACGACTGCTTGACGGTCTCTCTTAGCGCCGGGTACTGTATGGCGTTCCTGCGATCCACGACGTCATCGGCCACGAGGATATCGCAGCGACCTCCTGTGGCCGTGGATATGATTCCTAATGCTTCGATAGACGCGTCCTTGGATAGGGTGGTACGTTGAACGACGATCTTATGCTTTGACCAGTCTCCCTTCTCGGCCGGTACCATATTGGGGAAGACCTTCTTGACTAACGGGTTCAGCTCTAGGTGCTGCCTTATCTCATAGAGACGCTCAACCGCTTTGCTGTCTGACTGGCAGACTATCTTTATGCGGAGATTCGGATTGTTCCCCAGCTCCCATATTATCCGGGCCACCACCTGGGTCGTCTTGCCGTGGTTCCTCGGCGCTATGATCAGCAGCCGCGCCACCTGCCCCATCATCCTTTGCCACTTCCGGTGGAACCACTGCTGTCTCACCGGCTCTCCCGTCACTTGGTCCCTGAAGCAGTAGCGGAGGAACGCGTTCGGGTCCTTCCTCGCCTGCTCCACTCGAATCTGCTCCAGACTCTCCAACAATGTCGATAGCTTCCGCAAGAATAACGGCAGCTTTTTCTCTGGCACTCGAGGAAGCTCCTTCCTTAGATGGAGCAAACTCCGTTCCAGATCTCGAAGTGACACCCCCGCTGAGGATTTGGTACTTGTCGACGAGGATGCCGAGTGGGATGGCGGCGGCGCCTGGCTTGATACCTTTGACATTGCGTGAGATCCTTTCGGTAAGCTGGCCTATTGTCCTGAGCAGGCCGTCCTTGACGACTTCCTCCCTGATCCTTCTGAAGAACATGGCTTCAGGTCCTAGGTCTTGGTTGATGACGTGCCATACGCCGGTCGGAGATATATTGTACGTCCTGGCGATCTCACTGTACGACTGATCGGTGCTCTGGTAGACCTCTATGAGCTCCTCGCGTTGATCAGTGGTAAGCTCACCTATTTTTATCAAAACGGCGGCCGACGGCTGTTCCTCTGATACATTGGCATCCGGATCGTCGCCTACGCTGTCATCGGGCAGTACCTCGAGCGACTCTCGATATTTTAGGTCAATACGGTGGATAAGGCTCGCGGACACGCCGAACTCCGCGGCCAGGTCCTTGGGATCGGCCCCGTCCTCCTCTATGCGCCTCACGATCTCCGGCCACTTGTCCTTGGAGACCTTGAGCGTTCTCTCTTTCCGCTTCTTGTCGCCGCGCGCCTCCTTTTGGTCCGTAGCGACCTCGGTGCGTCCCTTGCGGTGAATGATGTGCCATACGGCGTTGGGTGAGATACCGTAGATCTCACCGAGCTCCTTGTAGGTCGGACGACCATTGGGGCCAGGCGAGGTGTACCTCTGGTACAGTTCGGCTCTCTGAACCTCTAAGAGCTTGGGTCGGCCCATGGCTATCCCGTGAAGCTCATCGTTCCCAGCGTCAGCGGTACCTCTCCCTGGACCTTGCCCTTGGCGTCCTTGAGAGCGGCCTTGCCGGCATCCTTGATATAGAGGGGATTCCCACACTTGAGGCACAGGACCACTGAGCCGTTCGTGAAATTAGCTGAGTGCATGAAGTTGAATCCGAGGCGTTGGAATTCTATGTGGTTCCTGATGTACTCTCTTGAGATCAGAGACCCACCGATCATCGGTAGCTTGGCTATGACGATCTGCTCGGCCTTGCAATAGACCTCTACGTATGGCTGTTCCTTGTCCGATGGCTCCACTGCAACCCTCCTTAGTAGGGACTAGCCCCGCTTTGAAAGAATCTCCCGTTCCCGCGCTGATAAATGCGCCCATTCCAGTCCGCATCATAAAATTGTTTGTCACTGTACTGCTCCAGGCTGGCCACGGCCTTGTCGATGGGCGTCGGCTCAGTCAGGATCATAATACACCTCCAAATGGAGTCAGGCCGGCAATTGAACTCATCTGCCATCTCCTTGAGGGTCGCCTCGGCCTCCCAACGAGCTTTGACCTCGTTGAAGTGCATCCTGAGAACCTCATCGAACGGCAGGAGCCTCTTACTGAGGTAGAGATTCCTTCTGACGCTCGAATTGCAGGCGTACCAGGCCTGAATCTTGGATACGTTGAATCTCTTGGCCAATTCCTGGTATGTAGGGGCCTTTCCAGAGGCGGCTTTGATCCTCCGCGCCTTATAGATTTCGGTACTCAGCCTGTCTGAGATGGGCCTTCGATTTGGTGCTTTTTCCGAAGTACTGGAAGATGTTACGATGCGAAAGTCCCTTTCCCGAGCTGCACTGGTTTCGTCAAAACTATCACTGTCACTCTTCTTCATTGTACCACGATTGCTAAATGTATAAATACTCTGCGCCCGCCATAGGCACCCATACCCAGGAGAAAATATGCGCTACGGAGACAAATAATATCGCTACGGCCAATTCTATTTCCTTACAATATCAGATTTCCTAATACCAATTACATACTGCAATAAACGATATACCTACTAGACCTTGATAAAAAGAAGTAAGTAAGTAAGTACAATTAGTACAGAATTAGGAAAGATAAGAGGTTATGGTGGCCGCAGAACATTTATACAAATACGAAAGAAGTAAGTCTCGGACAGATTGGCCAGGGTCCAGGGATCATCGCTCCGACAGTACCAGTATTTGGATGCTCAAATCGAGCTTCTCAGGAGGCCCCAAGCCTCTCTGAACCGTCTACCAGTAATACGAGGAAAGGAGCCATGCCAGCCGTACCAGTATCCAGGAGGCCTGAAACAGCGTTCGACGGCATCGACCATGGTCCCTGGACCAGGCTGCATCCTATCTACCCAGATAACGTCTTTTGAGCCATTATGAAGGCCCCTCCAGGATGCCCCAAATCGAGTTCCTTCCTTATTATGTCAATGCCATGCCCATGGTCCCTTCCATGGCACGCTCGGTGACCGCGTTCGTGACGCCCTCATATTCGGCGAAAGGCCCCTAAAGGCTGGTTCAGGGGCCATGCGTCGGCAGGTCACGAATCCGGCATTCCGTTCGTGTCACGGGCCGTAACGCTCCCGGTGACAGCCTGCCCGTCGTCGGCCTCCGTTCTGCTGGTTTAGGGGTGTACATTCCCTGATATTCGTGGTATATTATACTCATGAATGACACGAACACACAGAACAAGGAGAGCAAAGTGACCAAGAGCACGAGGGTGGAGTACAACGGATCGGTCCTGAAGATCGAGAAGAGCTGGATCGAAGGACCAAACGGTGGACAGCCAGACTGCTGGGACATCGTGAACCAGCGGGAGGAAATGACGGACAGATTCGAAAGCCTCTGGCAGGCGAAGGCTCAGATGGAAAGATACATCAGCTACGGTGGAAAGGTGGCGGCGTCCTGACGGAGGGAAGGTCACCGCCTGAGGTGCTTGAGGAGGCGGGACCGGCAGACGGGGAATCATCGCATACGCTGAAGAACGGCCTGGTCATTTCGGGCGGCTTCACCGAACCCTACTATGACGTCAACCGAAAAACGTTGAACCACAGGTGCTGGTGCTGCCAGAGGAACCTTCCGCAGATCAGATGGACCCGAACCAAGCCCAAGAAATACGGCATCCAATGCAGTCATGCGCCTTGTCAGGCAAGGTACAACATCAGCGTCACGGCCTTGGAGATACGCCTTGAAGTGCTCTGATCAAAAATGAGGAACTAAAGATCCCGGACCATGAGCCCGGGATTTCTACTTAAAGGGCGGTTCTGAAGGCACCTATCATCTGCTTGATAGGAAGCAGATTCCAAAGTCCCTTACCCTCATAAAAGAAGGAATGCCTCCACCCCGCCGTCTCCGTGTTCGTGAGGTTCCGCAGATTCTCTTGCACTATCCCGTTCGGGAGCTTTTGGAATACGAAAATAGGACACTCGGGCTTACTAGTACCAGGACGACGTCCCTCACCCATGACCCCGAAGAGTACGAGGCCGATTCCGCCTCCCCTTGCCCACTTCCTGAGGCTGTCCCTCTGGAGCGGGGTGACCGTGTCGGCCCTGAAGGCCGTCGTGTCGTTCCTCTTGGGCCGGGTCTTGATCACCTTCAGCTCCATCATGATGGGGACGCCGCGGGTGACGACGATGAGGTCGGGCACCCCGATCATGAAGCGGTTGCCGTGCATCTTCTGGACGAAGCAGTCAGGGTCTATGAGCCTGAGGCTGTCGCCGATCTCCTTCTTGAACTTGGTCTCTAGGCCCATTTAGTCTTTCTCCTTACGGTTAGGACGACCGCCACAGATAGCTCTAGATTCTCTACACCCGTCGCATGGGTCTTTGCCGCTGTTGATGAATGCCATAATATAGAAGCCGTCCATAGTACACTTAGGCGGTACGTAGCCCTGTCTTATGGCTATGTCCCTCATGATACCCTTGTCATCTACGGGTACACCTTTTGCTAACCCCATATCAACCGTCCCAGGGCCAGTCCCAGTACCGCGGAGAGCATAAGATAGAAGTAGATAGCCGCCGGAGTTATCCCTGCCAACATACCCCAGCTTGGGCCTACGGCAAGTAACTCACCACGTATGCTTTCGATCTTGTAGTCCCAGCCAATCGATGGATCGAACTTACCTACAAGGATGCCGCGATCACCATAGAGGCGAGCAGACACCACGTTCTCTATCTTCAATTCAGTCTGAATCTGCTGTTCAGCCTCATTTGTGTTCTCGACTAGGATATGCTCAGTCAAGATTTGACCATCGCTCATCTTGATCCTAAATGCTAGTGTCATCATCAAGTCGCCTCTACCTTGGCTATGGCTTCCTTTGCGATTGCAGCCGCCTGGTTGAATGCTTTATAAGAACCAGTTTGATACCCCTCATTATGTTCGCTGCGATTATCTCCGATGGCTCCTCCTCGGTCAGGATCTCCGAGCAGGCACTGATTCCCGCACTCTGCTATTTCCTTCAAAGCCTTTAGCATTGGCTCATAGGCTTGGCACGCTCGAACAATAAATGGACCATCAACATTGGCGAAGTCGTTTCCTTCAAAAATAGCTATGACTCCTTCTATGTCACTTTCACCATCACCTGTTTTATCTACATATTTATCTCTGTATAAGTCTCCAAGATAACCTGCTGATCCTGATTTAGGTTGGATGAATCTCCAATTGTCTGGATCTGGCTTGTAGTCAGCCATGGTCTAGTCCTTTTGCTCTTTGAGCTCTATGTACTCCTCGACGAGTGCAAGAATTCGAACGCCCAGAATACTGCGGACCTGCGTGGCCTCATCTATTAACGGGCTTCTGTCATCTCGTCCGCGTACTTCTTTCCAGTAATTAGACATCCCTTTGAATCTCTTTACTTCTTCGTCCGTCAGTATCATCTCATCCTCCTTAGTTTCAACCAGTAGTACCGTAGCCGCTCCCTTAGGTCTCGCTTCACGCGCCAGACGTATTGGACACGTTCCTCTCCTAGAAGAAAGTTGATGCCCACAACCGTGCGCTTCTCCTCGCCGAAGTCGGGCCTAGGGCCGAATCCAGGGGTCATTCCGAAAGCCTCAATATGAGCCAGCACATCCCGCCCATGACAATGCTATATAATCCCAAACACCACAAAATAGATTTTACGGCTTCGTTATTTATGGCCGGTCCTTCCTTCGGTGTCATGGCTTGGACTCACTAATCGGGGGCGTATTCTTTTTCCGAAATTTGTCGAGGGCTTCAAGAGCAGAAATAGCACATTTGATCCAGTGTTCGCCGCGGTCTTTTATTTGATGGTCTTGGCCCGATCCAGCACTATGATCGCCCGGATGCCATTTTGAAAGATCGCCTTGCATAGCTTTTAGGGTGGCGTATTCGAGTTTGCTTAGCCCGACAAAGTCTCCCAAATCAAGAGGGATTCCTTGCGGCATGTTGGTTGCAGGAACAACAAAGGCGGTCTTGTCCCAGATTGATTGATATTTCTTGGTTTCTGTATTCATTTGTCCCTCTTTCTTTCGGTTACGGGCAGCCCCAACTCGAGGGCCTTGGTCTCGTACGCGTAGTTCGCGTATTCCTTCCAGTCGTCCCAGGTCCTCTCCGTCTCCTCCGGCATCGATCCGGGGTTTATCGGCACCAGGTCGTCGGCGGCCTCGGACCAGACCTTGTACCCGAAGACGATCGCCCACAGTTCCCCCTTGTCGATCCAGTTCCGTAGGAACAGCGGGTACCATACGTCGTCCAGGTAGGCCTGCCTCATGGCGCGCTCAGGGGCCATGGTCACGGCGAGGACTCGAATTCTTCCCGGCTGACGGGTTCTTCTGACATAGCCTCAATGCAATCCTCGCATAGCTTCACTAGCCTGCCGCCCTTGGGAGGATTCTTCCCCCACCAGTATTTTCCATCGCCATAGTGGCGAGCGTTGATGCGGTCGGTATGACGCTCTCCGTCACATTCTCCATACTCACGGCACGAGTGGCATCCGCAGTTCGCCATTAGCCCTCCTTCACCGGTTCGTACTCCCTCTCGAACTCCTTGCGGTGCACGGGGTACGACGGCTTGCCGTCCTCGAATACGATCCAATCGCCGGAGTTGATCTTGAAGTCGAACGTCTCGCCGGTCGCCTCGGCCGTTATCACCGGGTACGCATGGGCCTCGTCGTGCCTCCAGACTATGCCCAATTCCTGGCCGCCCAGGTTGTCGTACATCTTGGAGGTGAATTGCCTTGCCTCCACGACCACGGGTATCTTCCTGAACTTGGCCATCAGCTCCTTCTCCTTACCTCGGCAGACGCGCGTCGCGCGAACCTGATGCGCGTCGGGTCCAGTTGGACGGTATGGGCGCGGTTCCTGAGGTCGCGCCTCTCGTAGTAGTACGAGTCGCCATAGAGATCCATGTGCACGTGCCGCACCTTCGTATGGCGCGCCTCCTTGGCCCTCCACAGTACGTTGGGGACCAGGGCGTCCTTGAGGCGTCCCAGCCAGTTCGACATTCCCTTGAGGCTCATGAGTCCTTCTTCTTTCCGAAGTATCGTACGAACATCTCGACGCCCCAGGCCGCGGCATCTTTGGTCTTTTGGATCCCCTTGCGCCGCTCGAGCTCCTTGTGCCACAGCTCGCGGGTGAATCGGTCCGCGCCCTCGTGGGCCATGTCGCTCATGTACTTGAAGAGCTGCGAGACCTCGTAGAGCCGCATCGGCGTCCATTCCCCGTCGGCCTCCTTGGCGATGACCGTGTGCATATTGGCTGTACTGGTATTTATGTGGGGATCGGACCATACGTGCCGTCCGACCTTGTCCAGCATGGGGTGCCAGACCAGGGTCCCGTACTCCTCATCATCGAATAGAGCGGTCACGTTCAGGCTCAGGCCCGACGCCTCGATAAGGTATGACATTCTCTTCCTGAGGTCTTCCTTGACGCCCATGGCTCAGCGCCTCTTGTCCGGATACCCGTAGAACAGCTTGGCGTCCTCCAAGGTATACATCATGATCGGCTCACGTCTGCGATAGATCACGTCGTCCGTCTGCGGTGGCATGCTCCCTTCCTTATCCTCCTCCGCCTCTTCTTCCGTGAACTGCTCCTCCATGGCGGCCAGGTTCAGCGGCTTCAGTATGCAGTCCTGGCACAGGCTGAAGACGGCGGGCGGTCCGATCCGCGCGGCCAGGTCCTCGTCGGGACCCATGACCCTCGACAGCGCGCCGATCTGCAGCCCGAGCCCTTGCTGCCGCTGCAGGGCGTTGTGGTCGAACGCGTACCTGTCGATCGTGATCTTCCAGAAGAAGATGTTCCCCTTCCCTATTCCCTTGCCGCAGCCGCCGCACGTGGCTAGCTTCCTCAATTCAGTTTCTTTCATTCCGACTCTCTCGCTCATGTCATCCTCCTAGTTGAATAGTTTCGGTCCAAAGTACACGATCAGTCCTGCTATAAGTCCTATGGCCAGCGTGGCAATCATTGCGAACCTCAGCCCCTCAGACCAGGGTTCAGGGGACGGGCTCATGTGGTCCGCGACCCTGCGCCTGCAGTCGTACGAGCACATGTCGTACGTCACGTCCGTGACGACGTCCGTCCAGCTGTACGGCACGTACTCGAACCTCTTGTTGCACCAGTAGCACCGGTGCTTCCTCCTATACTTGCCCATCGGTCTTCTCCTTACGGTCAGGGGTGAGGGCGTCTAATTCTTGGATTGCTTTTTCTAGTTTTGCAGACGCTTTCCATGTCAGATCATCCAAACTGATTCTTGCGTGTTCAATAACATTTTCCCTCGCTGCCCTCCGACGAGAGTCTTGAACTACTCGCTTTTCGTCTAACTCTAGGGCTTGTTGCAATTCCAAATAACATTTAGGGCATACCTCGCCATCCCTGCCGAATGTCCTTGGGTTTTCTTTCAGCTTTCTATTGCATAGGGCAACTACGAACTTTCTCCAATTTTCGGAGCCTGCATCCCATTCGTGCTTGTAGCATCCCCATCCCATTATTTTTGCCCTTCCTTCGGGTCAGGGGTGAGGGCGTCTAAATCAAAAAAGGCTTTCTCCTCTAGCTTGATCATTTTTTGGACCTTTTCGTCCGCCGCCCCTATGGCGTTGAACTCTTCTTTGTCATTCCAATCAGCCGCGTCTGCCAATTTCATTCTTTCCGCATCTGCTTTTTCCAAATCTTTCCTTACGTTGAACCAGACTTCCAGCGCCGCCCTCCGACGTGAGTCTTGAGCAACTCGCTTCTCGTCAAGCTCTAGGGCTTCGTCTGTGAGGCGCTTTAGGAAGGCGTCTAATTTGCATCCGTATTCGTGGTTGATGGGTCGCCGTTGGCATACCGGGCAACAATTTGTATCAGATTCTTCCCAAGTTCCAGACCATTCAAG
>SDBT01000150.1_pt1 | contig 93842 bp, 78 predicted proteins | sample 2277101 | NCBI WGS metagenome assembly SDBT01 (sample SAMN10404973, study PRJNA504765) | marine sediment metagenome | isolation source: marine sediment core GS10_PC15, 103 cmbsf | place: Arctic Ocean: Southern Knipovich Ridge | collected 2010
CTAAAGCAACTTTTAATTTTATATTTCTTGAAATAGCCAATTTTACTTTTTCTAAAAGCAAATCTATTTTTTCAATAGATGGTAAATTATAAAACTTTAATTTTTCTAACTGATCTATTTTATCGAAAAAAAACAGATTTTTTTTATCTATATTTTCTTTTAAAATATATAAATCTCTAAAAAAATATATTATTTTATTGAGTAAAAGATTGATCTCTTTTTTTATTTTAATAATTTCTAAATCATCAGAAATCTTATCAATAGAAAACATCTCTTCTAACTCATCTAATTTTTTAGATAAATCAAAATAAGAATAAATATTTTTTTTCAAAAGAATATCGAACAAAAATTCTCTTTTCTTCAAATATAAAGAATCTTCACAAAGTTCAATAGCTGTAGTAATTGAGCCTAAGCTAATTTTAGCAATGGCAGTAGCATCTTTTTCATCCTTTTGATATGTCCTTTGGATAAATGAAGAGATTTCATCATTTGTTAAAGCACTAAAATTCATTTTAAAACATCTAGAAATAATGGTAGGTAATATCTCATCTACATTTTCAGTAATTAGAATAATATAACTATCAAAAGTTGGTTCTTCTAAAGTTTTTAGAAGAGCATTAAAAGAAATAGAATGCATTCTATTTGCATCTTTAATAATAAAAACTTTTGCTTTTGCTTCAAAAGGAGATATGTGTACTTCTGATATTAAATCTCTAATAGAAGCAATTAAATGCATTGATGTCTTACCACAAGGAGTATAAATATGAAGATCTGGATGATTATTATTTTTTAGTTTAATCTCATCTTTAGTTTTACTTGGATACATCAAATAATATGCCAGTATCTTTGCAAATTGATATTTACCAACTCCCGAAGGTCCTGAAAATAACAGCGTATTTGATAAGTTATTATTTTCAATAGCTTTGTTTAGCTTTTTTTTTATATTGCTGTTGCCTATTATATTTGAAAAATCCATAAAAGTTATTTTATTAAATCATAGATAAATTTAATAGGTTTATTATATATTCTTAAAATATTTTTTTTCATTAATAAAACATTTGAATCGAACTTATGATTGAATATTAAGATAAATAATATATACTTTCTTTATCATTAATTTAAATTAAGGCATCAATTATGAGTAATCCTATAAGCTCCAATATTCATTATTTAACAAACATGGTTCAATTTATTTGGGATAATACTCTAGGAGCTTTAATAAACAAAATACAAGATGTTTTTAATAGTATTTTTTCATCTAGCCCACCTTTATTTCAAGCAACTAGTTCTATTCTTCAAAGAACTGTTCCAACAAATCATTTATTTTTTATACCTTTTTATAAAGACTCACCTACTCATGGATGTTCAGGAAATGATGGATATTTAGGAAACTTTCATATTTGTAAAAATGGAATTGATATACAAATTGGAAATGCTATTTATAAATTTAAATGCTCTGAATCAGCTTTTCAAGCAGTTAAAACCTTCATTATTACAAAAAGACAAGATTTAATAAGGCAATTTGAAAACTTAGAAGGAGACGCTTCAAGAAGAGTTCAACAACAATTAACCAATGGAATAGATCAAACTACGTGGCGCCAATTAAATATAGAATGGATGAAATACATAGTTCAAGAAAAGTTTACTCAAAATGAATCTTTAAGAGAAAACTTATTAGCTACAGGTGATAAATATTTAGTTGAGCATTGTGAAATTAAAGGCAGAGATACATTTTGGACGGATGATTTTGACGGAACAGGCCAAAATATGCTAGGAAGAATTTTGATGGAAATAAGAGAACGTTTGGGCGGAACACGTATTGTTGGTAAACATTTAGAATATATAACTTTCATAAATAATTATTGTTCTTCAACTCAAAGAACCTTTGAAGCAATAGTAGCTGCAAATGAGTGTAAATTACCAGGATGTCAAAAAGCAAGATATGTTGGATTTGATTTTTGCGGTAGAGGGCACGGTAATGTATATAAAACTAGCAATAGCAATAGAGAGCCTTGTAAATTAGCAACTTGTGGCAAACCTAGATTTGATGCACAAAGAGATTTTTGCTCTCAAATTCATGCAACGGCTGCTCGATCTTAATAAAATAATGTAATTTAAATTATTTTTTTTACATCCAATTATTATCACAAAACTTTTAAAATCAATTACTTTTGTTTTATTTATATAATTTTTAATACATTACATAATTAATATTTATTGTTTTTTTACATTAATTACAAAAAATGTTATAATTTCTATTATTATGTAATAATTATTTTATTAAAATAATATTAACCAAATATTTTATAATTAAACAAGGAGAAAAAAATGAGTTTTATACAATCTATAATAGCTAGATGTTGCCCGACAACACCTCAACAACCAGCAGTTCAAGCAGCTCAAGCAGTTCAAGCTCAAGCGATTCCAACAGCAGTTTTTGCGATTCAACAACAACCTGCAGTTCAAGCAGCTCCTGCAGCTCAAGTAGTTCAAGCTCAAGCGAGTCAAACAGTAGTAGTAGTCCGTGAATTTGTTGCTTTTTATAAAGACACCCCATCTAAAGGATGTGACGGAGAAAGTGGGTATCTAGGCAATTTCCATATATGCCCAAATGGTATTAAATATAATATTGGTGGTAATTCATATACTTTTAGATGCTCTGAAGCTGCTTTTCAAGCCGCTAAATGCTATATTTTCACCCAAAATCCTGCTCATATTAATGCATTTACAAGTGTTGATGGTGATGGATCAATTCGACTTTGCAGACATTTGACAAGCCAAGTTCACGCACCTGATTACTGGATTAAACAGGGTAGAAACATTCAAGCTATGAGAGAAATACTTCATGCTAAATTTACTCAAAATCCTTCACTAAGACAACAATTACTAAGTACTGGAAATGCCTATTTAGCAGAACATAATGAAACAGCAGGACGAGATAAGTTTTGGAGCGATAATTATGATGGCAGTGGAAGAAATATGCTTGGTGAATTATTAATGGAATTAAGAGGTCTATTAGGTGGAAGAGCTGTGATTGCTAGACCTACAACATACAACGATTATTTAGTTTATTGGGGACAACAACTTTTTAGCACTACAACTGGAGCTGCTGGTCCTGCTGCAAATCCATCATCATTAAGACATAGAGGAACTCAAGCAGCTGGTGCTGCAGCTCAACAATCACCTACATATGAAGCTTATGCAGATCCTAATCAATGTAAGTTGCCTGGCTGTCAAAAAGCTCGCTATGCAACTCAAGATTTTTGCGGAATAAGACATGGTAGAGAATATAAAACAAATAATAATGGACAAGAGCCTTGTAAACTTTCTACTTGTGGCAAACCTAAATATCCATCTTTTGATTTTTGCGGAAGAGCGCATGGTCAAGAATTTAATAGATAAGAAGAAGAATACATTAAAATCTAAGTTAATTTTTAATTAACTTAGATTTTTTTTTAAAATATCATCTATATATTCAATAGCCTTTTTAAAAATAGCTTCTTTAGATAAAGAAGAATCAATAGTTTTGATTCTATTTGGAAATTTTTCTTGTAAAAGTAAAAATCCTTCTCTTATTTTTTTATGAAATTCAAGACCTAATGATTCTATTCTGTCATATTTAGTGTTTACTCGAGATAGTCCTATTTTTGGATCTATATCTAAATATAGAGTTAAACAAGGAATAAAATCTTCCACTATAAAAGAAGAAAACTTTATCACCTCATCAATGCCGAGATTTCTTGCAAAGCCTTGATAAACGATTGATGAATCATTAAATCTATCACATAAAACAATTTTATTTTCTTTAAGTGCTGGATTTATTACTTCTTTGATGTGTTGAGCTCTAGATGCTAAAAAAAGACAAAGTTCTGCTTTAGAAGATATTTTAATATCTTTTTTTTCTTCTAGTAAAAGATCTCTGACATGCTCTGAAAAAACAGTACCTCCGGGCTCTCTGGTTAAGATAACCTGAAGGTTTTTATTTGTTAAATAGGTTTTTATTTTTTCAATTAAAGTTGTTTTACCAGCGCCTTCGCCACCTTCAAAAGTAATAAAAGTCATTTAATATCTACTCTTTTTTTTCTTCTATCTCTTCTTTAACAGCTTCTATCTCTTCTTTAACAGCTTCCATCTCTTCTTTAACAGCTTCAATTTTTTGTATCCCTAAAATCTTATCTCTAGCTTTTAGAGCTACTAATCTAACTCCTTGAGTAGATCTTCCCATTACTCTTAGATCGCTCATTCTGATTCTAATAGTTTGTCCTGAATTAGACATTAAAAAGACACCGTCTTCATTGCTTACACAAAGAGCACCTACTACAAACCCGTTTCTAGTAGAAGTTACAATTGATCTAACACCAACGCCACCTCTATTGGTTTGTCTGAAGCTATCTACTTTAGAGCGTTTGCCGTATCCATTTTCACAAACAACTAAAATTGATTCATCTCCTTTTACAACAACTGATGATACAACCCTATCATTTACTTTTTTTAAATTAACACCTTTAACGCCTCTAGCAACTCTACCAACCCCTCTTACTAATGCTTGATCGAATCGAACCGCCATACCATTTTTAGTAAATAGCATGATCTGCTGATTTTCTGTTACTATATGAGCTGATATTAATTCATCACCTTCATCGATGTTGATTGCATTAACACCTTTTTTTCTAATATTAGAATAAAGAGAAACATCGGTTTTCTTAACAACTCCTTTTAAAGTTGAAAGTAAAATAAAGGCTTTATCTTCAAAAGATTTCACTTTTAAAACTGCTGCTATTTTTTCTTCTTTTTGTATACTTTCAATTAAGTTAACAAGTGGTCTACCCTTTGTTCTTCTACCTGTTTCCGGTATCTGCCATACTTTAAGCCAATAACATCTACCAAGATTTGTGAAAATCATTAAGTAATTGTGAGTTGATGCAACATATATACTTTTTAACATGTCACTGTCTTTTTTCATTTCAAGACCAATAACACCAGAACCACCTCTTCTTTGTTCTCTAAATGCAGTAATAGGCATTCTTTTTATATAATCATCATTAGAAATAGTAATTACAACTTGCTCATCTGCGATGAGATCTTCCATGTTAAATTCACTTTCAGCTGCTATTATTTTTGTTCTTCTCTCACCATTTTTTGGTTTTTTAAGATTTATAAGCTCTTCAGAGATTATATCTCTTACTATCTCTTCTGATGCTAATATTGATTTTAAGTGAGATATTTTTTCTAAAAGATCATTATATTCTTTTTCTAGTTTCTCTTTTTCTAGTCCTGTTAATTGATAAAGTCTTAAATCTAAAACAGCATTTGCTTGTCTTTCTGAAAAAGAATATTTATTCATAAGATCTATTTTTGCAGAATCTTTATTAGAAGATGCTCTAATAATTCTAACAACTTCATCTAAATGATCTAGCGCTTTTAAATACCCTTCTAAAATATGAGCTCTAGCTTCTGCTTTATTAAGCTCAAACCTAGTTCTTCTTCTAATAACTTCTATTCTATGCTCTATCCAACAAGCTATCATTTGTTTGACATTCATTATTTTTGGAAGACCTTTGTCTAAAGCTAGCATGTTACAGCCAAAGGTTACTTGCATATCCGAGTATTTATAAAGTTGGTTTGTAATTACATCAGGAATTTCGCCTCTTTTTAGTTCTATGATAATTTTCAAACCATCTTTATCTGAATCATCTCTAATATCTGATATACCTGTGATTACTTTATCATTTACAAGTTGCGCTATTGTCTGAATAAGTCTTGATTTATTTACATTATATGGTATTTCACTAACTGCAATGTATTGTCTACCATTATCTTTTTCTTCCACTGTCATTACAGCTCTTAAAATTAATTTTCCTCTTCCAGTATGAAAAGCTTCTTTAATCCCTCTATATCCACAGATAATACCCCCTGTAGGAAAATCAGGAGCTGGCATAACAGTCATAAGCTCATCAACAGTAGTACTTGGATTTTTTATTACCATAAGTGTAGCTTCTATAAGCTCGTTTAGATTATGAGGAGGTATGTTTGTTGCCATACCAACTGCAATTCCAGATGAACCGTTGCATATGAGATTAGGGAATTTAGCAGGAAATACTGTAGGTTCTGTTTTAGTTTCATCGTAGTTGGGAATAACATCTACTGTTTCTTTATCTAGATCTTCCATTAATTGCATAGCAGCTTGAGTAAGTCTCGCTTCAGTATATCTCATAGCAGCTGGTGGATCTCCATCAATAGAACCAAAGTTTCCTTGACCATCTATTAATTTATATCTCATCGCCCAATCTTGAGCCATTCTAACTAAAGTTGGGTAAATAACAGTTTCACCATGTGGATGATAATCCCCTGATGTATCCCCTGATATTTTTGCGCATTTACGATGTTTAGCGCCGGGAGATAAATTAAGTTGCCTCATTGCATATAAAATTCTTCTTTGAGAAGGTTTGAGTCCATCTCTGACATCTGGAAGAGCTCTAGAGATTATCACAGACATAGAGTATCTAAGATAACTCTCTTTCATCTCTTCTTCTACATTTCTTGATACTATATGTTCATTTTCCGTATAAGACATAATGTCTCCTAATTTTTATATATATTTTTAAACATCTAAATTTTGAACTGAAAGTGCATGTTGCTCAATAAATTTTCTTCTTGGCAATACTTCTTCACCCATTAACATAGTAAACATATGATCTGCTGTTATAGCATCAGATATTGTTACCTTAACAAGTGTTCGTTTAGAAGGATCCATAGTAGTGTCCCAAAGTTGATCAGCGTTCATCTCACCTAGACCTTTATATCTTTGGATTTCAATTCCTTTTTTTCCATTAATTCTAATTATTGAAATTAATTCTTTTAATGTAGCTATTGGGATTATTTGATCTCCCTCTTCCACTATATCAAATAGTTTTCCTTCAGCTTTGATATATGAATTTAAATTAAAATCAAAAGATTTTAATTTGTTTTGAAGATTTTCAAAAAACTCATCATCATAAAGCTCTGTAAATGGCAGAGATTTTGGTTTGAATAATTTCATATCTTCTGTTAATTCCTCTTCTGGAATTGAAGCAATTTTTTCTTCATGCTTTTGAAGTTGAAAAGTTTCATTATCTTTTTTTAATGAAATAAGTTCATCTTCAGAATATACAAATTTAGTATCATCTCCAATTGTTACTAGATACTTAGGATATGCATTTTCTTTTTTAGCCTTTAAGAAATCTCTAAATGGAAGCCCTTTTCTCTCTATTGTAGAAATTAAAGTTTCAACATCTAAAACATTTCCTAAAAGATCTTTAATTTCATCTTGAGACATAGAATCTTGACTATCTTTTTTTCTTATTAAAACATCTGAAACACCTTGATTTAATAAATATTCGTCCATCTCTTTTTCTGAGTGAATATATGTTATAGCTTTTTTTCTTTTCGCTCTATAAAGAGGAGGTCTTGCTATATATATGAAATTATTTTCTACTAAAGGTAGCATATGTCTATAAAAAAACGTTAAAAGAAGTGTTCTAATGTGAGATCCATCCACATCAGCATCCGTCATAATTATAACTTTGTGATATCTTAATTTTTTCAAATCAAAATTATCTTTTCCAATACCACAACCAAGAGCTGCAATCATAGCTCCAACTTCTGTATTTTGTAGTATTTTTTGAAGTCTTGATTTTTCAACGTTTAATATTTTACCACGAATTGGAAGGATTGCTTGGAACCTTCTATCTCTACCCATTTTAGCAGAGCCTCCAGCAGAATCTCCCTCAACTATATATATTTCACAATTTTCAGGATTTGTTTCTTGACAATCTGTTAATTTACCAGGAAGTCTAGCTGAATCCATCGCTGTTTTTCTAAGAGTAAGTTCTCTTGCTTTTTTTGCAGCTTCTCTAGCTCTTGCTGCTATCATTACTTTTTCAGCTATTAGTTTTGTGATTTGTGGATTTTCATCAAAAAATATTGCAAGTTCTTCTCCTGTTACTTGTTGAACTACAGATCCGACATCTGAATTACCAAGCTTTTGTTTTGTTTGTCCTTCGAATTGAGGATTTGTGACTTTAACTGAAATTACAGCTGTTAACCCCTCTCTCATATCATCGCCTGTTATAGCAATTTTATCTGATCTTATAGCTGTCTTTTTTATAAAGTTATTAAGCACTCTAGTTAATGCTGTTGAAAATCCCGTTAGATGAGTACCACCTTGCTTTGTTGAAATGTTATTTACATAAGTATAAACATTTTCGTTGTAGGAATCATTCCACTGCATTGAAATTTCAACATCAATTGGTCCATCATGCCCTTCTTTGTCAGCATGAAAATATATAGGCTCTTCAAATAAATACCCTTTTCCTTCATTTAGATATTTTACAAAAGAGACTAAGCCACCTTCATAATTAAAGTTAACATCATCTCTATCTTCATCAATGTCATCAATGAAATTAATATTTATGCCTTTATTTAAAAAAGCAAGTTCTCTAAGTCTTTGTAAAAGCATGTCGTAGTCAAATTTAGTAACTGAAAAAATAGAATCATCTGGCCAAAATGTAACTTTAGTTCCTCTTTTTTTAGTAGGTCCAATTTTAATTAAAGGCTTTACAACTTTGCCTTTTGAAAGTTCCATTTCATATATGAATCCCTCTTTATATACTTGAACTACAAACTTTTTAGAAAGAGCATTTACACAAGAAACTCCAACACCATGAAGACCTCCTGATACTTTATAAGTTTGAGAATCAAACTTACCACCTGCATGAAGCACAGTTAAAACAACTTCTAAAGCTGTTACATCTCTTTTTAATTTTTTAGATTCTTTTTCATGCTTTTCAATTGGAATCCCTCTTCCATTATCTTCAACTGCAACAGAACCGTCAGGATTTAAAACTACATTAATTTCAGAGCAATATCCTGCCATTGCTTCATCAATACAGTTATCTACAACTTCATATACTAATTGATGAAGTCCTGTTTTAGTAGTATTTCCAATATACATACCGGGTCTTTCTCTAACTGCTTGAAGCCCTTCTAAAACAGTTATGGAACTTGCTGTATATTTATTTTCATTTGTCATCGTTGTCATGCCTTCTCGATTGGTTATAATTTTTAATTTATTCTATTTTAAACACTATGTTTGAAATAGTTTTCTTACTAAATTTTTCTTGTAATAATTTTAAAAGCTTATTTTTTTCATATCTATATAAAATACTATATAAGGTGGAACTTTTAACTTTAATGTATAAAGTGTTATTTTCAAATTTATAAGCCTTAGTTAATTTTGAAATTTTTTCCCCTACGATTTCACTCCAAGAATTTAAAATTTTCTTTGGTTGATTTAAATAGTTCTTTTCAATATTGGATAAAATAGATGGCAGGACATCATTTATTTGCTTGTTTGTAGTCTTTTTAAAGCCGAAATTTGCCATTTAAAACCTAAAGGGTAATTTTATATAGCGCCAATCATTATTTTAGCAAAATTTAGCTCTATTTAGCAAGAATTAATAAAAAAAATATTAAGTTTATTAACAAAAATGTTTTATATAATTTTTTTGATAAATTTCAAAGATATTTATAAAACTTTTCAATCAATTTATGTATGTTTTGTTGAAATAATAGAAATTGTAATAAAAAAATAATTCTAAGCTAAAGATGCTATATATGTTTTAATTTCTGGTCTTAAAAAATTATAAATTCTAAGTTTTTTTTCAGTATTTTTTATACTCAAAACATCCATTAAAGCATCCTTATCTTCATTAAAAAAGCTATATAATCGTTTTATTATTTCTTTTTGAAGTTCTATATTTGATTCTTTCAAGTGAGTTGGGAAAACAATTTGCATAAAAACATATAACGGAGTTTCATTTTCGTAATTATATATACTAAACATATCTTTTTTTTGCTTTAAAGAAAAATTATTTGCAAAATTCAAAATTGAATCAAATATTTGCATATTTAGATCAACAGTTGTTTTACTATCCAAATCATCGTTATTTTTCGTTTGTTCATTATATACAAAAAAATTATTTTTAAAACAACGATGTAATGGGGTGTCTTTATCTTCTGGATTTTGAAAAGTTAAAATATTATATTTTTCTTCATTAGAAAAGTTTGATAATTGTGATACTAAATCTAAATAAAATAAAATACTATGTGTATATTCCTTATAATATTCCCCACGCTCATCGTTTGCAATCAAATATAAAACATTTCCATCTTCCATATGTAAATTTAACAAACTTTTTGCTTGAATTGGTTTAATAAACTCATTTACTACACTTATAAATGATTGATTGTTTGTATATAACCCCATAAAATATGGATTTATTTTTATACCTATATCATACTCAATAAAATCACTACCTGCTTGCAAAAGATACATTATTTGATTATTGGTTAAACATGAAAATAAATTTCTTAATAATTTAATTTCTGATAATGAAGATTGCTCAAAATTATCAGCCAATATATGTAAAACATTCTTAGCTTCGCTCCCCCATTTATTTCTTGGATTTTGAATTTTTAATAAATCAAACAGTTGATAAGATTTAATATTATTTTTTTTCAAATGTATTATTATATCATTTGCTAACTCAACATTATCTAAATTATCTAAATCTAATAAATTATAAAAAAGAATTTGGTTTTTAGCATCTTGAGTTTTTAATAATTCAAGAATTTGCTCCACACTCATTTTTTTTAACTCTTCTAAAACGATACTATTTAAGTGATTATCTATTGCATGCTTTAAAAAAGTATTACCTTTTTCATCTTTAATTTTGAATAATTCAAATTTATCTTTTGTATTTAGTAATTTTAATACTTTTTTTAAAATAAGTTTTCTATCAGGATGAGCTAATAAATGTAAAATCGAGAAACTCTTCTCCTCATATTTAATTACTTTTTCAAATAATTCACAGAAATTTTTATGAGGATAGCTTTCTAAAAAATCAATAATATCCGCTGCAAATTTAAAATCCCTTGTTTCTGAAATATCCATATTTAAAAAAGCCAGATAAACAAGGGATACTTTTAGACCTGCATAAGGACATTTAAGGAAGTCATATTTTTTATCATATGGTAAAATGGTAAAAACTTTATTTATAAAATCAACAAAAATTGTTAAATCAAATCTACATTTATAAGTTAAAACATCAATACAATTTTGATTTTTTTTATCTTTAGTTAGTAATATTTCATATAAATCCTTTGGATCCAAACAATAAATAAATTCTAAAAATAGTTCAATACTTCTTGCGTTTTTGATAATGCCCATAAAAACTGTTGTATTATCAGCATCTAAAATTATTGAAAATAAATCTTTTATTTGAGCTTTTGATAATTTTTTTAACATATTAATAGCTAAATAATTTGAAAAAAAAGTTAAATATAAAAAAAATGGTATGTTTTTACTGTCTTTAGCTGTTAATAAATAATAAATCTGATGAGCATCTAATACCTCTATAATTCCTAAAGCTTGATCACCTAATGTCAGCAAAATATTTGGAAATAAAATATTTAGTTTTTCAGGTGAAATATTTGATAATAATTCAAATAATTGATCTTTAGAAAGTTCCTTTAAAAGATTAATTTTTCTATCTAAAAATTCAGGCTTATTTAATTCAGGATGAAATAAAATTTCTAATAGATACTGTTGATTATTATTTTCAATTTTGAAAAGTTTAAACTTCTCATCTGAAGTTAAATTTTTTATCATTGCAAAAAATGAATTTAAGTTCTTAGTTAATAATGCCTTTTGCAAAGCAGTATTTCCTTGAAAATCTTGAATTTTCAAAAACAAGTAATTATAATTCTTAGAAATATTATGAGATAACCATTCTTCAATTTTTTGAGCAGTTTCAAGGCTTTCTGGTAAAGAAGCTAGTTTATGAGCAAGAGTGGAAACTTTTCTTTTTTGAAAATCTACATATTCAACTGTTCTTTCAAACATTTTCATTTCATAGTCATTAGTTAGCTTGCCTCCTAAAAAAAAATCTCCAATCGTTAAATTAAAAAAATGTTGTATCAAATTTTGCGTTTCTTCTGGCAATGCTTGAGCACTCTCAATTAAATTTGTATGTTCTGCTGTTTTAGGATTTTCATCGTACAATTCACAAGGTTGATACCCCTTGAATGCAGTATAAATCTTGGATGATAATTGATTACAAATTTGAAAAGCTAAACACCCCCTAAGACTCGTCATTATTAACACCTTAAATCATTAAAATTAATTAGATTATATCAAAATACAGCATTAACAGCAATTAACAAAGAAATGATATTATTCTTTATAAAACTAAAAAAAATACTTTAATATATTTATATTAAAAAAACAAAAAAGATAATAGATAAGAAATCAAAAAATAAATTGACATTGATAAAACATCATTAAAAGCAGTAACAATCGGCCCCGAAGAAATAGCAGGATCTATTCCAATAGATTCGAAAAATAGTGGTGAAAACACACCTAAAAAAGTACCAGCAAAACAAGCTCCTATTAATCCAAGACCTATGATGGTGCCTAAAGCAATTGAATTAACTCCAAGTCCTAAGTTAGTAAAATGATCTATGCCATATATTAAAAATCCACAAATAATTCCAAAAACTATCCCAGTAAAAATACCTGTTAAGAGTTCTTTAAAAATTGAATCCCACCTATTTTGTTTGGAAAATGATCCCACAGCAAATGATCTTACTAAAACAGTAGAACATTGAATTCCAATATTACCGCTCATGCCCGTAATTAAAGGAACAAAAAATAATACAAAAGTTAAAAAAAAGCCTTCCATTTTTTGAAAAGAAGAGATGATTGAAACATTAATTAATCCAGCAATTAGGGTAACAATAAGCCAAGGAGCTCTTTTTAAAAATCTTTTAATAATAGGCTCAGGCGCAGATACATCTTCAATAGTTCCTGCTATATTTGCCATTCTTTTATCAGCTAAATCTTCCATTGCTTCTAAAACATCATCATTAGAAATAATTCCTAAAATCTTGTTATTTTCATCTATTACAGGAATTGAAGATAACTTATATCTCTCAAATAAATCTATTATTTCCTCTCTTGTAGTCTCTACAAAAGCGCTATGATTAATCAGTCTCATAACTTTTTTTAAAGAGGTTGTTTTAGGATTAACTATTATATTTCTAGCAGGTATATAACCTTGAAGTTTGTTCTCATCATCAGTAATAAAAATACCTTTTGTGATATCAATTCTTGGATGGTCATGAATATAATCAGATATATCATTTATAGTTTTATTGATATTGAAAGATAAAAATTCATTAGTCATCAATCTTCCAGCGCTATTTCTATGATGCTTTTTTTGATTTTGAATAATCTTTGCTTTTTTAGAACTTATTACTTCCATTACCCTTCTAAAACGTCTTTCGCTCATATCATCTAAAACATACACTGCTTCATCTGATGGCATTTTTTCGATTAATTGTTTCATATCAATTTCTCGCATGTAACGAAAAATAATCAATCTAGTATCTGAAGAGGTATTAATAATAAATTTTATTTTAGAATCAAAATTTGGAAGATTATCATATAAAATAGGTCTTGCATACAAAGGTAAATGAATTGCAGCATACGCTAAATCAATTGCTCTATTTTCTCTTGCGATTACTTCAATTTCATTTAACATCACTTGAGATGTTTTTTTATGAAAAACATTTTCAAGTTTTTCTTTTAAAATATCATCTATTTTATAAGTTTTATTATCTGTTAAATTAACATCTTTATTTATAGTATGCATAAAAAGCCTAAATAAAAAATCTACTGAAAATATACCCTTATTTATCAAATCCTTCAAGAATAAAGAGTTAAAAAATAAAATTTAAAAAAAGCTTTTATATTTTAGAAATATATAAATTAATTTTTATTTAATAATTCTATAATTTTATTAGCTACTTTATTTGATAAAATAATATTACCATGTCCTAAATGAGAATAAGAGAACTCTTTTTTTTCATCTTTTTGTATGAAAGTAGCTTCTTTTGGAATTACTCTATCTTTTTCCCCTCTAAAAGAGTAAAGATTGCACCCATTTAATCCTTCACTTGTATGAGAAGAGTCTATTTTATCTAAATCACTTTTCATATCTTTGCAAAGCCAACTAAATTTAGATTGATGAAATTTTAAAACACCAGATATTGATATTATATTAGAAATTTTTATATCTTTTTGTTTGTTTTCTTTATTTAGTAAATATTTAAGCGAAATAGCTCCACCGAGTGAATGACCAATTAAGGTAATATCTAGTTTTTTTGCTTTATTTTGAAAACTTTTTTTTGCAATATCTTCAATCATAACGTTCAATTCATCAATAGGAATAGTTCCATTTTTTCTCGTGTAATCTATTGCGTAGAGATTTTCAAATCCTGCATTATATAATTTTTTAGCAAGAAAATGAAAATTAAAAGAACCTCCTCCTAAACCATGAATAAAAATACAAACTTTTGTAGTTTCTTGTATATCTTTTGGAAGTGTTGGTTTTTTACTATAATAATTTTGAAAAAAAGAGATAGCAAAATGATAGATTGAAGTAATAACAAAAGAAAACTCTTTTACTAGTATTTCATAATCAAAGAGTATTCTTCTTTTAATTGTTTCAAATTTGGATATTTTCTCACTAAGTGGCGTCAAACTAACGCCATCTTTTAACCAAACAATAGTTGAAATAATCATTTTAAATCCTTTTTTTAAATTCAAAATATTATTACCTACGTCTTATTTTTTTTCAAAGAATTGATAATTTTTCTATTTTTAATTTTTAAAACAACACTCTTTTTTATTTTTAGTAATATATTTACAAATATTAAAACTAATAGTATCGGATAGAATACTTTCAAAACAGGAGATGAAATTTTAGTAATTCCATTAAGTCCAAATAATGAAACAACATATGTAATAAGAATTGATAGAATAACTGAAAATTTATAATTTCTTTTATTTTTAAAAATATGCTCATGTAAAAATTCACTAAAAACTACTATCAAAGCAACAGATGTAGAAAAACATGCAAGCAGTATAGAAAATAGAGAAATAATAGAGAAATTTGTCCCTAAAACACTTTTTGCTAAAACAGATAACATCTGATCTTTATTTACACCTACTAAAACCATTGCATTTTTTTTAGACACTATTATTAAAGATGCATAAATTAAAGATAAAAATAAAACCGCTACCATTGAAGATTTGATAGTAATTTTAATAGACTCTTTTTTACTTTTATTTTGTTTATTTAACATACTAATAATTGTAGCTGAAAAGAAAAAAGAAGCTATTAAATCCATTGTATTATATCCCTCAACTAATCCTTTAGCATATGAGAAATCTCCCTGATTTAATTCTTGAGCATTTGAAAAAAAGATCCCTTTTATAAAAATATATAAAATAGATCCAATCAAAAGAGGTGTTATTATTTTTCCAAGTATATTTATAAATCCATATTTTTTAACAATTACTAGATATACTAAAAATGAATAAACAATAGAAAACATCCAAATTGATCCAATATTTAAATATGAGCTAACAGAAGAAAATGAAAGTGCAATACATCTAGGAGCTGAACCAAATGGTATAAATACCAACAAAAGTAAAAAAATAAATAAAAACCCTATTTTTTTTCCTAAAATAGAGAAAAATTTAAAGTAATTACCATTAAATAAAAGCATTGCTATTACCCCTAAAAAAGGCATAAACGCCCCCGTTAATAAAAAACCAATCATAGATGGAAGACAACTGTTTGTTGAATTAAAACCTACATATAATGGGTATATTAAGTTTCCTGATCCAAAAAACATTGCAAACAAAGCAAGGCCTATTACGATATATTGATTTTTCTGGGGACTGTCCATTTTTTTCTCCTTTTTTTAAGCAAAAAAAAACCCACACCTTCTTTTGGAAGATGTGGGCTTTTAAATTAGCCTTATATTTTTAATAAATTAAATTATAGGCCCACATCTTGCAACTGCTGCTGCAGTGCAGGTAGCTGTACAAGTAGCTGTTGATGTGACAAATAATTTCATTATTATCCTTTTGATATAAATATAGATTAATTTATAAAAATTATCAATTGAAATAATTCAAAAAATTATTTACATAGTTTTAAACTATTTTATTTTTGTATTAATAAAAAATTTACTTCTCAAAATCAATTATTTTCTGCTATAAATTTTAGTAGTTATTTTAAAAACTTTAAAAATATGAGGTAAAATATGTCAGATATATTAGTAGTAACAAGCAAAATTAAAAAATTTGTGAAAGAAAATGCAGAAATGAATACATCAGCATCAGCAATCGAAGCTCTTTCTAAAGTAGTAAAAGAGCATATTAATAAAGCTGTTGAAAATGCTAAAAAAGCAAAAAGAAAAACTATAATGGATAAAGATTTCGAAAGTGAGTGCTGCGCTGAGGGTACCTGCGAATAATTTCATATACAAAATAAAAACCTGAAAATTTCAGGTTTTTATTTTTCTTTTAAATTTTAAAAATAATTTACGTAATTTCATTTTTTTATTTTTTTATAAATTATCGATCTATTAGACTGCAATTAAGGTAACATATATATAGAAATGGAGATTGTTATTATGGCGCATCAAAAGATGTCTAGAAGAAAAGCTCATAGCTTATCTTTTGCAATGTTTTTAATCGGCTTAGCATTAGTTGCTTATTTTAAATACTGGTGGCCAGGTATTATGCTAGCTGTTGGTATCCCAATAGCAGTAAGACAGTATTTATTTGGAAAGATCTTTGATATGATCGTTTCTTTAGTAGTATTTATAGGAGTTTTTATAACTGTTCAATTTCAAATAAAGTGGGATATAATACTTCCTGTTTTATTTACAATTGGTGGTCTTTATATCTTCTTTAAAGAGTTTTTTGGACCTAAAGAAGATCCTGAAGTAGAAGATGATGAAGATCAGAGTCATGAAATTGAAGAAGATGAAAACGAAGATACTAAGCACTAATTAAATGCATCGCCTCTTTTACCTCTTTTAGGGTTTGAGAGGCTGTTTTTTTAGCTTCAATAGACCCCTTTAATAAAACATCTAGAACATATTTTTTATCTTTTTCAAGCTCTTTTCTTTTTTCTCTAATTGGTGATAAAAAGTCTTCTAAAACTTCTATTAGATACTTTTTACAAACCATATCTCCAAGGCCACCTTTTTGATAATGCTCTTTCATTTCATTTACTTTTTTTGTGTCTTTTGCAAAAGCATCTAAATAGACAAATACAGGATTCCCCTCTACTTTTCCTGGATCTTCTACTCTTAAATGATTGGAATCTGTGAACATTGATTTAACTTTTTTTACTAAAACATCTGCTTCATCTGATAAATAAATAGCATTATTTAAAGATTTACTCATTTTAGCATTACCATCAATACCAGGAAGTCTAGCTATTTGAGGAGTAATTGCTTTTGCTTCTTTTAATATTTCTTTTTTGTAGATTCTGTTAAATTTCCTAACGATTTCATTTGTTTGTTCTATCATAGGAAGTTGATCATCTCCAACTGGTACAATATCTGCTTTAAAAGCTGTTATGTCTGCTGCTTGAAATACTGGATATACCATAAATCCAGCAGGAACTGATTCTCCAAAGTTTTTTTGTTTGATCTCTTGTTTTACAGTAGGATTATGTTTTAATCTATTCCAGGTAACTAGATTTAGATAATACATAGTAAGCTCACTAAGCTCTGGAATCATAGATTGTAGCAATATAGTTGTTTTTTTAGGATCTAAACCAACAGCTAAATAATCTAACATAACTTCCATTACACTATTTCTTATAAGCTCTGGTTTTTCAGCGTGATCAGTCAGCGCTTGCATATCTGCGATCATTACAAACTGTTTGTATTCATCTTGCATTTTCAATCTATTAGCGAGTGAACCAACATAATGTCCTAAGTGAAGTTTTCCTGTAGATCTATCCCCTGTTAAAACAACTTTTTTATTCATTTAAAAATTCCTTTTTTAATCAGTTTAAAAAAAGCGACTTATTTTATCCATATTTTATATGCATAATAAATATTTTTTTATAATTTTTATATTTTTTTTAATAATTAAAATAATTTATAATAAATATCTATATGGGATTTGTCTTGATTTTGTAAGCATTATCTTATAAAACATTTTCATTAGGTAATAATATGAAAGATACTCAAAGTAATATAAAAGAACTAAAGCACTATAAAATTATCAAATCCATTGCTAAAGGTGGGATGGGAGAGGTATTTTTAGCTTATGACTCTAAATGTAAAAGACATGTTGCTTTAAAAAAAATCAGGGATGAGTATAAAAATAATTCTATAATTAAAAAAAGATTTTTAAAAGAAGCGCTTATTGCAAGTGATCTTATACATCCAAGTTTAGTTCCTATTTATGATATTGAACTTATCGATCCCTGTTTTTATATAATGCCATATATTGAAGGTAAAACTCTAAAAGAGATATTAAAACAAACAAGAGTAGATGAAATTGAAAATAACAAAACGAATGAACTTGGATCTTCAATACCTGCTTTAACTAGATTTTTTTTAAGCGTTTGTGAGGCTATTAACTATTTACATTCTAAAAACATACTTCATAGAGATATAAAGCCTGATAATATAATTATTGGAAAATATGGAGAGGTTTTAATATTAGACCTTGGAATTGCTCAAGCACTTGATGTACATGAAAAAGAAGAGATAGCTTGTGATATTTTTGAAGATGTAAATTTAACAAAACCTGGGAAAGTAACTGGCACGCTAGCATATCTAGCGCCAGAGAGAGTATTAGGAGAAAAAGCTACAATATCATCAGATGTTTATTCTCTTGGATCTATGCTTTATCAAATACTTACTTTAAATCTGCCATTTAAAAGAAAAGATATTAAAAGTTTTAAAAAGAATTTAAAATTAGAAAAATTAATAGATCCACAATCAATTGCTTTTTATAGAGATATTCCCAAAAAATTATCTGACATCACAAAAAAATGTTTAAGTTTTTATAAAAAAGACAGATATAAAAATGTAAGTGAATTGATTTTAGATTTAAAAAAATATACAGAAGGTAAATCAGAATGGATATTATCAAAAGAATTAGATATTTATAAAAAAAATCAGTGGGCCTTTGAAGAAAATGTTTTTTTACCTAAAAACATAGCACTAACTTCTAATTTAGATTTTACAGAGTGGATTACTCTTATGATTTCTAAAGATTCTTTTTTAGGAAATGTTAAAATAAATGCAAGTTTTTCACTTGGAAAAGAATCTAAGGGAATTGGTTTTTTTACAAATGTTGCTAAACAAAAAGATCTATTTAAAATTGAAGAGGGATATAGACTTTGGATATCTACTAAAAATGGTGGAACTATAAAATTATATTTATCAAATGTTTTAGTACACATAGAAAAATGCGAAATAAAACCTGATACCTTTCATAAAATAAAAATTGAAAAAATAGATGATAAATTTATTTTTTATTTAGATGACAAAGCTATTTTGTCTCATATTTCTCATCTGCCGCTTAGAGGTGCTTTTGTTGGATTCGCATATAAAGATGCAAACTTTATAGTAAGAGATTTTAATATATATACGTCAGCTTATAATGTAATGGTAAACTGTTTAAATATAGCAGACTCTTATTTCACAAAAGAAGAGTATGATTATGCAATAGATGAATATAGAAGAATAGCCTCATCTTTTCCTGGTAGAAAAGAATCTCAAGAAGCTATCTTTAGATGTGCTTTTACTATTTTAGAAAAAGCAAAAAGCATTAAAAATAAAACTAAAAAAAATAGCTACATTGATAATGCCATTAGTGAATTTGAAAAACTTCATTATTCATACTATGAACCTTTTGAATATCTTGGAAAATCTCTTGCATACAAAGAATTAGAAGATTTTGTTGAAGAAGCGAAATGCCTAGAACTATCTATTAGAAAATTTGAAAATCACAAATTAATAATTCTTCTAAAAGAACATATTATTTATAGAATGCATGAATCTACCCTTATTAATAAAAAAACAGGTTTTAGATTTGTAATTATAGCACTTAGATTTATTGAAAATATTTTAGAAAATATAGATTCAAAAAATTTAATATTTTCTCTTTTTTCAAATATTGAAAAGTTTTCCTTTTTTGAAAAATCAAAAGATATAAAAGATCAGCTTACAATTGATTTAGCATATAGATTAAATAAAACATATGACTTAGTAGATATTTTAGAAACTCAAGAATTAGATAATATTAATTTCAACAATGCAATATTTTCTTTATTTGAATTAAACAGATCTGATTTAGTTAAAAAATTCATTTTGGACAGACAGGATCTATATGAAAAAAGAAAAGATCTTAAATTAATAAACTGTGTTCTTAATTTAAATGACAACCTTGAAAAAAATATATTTGAAATATTAAATCTCTTTTCCAAAAAACCAACATTCAAAGAGTTGAATGCTTTGTTTTTTGCTCTTAATATTGCATTGGATAAAGAAAACACAAAATTAATTTTGAAAGTAAAAGATATGTTAAAAAAACATCTTTTAACAAAAGATTTTGTTTTTAATTTAGATGTTATTTTATTCTCTTGCTACTTACTTGAAAATAATCAAAAAAAAATAAAAAGTTTAATCTCCAAATATAAGCTAAATAAAACTTTAGATGAAACATCTAAAATGCATTTTTTATATGGAATATATCTTCATATAACTAAAGATAAAAAAATAGCTGACTCTTATTTTAGAAATGTTTTAGATATAAGTGATCTTCCATCTAATGCCTTATCTTCTTTTTATTTAATTTCTAATAATAAATCTTTTACCAAAGATTTATTATTTTTTGAGAAAAAAACTATGTATAGACATTTAGTATTATACTATAGATGTTTGAAAAACAGGCAAAAAGAGGCCTATTTTAATAATCTATTAAATAACTTATCGAAATAGGCTAAAAAGTATTTATTTATACTCAAAGTATCCTTTTGCTAAAGAAGATACTAGAGCTGAAGTAGATAAAATCAACATGTATGGAGCTGGAATAATAGTGCTATATATACTTGAATATGCAAGTAATACCCCCATAGCACACAACGCTACAGTTTTTACAAGTTTAGCAAGAGCTATATTTTTTTTCGTTTCATTAACTTCCTTTTGATATTCGGTTAAATTTTCAATTGATTTGGCTCCAAAGCTATAAGCTAAAGTAATTCCTGCTATTATTGAACTATTTTGCATGGTTGTTGCAGCGACTGTTGCTATATTTGAATTTATTAAAAACTCTAAAGCGAAATGTGCTTCATAATATACATCTGCAGCTGCTATAGTAATTGCATCTGTTGTTTTATTTAATAATCTATTTCTTAAAATATTTACATTTTCAAAGAAATCGACTAAATCAAAAGCATTTATAACATTCCCAAAAGCCTTAGCTGAATTAGATATAATTCTAGAGTTAACACTTGATAAATATTTAGGCCACTCTCCTATTAATAAATGAAGAGATTTGAAAAGATTAGCTGGTTGCATATTTACAAAATAATTTTGAACTTTATCAATACTATCTGGCTTTGAAACTGACATGTTTTGCCTCCTAAAAAGATTTTGAGGCAAGATAATAAAAAAAATGTAAATTAAATCATAGAACATATTTTTTTAAAGAAAATATATTCTTTATTTAATAAAAAAAATTATAAAAATATTTTTTAACTTTTATTTCCATCTAAATAAGCAACTAATATATAGTTGCTTATCTTTAACAATAGATATGAACAAAAAACTGCTAATGCCGTTTTACCTATCAAAGTTGTTGAATCAGTTAAAATCATTCTCTCTTCAAAATTTAATGAGTCTAACATTTCTTTAATTACTTTTGGTTGTTTGTACCTTCTAGCTAAATCAAAGGCTGTCTCACCTTTATTATTTCGCATTGTAATTAATTTAAATCTTTCTTCTGGTTTCACAGATCTTATTAGTTCTCGTACACATTTTTCAGGAATATGTATCCCCCCTGGATGAGCAATTGAGCGCTGATATTGAACAGCCAAATGAAGAACTGTATCACCTCCATCATCTTGCATTTTCAACAACTCCAATCTTTGATCTGGATTTAAAGATTCTAACATCTCATTTCTTCCTTCTTCAAAAGGATTGAATATGGATAAATGAAAAGCTGTATAACCCTCTTCAGTTTGAACTTTATATAACTCCAATCTTTGATCTGATGATAAAGGTTCAATCATATATTTTATTCTATCTAAAACATGATAGGCTACAGATTTATAAAAAACAGTCATACCTTTCAAATCTTGCGATTTCATTAACTCTACTCTTTGAGTTTCTGTTAAATGGTCTAATAATTCTTTTACTAGATCTAGATCAATCCATATAGCTGAATTTAAAACTGTTTTCCCTCCACCATCTTTAACTTTCAATAACTCCCATCTTTGATCTGGTGTTAAAAGGTCTAAAATATCTCTTATTATCTCTTGTCCATCTTGTATACTTAGACGACCGTATACAATGCCCCTAAACACAGAATGAAGAGCCGTCTCCTCCTTTAAGCTTTGCATTTTCAACAGTACACATCTTTGATCTGGTGTTAAAGATCGTGTAATCTCTCTTACTGTTGCTTTTCTTCCCTCAAATGTAGCTACATGAAGAGCTGTCCTCCCCATTATATCCTGCAATTTTAACAGTTCCCATTTTTGATCTAACGTTAAAGATCGTATAATATCTCTTACTGTTTTTTCTCTTCCTAAAAATACAGCTCGATGAAGGACTGTAGAAGCTTCAACATCTCCTATTTTCAAAAATTTAAACCTACTTTCAACTGGAAGTGTTTTTAAATAGGCGCTCACTTTGTTTGATGTGTTTTCTTCGCTTTCTAATATATCCTGCAAAGGAGATCCTTTAAAAAAAGTTCCTAGCCTAGGAGATCCGTAAATAGGTTTCATTAGATTTGGTCTATAAAAATCTACATGATCTATGGCTCTTTCTACCCAGTAATTATTTTCTTTATTGATGAATCTTTTGAAACCATCTAAACATTTAGCTGTCTTTTCAATATAATCTTTTGCAAGTTGAGGAATATTTTCTAAATTTTGTAAATATTGTCTATCCTCAGGTTTTATATTTCCATGCATTAAATCTGCTTGAGAATAATCCTTAAAGCGATCCTTTATATCTTCATTAACTCTATTAGCTACTAAAACACTTAAACTCATTTTATCACCTATTATTCATCTTATTATTTTATGTTAATTGTAATTAATGACATCAATTTTAACATAATTAAGAGAAAATTTAAACAATTATAAATTTAAAACTAACAATAATTAATTTCATCTAACTTCATTAAAATTAGCCACTTAGAAACTTTGAAGTGATTAATAAAATTTTTATTTATCATTAAAATTATTTTTACATGAAATTTTAAACAAAATACGTGATATAATTTAAGACCATATATCTTATTAAAAGGTTTTTTATGGCTACTTTATCTCAAATAACAACAATAGGTTTTCCAAAAGTTCCAACTGTTGGAAAGGTAAATGCACCAAATTATTTAAATGCATGCTTTTTACCTAAAGGAAAAAGAGAAATTGTGGAATTTCAACCACATGAAAGTGATAAATGGTATCGTCAAATATTTGATGCCAATTCAATAAAAGATGATCTTCCAACTCAGTTAAGCCCGGATCAAAAAAAGTATTTTTCTGATAGAATAAGCGTAATCAATGATAAAAAAGAATTAGTTGAACAACATGTAGATCGTAGAATTCAGTTATTTTTTCAACAAGCAATCTTATGTTATAACACCCCCTTTTATTATGAGGCAGAAGGTGCTGAGGATCAAATAGGAAAAGGCAGCACAACTGTTAAAACACAAGCAGCGCATTCAAGCACATTTCCTTGTTTATACGCATCCCCTAAAGATGCCAATAACAAAGCAGATAAAGATAAAAAATTTGTGTTTTTAAAATACTCTCATTTTTATAAACAACAAAATGCAACTGTTGAACTTCCAATTGAAGTAAATCAAGCAGATACAGCGATGGATGGCAAGAAAAATGAAGCAAAACTTAGAACATCAAGCTTAAAAATTATAAATGATTTAGCTCAAGGAAAGATTGATCCTACTAATGCTACTAAAAGATTTTTAATGGTTTTTGAAAGTAGATTAAACAAAATGCTTGAAGAAACCGAAGAAGGAACTCCTCGCCATTTAGTTCTAACCACATACTTAAATCACTTACTTGAAATCAAAAATAATATTAATGAAAATCCAGAAGTTTTTGATCAAATATTAGGTGTTAAATTACCAACTGAAGAACAAGTTTTAAGAGAGGTAGTTTATAGAAAAAGATTTGAATTGATCAAACAATCAGAATTCATCGAAAGTAGAATCGCTAAAAGATTTTTTGAAGCTCAAAAAACAATGACAGGCACTAAAACTAAAAGTTTTAAAAATGTTGATTATCGCTTAAGATATGTTGTTTTAGAACAAGCAAAAACTGAAAAAGAAAAAAGATTTTATGAAAGATTGTTTTGCTGCTCTTTATTGCAGTTACAGACAACTTTTGAATATAAAAAATTTACATTGAGAGACGGTGATAAAGTTCACGGAATAAAAAAGTTTAGAGAAAACAATCAAAAAGAAATTGATAAATTATTAGTAGATTTAAATTCTTTTAGAAATGAAATTGAGAATTTAGAAATTAAATTTAGAGCTGATTTATTTAAAGGCCTTAGAGTAGATTTTAAACATTTAACACAGACTAAATTTGCTCAATCTTTTAAAGCTTTATATCCAACTGAACCAATGAGTCAGGCTATGGTTTCTAGATTAGAACAACCAGCTAGATTAACAAATACAAAAGTTGCTTACATATCTCCTGAAAATCAAAGAAGAAAAGAAATGTCTATAGAAAAAGCACAGCGTATAGCTCAAATATTTGAAATAGATACAGGACTATTTTTACCGGGTTTAATAACATCTGATTATTAAGTTTTAGATGATATCTTTTTTAGAAGATTGGATAGTTAAAATACCACCAATCACAATTAAACTCATTCCCAAAAAAGTAATTAGATCAGGTATATTTTTAAAAAATATAAAACCAAAAAAAGCTGAAAAAATTATAGAAGAATATAATAAAGATGAATTGAATTTAACGCTTGCATAAACAGTGGCTCTTATAAAAAACTCTTGATATAAAGTACCGCTTATCCCTATTCCAATTAATAATAATAATATCTTAAAATCGATACTTTGAAAATTAAATAAAACTAGAACACTACTTGCAAAAAAAGCAAAAGAAAAATAGTAAAACATGGAAGTATGATGATGATCTAGTTTGCTTATTTTTCTAATGTAAATAAATGAAATGGACGCTATAAATCCAGATAAAAGTGCATAAAGTGCTTTTGGTTGAAAAATTTCAAATCCCGGTTTTAATATTAAAATAATTCCTAAAAATCCAATTAAAATAGATATCCAATGCTTTATTGGTATTTTTACCTTAAAAAAAATAATTGCAATAATAGGAATAAATAAAACATTTGTCATTAATAATAAATTGCATTCAACTAAAGAAATGTATTTTAAAGAATAATAAAATAAAAACATCGCAAGCATTGAAGTAATAGCTCGAATTATATGCAAACTTAAATGATTTGTTTTAATTGGAACAGACTTTTTTCTTATTTTTTTTATTAAAAATACTAATAAAATATAAATAAAAGAAATAGAAAATCTTGAAAAAATTATAATGCTATTATTAACGCTTAAAATAGCTATTTTTACAAGTGTTGCCATTAAGCTTAATGAAAAAGATGCTAGCAATATGAAAATAAATGCTTTTTTTAAGTTAATAGCTTTGGGTTTTATATCTTTTATGCTCATATTTTTTATATAGCATATTTTGTCTGTTTGTTTGCAAGAAAAATATCTTTGCCTTTATTGATTAATAAAATTCATTGCATGTCTAATAACATTTTTATTGTAAGCTATTAATGCATGTCCTGATTTTATTACAATATGTTTATGCGAAGTAGACAAACAGGTTTCCTCAACTGCTACTTTTCCATCATTTTCTTTGCCTATTAAAGGATTTATGCCACTATTTCCAGCTATTACCAATACATCTATTTCTTTTGGAAAAATCCCTAAATGATCAAAATTCTCATAGTTCATCAATTCTCTTCCAGCTTTTTTTCCAAAAAATAGTCTAGCTAATCTATATTTTTTTAATTGCCTAGCAATTATTGCTCCTTTGTTTGGTGGAGCTAAAAGAACAGCTTTTCCTATTTTTGCTTGCATAGGGCAATTAGTTTTATTTACAGCGCTTCTTAAAACCAATCCTCCCATTGAATGGGTAACAAATGAGATTTTAGAACTTGGGTTTTTTTTTGAAATTAAAATTAATTTTTCAACTAAATCATCAGCTAGATCCTCTATCTTTTTTTTTCTAGATGGATAGCCATAATTTAAAACATCATACCCTTTTTTCCTAAAGGCTTTGGCTATTATGATCATATTTAATTTACTTCTATAAAAACCATGAATACAAACAACAGTTTCTTTTTTTATATTTATTGGATCTTGCATTTTATTTTTTGCATAAATATTTGAATTAAAAATAATTATTAACAAAACTAATGATATTATTCTAAACATTTTTTTTATTTATTTTTTTAACAATTATATAAAAAAACAGTAAAATTTCACACCATATTTTGACTAACATTTTCAATTATGATATTTTATAATATATTTAATTAAAAAATTTAAACTTATGAAAGACTTAAATCCAAAATATGATCCCAAATCAATAGAAGAAAAACTTTATAAATTCTGGGAAGATAATAATTTTTTTAAAGCTAATGAAAATTCCACTAAAAAACCTTACACTATAGTAATCCCCCCTCCTAATGTTACCGGCAATCTGCATATGGGCCACGCCTTAGTAGATACCATTCAAGATATTTTAATTAGATATAAAAGAATGCAGGGATACGAAGCTCTTTGGATACCAGGTACCGATCATGCAGGCATTGCAACGCAAAGCGTTGTAGAAAAACATTTAATTGCTAAATTCAAAAAAAGAAGAAAAGATTTTACAAGAGAAGAATTTTTAAAACACGTATGGCAATGGAAAGAAGAAAAAGAGAGTAATATATTAAATCAACTAAGAAAACTTGGCTGCTCACTTGATTGGTCTAGGCAAAGATTTACAATGGATGAAAAAAGTAATTTTGCTGTTAGAAAAGTTTTTAAAAAAATGTTTGATGATGGACTTATTTACAGAGGTGATTATTTAGTAAATTGGGATCCAATAACTCAAACAGCGCTAGCTGACGATGAAGTAGAATATGAAGAAAAAGACTCTTTTCTTTGGCATTTTAAATATCCGATAAAAGATAGTAAAAAATTTATAACAATTGCAACTACAAGACCAGAGACAATGTTAGGAGACACGGCTATTGCTGTATCTCCTAAAGATGAAAGATACCAAAAATACATTGGAAGATCTTGCATACTTCCAATTATTAATAGAGAAATTCCAATTATTGAAGATAGATATGTAGATCCATCCTTCGGATCAGGAGCTGTAAAAATAACACCTGCCCATGATTCCAATGATTATGAAATTGGTATAAGACATTCTCTTCCTATGATAAATATCATGACTCCAGATGGCAGAATAAATGAAAATGGAAAAGAATTTTTTGGACTTTCCATGCAAAAAGCAAGAGATGCTGTAGTTGATAAAATGAAACAGTTAAATCTACTTGAAAAAGTAGAGCCTTATAAATTAAGAGTAGGCATTTCCTATAGGTCCAAGGCTACAATACAGCCTTATTTATCAAAGCAGTGGTTTGTTAAAATGACTCCATTTAAAAACAAACTAATGTCTGCTGTTAAAGAAAATAGAGTTAAAATAATTCCCAAAAACTTTGAAGACACATATTTTCATTGGATTAAAAATTTAAGAGACTGGTGTATATCAAGACAGCTTTGGTGGGGGCATAGAATACCTGTTTGGTATAATAAAGAAGATATGGATGTTATGCTCTGCTCTGATGATGAAACCCCTCCTAAAGAAGTTTTAGAAAATCCTGATAAATGGGTTCAAGATGAAGATGTATTAGACACTTGGTTTTCATCAGCTCTTTGGCCTTTTTCAACGCTTGGCTGGCCAGATAACACAAAAGAGCTTAAAAAGTTTTATCCTACATCTATTTTAGTAACAGGTCATGATATCTTATTTTTCTGGGTTGCTAGAATGATTTTAATGGGCGAATATGTAATGAATGATGTTCCATTTCATGAAACATTCATTCATGGGCTAATCTACGGTAAATCGTACTGGAGAGAAGAAAAAGATGGATCTATCACATATGTTAGTATAGAAGAAAAAAATAGATATGACCTTGGCGAAAAAGTTCCAAAAGACGTTTTTTCAAAATGGGAAAAAATGTCTAAATCAAAAGGAAATGTAATTGATCCAATAGAAATTATTAATGAATATGGCACAGATGCTATGAGAATAGCGCTTACATCCTCTTGCACACATGCAAGACAAATTGATTTAGATAGAAGAAAATTTGATGAATATAAAAACTTTTCTAATAAAATTTGGAATGCTTTTAGATTTATCTTTTTAAACCTATTTGAAAACAAAGATAAAAACTTAAGTGCTTTATCAATAAAAGATATAGAAGAAGGACTTAATTTAAAAAGTTTAACTTTAGATGATAAATGGATACTTTTTAAATTAAATGAAACAATCAATAATGAAATTAACTATTTAGAAAATAAATCTTTTGATAAAGCAGCAACTATTATTTATGACTTTTTCTGGAATGATTTTTGTGCATATTACATAGAGCTTGTAAAACCATATCTTTTTGGAAATCTAGGAGATGAAAAATTTAGAAAAAACAAACAAAAAGTACTACTTTATACCCTTTTATCCTCTATTAGACTTATGCATCCAATAGCACCATTTATCACAGAAGAGATCTTTTCAAAAATAAAAGAATTATATCCCCTTTTAAAAATAGATGATAAATTAGATCCATTTACACTTGATTTTATAGAAGCTATGAATAGAGATGCTTTGATTGTATCTACCTATCCAAAACCTTTGAAAAATAATATATTTGATAATGTAGATGATGATTTTAATTTTTTAAAAGATTGCATACACTCAATTAGAAATATTAGAGCTGAGATGCAAATAGCACCGCATATTAAAACTAAGCTTTATGTTTATACTACTAAAAATTCAAAAAATTTAAATCTTTTAAAAGAAAATGAAACTTTTTTATATACATTGGCAAAAGTAAAAGAAATTATTTACATTACAGATGAAAAAGATATGACTTCTCTTAGATCTAATGCAATCTTAAAAGATCTAAAACTAATAATACCACTTCCAAAAGAACTAATAGAAAAAGAAAAAAATAGATTAAATAAAGAAAAGATTAAATTAGAAAAACAAAATGAAGTTTTTTCAAGTAAAATAAACGATAATTCCTTTTTAGAAAAAGCACCTAAAGAAGTTGTAAGTAAGATGAAAATGAATTTTGAAGAGAATCAAAAAAAATTAAAAGAAATTGATATTAAAATGAGAACTTTTTAGATATTAAAAAAATATTACTTTTTTACTGGAGATTTCAAATCTAAGATAATTTTTAAATATTTCTCATAATAAGGATGTTTTATTAATTCATCAAATAAATTAGCTTTATCATTTTTATCTGTTGAAGCATTATGTTTTTTCAAAAGTTTCTCAAATTGATATTTAGACAAGCCGGGATCTGAATCTGTCGTATCCTGCGTTGCAGGGTCAAACTGCAGTTCATCTTCTATTTCTATAGAAAAAGGAATTGGACTAGATGAACTTATTATACTTGATGCACAACTAGGCGTAGGACTAGGAGTTGTTGATTGCAATGTATCTTTTGGAGGGGTTATTGGATATTGTCTGCTTTCCCAAAATAATGCATTAGTTCTTTTTGAAGTATTAGTTCCTTTTGGAAATTCACCTTTGGTTTCTTTAAAAATTGTTGCTCTTATTCCTTCCATTTCAGGTTCTTCAATCAACCATGTTAAACCAAAATAATCTTTTAAGTATTTCAATGAATTATTGAAAACATTTTTTATATTTTCATTTGTTTCATCCAACCTACTTAAAAAGCCGTTAAAACACATATTAAAAGCATAAACTTTTCTTTCAAAAAAATTACGCTCCTTAACGGGAATAAATTCTCGTTTTTTTAAAGTATCGTATTCTGTTGTCCATCTTTCTAACATAAATTATTGCTCTTATTTGTTATAATTGTATTAATAGTAATTTATCCTTATAAGTTAATTATAACATATTTGTAATTATAATTAAATAGTTTATAAAAATAATATTTTAATTAATGTTTTTTTAAATAGTTAATTATTAGATGTTTATGCAAAAAGTTGAGATAACTTATGAATAGGATACTTATAACACCTTGAAAATCAATTGTTTATTTTTGAAATAAGCTTTTATCTTTAGTATGTTTTAAAAGAAAATAGCTTTTTGTCTCATCTAAAACTACTTTAGATAACAAAAAGATAGCTATAATATTAAAAATTGCCATAAGCCCATTGAATATATCAGCAAGTGGCCAAACTACTTTAATGCTAAGCATAGCCCCTAAAAATGACACTAATACAAAAACAATTCTAAGCATGAAAAATTTTTGATTTTTAAAAACATATTCAAAGCATTTTTCTACGTAATAAGCGTAACCTAAAATAGTAGTAAATCCAAATAGTATAACACATATTCCGACTATATAATTTCCATAAATTATATGTTTTGAAAAAGCCTTCATTACAAGAGGAGCTCCGTTGATAAAATTCCCACTTAGATCTTTTATTCCAACTACATTTGTGCACATAAGTAAAAGTACTGTAATTGTACAAACTACAAAAGTAGATAAAAAAACAGAAGATATAGAAATTAATGCTTGTTTAGCAGGTTCATTAGTTTTAGCAGCGCTAGATGCAATAGCTGCAGTTCCAAGGCCCGCTTCATTAGAAGCGATGCCTCTCGCCACCCCTATTTGAATAGCGCTCATAATACCCGCTCCAAATGAACCTACGGCCATTGCTTTAGTATTAAAGGCGCTTTTAAAAATTAAAAAAAAGGAAGGTATTATCATTTGATAGTTTATAGCAATTATGTAAATAGCACCTGATAAATATAAAATTGCCATAATTGGTACTAGATAAGAATTTATTTTTCCTAAATTTTTAATACCTTTAATTATTGAAATAAATGCAAAAAAAGAAATTAGAAGACCTGTAATAACGTGAGGGATATTAAACAATTCATGAACACTATCCGAAATAGTTTGGCTTTGTATTAGATTGCCTCCACAAAAAGATGCTAAAATTCCAAAAATAGCAAAGCCATAGGATAAGATATTTGAGTTAAGGCCATGCTTTATGTAATACATTGGCCCACCCGCTATTTTATTATTTTTGATTTGCCTATATTTTACAGCTAGGATTGCTTCAGAGTATCTTGCAGCCATTAATATTAAAGATACTATCCACATCCAAAAAATAGAGCCATAGCCACCTGCTAAAATAGTAGTCGCCATACCAGCAATACTACCTATTCCAATAGTTCCTGCAAGAGATGTCATTAAAGCTCCAAAATGAGATATTTCTCCTACTCCCTCGTCTTTATGTTTAGAAAAAGCAAGTTTTAAGGATAAAAAAAAGTATCTAAATTGAAGTCCCTTTAATTTTATTGTAAGATATAACCCTACAAATATTAGTGGATATATTAAAAAAATATTCCAGAGATAAAAATCTATTTTTTCTAAAAAATATACTATATTCAAATCAACCCTTCTTGAGTTAGGAACTCTTTTACAAGATTATATATATATTTCTGTTTTTCATCTGCTAGATAATTTAAATATCTAATTTTTTCATTTGTTATTTTATTTTCTAAATTTTTAAATATTTTTTTTAATTTTGGAAATTTTTTATAAATATTATTATTTGCTAAAATAGCGCAGTTATATGAAGAAAATACTTTTTTATCATCTTCTAAAATTAAAAAATTAAAAGTTTTGATCTTTGAATCTGTTGAAAAACCATTTGTTACATCTATAATATTGTTAGATAAAGTAAGATAAGTGAGCGACTGATCCATTAATTTATATGTACTATTAAAATTATAAGATTTTTTTAAGATATCAAACTCTTTTCTAATTGAATATTCTGGAGTAAATGCAAACATTAGTTTTTTTTGATTTTTAAAAAGATCGCTTAGAGTTTTAATGTTATATTTTTTTGAAAGATTTTCATTTATCAAAATAGAGTATGAATTTTCAAACCCAAGAGGAAATAAAAAAGAAATATTATATTTCTCTAAAAAAGTTTTATTTAAATAATCTATTGCTTTTACTTTATCTTTGATTATATCTTCTTTTAAAATGGCAATAAGTGCAGTTCCCGTATATTCAGAATATAGATCAATTGCTTTTGACTTTAGAGCTTCAAAACATATAAAAGTGCCTTCTAAATTAAACTTTCTTTTTACTTTTATATCTGAGGTGTTTTGGATATATTGAACTAAAATTTCAGATACTATTTGAGATTCTGTGCAATTTTTAGATCCAATAATTAAATAATCTTTTCTACCTAAAACTTGAAAAGTATTAATTGTTATAAACAAAAGAAGAATACTAAAAGAAAAAATTAGAAATAAAAAAAATCTTTTTTTTAAAAGTTGCATAATTATAAATGATTTGGAGTTAAATATTTTGATAGTTTTATAAAGAAATGATCCATAGTAACTGCTAAAATAGCAGTTGGAATAGTACCTTTTAAAATTAGATCTATTTGCATAGATCTAAGACCTTGCATGATAAGATCCCCAAAGCCACCAGAGCCTACTAGTGATGTTAAAGTAGCAGAAGAGATTGTCCAAATTAAAGATATTCTAATTCCTGTAATTATGTAGGGAATAGATTTTGGAAGTTCTACATAAAAAAGAATTTGTTTGCTTGTCATGCCAAGAGCTTTAGCTACATCTTTTAAAATAGGATCTACATTTTTTATAGATTGCACTGTATTTGCTAAAATAGGAAGGATCGCATATGTAGATAAAACTAATATACCTGGAAAAAAACCAATAGTTGGCAGGTGTATAAAATTTCTAATAGAGACCATTATAACTATTAAAAGAGCAATTAATGCAAGCGATGGAATCGTTTGTATTATAGAGCATATTTTTAAGATTAATGAAGATGTTTTTTGGAATCTAGATTTAGCAAGTATAATTCCAAGTGGAATAGATATCATCATAGCAATTAAAATAGAGTAAATACTAAGTTGTATATGCTCAAATAATTTTAATAAAATATAACTGGAAAAAAAACTTTTAAAAAAAATCATATTTTATTTTTATCCTATAAAATTTCAAATATTGAATTTAGTAGTTTATTTTTTTCAAGAGATCCTATTAGTTTATTATTATCATAAACAGGCAAGATATTTTTTTTACTTTTTTTAAATTTATCCAAAGCATCGATTATTGATGATTTTGAAACTAAATAATTTTTTTTATCTTCCGGGAAATTTTTATTTTGGGAAATTAAATTATCTATAACATTTGTTTTTAAAGATAGTTGGAATTTATGTTCTTTAAAAAACTGTTTTACAAATTCATTTTTTGGATTTTCTATTAAATTATAAGGAGTGTCTATTTGTATAATTTCACCTTTATCCATTAATGCTATTTTATCCGCCATTTTAACAGCTTCAAAAACATCGTGAGTTACAAAAATTACTGTTTTTTTTATGTAAGATTCAAGCTTTAAAAAATCATTTTGTATCTGCTCTCTAATTATTGGATCTAAAGCTCCAAAAGGTTCATCCATTAAAATAATATCAGGATCAGATGCAATGGCTCTAGCCACTCCTATTCTTTGTTTTTCACCACCTGATAGTTCTTTTGGGTATCTTTTATGATATTTTATTGGATCAAATCCCATTAAATCTAAAAGATAAAAAACTCTTTTTTTTATTTTATCTTCCTTCCATTTAAGGAGGTTTAAAACAATTGCTATATTTTCATAAACGCTCATGTAATTAAAAAGACCGATAGATTGGATGGCATATCCAATATTTCTTCTTAAATTAATAGGATTAAAATTTTTAATATTTTCATTGTTTATTAAGATATTGCCGCTTGTTGGATCTATTAATCTATTTATCATCCTCATTGTAGTAGTTTTACCACAGCCACTAGTGCCAAGAAGAACTAAAGTCTCACCTTTTTTAACTTCAAATGAGACATCCTTTACGGATACAATATTTTTTTTAAAGATCTTAGTTACTTTTTCAAATTTGATCAAAATAAATTACTCTTTAATTTAGATAGAAACAATGTTAAATTACTTATAAAAAAAGTCAAGTTTTAGCCTTATGTTTATAGAAAAGCTTTTAACTATAAGTAATATTAAAAAAAAATATTTATTAAGTGACTTTGATAAAAAGTTTATTGAAAGAGCAAGAAAAAAAGCTAAAAATATTTTTTTAAAAAAAAATAAAAAAATAGCAATTATTGTAGGACCATGTTCTATTCATAATTTTAATGAAGCTATCCTTTATGCAAAAAAACTAAAAGAACTCCAAGATGAAGTGGGTGATAAGTTTTTTTTAGTTATGAGGGTATACTTTGAAAAAGCTAGATCAAAAAATTCATGGAAAGGATTTGTAAATGATCCATTTTTAGATGGATCTAATGACATTAAAAAAGGAATTGAATTAACTAGAAAACTATTAATTGAAATTACTAAATTGAATATTCCAATAGCTTGTGAAATATTAGATATAAATATATTTAATTATTTTGATGATTTAATAACTTGGGGATTTATTGGAGCTAGAACTGTAGAGTCTCAAAGTCATAGACAATTAGCTTCATCCATGCCTTTTGTTGTTGGATTTAAAAATCCAACTAGTGGAGATATTTCAAAAGCTAAAAATGCTGTTGATATTTCAAAAAATCAAAATACATTTATCAAAACAGATGAAAACTCAAAACTTTCAATTTTTAAATCCCAAGGTAATTTATATTCTCATATAGTTTTAAGAGGAAGTGACAGAGAAAGTAATTATAAAATGTTAGAAAATATTGAAAATTATAAAGTAATGGTCGATGCATCTCATGGAAACTCTAATAAAGACTATAAAAAACAAATAGATGTTTTTAATTATGTGATTTCTAAAACCAATAATCAAAATTTAATAGGAATAATGCTAGAGAGTAATCTAGAAGAAAGAAATCAAAAATTAGATTTTTTGAATTTAAGATTTGGGATATCTGTTACAGATGAATGTTTAAGTTTTTTAGAAACAAAAAAAATAATCTTATCTTCTTATAAAAAATCATCTAATAACACTTACATCTAAATCTATTTCTTTAATATCTTTATGTTCGTTGATATCGATGAGTGGTTTGTAAAATTGATGCTTCCACTCTTCAACTAATTCTTTATCTTCATTTATTACTTCAACTTTATAAGTTAAGATCTTTGTTTCTTTTCCATCAATGGTATTAAACTTAAAAATTTGATATCCTCTTTTTCTATCAATTTTTTTTACAAAAACATTTTGTTTGTTATCCCAAAATCTAACTGTTACAATCATTGTTAAATTTTCTCTAAACATACTAAGAGGAAAATCCCAACTAACAGATAATTTTTGTCCACTTGGAGGATTTAATAAATTAGGATCCGGTGTATTTACATGATAGGATGCTAAATCTGCTATATCCATTTTTTCATGTTGAACATATAAATGATCTTTATAACATGAGCTTAAAACAAAAAAAGCTATAATTAAGATGTACTTTTTCACAAATATATTTTAATCTTTTATTAAAATACTATCACTATTAGTTTTTTAGTTCTATGGATATCAAAGATCAAAGTGTAATATCTGTTTGTTTTTCAGATGATAGAAAACAAGTTTTATTAATAAAAAGAAGAGATGTCCCTGTTTGGGTACTGCCAGGTGGTGCTATAGAAGAAAATGAATCTTTTGAAGAAGCATGCGAAAGAGAAACTTTTGAAGAGACCGGGTATCAAGTTAAAATTTTAAAAAAAGTAGCTGAATATACTCCTATTAATAAGCTTTCAAAATATACTCATTTTTATGAGTGTCAAATAATTTCTGGAAAAGCAAAAATTACAGATGAATCAAAAGATATTAAATTTTTTAATATAGATAACCTTCCTAAAAGACTCCCTCCCCCATATCCTTATTGGATTGAAGATGCTTTTTTAAATAAAAAATTTATTATTAAAAAAAAGATTTTCTCTGTAAATTACAGATCTTTAATTTTAAATCTTCTAAAGCATCCAATTTTAGTAATTAGATTTTTACTTACTAAAATAGGGCTTACTATCAATACATAATTTAATAAATAATTAAATTATTTAAATTGTTAATTAATTCCTTATTATTGAATCTTTTTCATAAATTATATATAATTATATAATACTTAGTTAATTATTAATAATAGATAATGCAAATATAAGGTAGTAATTATGTCAGGATTTTTAAGTTCTATAAGAAATTTATTTGGGGGAACACAAACTCCCCAGGTGCAAGATGATTTAACAGATCCAGCAGCAGTAGCAGGAGTCGCTCAAAACACAACTTTAGAAAAAACAGAAAGAGCGGCTGAAGAAGTTATTAGAAGAGTGCCATCTGAAGCTGAAGCTAGTGATTCAGGTGATGAGGTATTTTATGAGGCTGTTGAATCCCCTCCTCAATCCCCTAGATATCAAGGAAGCTCTGCTTCAGAAGGGTCTAGTGTTCTATCATCTTTAGATAATGTAATGCCACCCCCTCCTGGATTTGTTTTAGCAGACCAATCATATAGAGATGAAATCAAAGACTTTTTAAGTGAATTGCCAAACTTAAACGATGAAAATAGACAAAAGCTTACTGACTTATACATTAAATATAGAGACCTTTATAAAGAATATATTGATATTGATGATGAAGATGAGCAAATAATCACTCCAAAACAGTTATTTGATCTAATTATTTCTTTAGATGAAAGGCTTGAACTATCAAAAATTCAACTCCCTATTGAAAAAAGAAATATAACAAAAGAAGAAGCAGATAATATATTAGATCATATTGTTTACAATTCTTTAAGATATAGAAAAGAATATACAGATAAAACTCCTGAAAACTCTCAAGACAGACAAAAAATTCTTCAAGAAGTTACAGAGCATTTAAATAACTATTATGATGTTGCATATGAAGAATATAAAGAGCAAAGAAAATTATTTATAAATATAATTAATAATATTCTATTAAAAGATCCATCTTTAAAAGAAATAACTTTAGAAAAATTCAAAGCACATGATTTAAATCCTGATCAGATTGATGAAAAAGTAAGTAACGAACTTCTTTTAGAAATAATTGAAAAAGTAGTTATTGATACGTTTGAAGAATTAAAGCATTGTGATTTAGATTCGCAAAAAACAATGCTTAGAAAAATAATGGAAATTCAACGAGAATTTTTAAAATATAGAATAGCTAGTAAAGAACATAGAGAATATTTAAAAGGTTTTGAAAATGAAGATGTTCAAGGATACTTTGCAGATAAACTTGAAGAGTTACAAAGTTTAAGATCGCAGTATGTTTATCAAGAATTTGATAGATTTGATGAGAATAAACTTAACGTATCTGAGGATTTTAAATTAAAAAGTGAAGAAGAAATAGTCTTTGAAAAAGAAGCCGGAGAAAAAACTCCATTAGTTGAAAGCTTCAATCATTATCAAGCATCATTTGATAAAGTAGTAGAAACAATATTAGAAAAAATACAAGCAAAATCTTCAAGATTAGAAACAGTGAAAGAAAAAGAACTTGATGAAGACTTAATAATCAGACAAAGATTATTACAAGCTGTCACTATTTTAAAAAACCTTGAAAAAGATGCATTATTACAATCAGCTATTGCTGAAGCAGCTAAGGAATATGGTATTGAGAGTTTTGATAAAATAGAAACTCAAAAGCTTAAAAATGAAGATTTAATAAGAATAATATCTTCAGTTTTTTTAAAATTACTAAAAATTACCAATGAAAAATTAAAACAAGAATCTACTCAAATGGGAGTTAAAACAATTCTTAAAAATCAAACTATCCCAAACATTGAAAAATTAATCGAAACATTAGACTTAGAAAAAACAACAAATCTTAATAAAGATTCGACACAAGTTAAAAAAACAGATGAGTTAAAGTCATTGTTAGAAATGCTTAAAAAAAGTTATATAAAAAAAATAGCTTATTAACATTTTATAAGTTTTAGAAAATTTTTATTTTTTTTAAAATTAATTTATTTACAATTAGATTTTTGTATACTTAAAAAAGCATGTTTAATGAAAAATAATTACTGTCCTTGCCATAGTAAAAAATTATATAAAAATTGCTGCAAAACTTATCATGAAGGGACTTTAGCAAAAAATGCACTTCAACTAATGAGATCTAGATATTCAGCTTATGCATTAAATTTAGTCGATTATATTATTAAAACAACATCTTTAGAGAACCCTTCATATAAAGTAGATCTAAAAAAATTCTCAGAAGAAGTTTTAGAATTTTGCTTGAAAACTAAATTTGAAGATTTAAAAATTTTAGATTTTTTTGAGAAAGAAAATTTTGCTACAGTGACTTTTAAGGCTTACCTTTTTCAAAACAATCAAGATATTTCGTTTGTAGAAAAAAGCTATTTTGAAAAAGTTAATAATAGATGGCTTTATAAATATGGTGAAATTATTAAAGACATCCCTTTTTAAAAATTTAATTAAGAATTTTTATATAAAACTAATACTAAATTAAACCATCTCTAAAGCATTAGAAGTGCCTATTCTAGAAGCTCCAGCTGTTATCATAAGCTCTGCCTCCTTTAATGTTTTTATTCCACCTGATGCTTTTACGCCCATTTGTCCATTTACTATTTTTTGAAGTAAAAATACATCTTGCACATTAGCTCCAGCTTCCGCAAAACCAGTTGATGTTTTTACAAATTTAGCTTTTGCTATTTTAGAAAGTGCGCAAGCTATTATTTTCTCATCATAGTTTAAATAACAAGTCTCTATTATAACTTTAACAGGGATAGAAGATGCATTTTCTACAACTTCTTTTATACCTTTATATACTTTGTTATAATCTTTATCTTTTAATGCAAGCACATCAATTACCATATCTATTTCATCAGCACCTAGATCTTTTGCTATTTTTGCTTTTTTACCTTTTTCAATAGGATCACTATCCCCACTTGGAAAGTCAATTACCGTTATGATTTTTGTTTTATTATCTTTTAAGTATTCTTTTGCTTTTTTTATATATTCTGGATAGATGCATATCCCAAAAAAATTATGTTTGATTGCATCTAAACATAGTTTTTTAATGTCTTCATCTTTTAGGTTTTTTTTTAAAAGTGTATATTCTAAATACTTTGATATATTGTCCACTGTCAAACCATTTTTTTAGGATCTACTATAGCATCAAATGTTTTTTCATCTATAAAATTTAATTTAATAGAGGCCTCTTTTAGTGATATTTCTTCACTATTAGCTAAATTTACAATTTTAGCTGTTTTATCATATCCAATTTTTTTACTAAGAGCAGTAGATAGCATAAGTGAGTTGTTCAAGTTTTTTTCAATTTGTTTTATGTTTGGTATAATTTTTAAAAGTAAGTTATTTAAAAAGCTATCCATCATTTCGCTTAAAAGATTGATAGAATCTAACAAAGAATAAATCATTAAGGGTCTGTTTGTATTTAATTGAAAATGAGAAGTAGAATTACAAAGGGTGATAGCAAGATCGTTAGACATTACTTTAATAGATACCATACGAAGAGCTTCTAATTGCGTTGGATTTATTTTACCAGGCATTATAGAGGAACCTGGTTCATTTTTTGGAAGTATTAGTTCATTTAATCCAGCTCTTGGTCCTGATGCTAAAAATGATAAATCATTTGATAGTTTCATGAAAATAGTTGAGAGAGTTTTTAAACAAGCACTTACTTGAACTATTTCATCATTAGAGGAAATAGATGAAAAAAAGTTTTTAGATACTTTAAAGTTTTCTTTTGTAATATTTGAGATTTCATCTATTACTAGCTTTGAAAAATTTTTATGAGAATTTATACCAGTACCAACTGCTGTAGCTCCAAGTGGTAAGTACTTTAATTTTTCTAAAAAAAAATCAATATCATTTGTTATGTTTTCAATCTGAGATCTATAAGAAGATAGCTCTTGAGAAAGTTTAATGGGAACTGCATCCATCAAATGAGTTCTAGCTATTTTTATAATATTTTCAAACTCTTTTTCTTTTATTAAAAAACCCTTAATTAAATTTTTTAAAGAAACAAGTAGTTTGTTTTTTATTAGAAAATACGAAGAAATATGCATAGCTGATGGAAAAGTATCGTTAGAAGATTGCGATAAATTAACATCATCATTTGGATGAAGAGGGATTTTAGATCCAAGTATATTTTTTGTTTTTATAGAAGCAATATTTGCTATCACTTCATTTACATTCATATTTGTATGAGTGCCAGATCCTGTTTGAAAAATCCTAAGAGGAAAATGATCATCATATTTTTTATCTAAAATCTCATTTGCTATTTCAACTATTAAATCTTTTTTTTCTTCAGATAAAAGATTTAATTTATAATTTGCTATAGCTGACGCTTTTTTTATTATTGCAAAAGAATGAATAATGTCTATTGGCATAATATTACCAATAGACATTAAATTTTTGGATCTTTGTGTTATAGATCCATAAAATTTATCATCATCTATCTCTATTACACCTAGACTATCTTCTTCTTTTCTTTTCATGGCTTTTATAAAAGAAGCAATGCAAAAACAAATGCAAAAAGTGCAAAAGATTCAATTATGCCAAGAGATGCTAAACATTTTCCAAAAATAGCTGGTTGTTTTGCTGATGCTTGGATTGCTGTAGCTGCAGCTTTTCCTTGATAAATTGCAGATAGCATTATAGCAAGCCCCGCAAAAATAGCGATACCTACAGCTGACATTTGAGATACTGTATTTGCTTTTAGAGCATTTCTCATAAGGATCATTAATACAAATCCATAAATAGACTGAGAAGATGGCATTGCAGAAATACCAATATATTTACCATGACCTTCATCTACGTGGGTCATAACACCATGAGATGCCATACCAGCGATACCGCATCCAATTGCGCTACCAATACATCCAAGACCTAAAACAATCCCTGGACCAAACATTAAAAAATCCATAAAAATTCCTCTCTTTTATTTTAATAATTTTAAAGGGTTAAATAATTTACCATCACCAATAAATGAATAGTGATACCATTCAATAAAATTCAAACGAAGTCCATGTATAACTCCCCCCATTATTGCAAGAAGCACATTTATTGCGTGACCAAATATTACTATTATAAATCCAAATTTCAGCCCAACGCTTACACCAAGTGAATTAAAAGTATTTGCCATTATCATACCGGCTAAACCAAGAGCATATAAACGTAGATAACTCATTACATCTGAAAATATTTGAATTACATTTGTTATTTCAAAAATACCTAAAATCTTTTTTCTAAAAATTGCAATAGAGACAGCTAATATAATTCCAGAAAAAGTTAAATATTTACCTATGAAAAAAGCGTTTTGTTTAGAAATAACATTTAAAAAATTAAAAATTGAAGTTGCATCTAACATTTTTGGGAAAAATAAATATCCACCAATTAAAAAAACTACCCATCCAATATTTGCTAAATTTCTTTTTGTATATCTTAAAAGAGAAAGTGCTAAATGAATAACTCCGGCTAGTATTGAAAGCTCTAATAAAATATTGTCTTTAAAAACATCTAGAGCTTCAAATTTTTCGCTTCCATCTTGCATTTTTTTAGCTTTCATTAAAAATTCCTTGCCAGTTTTAGAATTTCTAATAGAAGGGTATTTTTTAATATAAATATCATATACATCATCTTTTTTATTTAAATGATAGCTAGCTTTTTTAGATGCTAGATAATTTAAAAAAATCTTTTTAGAAATTGGTTTTTTATAATTTAAATCCATGCCAAAAAAAGAACCTGTTAACACACCGTATGCCATACACGCAGTGGATAGAATAAAAACAAGTTTTGTAAATCTCTTTAGTAGTGGTTTTTTATTTTTAATTTTAAATTTTAAAAATAAAAATATTAAAAAATATATAAGACCATACCCAGCGTCAGATACAATCATTGCAAAAAATATAACAAATGCTACTAAAACCCACATTGATGGATCTGCATCTTCAAAAGACGGGGTATCATAAATATTTACAAGATCCTCTCCAACTTTTGAAAACCCTTTGTTTTCTAAATAAGTTGGAACTCTATCATTTTTTTCTATTGAGATTTCAGAAAAATCTACCATCATTTTTTTAGTTAAAATTTTAAGCTCTTCAATTTTATTTTCAGGAATAAAAGCTTCTATTGTAAAAAGCTTATCTTCTGCTTTAGATAAACTTTTATTTTTACTTATATCTAAATTATAAATGTTAAGTTCATGGAGTAGATTATTTTTTAAATGATCTAAATATTTAGCTAAATCTTTTAGTTCTTTTATTAAATTTTCTTCTCTTAGTGTTATTACAGATAGTTTATCTTTAAGAGCATCTAAAGATACATCTATTGTAATTTCAATCATTTTAGGATAGTTTTTTTTCTCTTTATTTATTGCTACAAAATAATCTAATTCAAATTGTGAGCCTATGTAGATAAGCTCTGGATCTAATTTTAATTTTTCTCTTTTAGAACTTTTAATACATAAAAATTGAAATAACCTATGCGATTTATCTTCTATTTCATTTAAGTATTCTTTATTAAAAGAACCAAAAGGAGTAATTCTTTGTATTTCTGATAATAAATATCTTTTTTCTTCTTCAATTTCTTCTATTAATTGCTCTACTTCAAGTGTTTTTTTTACTACAACTTTACTAGAGGTTTTATTTTTAGTTTGCTCTATTACAGGTTGTTTTTTTAAGATTTTTATAGCAGAGATATAATCCTTAATATTTTCAGATAATATATTTATTTTTTTCTTTTTTGAAATAAATTCAATAAATCCTTTTTCTTGAGCAGTTTTAAAAAAAACATCCAATTGGTCTTTTATTCCGTAAATTAAAAATTTTTTAACATTTATTATCATAGTTTTTGCTTTGCTTTTTCAATTTTTAGTTTTGCAACTTTAGCTTGAGATATAGCTGCAAGCTCCTGATCCGATAAAAAAATCTTTATTTTTTTTATATTCTTTAAAGTTTTAGGAATTAATATTTTTTCAAATAAATTAACTCTTATAGACACATCAATTAATTCTTTTTTTAGAGCCCTATATTTTTCTTTTTCAATATTTATTTTTTCTTTTAATTCTATTAACTCTTTTAATTTTTCAATTATGCTGTCTGTCCAAGGTGATGAATCAAATAAAAAATAATCTAACTTAGAAAAAAGTATTTTTTGAAATTTAGCAAGTTCTACTCCAGCTATATTTTCATATGTTTTATCAATATGCTTAATCTCTAAATATTTAGTTGGATCTATTTCGAAATCTAATGACAAAAGATGGCTATATTCATATATTTCTTCTTTTTTTTTATTAAAAGAATCCAATAGTGTATTTATTTGTGCTTTTGAATTATTTACTTCTACTTGAAGAAGAGTTTTTTTTAATTGAAGCGTTGGCAAGTAATTATTGAGCTGCTTCAATAAAAGTTCTTGGGATCTAAGCCCATTTTTTGTCATTTTAAAATCAGCCATAAACTTTCTCTTTAGGCCAGTATTTATCAACAAAATCTTTTTTCATAGAAACTTCCTTAGAGGTAAAGCAATCTGATAAAATTGTCCATCCAAGATCTAAGGCTTCTTCAATAGGTATATTTACAGATAAATTCATCATTCTTTTTTCAAAAAGTTCATTATATCTTAAAAGTTTTTCATCCCAAGCAGATAATTTAAAACCCATTGATTGTCTTTCTTTTGCTTTTTTAGAATCTGCAAATAATCTAATCATAGTATTTGCAAGATCAGAATGATCTTCTCTTGTAACTTTTCCAATCACATTTTGTTTTAATCTAGAAAGTGATCCAAATGGATCTATATATCCATCATGCAAATAAAACTGTCCTTCTGTAATATATCCCGTATTATCAGGGATTGGATGCGTTACATCCCCTCCTGGCATCGTCGTAACTGATACTATTGTAATAGAACCTCCCCCTTCAATATCAACTGCTTTTTCATATCTTGCAGCTAACTCTGAGTATAAAGACCCTGGATAGCCTCTATTTGAAGGTATTTGATCCATTGTAATAGAAATCTCTTTGATAGCATCCGCATAAGCGCTCATGTCTGTTAAAAGAACTAAAACGTCTTTTCCTTCTATTGCAAATTTTTCAGCAGTTGCTAGCGCCATATCAGGAACTAGTAAACATTCAACAACAGGATCTGTTGCCTTATGTATGAAAAGAATTGTTTTATCTAAAACACCAGAGCTTTGAGCGTTATCAACAAACTTTATATAATCATCGAATCTAAGTCCCATACCGCCAATAATTACACAACTTGCATCCGTTTGATTTGCGATTCTCATTAATAGTTCATTGTAAGGTTCGCCTGGAATTGAAAAAATTGGTATTTTTTGTGATTTTACAAGACAGTTGAAAACATCAATCATAGGAATATTAGTTCTAATTATATCTCTTGGAATAATTCTTTTAACAGGATTGAATGATGGGGTATTTATATTTATTTTCTCCCCTAGAATTTCCGGACCTCCATCTATTGGCTCTCCACTTCCAGATAAACATCTACCAAGCAAAGAATCACTAAATGTAGCTTGCATCTCTCTATTTAAAAAAGTTACTTTGTCCCCTGTTGAAATACCCCTCAGGCTTTCAAAAACTTGAATAGTTACAATATCTTCATCTATTTTTAAAACGGTGCCATTGGTATGAGAACCATTAGATTTATAAATTTTTACAAGTTCATTGAGTCCTACGTTTTCTGCTCTAACAGAAATTAAACTTCCTCTCATATCTAAAATGCGATCAAAAACCTTAATCATACATTAGCCTTCTTAGTATAAATTTTATCTTTAATTATTTTATAAGTTTCTTTGTAAGCAGATGTTTCAAAATCTATATAATTTAAATTTTTAATATCATTTTGAAGATCTAAGAAAAAAGATCTAGCTTCATCATGCATAGTAAATGAAAAGTTAAAAGCAAATATTTCACAAAGCAGGGAAAAAAGTTCAATTTGTCTATTTATTGGACAGTAAGTATCTACTTTATCAAATGAATTTTGTTGCAGATAACAATTATCAAAAAGTTCTGATTTTAAATAAGTTATCATATCATTAATCGATATACCCTCTTCTCCTACAACTTCCATCCTTTTTAAAATATCATCGCCTTCTTTAATAAATCTTTTAGTCATATTTATTTTCCCTAAAAAATCATCTAATTTTTCATTTAATGTTTTAGATGCAGTTACCAAATATTTCGTCCAAGAGATTAATGGATCTATTGCAGGATATCTTCTAGCATCTGATCTTTGTCTTGAAAGTCCCCAAAATGCCCCAACAACAGCAAGCGTTGCTTGAGTTACTGGTTCTTCAAAATTCCCACCAGCAGGTGATACAGCTCCACCTATTGTTAAAGATCCTGTTTTATTATTTTTTAATTTAAGAGTTCCAGCTCTTTCATAAAAAGATGCTATTCTAGATGCTAGATATGCTGGAAAAGCTTCTTCTCCTGGTATTTCTTCTAATCTACCAGACATCTCTCTCATAGCTTGAGCCCATCTTGACGTAGAATCTGCTAAAACTAAAACATTAAGCCCCATTTGTCTATAATATTCAGCTATTGTAACAGCCATATATACAGATGCTTCTCTTGCAGCTACTGGCATAGAAGAAGTATTGCAAATAATTACTGTTCTATTAATTAAAGGCTCATTGGTTTTATTATCTATTAAAGCAGGGAAATCTCTTAAAATTTCTACCACTTCACCAGCTCTTTCTCCACATGCAGCTACAATTACTATATCTACATCGCTATATTTAGCTAAGTGATGTTGCAAAACTGTTTTCCCGGCACCAAATGGACCTGGAGTACAAAAAGTAGATCCTTTTAAAATAGGAAATTGGGTATCTAATATTCTCATCCCTGTTACCAGCATTTCTGTTGGTATAGTTTTTTTACCTTCCATTAATCCATTTTTTACAGGCCATTTTTGTAGCATTGTAAATTCATATTCCCTGCCTTCTTCATCTTTAGCTTTAGCTATTACCTCTTCTATTGTATAACTACCAGATTCTTTAACATATGTGATTGTAAACTTTTGTATATATTTAAATGGAACCATAATTTGATGGTTAAAATGACTCTCAGTAACTTCTCCTAAAGTATCACCTTTGAAAACAATATCATTTATTTTAACTTTTGGAGTGTAGTTCCATTTTTTTGTTCTATCAAGTGGTGGTATGTACAATCCTCTAGATAAAAAATAACCTGAATTTTTAGCTATTTTTTCAAGTGGGTTTTGAAGACCATCGAATATTGAAGTAATAAGACCTGGACCTAATTCTGCTTCTAATAAATGACCTAAAAATTCAACAGGTGTATTTAATTTGACTCCTTTTGTATCTTCAAAAACTTGAACTTTTGCAATAAAACCATTAATTTCTATAACTTCAGCAGAAAAAGATTTATCATCTACTTGAATAAAACAAACTTCTCCTTGGCAGATATTTCCTTCAAATTCAACATGTAAAAGATTTCCAAATGCTTTTTTTACATAACCTATTGCTTTATTATTTTTCATATTTTCATCCTTCAATTAATGAGTCTAATTTCTCTTTGCCTTTTTCTACATTTAAACTTTGATAATCTTCTATTAATAAAAGCTGCGCAAAATATGCAAGTATTTGATCAATTGTAAATGGTTTATCATCCATCATCTTATCAATTTCATTAAACTGATATTGCAAAAGCAAAAAATGTAAATTTTTAGGGTCGTTTTTATTATTCAAATATATTTTTTTTAACTCTTCATATTCCATTGGCACTTGTAATTCAGGGCTATCTTTTTGTGCTAAAATATATTCTACAAAATTACTTGTTAAATCTTCGAATTCCAGCTCTTTTACAATATCCTTATTTAAATTTTTAGCTCTAAGAGCAGTTAAAATTAATCGGTACTCTCGAATAAATGAAAAATATTTTTTTAAAAATCCATTTGAATTATTTATTACATAATTAAAAAAATTAGCAGTTAAGTAGCAAAAGTTTTTAAGTCTTGCTTCACTACTTTCATATTTTTGCATATATTCAAATACAAAATCATATAAGACATCTTGAATTAACATTTGATCTTTTAATTCATTTTCATTTAAATTTCCTCTATGATCAATCTCTTTATTTTGCCATATTTTCCTTAAATTCATAATATCTATAAAAGTTCGAAAAGCATTTATTTTATTCAGATCAGATTGAGATAAATTTAATTCAAGGAGTCTTATTACTTCATCGAATATAATATCCGCTCTTTGAGTAAATGAAAGTTTTGGAAGGGATGTTATTACAAAATAATACTTAAACATAATTAAACATTAAAAATTTTTTCTCTAAAATCAGATCTAATATAATTGGCAATAAGTTCTTTTAAAGCTTTATTAGACATATCTATTGTAATTTCATTTTCATGAAGTTTAATTTTAGCTCCTCCTTCAAAGTCAGACAATATTACTTCTTTTTCTCTCAACTTATCTTTGATATGCGCTATTAAAAAATCATTTACAGCTTTAGGATTGGTGTATTTTGGGATATATGCAGAAATATCTACATCCAAACCTTCTTCTTCAATTATTTTAATAATTATATTGATTAAATTAGCTATGATTTTTGGCTCTTTAGTATTTTCAATAATTAGATCTTTTAGATTTTTATTAAAAAGTTCTTTTTCAATTTTTTGCTTTAAATCATCAAAACCTTGCCTTGCTGCTAAATTCAAAGCAGAATCAAATATCTTCTTTTCTTTTTCTATTTCTTTTTTAGCATCATTTATAATTTTTTCACTTTCAATATTTGCTTTTTTAATAATACTTTTCGACTCTATTTTAGCATTTTCAATAATCTTTAAAGCTTGTTGCTTTGCTGGATCTAAAGTCTCTTTTTTTATTACATCGCAAATTTTTTGAATCTTATCATCCCCTTTTAGCAAATCTTTCATAAAATCCTTAAATTATTATATTGATAACTGCCTCATTATACATAATAACTATATTAAATGAAAACTCTATTGAAATGAAAGAATCAAAAAAAAAATTGAAAAATAACTTTGCAAAAAACTTTTTTTCTAATAAATTATTGAATAAAAAAAAATAAGCTTATGAAAAAAATTATTTCAACTTTTTTAATTTCAACTTTTTTAGTCTTTTCTCCAACAAATTTAAAAGCTGATGAATCTACTAGATTAAAAGCTGATGCTGCAGCTGCTGGATCTTTTAATGCTACAGCATGGTCTATGGTATTTTGGGGAGTTGTTTTAGTAACTTCAATGGCACTTGCTGCAATTTTTATAAATTCATCAGGCCATCAAGATAGTAAATCGTGAAATTCTTTTTACTATTTTTATTTTTTATAACATCCTTTTTTGCAAATGAAAAATATGCTTATTTTATCGAACCTAAAGATTATCAAATAGTCAATCCCAATGCTTATACAAAACATGTAAAAATTGGTTTTATAAAAAAATCTCTTAGTTCTTTTTCAAATTCAATAAATTTAGCAACCCAAGAAACCTCTTTAAATATTGATGAATATAGTAAAGAAGTAGAAAGAACGATTAATCAAGATGAAAATTCTAAATGGTCAAAAATAGGCTTTTTTAAAACTAAAAATTACAGTGTATATCTTGCTAAAATTGAAAAGTTAACAAAATTTGGGAATGTTCAAATGCTTCAAATGTATTACATAGAAAATAACTTTGCCTATGTAATTACAGCCGCTAGCTTAAAAGAAAATTTTTTAAAAAATTTGAAAATATTTAAAGAAGTAATTGAATCTTTTGAAATATCTGATGATATATTTTCTTTTCTTCATTCTTCTCAAAGTGAAGATATAAAAAAAGAATACTTTGATTGTATTAAAATAAATAAAGATAAAAATAAAAAATTTATATATAAAAATTTAAAAGAATTTGAAAAGATAATCTCTAAAAAGAAATTTAGACTATCGAATCATTTCAAATTCATGCTTTTAAAAGATTTATCAAATAAACTTTTGAAAACTCTTTAAAAAAAAAATATAAATTTTGTAGTATCTATATCTTCTTTAAAAAAAGGACTGGTTATGAAAAAAAAATTAACTGTTTTACTTACTTGCTTTAGTATTTTATTTAGCAATTTATGTTTTGCCGAATCTAAAGAGGTTCCTGCCGCAAAAGAATCCTCTTCAGCTATGGAAGAAAAAAACTGGCAACCTTGGGCTGTAGCTTTTGTTACTATTGCAATAGCAGCTGTTGGAATCACACTTCTAGTAATAGATGATTAAATATATTATTTTTATTTTTGTATTATTTAATTTTGATCTATTTTCAGATTTCAAAAAAATTGATCTTATAAATAGCATAAAAAATTATAATTCAAAAAAAATAATCTATGAATTAGATGATTACAACATAAAGGCAAAACTAGAAATTATTTATTTAAATAACAAAGTTAATGCCTTTATAAAGTTACTTTCCAATAAAGTAGATAAAAAAATTGATGAAATTAATATTTCTTTAAAAACTAGTGATAATAGCACTTCTAGTTTATGCAAAGTTTTTATGGGATCTCAAGTTATAAAACTAGATGAAAAACTTACTAATTTTCTACTTTCATCTTTAGAAGAAAATGCAAATTTAAATATTACTTTTTTAAATTTTGAAATTAATCTAAAAAATCAAAAAATAAATAAATTTAAAAATAGTTTTTTTGATAAAATGATTAGCTTAATAGATTTTAAATTTAAAGGATAAAAAATGCCCCAAAATACCAATGCATTAGATGAACTAAAAAAACACACAACAATAGTAGCTGACACTTCTGATTTCAACCAAATAGATAAATACAAACCACAAGACGCAACAACAAATCCTTCTTTGATATTAAAAGCTTCTAAAATAGAAGATTATTCTCATCTAATTGATGAAGCTATCACCTTTGCTAAAAAAAGTAATGGAGGAGATTTAATAACAAACATCTTAAATAGGATATTTGTAAATTTTGCAAAAGAAATCCTTAAAATCATTCCAGGAAGAGTATCTATTGAAGTAGATGCTAGAGCATCTTTTGATACTAACAAAAGTCTTGAAATAGCAAGACATTTTATAGATCTTTTTAAAAAAGAAAAAATATCAAAAGATAGAATCTTAATAAAACTAGCTTCTACCTATGAATGCATAAACGCCTGTGAAGTTTTAGAAAAAGAAGGTATTCATTGTAATATGACACTTCTTTTTTCGATTGAACAAGCTGCTATGGCAGCTGAGAAAAAAGCTACTTTAATATCTCCTTTTGTTGGAAGAATTTTAGATTGGTATAAAAAAGAAAAAAATATTTCGTCATTTAAACCTACTGAAGATCCCGGCGTAATATCTGTAAAAAACATTTATAATTATTATAAAAAGTTTGATTATTCAACTTCTATTATGGGAGCTAGCTTTAGAAATATTGATGAAATATTAGAACTAGCAGGTTGTGATTTTTTAACTATTGCACCTAATTTATTAAATGAACTTGAAAATTTAAAAAAACCAATTGAAAAGAAATTAGATAAAAAAGATTTTAAAAATTTAGATATTAAAAAACTTAATTTAAACGAGAACACTTTTAGATTTTTACTAAATGAAAACGCAATGGCAACTGAAAAGTTAGCAGAGGGAATTAGAAACTTTTCAAAAGATTTAGTTTTATTAGAAGAGTTAATAAAACAAAAACTATAAAATTTATTTAATCTTTTGAATTAGTAAGTTAAATTCTTTTAAATGTTTATTTAATCTTTCATATATCATTGTCTCTTCAGTTTTATTTATTTTTCCTTTTTGCTCACATCTTTTGAGATCCAATTTTGCTATTTCAATATTTTTACAGACTTCGAATATTTCTTTTAATAAAGGAATTCTTTCATATGCTTTTGGGAAATTCTTATAAAAAATAAAAAAATCTAATTTTTCTTCTTGGCTTTTACATTTTTTAATTTCAGGAAATAATATATTTCTGGCTAAATGATAGATATCTAATGAAGTTTTTAAAACATAGTTTGTTTTATCTACATCTCGAATCTCTTTTTCAAATTTCAACTTATCTTCCTTAACTATAAAGCCATTTTTTTCAGCTAATAAATATAATTTTGCTTTAGAAACTCTTTTAGGAAATCTCACATAAAATCTATCTTCAAGCTCAGTTTTTAGATCTTTTGGAGTTTTTGCATAAATTATTCCATAATCAGCTCCAAATTCTTTAAGATGTCTATCGCTAAATAGTAACAAATCATCTATGTCCAAATCAATTTCAAGCTCATATTTAATCCTTCTTTGAATGACAATACAAAAACTTAATTTGGAGAAAGAAGCTATTTTTTCATCTAAATATGCTCTTAGAGATTCCAATGATTCGTAATCTTCATATATGTCTTCAACGCTTACACCTTTAGCTTTTAATAATTCAATCATTTTATTTACATCATCTATTGCATCATCATAATATCCATCTATACCTGGCATTATTTCTTTTTCAATTTCTATTATTCCTTCCTGGCTAACTTTTATTCTGAAAGATATATTTTGATCTTCAGCATAATTTTTAATAAATTCATTAAATATTTTTTTTAAAATTCTTAAAAATTCTTCAATATCAACTACCTTTTCTTTGCGAGCAATTTCTGAATCAATATGAACTAATATTTCACCCTGTGAAAAATCTACTTTTTCAAAAATATCTTTTATTTTAGTAAGAGTCACAGAAGTTGCATGAAAAGTTACCCCCCTAATTAAAGCCCTAGGATCCTGACCTTCCACTTTTTCTAAAATAGCTCTAACTATTTCAGGAGGCATTTCTCCATGAGCTACTGTCTCTGCTGGAGATGCGCTAGATGGAATTGTAGATCCTCTAGATGGAATTGTAGATCCTCTAGATGGAGTTGTTAATTCTCTACTTATTGGTCCTCTTAGAGAAAAAACAGTTGATGCCATAGTTATTTCCTTACAATCATATAATTAAAATTCATTATTATTAATAATAAAATTATAACATAATTTAATTATTAACTAAATTAATTATTTAAATATATTATATCGTTAATTATGCTGTTAATATTAAATAAGTTAAAAAAAAGAAAAAAAACAGACTTTAAAAAAAAATATTTTACAAAGTCTGTTTTTAAAATTTATATTATACGTTGGCTTCTTGAAGATCCGATACGCTCATATCATCATCAAAAGTAAATAGCTCTTCTTCTTTAGCTTCCATATCTCTAAATTTAGCAGTTTTTAAATGTGATTCAAATCCAGTACCACCAGGAATTATATGACCCATGATAAGATTTGATTTAAAGTCTCTTAGGTAATCGATGGCTCCATCTGTTGCAGCTCCAGTTAACACCTTAGTTGTTTCTTGGAAAGATGCTGCTGATACAAATGATTCCGAACCTAAAGATGCTTTAGTGATACCTAGTAAAACAGGTGCTGCTTGCGCTGGCTTTCCACCTTCATCTATTGTCTTTCTATTAGCTTTATGGAATACTTTTTTATCCACATCTTCTCCATATAAGAAAGTTGTATCACCTGGATCTGTAACTCTTACTTTTTGAAGCATTTGACGAACGATAATTTCTATGTGTTTATCGTTAATATCTACACCTTGAAGTCTATAAACTTCCTGCACTTCATTTACCAGATATTTTTGAAGCTCTCTAACACCACAAATATCTAATATCTCATGAGGTACAACAAGACCATCTGTTAACTGTTGACCTTTAACAACTATATCACCTTTTTGAACTATTAAGTGTTTTGTTAATGGAATTAGATGTTCTTCTTTCATTCCTGTTTGTTTGTCTATTACAACAACAATTTTTTTATTTTTTTGAACACCTTCAAAGTCTATTTCCCCATCAATTTTAGCAATTTCTGCAACTACTTTTGGTCTTCTAGCTTCAAATAATTCAGCTACTCTTGGAAGACCTCCAGTGATATCCTTTGTTTTAATTGCTTCTCTTGGAAGTTTTGCCAATACCTGTCCTGATTTAACAAAGTCACCTTCTCTTATTGATATAATAGCGCCAGATGGAATAGCATATGTGCCTATTAACTCTTTGCATTCTTTATCTAAAAATACAGAAATTTGTGGATGCAATTCCCCACGATATTGTTTAACTATTAATTCAACTTTATTTGTTTGTTTATTCACCTCTTTTTGTGTTGAAATACCTTCTACTAAATCTTCAAATTTAGCATATCCTTTTCTTTCACAAATAATTGGTGAACTATATTGTTCCCACTCGGCAATTTGAGTTTTCGCATTTACTTTAACTCCATTTTCAAAAAGAATTTTAGTTCCAAGTTCAATTGAAAATATTTGCAAAGGTTCAATTGATTTAGAATCTAAAAGTTTTTTATATTCTTCAATTGATCTACCCTCATCTTTTACAATATTTAGCGTTCCGTTTTTATTTAGAGCTAAGTAATTTCCCTCTTCATCTTGAACATATCTTAAATCTTTATAAATTAAGATACCCTCTTTATCTACTATAAGCCGAGGGCTTATACTTGCAGATGCGATACCACCAATGTGGAATGTTCTCATTGTAAGCTGTGTTCCTGGCTCACCAATTGATTGAGCTGCAATAATTCCAACAGCCTCTCCAAATCCTACCAATGTTCCAAGAGCTAAGTTATTGCCATAACATTTAGCGCAAATACCTCTAGAGGATTCACATGTTAAAGGAGATCTAACTTTTACTTTTTCTATTCCAGCATCATCTATGCTTTCTGCTTGTTTTATTGTTAATATATCCCCTGCCTTCGCTAGGTTTTTTGTTTTATCACCAGGAAGATATATATCTTCACAAATAGTTCTTCCAAATATTCTATCTTTTATAGCTAAAAGCTCTTCTTGACCTTGTTTTATAGAGCTAACTTCGATGCCATTTAATGTACCGCAATCAATTTCGGTTACAATTACATCTTGAGAAACGTCAACTAGTCTTCTTGTTAAATAACCGGAATCCGCAGTTTTTAATGCAGTATCGGCAAGACCTTTTCTAGCTCCGTGAGTAGATATAAAGTATTCAAGTACAGTCAATCCCTCTCTAAAGTTTGAAATAATTGGATATTCGATAATCTCACCAGATGGTTTAGCCATCAGACCTCTTAAAGCTCCTAGCTGTTTTACCTGAGATTTATTACCTCTAGCACCAGAGTCCATCATTAAGTAAAGTGGATTTAATTCACCTTCTCTTAAATTTGCTAATAATTTAAATAGGTCTTTTGAAACACTATCCGATACTTCAGTCCAAATAGAGATAATTTTAGATTTTCTCTCGTTTTCAGTTATAACACCATCTGCATATTGTTTTTTTACTTTAGCAACTTTTTTATAAGCCGCTTCTATCACTTTAGATTTATTTTGAGGAACAGTAACATCTGTTACACCCATAGAAAGTGCTGCTTTAGTAGCTTCGGCAAATCCTAGATTTTTCATATCATCTAAAAATCTAACAGTAGCTTCTAATCCAACTTTTTTATGACAATCTAAAACAAGCTCAGATAATCTTTTTTTACGTAGAACATAGTTTTGAAAACCTAGCTCTTTAGGAACTATAGTATTGAATACTACTCTTCCTGGTGTTGTTTCAATAATTCCTGAGTCTGTTAATAATTTGATTTTTTCATGAATAAAAATTCCTTTTCCAGTCTCATCTGTTTGGAATCTTTTATTTGTTATTCTTTTCTCATATCTGTTGTAACTAACAGCTGCATTAAGAGCTAAAAGAACTTCTTCTCTATCTTTAAATATTTTAATTTTTCTCTCTTCTTGATCAGGATGAGAGAAAGGATCTAACATCAAGTAATATAATCCTAAAATCATATCTTGAGAAGGAATAGTAACTGGTTTCCCAGAAGATGGCAGAAATATATTATCAGGTGCCATCATTAATAGTTTAGCTTCTAACTGTGCTTCTATAGACAGTGGTATATGCACAGCCATCTGATCCCCGTCAAAATCGGCGTTAAATGCTGTTGTTACAAGCGGGTGAATTCTAATAGCTTTTCCTTCGATTAACACAGGTTCAAAAGCTTGAATACCAAGTCTGTGTAATGTCGGAGCTCTGTTTAACAATACTGGATGACCTTTAATGATTTCATCTAAAACATCCCAAACTATAGGATCTTGTTTTTGAATCATCTTTTTAGCCGATCTTATGGTATACACATAATCTTGGTCTTTTAATTTTTTTACAATAAATGGCTCAAATAATTCTAAAGCCATTTGTTTTGGTATACCACATTGATTGAATTTTAAATCAGGTCCAATTACGATAACAGATCTTCCAGAATAATCTACCCTTTTTCCAAGAAGATTTTGTCTAAATCTTCCTTGCTTACCTTTAAGCATTTCTGATAAAGATTTAAGTGGTCTATTACCAGCTCCCATCACTGGATGTCCATGTCTACCATTATCAAACAATGCATCAACAGATTCTTGAAGCATTCTTTTTTCATTTCTAATAATTACATCTGGAGTTTTTAATTTTAAAATAGATTTCAATCTATTATTTCTATTGATAACTCTTCTATATAAATCATTTAAATCAGATGTTGCAAATCTTCCACCATCAAGCGGTACTAAAGGTCTTAAATCAGGTGGTATTACAGGCACTGCAGATAAAACCATCCATTCAGGATTATTAGGAGATGAGGTTAAACCCTCAACGATTTTAAGTCTCTTAGCAAGTTTTATTCTAGCTTGCATGGATTTAGTCTTTCTAAGCTTTTCTTTTAAATCTAATACTAACTGATTTAAATCTTCATTTTTCAATAAATCATAAATAGCTTCAGCTCCCATTTTAGCTACAAAAGCGTGTGGTCCATACTTTTCTTGAGCTTCTCTATATTCTGCATCATTTAAAAACTGCTTTCTTTCAAGTTCAGTTTCTTTAGGATCTGTTACTATATACTCTTCATAATATATTACTCTTTCTAGTCCAGATACTGATAGTCCTAAAATATTACCTATTTTTGATGGCATTGTTTTAAAAAACCAGATATGCACTACAGGAACAGCTAAATCTATATGAGCCATTCTCTCTCTTCTTACTTTAGATAAAGTAACTTCTACTCCACATCTATCACAAACAATACCTTTGTGTTTGATTTTTTTATATTTTCCGCAAGCACATTCCCAATCTCTTGTAGGTCCAAATATTTTCTCACAGAAAAGTCCACCTTTTTCAGGTTTGAAAGTTCTATAGTTTATAGTTTCAGGCTTTTTAATTTCACCTCGAGACCAAGTATTTCTAATAACATCTTCTGATGCTATTTTAATTGATAATTTATCAAACTTCGAATCTGTAAATTCCTCGCTTTCGTACATTGATTGTCTCCTAAGGTAATTTATTATTATTCATTTGCAGCTTCTGTCCTTACATCAAGACAAAGCCCTTTCATTTCATTCATAAGTACGTTAAATGATTCAGGTGTGCCAGCTACCAATTTATTATCCCCTTTAACTATGGATTCATAAATTCTAGTTCTACCAGCAACATCATCCGATTTAACTGTTAACATCTCTTGAAGTAAATGTGCAGCGCCATATGCTTCAAGCGCCCATACCTCCATCTCTCCAAATCTTTGACCTCCCCTTTGAGCTTTACCACCAAGTGGCTGCTGTGTAACTAGCGAATAAGGGCCAACAGATCTAGCATGAATTTTATCAGCAACCAAATGCGATAGTTTAAGCATGTAGATATATCCTACTACTACGTGATTGTCGAATCTTTCTCCTGTTCTGCCATCGTATAGAACAAATTTTCCATTTTCTGGTAAATTTTCTTTCTTTAACATTTCCCAAATTTTTTCTTCAGGGAATCCTTCGAACACAGGAGTTTTAATATAAATACCTGCTTTTTTAGCAGCAAAACCTAGATGAGTTTCCAAAAGTTGTCCCATATTCATCCTTGATGGTACACCTAGTGGATTTAAAATAATTTCAATGGTTTCACCATTTTCTAAATATGGCATATCCGCTATTGGAACGATTTTAGCAACAACACCTTTGTTACCATGCCTTCCAGCCATTTTATCCCCAACTTGAAGCTTTCTTTTTGTTGCAACATAGACTTTAACCTGTCTGATTACTCCAGGCTCTAAGTCTACATCACCTTTTTTCATATGTTCTACTTCAAGTTTATGCTTACTTAGTAAAATCATATGTAAATCATATGATTCACGAAGAATTTTTCTAAGCTCATCAAAAGTTTCATTCTCTTCCATTAGAAGGTTATCCATATCTTCACTTTCTAATTTCTCAATTAACTCTTGAGTAAAAAGTTGATCTTGATTGATGATAATTTCACCACTTTTTCTATGCATTATTGGTGATTGACATTTTTCATTTAAAAAAAGAGCTCCTAGCTTTTCATGTGTTTGCATTTGAATTTCTAATTCTTGAGTTTTGAATTCTTGATGAACATCTTTAATTCTAGATGCTTCTTCAACAAGTTCATCATCAGTTTTAGAAAGTCTATCTCTTCTCGAAAACACTTTAACATCCATTACAACACCTTCTGTTCCAGGAGGAGCTGTTAAGGACGCATCTTTCACGTCTGCTGCTTTTTCTCCAAAGATAGCTCTTAAAAGTCTTTCTTCAGGTGAAAGCTCAGTTTCTGTTTTAGGTGTAATTTTTCCAACTAAGATTGATCCTGATTTTACCTCAGCACCAATTCTAATAATTCCATCTTCTTTTAAATCAGCTAAAGCTTCTTCAGAAACATTTGGAATATCTCTTGTGATTTCCTCTTTCCCAAGTTTAGTATCTCTTGCCGTTAATTCAAATTCTTGTAAATAAATTGATGTGTATGTATCTTCTTTAATCAACTTTTCAGAGATAACAATCGCATCCTCATAGTTATAACCACACCATGGCATGAATGCTACAAGAACGTTTTTACCAAGGGCAAGCTCCCCATTTTCAGTAGCTGGACCATCTGCAATAACATCCCCTGCTTTAATCTTATCTCCAACTTGACAAATAGGAGTTTGGTTAATTGATGCACCTTGATTTGATCTAATGAACTTTCTAAGATTATATATTTTCTTATCGATCGGATTGTTTTTCGGTGCTATTACTATTTTAAATCCATCAACATAATCAATTACCCCATCCTCTGCGGCTATAACAACAGCACCTGAATCTCTTGCTGCTCTTCCTTCAAGTCCCGTTCCAACAATTGGAGCTTCAGGAATTAAAAGCGGAACGCCTTGGCGTTGCATATTAGAACCCATAAGAGCACGGTTAGCATCATCATGTTCTAAAAAAGGTATAAGACCTGCTACTATAGATACAAGTTGTTTTGGAGAAACGTCCATATGTGTGATTTTAGAGGTTTCAATCTCTAGTGATTCACCTTTATGTCTCGCCCAACATATGTCATTTGCGAACATATTAAATTCATCAAGTTCAGCTGATGCTTGAGCTATCACACAATCTTCTTCTAAATCTGCTGTCATATATTCAATTTCATCTGTAACCACCCCATCTTTTACTTTTCTATATGGAGTTTCAATAAAACCAAATTCATTAATTTTACCATATGATGAAAGGGATGTGATAAGACCGATATTTGGTCCCTCTGGAGTTTCAATTGGACAAAGTCTGCCATAGTGTGAAGAGTGAACATCTCTTACTTCAAATCCAGCTCTTTCTCTATTTAATCCACCAGGCCCTAAACATGAAAGTCTTCTTTTATGCGTAAGTTCAGATACTGGATTTTGTTGATCCATAAATTGTGATAATTGTGATCTACCAAAAAAGTCTTTTAATACTCCAGCTAAACCTTTAGCTGAAATAATTTTACCTGGAGTCATAGTATCTGATGAGAAATCAAATAGATTCATTCTCTCTTTAACTATTTTTTCCATTCTAGCTAAACCAATTCTACATTGATTTTGAACTAATTCACCAACAGATCTAATTCTTCTGTTTCCTAAATGATCGATATCATCTATAGATGCTGTCTCATCTCTTTTCTTTAGTCTTATTAAATATTTAACAGCTTCAATAACATCTTCTTTTCTAAGTGTTACCGTTTCTAATGTTTCATCATTAATTTCAAATGAAAGCTTTTTATTTAATTTATATCTTCCAACTCTTCCTAAGTTATATCTTCTAGGATCAAAAAACAGTCTCATTATAGCAGATCTAGCATTTGACAACGTAGCTGGTTCACCTGGTCTGATTTTTCTATAAAAATCTTTAAGAGCAGATTCATATGAATCGGTTGGATCTTTAGCTAGCATTTTTATAATTGGATGATTTTCATCCGCATCTTCTGCAATTTTTATAGCTGCTATTTTTTCATCTAACATTCTTTTTAACATAGCTGTAGTTAATTTTTCAGAAGCTCTTCCAAATACAAGTCCCGTCTCTTCATCAATTACATCTTCAGCTAAGATTTTACCAACTAACTTCACAAAATCTTTTTCAGATTTTATCTTTATTTTTCTTGTGTTAAAAAATTCTTCAATAATATCAGCATCGGAAGAATATCCAAGTGTTCTAATAAATGAAGTTGCTAAAACTTTTCTTCTTCTTTTCTTTCTATCAACAAATATATATATTAAATCATTAGTATCAAATGAAGCTTCTAACCAACTTCCTCTATATGGTATAATTCTAAATGAATATAACAAAATCCCTTTTGGATGCATTGTTTTTTCAAAAGCAATACCAGGTGATCTATGAAGTTGGGATACTATAACTCTTTCCGCTCCATTTATAATAAACGTTCCTTTATCCGTCATAATAGGAAGAGTTCCCATATAAACTTCTTCTTCTTTAATTCCAGTTTCATCAGTTAATTTAAATAAAACTTTTAAAGTTACGTTGTAGGTAATTCCTCTTCTAACACACTCTTCAGGAGAGTATTTTGGTACTCCTAAATTATAAGAATTATATTCTAAAATAGTTTTTTCATCGTATGATTTGATAGGAAATATTTCCCTGAATACTTCTTCTAAACCAACATTTCCCCTTTCATGTGGAAGTTTGCCTGTTTGCAATAATTGATTAAAAGATTTAATTTGAATTTCAATTAAATTAGGAAGGTCTATTATTTCTTTACTTTTTCTAAAGCTAACCCTTTCTGGGGACTTTTTGAGCATCTTTGTTAACTCCTAAATGTTGATATATAATAAGCAAAATTTAAATTTATCAATGGATAAATTTAAAATATATATTGTTCAAGGGTAGTATATTTACTACCCTCTAATAAATTTATTAATTAAAGTCCTTTAGCAGTTGCTTTTGAACCCGCTGCTTGAATCTTCTTAATAATTTCATCTGCTTCAGCTTTTGGAGCAGTCTCTTTAATAACTTTAGGTGCTGATTCCACCAGTTCTTTTGCTTCTTTTAATCCAAGTCCCGTAATCTCTCTAACAACTTTAATTGCAGCTATTTTTTTATCAGCTGGAACTTCATCTAAAGTTATTTTAAAATCAGTTGCCTCTTCTTTAGCTGCACCTTCTTCTGCTGCTGCTGGAGCTGCTGCTACAGCTGCTGCTTGAGCTTTAACACCCCATTTTTCTTCAAGTGCTTTTTTTAATTTTGATAGTTCTAAAACAGGTAGATTACTTAATGTTTCTACTATTTCGTCTATGTTTACAGTTGCCACGATTTTACCCCTTTATTTTTTTTCTTCTAATTTTTTCTTTTCTTCAATTGCATAAACAACGCTTGTTAAAAGGCTGTTCATAACTGATACTGTCTCACTCATTGGAGCTTCTAAAACTGATAAGAATTGAGCTCTCATCTCATCTTTAGATGGTAGTTTCGATAGCAATTCCATCTCAGCTGCATCATATGATTTACCTTCAATTTGAGCATTCAATACTGAAAGATTCATATGATCTTTAGCTTTATAAACAGCTTTTGTAGCACCCATTGGATCACCATACACAAATACAACGCCAATATGTCCTTTAAGCAGATCTAAATCTAATTTAATACCCGCTTTTTTAGCTGCTCTTATAAATATTCTTTTTTTAACTACTTCATATTCACTTTCACTTTTTGAAAGCATATTTCTTAAATCCCAACTAGATTTAGGATTTATGTTTTCATATGAAGTTATAATCCATGAATTTGAATTTTCAAATTTATCTGTAATCTCATCTAACAGAAATGTTTTTTCTTTTCTCATTTATCTAACCCCTTATGATGTAGAAAGTGATTGTAGATTTATAAAAATACCAGGACCCATTGTTGAAGATAGAGCAAATGATTTAATATAACTTCCCTTAGCACTTGATGGTTTTGCTTTTGATATTGCTTGATAAAGTGTGTCTATATTTTCTATAAGCTTTTCTTTAGCAAACGATAGTTTACCTACCATCAAATTTATTGCTGCATTTTTATCTACTTTAAATTCAACTTTACCAGCTTTAATTTCTTTCACTGCTTTTGCAACATCTATAGCTACAGTTCCAGCTTTGGGTGTTGGCATAAGTCCTCTTGGTCCTAAAATTTTTCCTAATTTACCAACTTCTCTCATCATATCTGGTGTTGCAATTAGTACATCAAAGTCAGTAAATCCACCTTTGATTTTTTCAAATAAATCAGTTGATCCTACTATATCAGCTCCAGCACTTTTAGCTTCTTTCGCTTTTTCACCTTGAGCAAATACTGCAAGTTTAATTGTTTTTCCTGTTCCATTTGGAAGCGATACTGTACCTCTTACTTGCTGATCTGCTTTTTTAGGATCTACACCAAGTTTTAGAGATATTTCGATCGATTGATCAAATTTAAGTTCAGGACATTTTTTAAGAAGATCAATTGCTTCATCAATTGATTTTTCTTCTTCATCCAATATAACTTCATTTATTTTTTTTAATCTTTTACATTTTTTCATTTCTTTTATGCTCCTTCAATTTCGATGCCCATAGATTTTGCAGTACCTATAACCATATTAATTGCTGTATCTACTGTTCTGGCAATCATATCCGGCATTTTTCTTTCTGCTATTTTTTTAGCTTGAGCAATTGTTAATTTAGCAACTTTATCTCTATTTGGCATTTTTGATCCAGATTCTATACCAACTTCTTTTAATATTAATCTTGACACAGGTGGTTGTTTAGTAATAAAAGTAAATGATCTATCTGAATAAACTTCTATCACTACTGGCAGTATATCTCCTGCTTGCTTTTGAGTTCTTGCGTTAAAATCTTTACAAAATGCCATAATATTAACACCTGCTGAACCTAATGCTGGTCCAATAGGAGGTGCAGGATTAGCTTTACCTGCTGGGATCTGAAGTTTTATAACTTTTACTACTTTTTTCTTAGCCATTTTTTAATTACCTTATATTTTTAATTTACATCTTCCGGAGAAACTTCTTCTATCTGCCAAAATTCTAAATCATCTACTCTAGTGTCTCTTCCAAAAATTGATACTAGAACGCTTAATTTTCCTTTTTCATAATTTACTTCAGTAACGGTACCCATAAAGTTAATAAATACGCCTTCATTAATTTTTACAACATCACCAACATCAACTTTATGTTTTTGAACAACACCTGTTTTTTTGGCTTCTAATTCTACTAATATTTCATCCACTTCTTTTTGTGTTAAAGGTGTAGGCTGCCCCCCACCTAAAAAAGCAATAACTCCATTTGTATCTTTAATGCACTGCCATGTTTCATCTGTTAATTTCATTCTTAAAAGGATGTATCCTGGCCACAACCTTTTTTCTACAATTTTTTGTTCGCCTTTTTTTACTTCCTGCACATTTTCTATTGGAACAATAATTTCACTTATTAACTCTTCTAAATGCTGCCTTCTTATATTCTCTAAAAGAGCTTTTTTAATCTTTTTTTCGTGCCCACTCATCACTTGTAGTACGTACCAATTATGCATATTTCATTACCCTAAGATTATTTTTGCAAAAACATTTATCAAATTTAAAGCTGATCTAATAATGATATCAGAAAAATATATAGCAATTGCAAAAACAAAAATTCCAGTAAGCACAATTTTAGTAGATAAAATTAATTCTGCTTTAGTTGTCCAAGTGATTTTTTTAAATTCATTTTGAACTTCTCTTAAAAAATTATTTTTTTTTCTTTTTTCTGTTTTATGCATGATTTTCAAATCAGATGCCATATACACCTTTTAAATATTTATTTTATAAACGAGTGCGGAGGGATTCGAACCCCCGACCGGCGACTTTGGAGATCGCTGCTCTACCATCTGAGCTACACACCCCATGACAAATAAGTCATGACAAATCTTTTCTAAAATTACTCAATAATTTTAGAAACAGTTCCTGCTCCAATAGTTCTACCACCCTCACGAATAGCAAATCTCATGCCTTCTTCCATAGCAACCGGAACCATTAGTTCTCCTGTTATTTCAACATTGTCACCAGGCATAACCATCTCTGTGCCTTCCGGAAGAGCTACAGTGCCCGTAACATCAGTTGTTCTAAAAAAGAACTGTGGTCGATAACCAGTAAAGAATGGTTTATGTCTTCCACCTTCTTCTTTTTTCAATACGTAAATTGCACCTTTAAATTTCTTATGTGGTGTACATGCTCCAGGAGCAGCTAATACCATTCCTCTTTCAACGTCTTTTTTATCAACTCCTCTTAAAAGAACTCCAACGTTTTCACCAGCTCTAGCTTCATCTAAAAGCTTATTAAACATTTCAAGACCAGTAGCAACAGATTCTCTTGTCTCTCTAAGACCAACGATTTGTATTTTATCGTTGATTTTAATAATACCTCTTTCAACTCTTCCTGTAACAACTGTACCTCTACCTGAAATTGAGAATACATCCTCAATCGGCATAAGAAATGGTTTATCAACTTCTCTTGTAGGTACAGGTATTTTTTCATCAATTGTTTTCATTAATTCTTTTATGCTCTCAATGCTTTCAGCATCACCTTCCAATGCTTTTAAAGCTGACCCCTTAACGATTGCAACATTATCATATCCCTTTTCAGCTAAAAGTTCTTGTAATTCCATTTCAACTAGTTCTACTAATTCTTCATCACCTTTTCCGATTTGATCCATTTTGTTTAAGAATACAACGATTGAAGGAACTCCAACTTGTTTCGCTAAAAGTATATGTTCTTTTGTTTGAGGCATAGGTCCATCTGTTGCCGCAACAACTAAGATAGCCCCGTCCATTTGAGCCGCTCCTGTAATCATGTTTTTTACGTAGTCAGCGTGACCTGGACAGTCAACGTGAGCATAATGTCGTTTGTCTGTTTCATATTCAACGTGTGATGAATTGATTGTAATTCCACGTGATTTTTCTTCTGGAGTATTATCTATAGAAGAATAATCTCTATAAGTTCCACCACCTTCTTCAGCTAAAACCTTTGTAATAGCTGCCGTCAAAGTAGTTTTACCATGATCGACATGCCCGATTGTTCCAATATTTACGTGAGGTTTTGTCCTTTTAAATGCTTCTTTTGCCATCCTATTGATCCTCCATAGTCAGCGGTATTAAATTAATTTGTTTAATTCCTTTGCCCAGAATAGGACTTGAACCTACGACCTTTTGCTTACCATGCAAATGCTCTACCTCTGAGCTATCTGGGCCCACTTTTATAAATAAAATCATATTTTATTTTTAAAAGTATATAAGTTTAATTCTCTAATTAAATAAAATCAATATCTTATTTTTGACGATAAATAATTCTTGCCTTTGTCAAATCATAAGGTGACATTTCAACAGTAACTTTATCGCCCACATAAACTCTAATATTTCTCATTCTCATCTTTCCACAAAGATGAGCATGTACAGTCATGTCATTTTCTAATGTTATTCTAAAACTCATGTTTGGAAGAAGTTCTTCAACCCTTCCATCAATCTTAATCGTCTCTTCTTTTGCCATTAGCATTATTCACAAAATATTAATGTTAATAATTAAAACAATATTTTGGTTTCTTGTCAATAAGAAGATAAATTTATTTAATTAAAAAAATATTCTTCTTGCTTTTTTTAATTACCTCTTAAAAAATATTACAAAAAAATTAATCAGTCTATGAATAAAAATATTAATAATAAAATTAAAGAACTTATTTTAATGTTCTCTAAACTTGATACAGTCGAAGAGAGATATGAATTAATAATTAATTTTACAAAAAACTTAGAAAAATTTAAAGACGAAGACAAAACCGAAGAAAATCAAATCAAAAATTGTCAAAGCACAACTTATATTAAAACCCATTTAGAAAATAATAAAATTCAAATTTTATCTTATTCTGATTCACTGATTTCTTATGGCTTAAGTGCTTTATTAATATATGTATATAATGATGATGATCCAGTAAATATTTTAAAATACCCTCCAACTTTTTTCAATGATCTTAAAATTGAAGAAAGCCTGTCTCCAAATAGATCAAATGGACTTTATTATATGTATGAAAGATTAAAAAAAGATGCTTTAAAATACTTACAAAATAATAATTAATGACAACTCCTACTATTCAAAAATATCAAAGCCCGTATCTAAATGAAAACATTTCCCAAATTATAAAATCTAATACTTTAAAATATAATATATGTAGAGTTGCAAAAACAGTTAATGCTTTAGCTATATTTATTTTAATTACAACTATCACCTCTTTTTTTTCATCTTCCATTGAAATATTAGTTTTAGGTCACATTATAATAGGAGCAAGCATTCCAATTTTAGGATTTGGATATATTAAAATAAATAATTTATCGAAAAAATATTTTAACACAAAATTATTATACACTTTTATAAAAGAAGAAACTTTAAAATTAAAAACTCAAAATCCGACTCAAATAAAAAACTTTTTAAATTCAATTGATATTAAAAAACCATTTTCTAATGACGATTTAAAAAAAATCTTACCCTTGATTGCAAGATATAAATATTACACAAAAAAAAGAGATGAGTTAAATAATGAAATTGATGAAATGTCAAAAATACAATTAAATGACATTGATCAAAGATTAAAACTTCAAAAATCCATTCATTCAATTTATGAAAAATATCTTTTAAAATATAAACTCAAAGCAGCTGAAATTTTTTATCATATTAATAATTTAAATGAAAAAAGAACTCTAGAAAAGATGGGTAATATTTACCCTTTAAATTTTGATAAAAGAATGGCCTCCTTATTTCAAGGATCTGATATTTATTTTATATTCAATAATGATATTAGAAAAAAAAGAAAATTGGATTATTTAAGTTTTACAACTGTTGATACATCAACTATTGAACAGCTTTCTAAATATATATTTGTCACTTAACCATTAATACATTGAATTAAAGCTGACGCTGCAATTACTCTTAAAATTTGAAAAGGTTCTTCTAACACCTTTACTAAAAACTCTATTGATTCTTTAGAAGATATATGTGCTATTGCTTCTAAAATATGTATTTTCATTTCATGATCTGCTGTGAAATAAGCATTTTGCAAAGTTTCTATTACAGATGGATCTTTTCCAAGCAAAGCAAGGACTAAAGCAGACTGAACTTTTATAGTATTATCATCCCCATTCATAGCCTCTTTTACAGTATCTAATGCTTTTTCATCCCCTTCCTTTAATAAAGTAGCTGCTGCAAAACCAGTAATTCCCCAACTTTCTTTTTTTAAAAAATGTTTGATTGCATCTAATGCTCTTGCATCTTCTAAAACACAAAGCATTGCTAATAAATTAAGTCTTGTCATCTGATCTATTGCTTCTGGATAATTTGGAATGTGATCAACATGTCTTATAGTAGAGGGTGAAAGCACTTCAAAATTTGGATTTTTAGAAGAATCAATCATCCACATTTGTTTATCATTTTCTAATAAGTTATATATTATATCTAAACTAGCCTTTACATTTTCTCTAATACCAATAAATCCAATTGCAATATTTGCTTTAACAAAATCATCTTTTTCTTTTTGCATAACTTCATATGCTAAATTTGGACATTTATTAATACATCTAGAAATAGCACTAGCAGCCATTCTTTTAATTTCTAAACTATCTTTTTTTATAAATTCTAATATTTTCTTTTTGCCAAATTCAAAGTCTTTTAAAATTGCTATGTAATTTGCAGTAATTGCAACTTTATAGTCACTATCACTCGTTTTAATTAATAATTTTTCCTTTAGCTTTTTATTATCTATAGTATCTAAATATGAAAAACAAATCGCATTTAAAGCAGCTATTCTAACATCTGAGATTGGATCGTCTAAAAGATTTAAAACAATATCCTCTACTTCTTTTACATTAAAATGAGATGCTAAAATGCAGCTAAGTTCTCTAAGTGATGCTTTACCACTATTAGATAATGTTTTTATTTTATCTTTGCTTATACTATCGAAAATATTTACATACGCCTTAATTGCAAAACTTTTTTCTTCATATGTAGATTTATCAGATGTCAATATATCTTCTATTTTTTTTTCTTGATCTTCAATTTTCATTTGCCCTATTGCTTTGATAACTTCTAGTTTTACAAGCCAAAGTTTTTCATTATCCATTAATTTTCTAACTTCGTTTTTTAAAGGCTCATCCATATATGAACTTGCAAGTTGAAGAGCAATAGATCTAATAACAGCATTTGAATCTTTTAAGGCCTGATTGATTACCTTCACCCCATTTACATCTCGGGTTAAATAAGCTCCAATTAGCGAAGTTAGCCTTGTTTGAAACTGCATGGATTTAGAGCCTTTATTAATAATTTCAAATGCTAAGCCTTCCAATAAATCGTGATTTTTTAAAAAAGATGAATCTTTTTTATATAAAGATTTAAGCTCTTGAATTGCTTTTAAATCATCCTCATTTAAAGCAAGTGTATATATATATTTAGCTTTTAATTCTTTAGAATTTTTATTTTTTAAAGCAAGTTTTGCTTCTTGAAGTGCCGATTCATAATCTTCTATAAGTATATGATTATTAATCCTTTGAATGTATTCCTTTTCTGTTTTTGCAAAAACAATAGAAACTAAAAATAAAAAAACAGCTAAATATTTCATAAAAACACCCTTAATATTTAATATATACAATTTAAAACTTAAAAAAAGCTATTTTTTTAAGTGAGTTTTATTAAAACCTCACGGTTTTATTAATTATTAATATTTCATTAAGAGTAACCTGCGTAAATATCTAACTAAGAGAGGTTCGAATCAAAAAGCTAAAAAAGAAATTCAAAAATACAAAAATCTAATGAAAAAAAATCGATCTGAAATTAATAAACTTTTTAAAAGCATACAAGATTCTTTATCTTTTTTAAAAATTGATACCGGATATACATCAGATGCGGGATCAACTACTAGCTCGATACCAGCTTATGAATAGTTGATAGGAAAAATGATTTTTAAAAAGTTTTAATAAGAACTACACCATTTAAATGTTAATAAATAGATTAAATAAAAAAATAATAAAAAAATATAATAAGAGAAAAAAACATGCCTATAGAACTTAAATTTCTACCAAGATCTTTTAAAGCAATTAAAGATGCTGAAGACCCAGTAAAAAAAACCTGAAAGTTTTGATACTGCTTATAATACTTTATTTGAAGAAATGGGAGAACAAATTGATAGAGAAAAGATAGCTAATGCAAAAGCAAGAATATTTAATGATTACCATCACTTATTATCTAGAGCTAACAATTCACCCCATCGCATTTAGATCTCTACCACCAAGTAAATGAAAATGCAGATGGTATATGGTCTGACCAGAGGAAGTTCCTGTATTTGATAAAATTCTAAATCCTTTTTCAATATTAAATTCTTTAGCTAATTTGTTTGCAGCTTTAGCAACTTCTCCTAAAAGATAATAATCTTCTTCTTTCAATTCTTGAAAAGAAGGTATTACTTTTTTAGTAATTATTAATATATGAACTGGAGCTTTAGGAGATATATCTTTAATAGCTATCACATGCTCATTTTCTAATAGTATTTCTGCTGGAATTTTTCTATTTATTATTTTTTCAAATATCGTTTCCATAATCAATCCTTGCTTTATTTAATGTATATTTCAAAGCTTTTATAGCATCTTCTTTTGTCTTCCATACAGATATAAATCTACCTTTGTGACAAAAGATAGCACCTTCTACATTGGATGCTTTTTTAAGCTCCTCCTCTTGCAATCCAGCCCATTCTAATGGGAGAGGAAGTCTTACCATCATTCTATTGTTATTATCAGGTGGTATTGCTCTTAATTTCCAATGTCTTTCTGTTGGCATAATTAGAAAAAGGGCGGGATGAGATTCTCCATTTAATTCAAAAAAACCATCTATCCATGGAATAGATTCTTCAAATATTAAATATTTTTTCCTACCTTCCATTGTTTTTTTTACTTTATCAGAGCATTTTTTTATATAAAAAAATCTATCTCTCATTCTAAGTAAATGACCATATGCAAAATCTAAAGCATGCATAAAAGCTATATATCTTTCTTTTTTAGAAGCGTTGTAATCGATTGGGGAAAAGTTTGCTATAACTTGCGAAAAACTGCAGCCCTTAGATTCCATTTTTCCAATATCATGAGCATCTACTTGCCTAACTAAAACTTTATTAAAATAATCATATAAAGTAGGGTCAATAAAAGCTTTTTCTTTTAGGTATAATAAAACCATTCCTGCTGAAGACATCTCCCCTGCGTAACCTTTTTGATGGTGATCAAATCTTTTAAAATTTGGAACATATATACCTCCTACATCACATACATATTCACATTTTGATAAATCAACTAAATCTCTTGTTCTATGAATTTTATTTCTATCTATTAAATCATATAATAAAAGAAGAGCGCATGCTGTAATTTCATCCGCATGAAATGAACCATCATGGGTACCAAAACTTTTTTTTATAATTTCTGCTTCCATAACTTTTCCTTACACAAAGACAGTAGTTTATTTAGATTAGAATTTATGTACAAGTTAGAATAAAAAGATTTACTAATAAATTTTTGATTTATAAGATTAAGTTTTTTAGGATATTTTATGGAAAGTTATTTAATCTCTTCTCACTTTGATTTAATTACTCCTGATGGATATATAGAAAGCATTGAAAAAATTGATGGAAATACAATTGATGCTAGTATTTTAATAAAAGATATATCTGATGCTTTTATTGGATTTAGATGTAATGAAAAAAATTTAATATTTAATATTAAAAGCACTCTAGCTCAAATTGGACTTGATGCTAAAGAGCTAGGCTTTGATATTAATAAAAAAAAGAAAACTCTTACTTGTCATATTCAATTTTTAGCTCATAGCAATATAGCAAAAGATTTTTTGAAACTATTATCTACAGATATGTATGTTGGCAAAGTCTTTGCTCAAGAAGAGAGTAGAAAAGTAAGGGATCCTGAATATTTAATTAGAATGTTTGGAAGATGTGATAGATTTTCAAGACCACTGTTATCTTTCGGTTCAAAAAAAAGAGAAGATTTAATTTTAGATAAAAAAAAGGGATATACTATCGCTCTTTTACCTTTAAAAACTGGAGTTGTTGAATACGACAAAGAGATCACATCTTTTCTACCTGCACTTTCTAAAATATTAAAACATAAAAAATTTCCAACAAGAGATCTTTTAAAAATCTATCAGACCTTTGATGAACAATGTAAAAAAATTGTGAAATCAAATGAGATTTTGCTTGTTAAATCAGAGCCTTTGTATATTAGAACAGCTTTTGCAAAAGTAAAAGAAGAGTATTTACCAAAAGGTTTTCATCATACTTCTGCTTGTATACTAGAACCAAATACTTTTGAATCTGGAGATGTTTATGAATTTTATGGATGTAGCGATGAGGAAATAAAAGCTGTTCCTCTTGAGTTTTATACACTAGAGCCTCATAGAGAGTTTGTTTTTTTTGAAGATAGAGATCAACTACAAATATATCTAGATGATCCTAAAATGTTATTTAAAGCATTTGATACAGGACCTATGCCACAAGAATATTTATCTTCTGTTTATGTTGTAAAGGGAACTCAACTAGAAAGTTTAGAAGCAAAAGATTGGATTAAAAGAGACCCTAAAAAAAATGATTTTCCAGGTCTTGAACAACCTAAAAGACAATTTCTTTTAGTAGAAAATTATATAAAAGAACAACCATCATATCCTTTTTTAAAAGCAATAGAAGATGGGCTTATTACATCACAAGGCGTTTTACTTACTAGACATTTCCCCTCTCCTCTTATGAAAAAAATGCTTTTATCGGATAATGTTCAAAGAACCTTAAAAGCCATCTATTTTAAATACCCATCTAGATCTATGGATGATTTTTTCTCTCATGAAGATAGAGCTTTTTTACTAGATCTAGCTAAATTTGCAATTCCTGTATTTTGGGTAGATCAGACAAGTAAAAAAATACTTCAATATGTTGTAAAGCCTCATAAAGATTCTGGAATGTTTGTTCCTTTAAATTTAACTGAAAATTTTAGAAAAGCTACTTTTTTTGGAGTTTATGGATCTAATTTAATAGAAGGACATTTTGATATAGAACTAGAAAAGTTACTTCTTGGAATAAAAGAGTTAAAAGAAAAAGTAGATCATCCTCTTCTTTGCTCTAACACATCTCTTGCATTAGTTACAGGAGGAGGCCCTGGAGCTATGAATGTAGGAAATAAAGTAGCTAAAAAACTAGATATATTATCATGCGCAAACATTGTAGATTTCAGAGTTAAAGATGCACCTGTAAATGAACAGTTAATCAACCCATACATCGATGCTAAAATGACTTATAGATTAGATAGATTGGTTGAAAGACAAGCAGAATTTCATTTAGATTTTCCAATTATTTTAATGGGCGGAATAGGCTCTGATTTTGAGTATTCTTTAGAAGAAGTTAAAAGAAAAACTGGAGCTGCTCTTGCTAATCCTATATTACTTTTCGGACCAAAAGAATATTGGAAAGAAAAAGTTACATCTAGATTTCAAATAAATCTAAAAACTAAAACAATTAAAGGATCCGAATGGATCTCTAATTGTTTTTATTGTATTCAAACAGCATCTCAAGGATTGCAAATTTATAAAGATTTTTTTGAAAACAAACTCAAAATAGGAAAAAATGGTCCTGTGTATGAAGATGGTTTTTGCTCTGATTATTAAAAACCATATGCAAAACTAAATCCATAATAAGTAGTTCTTTTATTCATAAATTGTCCATCTGGAGAATATCCATGATGATAAAAACCATAGAGTCTAATTTTTTTACCAACACCTTGAAGTTTTGACCATTCATAACCTAGCATATATGTGCCATCGATATTCATATCATTTAATTGCCAATTCCTAAAATATACAGCCGTAAAAAAAGTACCGAAAAGTCTATGATAATATATTCTTGTGCCCCAAAAAGAAGCATCAGCTCCATATTCAACATAGTAATGTTTCATTGGGAAAGTATGATCACTATGTAAAATAACTCCAGGTCCAAAATAAAATCTTAAATAGTTATTAACTTGATAAGATGTAAAAATATCAAAAGCTTCAAAAGATGGATTTACTCTAGCATATTGTGGATGATTTACTAAAAATTCATCTCCTAAATGAGATGATATATGATAAATTCTAAATCTAAAAGACCATTGATTTTTAGCATAAGATACAGGAATAGCAAGAGTATAATCTGTATTAAACATAGCAGTTCCTTTACCTAAATTTATTGCAGGTTTCATATCAAAGACAGACCAAATCCCAGCTTCTATTCCTATTTGTAAATCCCCTCCATTTATATCCAACCATCTAAAAACAGGGAAGTCATCCCCCATAGAAAAAGCAATTGACGTCCTTCCTGCAACTTTATCTCCTCCTCTATATCCAAATGAATATATAACTTGTCTTGGATTAGCTATCATCGGTTGATACAGCTCTGTTGCTTGAGGAAACCAAATTCCTTTTACTTTTGGTCTATTAACATATTTTTCTCTGATTTCCACTTCTTCCGGAGGAACTCCATTTACAGCGACTACTTTTTTAACACCTGGAACATCTTTTAAAAAAGTTATTATAGAATTTGCATAAACTGAATTTTTAGGCATATTAGCAAGCCATACATTTCCATCCTTTACCATTACAACTACTTTATATTCATAATAATGCATATCTATTAAAGCCTGTAAATATCCTTCGAAATATTCATCATCATTTTTTTGAGTAGATTCTTTTGGGATATTATTACTTCTAGATAAAACAGTTGCAACTTCTTCACCATCTGCAATTAAGTTGCAAAAAATAAATAAAAATAATATACATAAAACTTTCATAATTAAGATGCTCCTTAATTTATTTCTATAAGCTTTTAAAATATTAAGAGTCAATTTTTTTTAATTATTTTTTGAAAATAATAATATTTTTTTCTTATGCATAATAAATGCGCTATACAAACAAAACATAGAGCCAATTAATAAAATATTATTTAGACTAAAAGAAAGTATTAATAAAGAACCTAAAAGAGGTGCAACAGCCCCTCTAATAGCTACCATAAAAACATTGATAGAGGTGTATTTTGAACTATCTTCACCTTTTGAAAAAACTGGGCCTGACATATTCCAAATCAAATGAGAGCCTGCTTGAGTAATCCCATATATAATATATGCAATATAAAACCATAAAATATTAAAAGTTGAAAAACTTAAAAAAATCATAAAAACAAAAGTATTTAAAAACATATAAGAAGATAATTTTAAAATACTTAATTTAGAAAATATTCTACCCCAAATTGGAGAAGATATTACATAACCAAGTCCTCTACATACTAAAATAGCAATAGCAAACTCTTGGTGGCTCATATTTAATTTATCAACCGCTAGAATTGGAATAATTGGTTGAACTAACATTAATCCAAATCCAGATATCATAAATCCAATTTGAAAAAGATTAAAATTTTTATCTTTTTTCAAAATATCTATTCCATCTTTAATTGGGTCTAATATTTTTAAATTAGTATCTGTATCTATTTTTTTTTCATCTTTTACTTTTCTAAGTGGAATTTTAAAAAGTAAAAAAATATTAGCCAAAGAAATCAAAGCTGCAAAAAAATATAGTCCCTTATATGAAACGCTTTTATTTTTTAGTAAATACCCAAGTATAAAAGCTAAAATAATTCCTTCGATATATCCGATAGAAGAGCTAAAAGAAAAAAGTTTTTCTCTATTTTTATTTGGGATATTCAATTTAATCATCTCTATCCATGATGGAGATGCTGCTCTATAAAACATTATATAAATAGAAGATGCTAGTATTAAAAAAATAGCACTATTATTAAATGGCATTATAAAAAATAATAAAATAGCTAAAATATTTGCTATTATAAAATTTGATTTCACATCTTTTAATTTCGCAGATCCAAAATAGCTATAGTAATAAGAAAAAATAGAAACCATAGGACGAAGCATTGTTAAAAGTGCTATTAAAAAAGCGCTAGCATGAAGATCTTTTCTAAGTATAAAAGCAGTTAAATTATACATAGAAAAAAGTGGTTCTTTTAAAATAGTCGATAAAATTAAGATAAATCTTGTTTTTCTATCACATTCATCTTTTGGCTGGGAAATATCAAAAATGCTCATAAAAGATTTTTTTTATCATAATTATAAAATATTCCCCGAATTTTTAATAGAAATCTATTTTTTTATAAAAAAAAACTTTTAATTAATTGTTAAAAAATTTTTAATCTAAGAAAAAAAAATTTAAGGAGAGAAAATGAATAGTTTACCTTCAAGCTTTGGTTCTGATCCAAATATGGATCCAAGAAAATATTTTAGAAATCTTTTAATTTCTTTCAAAAAAGAAATTAACAATTCAAATAATTTAGATACTTTGCAAGATCAGATGCAATCAATTTTAAATGCTGCTAAAGATCTAAATTACAAAGAGCATAATAATGCTAGATATCACAAAGAAGAAGCTGAAAAAGCATTAAAAAAAGTTTTTAATGAATTTGATAGATATTTTACATCTCTATCGAAAAAAGAAAAAACAAATTCACAAGATTTGTTAAATTCTATAAAAATGGTAGAGGTATTACTAGAAGAAGGAGATATATCTTAATTTAATTGTATTAAAAAAAATATTGCAAGCAAGTAACTTTTTAGATATTATTAATACTTTATTTCTTCGGGGCAGTAGCTCAGTTGGTTAGAGCATCGGACTCATAATCCGTTGGTCGCGGGTTCAAGTCCTGCCTGCCCCATTTTTTATTTATTAATATTGTATTGATAGAGCTAATGCAAACATGGCATAAAGATTTAATTATAATAATCCAACCTCTAAAAACCATATGCAAACAAATTCATATAAAAGATTATCTCTTTTTCACATACATCCAGAACTTCAAACATGTCGATTAACCCTCTCATAAAACATCTTCTAAATCAGCTTCACTTGACCGAATCCAAAAATATTTTATATCAGATCTCTAAATGCTCTATTCGTTTCCATATGATAAAAACATTCAAGAAGGGTTTTAGGATTCGCTTACCTTGTAAATGGGACAAAAATGAGGCATTAAGATTTTTAAAGACTTTGCATATCGACTAGATTTTTAAAAAAGGAATTTTTTTTATACAAAGTATCAAAATTCCCAAAATCAACTATTTCTCCATTTATCATTAAATAAATTCTATCAGCATTTTTAATGGTATCTAATCTATGTGCTATAACAATTCTAGTTATTCTTAATTTATCAATATTTTCGCTTATTTCTTTTTGAAGAGAATTATCAAAAAAAGAGGTAGCTTCATCTAAAATCAAAATATTAGGCTTGGAAATTAAAGCTCTAGTTAATACAAGCTGTTGTTTTTGCCCCCCGGATAGATTTTTACCATTATCAGTTAAATAAGTTTGAAGTCCCATTGGAAAGCATTTTAAAGTTTCATCAAATTTTGTTATTTTCATAACTCTTTCAATTTCTTGACTAGGTACTATTTTTGAAAAAATTAAATTTTCTTCAAGAGTTCCAGAAAAAACTTCACTTCCCTGAAGAACTACACCTAGCTGTTTTCTTACTTTTGTAATATCTAGATCATTTAAATTTTTACCATCAACAAATATTGAGCCAGAATTTGGCTTATAATAGTTAAGTAAAAGTCGAATTAATGTGGATTTGCCGCAGTTGGTCGGTCCGACTATTGCTATTAATTCACCAGGAGATGCTTTTATAGAGACATTTTTTAAAACTAAAGGAAGATTTTCTTCATATCTAAAACTGACATTTTCAACATCCAAAAATCCTTTTATTATACCTGGGTCTAAAACTTCTTTTTTTCTCTCAAGTGGATAGGTTAATATAATTTTAGATCTTTTCCATCTAGGAATTATCATGCCAATGTAACTTATTAGTGTTACAAATAAAGAATTCATGGCTGTTGCAAAAGCAGCAAAAGCTGCATTGAATGCAATAAAATTACCCAGATTGAATTTATTTGTTTTTAATAGAAAAATAGCAAATGCAAATATAAAAAAGGTTCCCAGGGTTAAAAAAACAGCATTTATTGAGCTTAAAAAAGATGCTAAATAATCAGATGAAAGGGTTTTAGATCTAATTTTAGAAAACCTACTGCCCCATTTTTCAAAAAGAATTTTTTCAGAAGAAGATAGTCTTATTTTTTCTATTCCTGATAAAATTTGAAGAATAAATCCATTTAGTTTTGATTGTTCATTTAATACATCTGTATCTATTTTGATTTTTATTTTTAAAATAAAAATAAAAATAAATAAATAAACAGTTAAAAAAGCGAGATTAATTAAAGCAAGTTGCCAGCTATAAAAGAACATTTGAATAAAATATAGAAAGGAAAATATACCCATGAATAAAGAGCTTATAAATCCACTTGATAAGATTCTTTGAACTTCGAACATTTCAAAAAGTCTTTTTAGAAGATCTCCTTTTGTAAAATTTTTAAAAAATGAAATTGGAAGTCTTAAAAATCTATCAAACAGGCCTACTTGGAAACGAATCCTTATTTTTGATTGGATTCTTAATATTACAAATGAGCTAGTAAATGAAAAAAGAGCTGAAGATATTGCAGCTATAAAAAGACCAAAAGCAACTTGGTATAAAAGACCTTTTTCAAAATGGGGAATAATTATATTAAATATCTTAGAATTTGCAAATGGTATATAAAATGCGAGCATTATAGAAATAAGGCTATAAAATATGAAATTGAAAACTTCTTTTGATTGGTTTTTTAAACAGAACTTTAATATTTTTTTGCCGTTTAGATTTTCATATCCAAATGTCTCATAAAATTCATAAGTTTCATTTTCAAGTAAATCTTTTGTGGTTTTAGTAATTTTTATTTTTGATTTTATATCAGGATCGATGATCTCATAATGTTTTTTATTTTTTATTATAGCTACAGGTTTTTTACCTTCTTTTAAAAAGCCTAAAAAATTAGAACTTTCTTTTTTATACCAAGTATTTTTTAATGTTACTTTTCTATAACGTACATTCGAATTTTCACATATTTCATAAATGATATTGTTTATTTCTTTTTCATAAATTTTTTTAGAAATCTCAAAATGGATTTTTAAAGAATCCCCTACTACTTTTAAAGCATTAAAAAGTTTATCTTTTGTCTCAATTGGAATTTCAATTGGCTTTTTTTCAAAAATATTAAAAAAAGAAACAAGTGTTTTGTTAATAAGATGTTTTTCAAGATCTTTTTTTTCAAAAATTCGATTTTTTTCATTTTTATTTTTTATTAACATTTGCTTGAAAAGATAATCTAAAATGATTTTATGAAAAAAATTGAGAATATTTTCAAAATTTTTATTTTTTATTACATTTTTTGTATCTAAAACATCTACTAAAATTTCATCTTTAAAAGAAAAAAAAGTTTTATAAGACATTGGAAAGATTTGATTTTCTTTAACAATCATTTTTTTTTCATTTAAAAAATTCATTGAACCTTTTTTTATTTCTATCCAGCGAATTTGGGTTTTATCTTTTAAGAAAAAATCTATCATTATATCTTTTTGATCTTTAGAGTAGAGTTTTGTTGGTTTATCAAAAAATAAAAAAGTATCTATCTCTTCTTTGAATATTATTATGAGATTTTCATATATGTTTACGATCCAACTGTTTATTTTATTAGAAAAAGAATTTAAAAATTCTTCAGAGTTTAAATTTTTTAATATATCTTCAATGGATATTTCAAATATTTTACTATTATCTGATACTGCAGCAAAAATTTTAAGATCACTCGTTAAATTCTCAAAACTAAAAAAAATATTATCTTTTTCAATACTTGCTAAAAATGTTTTTCTAATGAATGTTTTATCTTTTTTTTCTTCAAAAAAGATATCGACACTTCCTTCTTCAACATAATATATTTTTTTTATGCTGCTCAAATCGATTTTTAAATTTTGTTGCTCTAAAAAGACTTCTTTTCCTATTTTTTTAAAATCATTTTGAGTTAACATTTATTTTAGTCCTTGATCTTTTACAAGTTTTTGATAGAGACCTTCTTTATGTTTTAAAGTCTCATGATTTCCTCTTTGAATCACTTTTCCTTTTTCTAAAACTATTATTTCATCTGCATCTTTAATCGTGCTGAGTCTGTGAGCTACCATAATAAGAGTGCAACCTCTTCTTTTTATGCTTTTTAAAATGTTATTTTCTGTTTGAGAATCAACACTTGATGTAGCTTCATCTAGTAATATTATTCTAGGGTTTTTAACTAAAGCTCTAGCTATTTCAACTCTTTGTTTTTGACCTCCACTCAAATTTCTACCTTCTTCATATATAGTAGCATTATAATTTAAATTTTGAGATATGATCTCATCATGTATAGCAGCGTCTTTGGCAGCTTTGAAAATATTATTTTCTGAAATAGTGTGATCCCAAAGTGTAATGTTATCATTGTATGTTCCTTCAAATAAAAAGGAATTTTGATCAACAGAAGAAAGTGATCTTAAAAAAAGATCGCTATTAATATTACAGAATGGGATGTTGTCATATAGAATTTCTCCACTCCAAGGAGCATAAATTCCTTTTAATAAATTTAAAATTGTCGTTTTGCCAGATCCAATTAAACCTACAAAAGCAATTGATTGACCAGGAGTTAAACTGAAACTTAAATTTTCAATATAAGGCTCTTTATTTTTATCGAATCCAAAAGATAGATTTTTTACTTCAATAAATCCTTCCAGATATGATTTATTTTTAGTCGTATCAGTATTTTTAAATTCAAAAACTTGATCTTTTTTTTGATTTAGAACATCATCGATTCTATTTATATCAGATTTGCTTTCTTGCAGCATTTGACCTAAATTTATAAATCTTATGAAGGGAATTAAAAAATTTAAAAGTAACATCTGAATTGCTAACATCATACCGATAGAAATTGTTCCATCCAATACCTTTAAAGTACCAATAAGTAAAAAAAATGAAATTGTTATTATTTGAAATATTTGTGGAAAAGAAGTTAAAAAAATGTCTTTTAAATTTATACTTTGTACACCAATAAGAGTTTTAGTAAAATATCCAGACCATCTAGCAAAAAAAACGGATTCTCCACCAGAAGCTTTGAGCGTTTCAATATTTGCAATCCCTCCAACTGTAATTCCTAGAATTTTTCCAAAATCCATTTGAAATCTGGCAAAATCATCACTTCTACTTCTATTGATGTATTTTAATAAAAAGAAGTTTAAGGCTACTGAGATTAAGGCTACTATTGCTATTTCAAAACTTAGTTGAATAATTACTAATAGATAAAAAATTACAAAAAACAAATTAACTATCGAAACTGCTAGCTGGGTTGTTAACATATATGTGATAAAATCATTTAGATAAAGCCTGTTTGCTATTTCACCAGCATATCTCATTAAATAAAATTTAATTGGAAGTCTCAAAACATGTTTAAATAATTTTCCAGACCAGGAAATTGAAGATTTAGCATTCAATTTAGCAAAAATATATCCTTGCAAAAAGTTCATTGATATTGAAAAAATAATTGTCAAAAAAAAGATAGAAAAGAAAAAAACTCTATTATAATTTATTTGAATTATTTGATCATAAAATATTTGTATTAAAACAGGAATTATAAGTCCTGGAAACACTAATAAAAAAGTTGCTATTATTGAATATGTAAGTGATTTTTTTACATTTTTAAATCTATTAAAAACAGATTCAAATAAACTAAACGGCCTTCCTGTTTTTTTAAATTTATCCGTCTTTTCAAATTCAATTGTAATACCAGTATAACTTTCATCAAATTCCTCAATGGATACTTTTCTAGGTCCTGATGCTGGATCATTTATATAAAAACCATTTCTATAATAACCTTCGAGTACTACAAAGTGATTAAATTTCCAGTAAATAATGCATGGAAATTTTAAAAAATTTAGTTCATTAATTTCTCTTTTATATCCATCAGCTTTTAAGCCTAATTTTGTAGCTCCATCAATAATTTGATAAGCATTGGATCCATCTCTTGTAATAGAACATAATTCTCTTAAATTCTCTAAGGATATAAATTTTTTAAAATAAGCTAAAATAATCCCTAAGGCTACTGCACCACATTCAACTATTTCCATTTGAATAATAGTCGGTGTTTTAACTCTTTTTCTAAAAAATAATTTATTTATAAATTTCATAACTTTATTTTCTTTGAAAACCAGAATGGCAGTAAATAAGCTATAGGTTTTGTTTCAATCAATATAACATCTACATCAGATAAAGTTCCAAGAGGTATATCATCAGCTAAAGGAGGTTCAATTTTAGACTCTGCATATAAAGGATAAACAATAATGGGTATCACAGGACCGTCTTTAGTAAAATAATCATAAAAACGTTTACCTAAAAGTATTTTGTTAAAATAAGTTTCATCAGCAGGAATATAGGATATTTTTTCCACTCTGCCATAAAATTGTTTTTTTTCATTAGGCTCTAATGCCCATGAAAAGATTTTTACTTTCATATTGTTTCGTATTTTATCACCTTCTTTAAAAGGAATGAAACAATAGAATTTCTCATGGTTGCTTTTGAAATAGTTGTTAGATTTTTGTAATTCTATCAATATCTGATTTTTTAATGCTGTATCTCCATTATTTAGATAGATATTAGTGATTAGACCATCATAAGGAGATTTTATATTAATTTTTTCATTTGTTTGTAGATCTTGTATAACAGCTACTATATCATCCTTTTTGACCTTTGATCCAATAAATTCTTTTACATCAACTATGCCTTTAGAAGGTGAAACAATAGATTCTATTTTTGAAAAATCTAAGAAAATACCCTTTCCATCTGCAATAGTTGTTATTTTCCCCAAAAAAGCCCATGATATAATTGAAATTATAATAATAATCCCAACAATTAAAGCTATCCAATCTTTTGGTTTAACAATGATTAAGAGTTTATCTAACTCTTCTAATGAAGATATATTTTCAAGTGCTTTTTTTCTGAATATTGATTTTTTTTCTTCCTTAATCATAATTACCAGCCTAATTTCTTTAATATAATAATACTACTAATTAATTAGCAAGTATTTGAATAATTAATAGAATCTTTACTATATATGTAGATTTGTGTAGTTTTTTAGAAGCGATGAAAAAAAATTAGAAATTTATATTTTGATGAAATCAGAAAGAGGATCTCATGAAATAAAATCTGAATTTAGGTGAGTAGAGCGATGGCCCCCCCCCCTCAGCCTCTTGCAGAACCGTACGTGAGACTTTCGTCTCGTACGACTCCCATCAAGCAAATACACCTATCAAGTTTTAAACAAGATTTCTTTTTTTGATGACCTAAAAAAAAAGAACATGACTAATTTCACAGCTAAAGCTATAGGCATACGCCGTTTTCTTTTTCGCTCAGATACATTCTTTTTAATAATATATTGTTTAGAATTTGTTAATTTTTTTTAGCAATGTATACTTGCCATCCTAAAACATCATTTATACCTACTTTAAAAATAGGAAAAAATGTATTAATAACTTTAAAACCAATTTTTTTCAAATCAGATGAATTTATCAATGACATAGTTTTACAAATTAAAATAATGTAGCCATTGAGATTTAAAAAATTATAGGCATTTTTTAAAAATTCAATGGCATTTTGGTGTTCTATTACGCCCTTTGCAATCATTCCAGATCCAATGATTACATCTACTTTATCATCAAAAAAAATAGACTTTGAAATATCTTTATATTCAATTATTGCATTTTTATAATCCTTTAGTCTTATTTTTATTTCATCCAAAATATTTTTGTTATCATACATATAATCCCATAGATAATAATTGGATATTTTGTCAGAAAAAGAGTTCAAAATCATTTTGGCTAAAAGACCATTTCCAGAGCCTATTTCTAAAATTTTATTTTTATTTTTTTTTTGTAAAATTAACTTCATTATTTCATAAAAAAAAGGATGAATAAAATTTTCATAAATAGTGCGTAAATTAGGCTTAAAATAATCAAGCCAGTATTCTTTTTGTTTTAATGCAAAATTACTTTGAGAGTGGCTTTCTATCTCATTGCCATTTAAAAAATAAGATAATTTTGCAAGATTGTCTGTAATAGATTCAATTGTTTTTCTATCGGTAATAAAATACCTATTTTTTCCTTCGTCAATGACCAGATCTTTTTCCCAATAAAATTTATTTTCATGAAGAGAAATAAAATGAACTTTAAAAGATATATTTTTAAAATTAATAAAATAATTTATGTCTGAAAAACTATGTTTTATCTTAGCTTTATCAAAAGCTATATTAGATTTTTTTGCATCAGATAATATTTGATCAATAATTTTAAAAATTTCAGATGCATTAGCTTTTTTTTTGGGTTGAATTACTAGTTCATCAGAGATTTGAATATCAAATTTCAGCATTAAAAACCTCGGAACCTTTTTTGATAAGTTGTTCTATTTGATAGTTTTTTATTTGATTAGCAAATAAATCTCTTCTAAATAAATTATGTACTTTTTCAGAGTCATTAAAGGAAAAAATTAACCAGGAGAGCTCCTCATCTGTTACAATCAATTTATTTTCGCTTAAATACTTATTAGGATCTAATAAAAAAAAATCTATATTTTTTTTTGAATTATAAATATTTAAATAAGCTTTTTGAAATGTTTTTTCTTTAAAAATATATTTTGTTTTATCAAAAAGATTATATTTTGATGATATAAAATCCCATTCTTGTTGAAAGTTTGTATTTAAATCTGGTTCTTTTCTTTCTATCTTTTTTAGATTAACTTTTCTTTTAATTTTGTCGATAAAACAAAAAGGATTTTCTGCAAAAGGATCCTTAGTATTTGCAAAAACTTTTGATGGACAGCCTCGACAAACAGTATAAAAATGGCAATTTCCACATGCAGCATAATATTTAGCTCTTCTTAATTTTTTTAAGTAAATATTACCTAAAAAAACCTCTTCAAAACTTTGCTGAGGTAATTTACCTATGTTAATAGGAAGAAGTTTACAAGCATAGGCTCCACCATCAGGTCCTATTTGAGGAGGAGTAAATCCTGTAGAACATCCTAATAGAAAATCAGGGTTCGGTATTGGTAAATATTTTCCTCTTTCAAAGAGTATAAGTTTTAATAAATGGGCATCATGATTAAATCTTAATTTGCAATTTTGTTTTTGAAGTTCATCTTTTGTATCAAGATATTTGGATAAAATTTCATAAAGTTCATCGGGAGTAAATGAAGTTAAGTTTTTTCTAGCATTTCCAATAGCACATCCAACTGCAAACGAAAATTTTTCCAATTTTGTATCTTTTGCTAAAAATTTAATTAGTGGAATAAAAGAGTCTTTATTTGACGGATAAAGTGTAAATCTAACTGATGATGCGAATCCAAAATCATTTATTAAATTAAGTGCATTAAGAGTATTTTTAAAACTTCCTTTTCTTCTGGTAAGATCATGATCTTTTTCTAATCCATCTAAACTTAATTGAATTTCTTTAACATTAAAATCTTTTAATTTTTTTAAATTTTTTTCAGTTAAAGATTCAGGATTTGCCAAGACTCTGATATTATCACTTTTTTTTTGTAGTTCTTGAAAAAATTCTTCCCAATCTTTTCTGAGTAGTGGATCTCCACCTGTTATATTAAAATCAGACATCTTTACATTATATTTTTTTTCAAAGTCTTCAATTTGATCAAGGATCTTTACTAAATCTCTTATAGGAAGAGCATTTTTTCTTTCATTTTCATAAATAGAATCTTCATGCATATAACAATGTTTACAGTTATTATTACAACTAGTTGTTATGCTCATGAGAATTCTAAATTTAAACATAAATATCTCCTTTTTCAGATCATTTTTATTTTTTAAGCTCTATCCTAATATTTAATCTAAAAATTTTATATTATTTTTTTTTCTTATAAGAAAATAAAATTATTTTAACCTTGGATTAACATATTTTTTAAATTGGCAGCAATCATCCAACAATTAAATTGATTGGTTTTCGATGCCTATTTTACTTTTAAAAGAATTTTAATTTATAGCTGAGCTGCAGCTACATCATCAAAACCGCCAGCTAATTCTTTTAATTCTTCATGAGATATTTTTTTACCTGAGGATTGATTCAAAACTGCCATCATATTTAGGGTAGCTGCAATTGCTCTTTTTCTATTTTCTTCATTTTTTAGACCCCATTCTAAAAATTCTTTCCAATTTTTTTTTTGATCCATATTGTTTCCTTTTTTTTAGGGTTTAAGATATTATAAATTAATAATGTAATAAATTTAGCCTGTCAATTAAATATTTTTAAATTGAATTCTAGAGTTTAAATTCCAATTCATCAAAACTGTCAGCTACTTTGTTTAATTCTTCACTAGATATTTTTTCATCTGGGGAACGATACAAAATTGCCAACATTTTTAAGCCAGCTGCCATAGCTCTTTTTCTATTTTCTTCATTTTTTAAACCCCACTCTAAGAATTCTTCCCAAGATTGTTTTGGATTCATATTTTTCTCCATTAGTAAATAAATTTGTTTAAAAATTATTTTATTATATATTTTTTTTTAGTCAATCTAAATAATTTAATTTTGACATACTCCCACGACTAAAGTCGAGGGATTCTGGTTTTAAGCGGGAATTGCTCTAGCATTTCGAGTCTTATTTTCCCTATTCCACAAGACAATGCCCTGTCTTTTTATGTTTCTAGCAGCGTTTTTATCTCTCATTATTGTTTTTTTGCAATGAGGACAAATCCATATTCTATCTTTCAGAGTTAAATCTTCATTTATGTTGTTGCAGTGATAACAAGTTTCTCTAAGTTGATATTTTTTCTTTGCCAATACATTTTCAAAGCTTCTAAAACAATATCCATCCCAATCTTATTTCGAAATTTGATACAATCAATTAAAGTCTTTTCAATATCAAAAAATTTAACAATAATGCCGCCTATTTTATGCACATAGACTCCCGTAGTCAAAAGTTTTTCTGAATACCAAAAAAACGCATTGGAGGATAAGAAATAACAGGTTTATGAGCATCTTTAGGTAATGCCACATAAACAAAATGTGGAATTTGGGTTGTGATTTCATGGAAAGATATTTTTTCAATCGTTGTAATATATGAAACTAAACACTGATTACTACATATGAAATCAAAATTAATAAAAGAATTAAATTTTTGCATAAAACTTTGGGATGAAAAAGTGTATTGTAATTTTGGAAGAAAAATACAATGTGCAAATTGTGCAGCTCCTTATTTGCTATATAAATTAATTTCAAAAAAAGTTCTTCATGATGAAAAAGTGCCAAGATTGTCATTAGAAGATTGGAAAAAACTGTTAGATACTAAAATTTTTTAAATGTTAGCAAAAGGTCAAATTTCTATAAATGGTGCAAAAGCGATGCCCCGATTTAGACATTGAACCAACATTATCCAGTAAAATCCAATAGATTTTTAATCTTATCTTATTTATTTATGTTCATAGCGATTGGATGTTGTTGAATAAATGGGAATATTCCCTCCCTCATAATCCGTCGGTCACAGGTTCAAGTCCTCTTTGCCCCATTTTTCAAACAGCTAAAAAAAACAGCTTCTATTTTATTTTTTTTGTGATATTTCATACGTGTCCCCCTTTTGTGGCTTGCAGTGTGTCTCCTTAATTAAAATACTTAAAACAATTCCCCCCAAAAATACCTAAAGGAATTATAGACAAAGCTCTAAAAAAAGCAGTTCCCTGCGCTTCTATGCCATGCACAGCAAATTTAGCTAAAGTCGCATCTAAAATACCACCAACTAAAGGTAAGGCCAGACCATAACCAATAGCAGCAACAACTAATCCAGCAAAACTCATCGCAGTAGCCATCACCCTTGGTCTGTTATTTTCTCCAATTATAGGATAACCAATCACTTGGGCTGCAGAACTAAAACCAAGTAGAAAAAAGAGTAAATATAAAAGACAATATGACAAATGCGGTGTATATAAAATAACCAGCATAAAAAATAAGCAACAAAAAGCACCTAAAATCATCGGCGGTTTTCTTCTTCGTATTTTATCAGAAATCCAAGCAAAAATAGGTGCACCGATAATATAGCCGATAAAAAGCATGGAAGTAACCCCTGCTGCTTGTAGATTAGTTAAATGATGCACTTTAGCTAGATAAGAAATGCCAAAAAGAGCACCCAATACTGAAATCGGCAGGTTAAGAAAACAGATATAAAAACTGCCTAACCAATTTTGTTTTTGTTTTATAATTTCTTTGAGCCCGTCCCAGACCGAAAGCTTTAGAGCTCTTTTTAAATTTTTTTCTTCATTTAAAAAATTTAATTTTTAATAAAATTTCAGATATAACATTTTTAAAATCAATCTTATCCTTTTGAAAAATAGAAATAAAAAAAGTTTCCTAAAGAAATTTATTCCAGAGGTAAGAATTTTTTCTTTTTAGCTGAAAAATAAATTTTTTCAAAAACTTCATAACTTGAAAGCGTATCATTGTTTATATATTTTCTATATGATTCACAATCTAATATTATATAACTTTTCCAATGTCTATATGGAAAATAATTTATATCTTGAAGTCTATATAATATCTCAAAATTATCAATAAATGATGGTTTTTGCAGTGCAATAATAATCGGTGCAATAATAATTGGTTCTTTATAAAATATTGTAAAAGGAGATCCTCCTAAACTAGAATAAAAGTAGGTACTCCATATTTCTGTAGAAGAATTTACAAATAAAGTTCCTGGTATAAAGGTGGTATTATTTAAAGTTGCGCTGGACCCTATTTTATTATTTCCTCTTAATGCAGTAAATATTCTAAGGGAACCACCACCATTTCTTCCAACAGTTGACGAGGAAAATATTTTAAAAGCTCCATCCCCCAAATTTGGAAAAGTTGGAAAATCATTATCTACTACTAAAGTTAAATTTCCAAAGCCATTGTTTATTATTCTACTATGATCATTTAAAATAATATCTTTTCCTGCTTTTATGGTTAAATCATTTGTAGTATTGTTTATTTCAGTAGTATTAGATAAAGATCCTAAAAGAGAAATATTATTTCCCGCTTCTATATTTGTTGTTGACGCCCCAGATATAAAAGATTGATTGGCATTTGATGAAGTTATAGAAATATCATTGGAAGCTGTGATATTTAATACACCTATATTTGTTTGTACATATCCACCATCAGAAATATTTAGATTAGCATTTAAATTTATTGTTGTAGCTGCACTAGATGTATTTAATATTTCGGAAGAAAGATTATTTATTGTATCAGCTGTTATGTTCATAATACCGTTTGTTTTTATACTACACATTTTCGAAGCTGCCCCTAACAAATTTATTGTGCTATCGGAATTTATTGTCATGGTATCTACTCCAACAATAGTTGCAATATCATTAGTTCCGGAAAAAAGAGAAGCATTTCCATTTAATGTAAGATTAAGATCATAGCCAGATGTATTTGGAAGCCCAGTTGTTATAATAACTTGATCTCCTGCATTTGAATTCATTAAAAGCTCATCATTTACTGTTACATTGATATTACAAAGAGCCGTTGGGCTATTAGTATTTACACTTAATGTTCCTATCAATACATCTGCAACATTTCCTGAAGTTCCTGTTAAATTTCCAATCATAGATAAGTCATTTGTAGCTTCAACATTCACTGAACTTATTTTAAAGTCAGCGGTATTTGTTGCTCCTGTTATTCGACTCATAAGACCTCCAATAAAAGCAGTAGAATTTCTAGCTCCTGCCATAGAAATAGAGTCGTTTGCTTTTACTTTTACAATTGATGTAGAATCCACTATTAAAACTTCATTGACAGGGGGAACTCCCCCTAAGGTTACATACGATCCATGAAAGCCAATTCCTACTACATTATTAGAAACATCTCCTGCAGAAAGATTATCATTTCCTGTCATTGTAATATTATTTGCTTCAATATTGATTTCACCTTGAAAAGTTATAGATTGATTAGTCCAAGCTCCACCATGGCCTATCAATGCAAAATTATTATTAGTATTTTTGCTCTCAAGAGATAAATTTCTTGTAATTACACCCGCTATATTAGAAGAAGCTCCTCTAATATCACCTGTTATTGTTTGGGTTGATGTAGAACCTCTTTGCCTTAGATGCCCAATTAAAGCAAAGTCATTCGAACTACTTGAACTAGCTTGCAATATGGCATCTCTTCCGACAGAATGAATAATAATATTACCGGTATAATTTCCGTTCATAACAACCGCTCCTATGCCAATATGAGCATAGGTAGTAGCAGCTGTTCCAGCAAGCATCTTTAAGTCTCTTCCTACTGTTAATTCTATATTCGTATTCGGATTTCCTGTTTGATTCCAACCAATAATTGCAGGAGTAGAAGCCAAACTTCCTCCTTGTAAAATTAAATCTTGATTTGCATTTACAGCTATTGTTCCGCTGAATGTTCCAATTATACTTTCAACAGAACCTGTGGTGCTAAGAAGTTCAATATTATTAGTTCTTGAAAAAGCTGAAATATTTCCTGAAGTATCATTTAGAATTCTACGCTTAACATTCAGAAGATTATTAGCATCTAAAGTTAATTGACTTGATCTTGTCGAAATATTACTTATTGCATTGATATCACCCGCAGCTCCTGTTGTTTGAAAAAGAACAGTACCTGTTAAGCCACTTGTAAATGTTAAAGGCTCATTAATTTCAATATTATTAAAAGCAATATAGCTTGCATTCGTAGCATTTTTTACTTCATAGAAATTAGCAGTAGAGGTAAATGTTAAAGCTCCGGCTGTTGTTTTTAGAAGTACTATATCAGAGCTCTCTATGTCTAATCCATCAGTTAATGTGAGATCACCTACTGATTCAATAGAAAAACTTCCTGTTTGAGTGCTATTAACTAATGATGAATTACTTTCCAAAATAAAAGTTCCAGATGAATTAATATCCACAGTATCAACATCTGTTAAAGTAAATTTTCTAAGTTGAATATTCCCAATTGAAGTAGTTATATTTAAATTACTAGCATCATCAATAGTGATAGTACCATTACGAACGCTTGAAAGTCGTTCAAAAATTATATTTCCTGTAGTAGATGTTATGTTAATTTCATCTACATTTGTCATTACAAAAGGACGCTTAAAATGAACATCATCCACAGCTTGGAGGGTTAATGTTCCGTTTGGTGTAGTATTTGTACAAGTTAATCCATTTCCTGCGCTAGCGGAAGTATCATCAAATTCAATTTGACCCCCAGCTATAATCGAAGCTGTAGTAAAATCATTAATAAATCCCAGCCTTCTATTTACAGTAAAATCAGTGCCTGTATTCATAGTCACAGTAGTTGGGTCATCAAGTTCAAATCTTACAAATGTAGTTGATCCATTTACTGATTGTATATTTACATTAGTTGTATTATTTGTTTCGATAGATACTCCTGTGCCTATTGGAAAATTTATATCGCGTGTTGCTATCATTTCTAATTTATTAGCATTATCACATAGCACTTTTTGTATACTCGGAGTATTAGTAGCTATTATATCATTTGCTGCTGTAAAAATCATTTTTGATCCATTTGTTGCAGAAGTATCATCCAGCCAAACAGGCCCGGTACCATTTTGATTCAATTGAATATCATTTCCTGCTTGAAATGTTATCACAGAGGTTCCAACACTATCAGTAACCTTAAAAGAATTATCAAAAATAATATCGTTATCAGCTATTAAAGAGAGGTTGTTTCCTGAAGAAGTTAAAGTAACTGCATTAGTAATTGTAATATTTCCCGTCCCTCCTGCAGGACCTGCGGCAGTATTAATGATAACATTATTTGAACTTAAAACATCTTGAAAACCTGTTCCACCAGATACGCCCCTGTTAATATTGTTTGGAGTGCCTACAAATGTATAAGTTGATGTTCCTCCAGCAGTAGCCCAACTACCTGACGTTACTAATGTATTAATTATAATATCTCCAGGATCTAAAAGTAAGGTTCCTGTTAAACCATTTAGGGCTTTTGTAGAAACATCAGTTGGATCAAAATTTAATACTTGTTCTCCTGAGATTTCAACTGTGGAGCCATTACCTGCAAAAGGGCCTCCTTCAGCAAAAATAGATCCATAAAAAGTAGTCGTATCATCTGCCCAAATAACTACTTCGCCTGCATTTCCATTTAAAACAGAAGAAGACTTTATCACTACATTGGCTCCTATAATAGTAGTTGTAGCATTATAAATATTTACATTCCCCCCTCTAAAATCCCCTCCTATTAGAATTTTACCTCCATCATTGCAATTAATAGTAGATATTAAAGTATTATCTTCAATTGAAATATCTTTTCCCAAAACATGAATTTCTCCACCTGAACTTATGTAATTAAAAGCAGTAATAGATGTTTTATTATGAGATTCAATTAATCCCTCCTCAGAAATAATTTCTATATAAGCAGATTTATCCGATTGTTCTGATCCTATACTTTCAATAACACCATCTAAGTTAATAGCAAGAGAGTATAAATTTCCATCAGCTAAAATTTTTGATTGAAGACATTCAATAATTCCTTCATGATTAACGCCTGTAATAATTTCTTCTGGATCTTGGCTTTGATAAGTTATAAAAAGTTTATCTTGATCATTCGGTCTTAATATTACATCTACCCCTGCAGCAATGCCTGCAATTCCTTCTGGACAAAAAATTAAATTTTGATTATCAACTTGATAAGCAATTAAAAACACATCAGCGCCGATAGCTTCAATACATCCTAGGTTTTGTATTGTTTTGTTAGAAGATCCTGTAAAATTGATCTCTGTACCTAGTAAGAATGCCGCATTCATACAATCTAAAGTAGATGCTATAAAGCTATATGTTGAAACATAACCGGTCTCTCCTATAACAATTCCGTTGGTATTTATTAGAAAAACCTCCCCATTGGATTCAAGTTTTCCCAAGATATTGGAAACATTTACAGACTCTACCCTATTTAAAATAGCTGATGTCATGTTTGGCTGTATAATATTTGTAACCTCATTTAAGCCAATTGAAAAATCTTGCCAATCAATTATTGTTCTATCAGAAGTAGTAGTAATAACCAAATTACTGCTAGATTCATTAAATACAGCACTTCCTTCTACGACAGTTGGGGTTGATGGGTTACAAAATGACTTGAAAGACAAGGAAATTAATATAAAAAAAATATACTGAAATATTTTGATATTAAACATATATTAATCCCCCCCCCTATAATTGACAAATAATTATATTGATAAATAAGTGCAAGCATATTTATTATTTAATCTACTTGTATAGAAGTTGCTGCATAAGCAATAAACTAATTTTATTAAAAAGTTAAGCTATTGCACATCAATGATCAAACAACATGCCAAAACTTTAAAATTGCAAGTTATTTGATAATAGATTAGATCTTGAACATGCTATAACGCTTTATATATTTAAAACGAATGCAAAATGAAATTTATTAGTTCTTGTTTCTATCAAAGAATCCAAACGATGCAGTTGATACCCCCAATCTATTCTAATATTTAGATATGTATCAATTTGATATCTAAGTCCAGGACCTATACTTATAAGATATGGGTTTTTATCATTTGAAACTTTCTTATGATTACTTCCAGCGCCATAATCTAAAAAGCCGAGAAATATTAATGAATCTTTAATATTTTTTTTTGTTTTAATTTGTTTAGCAATATGAAAATGAGGCGATCTAATTTCTAAAGAAGCTAAAATAACATTATCTTTATTTACAACTCTTTCATCATAACCTCTAACAGTATTATAACCGCCAAGATTTAATTGTTCATAAGAAAGTAAATTTTGAGAAGATAATTGATATCTAATATTTGTCAAAATAGAGAATTTGTACGGCAAATAAACTATTGGCAAAAAAGAACCTCTTAAATAAATATATTTATTTTTTGCCCCTGCTCTAAGAGAATTATAATTAGAATTTTTTTGATTAGAAAAAAGTTCCCCAGGTGAATAAAAAAGTCCAATATCAAAAAGAATTTTACTACGTCTTGCTTCTCTTGTTAGTTGATATTTTAAAAGAGCTTGGGTTGTTAAAACTTTATTACCAAAAAAAGGTATGCCAAAATGTCTTAAGTTTGTGTTTGTTTTTTTTACATCAATACCCCAAATAAACTCATGATAATTAGGATATAAATAGGTTATAGGAATTGTATATCTTAAACTTAATTGTTTAGCTGTCCCCCTATTGGTAGTATTTTCTAAATTTGTTAAAGCTTTTGTTTTTGAAAACCCACCATAAAAATTTATTGAATGTTTCCATAAAAATGGAATTACATAATTGAAAGTATGGCCATTAAATCTTTGAAAGATTGTTGACGTTATCCATTGATATGAAAAAACTTGATCTTTTTTAAATAAATTACCAATTGTAAAGCCTGTAAATAATCTATTATCTCCCGTTAAATCAAGACCAGTATTATCAAATCCTAAAGTAAAGTTAAAAGGAAACCTATCTTCTGTTAAAAATATTACATTTGTTGTTTTTGGATCATTTCCTGGCTGAAGCATAATATTTGAATTTCTAAAAGGATTTTTATTTAACATATAAAGTTCTTCAGCTAGTTTTTTAGTATCAATAAAAGATCCTTTTTTTAAAAAAACATATTTTTTTAAAAGTTCTGTTTGGAAATATTTATTATTTCGAAATTTAACTTCATCCAAAGTGCTTTCACATATTATTAATACTAATACATCATCTTTGAAAGATTTAGGTGATGTAAAAACAATTACAACTGGCCGATTGTTTCTTTTATAATATTCAATGATTGTTTTTTTTATATCTTCAATTGTTTCTTTTGTACTTTTTTGATTTAAGTAGCATTCTAGTTCTTTTGTTAATACTTTTTCTTTTGTTGGTAGTTTTATGTTTTTTATTGTAATCCCTTCAGTAAGATTATTGGGTATTTCAGTTGGGTCATTTACTAGTAAGATACCTTTCAAAGAATGGTTAAGATTTTCATTTTTATTTGGTGATTTTATATTTTTTATTATAATGTCTTCAGTATGAGCATTGGA
>SDBT01000151.1_pt1 | contig 93692 bp, 102 predicted proteins | sample 2277101 | NCBI WGS metagenome assembly SDBT01 (sample SAMN10404973, study PRJNA504765) | marine sediment metagenome | isolation source: marine sediment core GS10_PC15, 103 cmbsf | place: Arctic Ocean: Southern Knipovich Ridge | collected 2010
TAACCTTTTCAACTTAACAGATTTATGGTATATTTTCAACCAAATTACGGGCCTATAGCTCAACTGGTAGAGCGCTTGCATGGCATGCAAGAGGTTAGGGGTTCGAGTCCCCTTAGGTCCACAAATAAAAAAGCCCACCTTATTTAGGTGGGTATTTGAATAATTACCTATACCCCTGCCTTCCTCGCTAAATCATGCAAACAAGCAAGGCCAGACAAAAGTGTGAGTTGTTGCATATAATTGTCTGTATTGTGGCAAGAGAATCTATATCCGCTTTCTTTTCCTACATCGTACCAATCTGAGGGATGAATTCCGCATGCATCACCAGGACAACTCATACAAAGTCCTCCACCGTTTTTTAAATCTGCTTGAAAGGAATGACGGCTAAAACTATCTGAATCCCACATTTTATCATAGCTTGAATAGCTGCATAACAAATCTTATCTTGATCTTCCTCCACGCTTTTCAACCATTGAGAGAAGGGCGGTGTGAAAACTCCCCCCAGTGAACCACCATGCATTTCTCTTTCAGTGATCAATATAATTGTCATGAGCTGAGGAACCCTGGACGATGTTTCCTTCTCGCACATAGACAAGAAAGTAAAGATAATATTAAGACTGGCAGAAATAGCTTCTGCAGTGTCGTAGACAACCTCTCTTTGTTTACCGTCGCCCTTACACCACAGGCAGTCTTCGTCGTCTCTTATTTCGTCCTTGCCAGAACCACCACAATCTCTACACTTTTCCTCTTTTTTCTGCTTAATTTGAGGTAGTTCTATTAGATATTCGATAAAGTCCTCCTTCTCTCCTTGATTAATAAGTGTGTTATCGAAGCCAAAATTACCATTGAAGTCGGCTACAAATAATTTGAAGCCGCATTTTTCCTGGAAATGCTTTACTATCGGAGCATCTGGAGTTATTTTAATTGTTATATGTGCAACAAAGTCCTTATGAATTCTGAGAACTAAAGCAGGAATATCTTCTCTCCAGCTAAGTTCATACCAACATGGAAGCACATCATGTACTGGGAGCTTAATCTCACTTCTATCCATCTCACAGCCCTCCTTAGTGAATGTCTGAGATTTAATAGATTATCAAAGAACCATTATTCTACTTTTACACTCAAACTATAATAAAACAAGGTGGGTAGGTATAAATAATAGGGAGTTAAATATTAAGACCAAAAGTCTTTTCGCTCATCAACTCCTGAAAATCCCTCAACTCACCAATAATCTGGTTCCAATCAAATCCCCTGAGGTCCACAAGTTCGGTATCAAATGAACTGCTATTTTTCAAGGGTTTTTGAACACAAAAATTGCCCAAACGGGCAGTTTTAGGTTGATAACTCAATGGGAGTTGAACTAAAAGTAAAAAAATAAGGTGTACGGAGTTTCTTCTCGCACACCCCTTTCTATGGTTGGATTTAGTAAGGACCGCCCAGCAAATCACGACCAGGCAATAAAGCAACATCTTCTTTATCAAACAAGACAGTGCCTTGTCCAGGAATTACCAATCTATGTTTTACGCCTGCGATATTTAACATTATACTTACGTCATCTGTTGGAACTACTGCTGTTGATTTTCTGATGAAGAGATTCTTATGACTAGGATTACAGACGCAAATCAATAATAAATCGCAAACATCATCCATTTTATCCACCCAGCTTTGTACTGATTTTGGGAATAGTCCATCATAATATACCCATTTCCCAAGAAAGTTATCTCCATGTGCATTAAGAACCCCTACGCTGAAATTATCGCCAGCATTAGAGAATTTTTTACAAAACTCTAAAAAATTCTTCTGATTCTCTTCGTAGCCAATTCCTAATCTACCGTAAACCGTATCAACTAAAAAAGCGATAAACTTGTCTAGGGGAATTCTACTTAAACTTTTTAACCCTCTTCGTTCTTCCCTGAAACACGAGCTGCTTATGTGAAAACTATGTATTCCTGATTTAAATATCTTCACACCCGTAGTCCTCCCATATTAAGGTTCAGTCACGCTGTTACTATTATAGTATATTAAGCCGAAAAAGTCAATGTAATGTAATAGCTTTCTGTTTTAGAATCGTTAACTTGCTAAATTGGGATTAACTTCAAGTTGTTGCAATCGTTACCAAGCCACTAATTCTTGTATAACACGGTTCCAATCAAATCCCCTGAGGTCCACTCTTGACATTACACTCTTAAATTGGGATGTTTTAATCGATGAAAGAGATAGAACCAAACCTTAAGCTCATCTTAGATTTTTTAATTGAAACAACACCAATTGAACAACTACCAGTATCTGATGGTATTTTTGTGTTCGGCCATATAGATCCAAGGCTAGTCAAACACGTCGCAAAACTATGGAATATGAAAAAGGCTCCAAAAATTATTTTAACGGGAAAAGGTAGGCGAGACTTACCCGAAGGATTTGAAAGTGAATCGGAATACTACGCTTCAATACTAAAACAGAGTGGGGTACCAGATAGTGCAATAATTTTAGAAAAGCAGTCCACCAACTCACTTGAGAATGTCCTTATAGGAATTAAAGTCGCAAAAGAGAATGGTCTTAATCCAAAAACTCTTATAGCTTGTGCAATGCCTCCATTATTGCGCCGTGCTATTGCTACACTTAATCAACAATTTCCTGATGTAAGTGTGTTCGGCAGCGCTTTCGTCTTCCCATTTGAAGAATATATTATTGAAAAACGCATAAAACGTATCTTGGCAGAATTCGACCGATTTGAAGCTTATGCCGAGAAGGGTGATATTGTACCAATTAATGTCCCGTCCGATGTAGTAAAGGCTGTTGAAGAAATTCGTTTAGTTATGAAGTGACATAACGAATCCTCCATTTTCATTCAATATACGCCAATCTCTCAATTCACCAATAATTTGGTTCCAATCAAATCCCCTGAGGTCCACAACGATCCAAAAGCCGTATTTTATGCGGTTTTTTGGTGCTTGACAGAACTGCATCGAATATGGTAGTTTTATTTTACTTGTTTCTTAACAAATAAACCCAACGAAAAGGAGAAAATAATGTTTGAATATGAAGGAAGAGCTGAGATACTTATGAAAACTCTTGCTTGTAAGCACGGGGGGAAATCATCTTTTGCACGATTCTTGGAAGGAATAAAAAGAGGTCAAGAGATTTACCAAGAATGGTATAATTCATCAAAGGTTTTTGTTTTTAGGGTTTTTGTTTTTTTGCTTGGATTTATCCCATTTGTAATAGCGGGGGTTCTAGTTATTCCATTTCATCACAATAAAGAATTACTCAAAATTATTTTTATTACGGCAACCTTTGTGAGTGGTACTGGAATTTTACTTAATACTTTACGTTTAATCCGTTGTATGGACAAACACGAAACTTGTCTCGACAAAGGAGAAGAAGAAATAAAAAGGCTATGGGAAGCATCGAAGGCAATATAGAGTATTAATATATTTTTTCACACCACTTTTCTCAAGAAGCCCCCTTAATTTTTAAGGGACTTTTTATTTTCTAATAATTCATAACCTTCTAAAACCCACTCTTCCAAGTGGTTCCAACTTTTAGACAGTACCTCCACTGACTTGACCTAACTATAATTATATAGTATTTTTTTGTTTAGGTTAAAGTACGCTAATTCTGTCTATTCTAAGGAGCCAAAATGACGATAACCGATTTGGGCTGGAACGTTGTGTGGTTCCTATCTTTGGTACTACACGCAAGTTGGATAGTTATAGCCTTGTGGTCAGTAGGCAAGTTCTTGAAAGTCAAACGCTTACGCTACCAAGCGCCTATTGTCTTTGTCGGATGGGTTACGATGGTTGCTATAAGTTCAGGTTGTCCAATAACCTACCTACATGAAACCATAGAATTGAAAGCGAGGTGGATAGACAAGAGAGATTACAAGTTTGAGGACAGCTTGGCGTATAAGTATGCCATTAAGCCTGTTCGTGATGCCATTTTGTGACAGATGACGCTATGCCTCACCCAGAGGCTCGCTGACCGAGAACGGTCTTTTTCTTTTCAGTTTAACTAACACTACGTGACCACCAAAGAACGTTTTACTTAATGATTTTCAAGGTTTTTCAGGAACTTTATTCTTATCCAATAACTCATAATTCTCTAAAATCCACTCTTCTAAGCGGTTCCAACTTTTAGACAGTATGTCCACAATATTTACAACTGGCATAATAAGTGCTATTTTTGCTTCGATTGTTCTTAAACATAACAAAAAGGAGAAATATGAAGATAGGCATTATTGGCAGTATGCAGTATATAGAGAAGATGATTGAAGCTCGTGATGAGCTTATTAAGCACGGACACGAAGCATTTGTTTCAAATCTTGTCGATCCCTTCATAGGGAAGACAGACGAGGAGAAGGAGGTAATAAAACTTGATCAAAAGTATAATCTTGATGCAATTCGCGAATTTTGGAAGTTGATGCAAGAAGGAGATGCTGTTTTAGTAATGAATTTTGATAAACATGGTATTAAAAATTACATTGGAGGCAATACACTTATGGAGATTGGTTTTGCTCACGTTTTAAATCAGAAAGTATTTTTATTTAATCCGATTCCCGATATTCTTTATTACAAATCAGAAATTAAAGCGGTTAAACCAGTAATTATTAACGGGGATTTATTGTTAATTAAGTAACGATATTCTTTTCTTCTATGGCTGGATACCAGTCCGTAATAAACTCCTCAATCTGGTTCCAACTTTTAGACGCTATGTCCACAATTGACAAACTACCATAACCATGATAGTTTTGTTTTACTTGTTCTTAGATAAAAGGAGGGGCACAATGAAGTATATTAGGGCTTTTGTTCTTTCGATGTTAATAGTGGTAACAGTAATCTCAGTTGTAACAATAAGCTTTCTTTCAAGAGGAGATTTATCTGTTTTATCTTCCACTATCTTTCCAATTTCAATGAATTTTGGACAAATCATTTGTGCCATTCATATGCATAAAAAGAAGATTATATTAATTCTTTTTTGTGTTTTTACAGTAGTGGCGTTGGTTAGCTGGATACCACTTCTTATTTATAGTCTACAAGTTTGATATTAACGTACCTATTTTTTATCTGAACCCTGTTAAGACAATTGTCTTGGCAGGGTTTTTTGCTTCTTATTTCCAGTTTAACTAACACTATGTGACTACAAAAGGACTTTTTATTTAATGATTTTCAAGGTTTTTCAAATATTCCGTTCTTATTCAATAATTCATAATTCTCTAAAACCCACTCTTCCAGCCGGTTCCAACTTTTAGACAGTATGTCCACAAAAATAATATAATGTTTGCAATATGTTTTTTTACCTATTTAGTTTAATTTTTTGAACTTTATGAAAAAATGGGTTCATATCTTGTACGACTACTAGTGCTTGACAACACGAATAATAAGAGTAAATTTGAGCAGGAAGTATACGTCTCGTCACAGCACAAGGCATAACCCAAAAAGGAGGTAGAAAATGTCTACACAGAAAGACGAAGGAGTAGTTCACACGCTTTTAACGCGAGAAATTCGGCCAATCCGCAATTGGCATGAGTGGCTTGCGCGTTGGCAAGCGGCGAAGGATCTTCAATGGATGGAGAGTTTACTCCATGTCGGTTTCAGTGTCCCACTTGAACGGTGGCAGCATGGGGAGAGAGAATATAATCGCATTGATCGAGATATATTTTATTTCACCATCGCCAACGGCTGGGCGGATAATTATCTGCTCTGTCTCCAAGAAAATCAAGAGAAAAAGTATTATGCTGGCTATGATTCAAACGGGAATGTTATTAAAAAGACGCTAGGTGAGCTTCGTCAGCAGTTAGCACACAAAGCCTTCAATATGCTCTGCTTGAATTTCTTTAAGGTGAAACTAAGGAATAATCGCGACGGATTCGATGAGGTCTGGGAAAGACTAATTGTCTCCGAACGACTCTTTCCAGTCATTCAGAATTTCTTCAGAGTCGAAGAAAGACGCTATGGTAATCATTTAAGGATACTTAATCTTCCTCTTCGAGATGATAAGAGGTCCCACAATGAACAACAAGCTGTTAACTTTCTTTTGAATCTGGCGCAATTCCTCTGGATGTGGGAAGAACCAAACACCGAGTGGTATTCTGAAAGGGAAAAAATAGACGAGCGTCTCGCTGCAACACGTGTTCGCGTAGATACAGCGAAATCCTGGATGGTTGAAGTACTGGCCATATTGAAAGGGCTTGATGTATTGCGAAAGTGGATACTCAAACTTGATAAGGCATGCCTTGCTAAGCTCAAAGAAATCGCTCTACGCAACGAACTATCAACTTATCAACATCCTGTCATAAAAAATCGTCCAGTCGCAACACTTGATGAAGCATGCTATTTTGGATCAAAAACGGCGTGGCTCCTCAAAGAACACGAGTTAATGACAAAAGAGCACGAGCGACTCGGAAAAATTCTCAAGGCAGAACGAGAAAAAGCAAAAGTCAGTCGAGAGATTGAAGAACTAACTTCTAAGTAATCAGAAGTTATACCTGCGGGGTCTAATAGTCCCGCAGTTTTTTTATCTAAATCTCGGTCATAACCATTATTACGTTTTGGCCAGCTGGGACGAATTTATTAAAACCCCCAATATCCATATTGAGAAAGTATTTTTGAAGAGATCGGAATCGATTGCAAGTAAAGTGACAGTATACGGACGTTAAACTGGGCTTTCTTTATAGTTTAACTAACACTATGTGTATAATAAAGAACCTTTTATTTAATGATTTTCAAGGTTTTTCAAGTATTTTATTCTCATTCAATAACTCATAATTTTCTAAAACCCACTCTTCCAGGCGGTTCCAACTTTTAGACAGTACCTCCACAAATAAAAACACCTACCAAATGGCAGGTGCTTTTTGATATAAATTATTAATTAGTAAATCTGAACGTGGATAATATCTGATTTCGCAGTTCCGGACTAACAGCTCCTCCGGTTAACCTATTTGATACAAAACCAATGTATAGTGTTTTTTGAGAATCAGAGGGCATTGGTCTTTGAAATCCCACCAAGACATTATTGGTAAGTGTAATTGTATATTTATAAAAAGTTACACCGTCGATTATAACAGGCGTAGCATTTTTTATGGTTTGCCCCGATGCCTCATCTATAATATTATTCGGATCAAAAGGACGATGGAATGCAAAAACAGACATACTTCCATTGCTTTGGCTGTTTCCTGAAAAGAGAGTTGTTTCAGTCTTTCTGGCAGATTCGCTCATATTAAAATTTGTATTAAAATAATCCTTTGGGGCTTGAAAATAGAAGCCATAGGAATATTTATTAACAATCCACCAATTACTATCGGCTATTATCCTACAGCCATAAACTTGCGGTGTTTGTGATGATACCACTGATACGAGTTTTGCTCGTAGTAGTCCAGGTCTATTAGGATACTCAGTATTAATAGGAGGCTCAGAAGTAGGATTAGAAATTACAATAGTTGCACTCCCGCCGATTGTACAATTTTCTTGATCATAAGTAATTCCAAGCATCTCTCTTGCTTATTACTAAAACAAAAACCCGCACCTTCCATACTTATCTCCGAATTAAAGCAAAAACTTCCAGAAATATCCTGATGATATGTTCCCGAAAGCGTTACATTTCCCTTATATCCTTCATTAAATACTTCAAAAAATATACGATAATCTTCTTTTTCTAAAATTATGGATTGAACAGGTGTTGGTGTTGGACTCTCAATCACTACTTCTTTATCAACCTCAAACGGCCACACACCCTGCCAATATGCTACTCCGGCATATGATACTACGGCAAGAACTAATATAAATATTAATATGGGCCAATTTGTTTTTGGTTGTTGTGGTGATATAACAGGTTGTTCTGGTTGAATAGGTACCTGTGGTATTGGTTGTTCGACTGGTTGTTGGTTGAGATTTTGGTTTTCCATATGTTTAATTGTGTATAATTATCAATTATTCATCAATCCTTCAATTCTTCTTGTTTAACTAACACTATGTGTCTATTAAAGAACGTTTTACTTAATAATTTTCAAGGTTTTTCAGGTATTTTATTATCATTCAATAACTCATAATTCTTTAAAACCCACTCCTCCAAGCGGTTCCAACTTTTAGACAGTATGTCCACCAATGGAGTGCTTTTGACCCGTCTAACCCCTTTCCTCACAGAGACATCTAGGGAAGGTACCGGTAGGACTTATGATTCACTTCTTCTTCTAAAAACTCAAGTGTCGACAACACCGCTAGGTTAGTTGTTCTTTCTAATATCACCCTATCTTCACCAAACTTCATTATAAGATTATCGATAAATTCTGACCCCCAAGATGGCGACATATTATTAAGGCCCTCGAAGATAATTTCGATTTGTTCTTCCTCTTTAACCTCGGCTAGTTCCGGCTGGATGGCAGCAAGTGCCTCATGACCTGATTCTCGTGATACTAAAGATGTTCCGAATTTTTTGAGCTCAATTTGCATAGATTTAGAAAGTTATTTTTACTAATGTGCCCTTTATATTAATTTTCGACTGATTAATAATAGGGCTATTTTTTTCTTCATATATTTTTGCTTTCGCATCTCCAGAGCGATACTCTAGGCCCATTTGTGTTTTCCCAACAGTCTTACGGACATACTTAAGTCCGTTTCCTCTATTCTCTGGTTCACGCCCAGATATAACTTCGGTAAAGGCTGTCATCAAAGCATCTTCATGTGACACAAGCTCCGGTTTTACTCGCTTCAATGTCGCGAGTACTCCTCGGCCTCTATCAGCCAATATCACTTCTCTTTTGTTCATATCATATGCGAAGAAAATCCCCGCAGTATCTGGATCAGGCCAATTACCAATATTGTGATCAAATGAATTGATCCCAATCTCACCTACGACGTTTCCAAGGAGATTAACGATTTCCTTCAGATGATCTTCTCGCCCCATTAAAATAACCATTTTACTTAATCTGGCCTGGAAGACTGGGCTTATGCGACAGTAAAACCTAGGCGGTATTTCCGTACCATTCAATACCCAATCCTTGGCCACCGCCCATAGATCATTCAGATAAAGATCTATCGCGTGTTTGGAATACCTCCTGTGCCCACCCTCGGTTTTAATCGAAGGAAATCTCCCCACTTCGTCCCAGCGTCGTAATGTTGATACCGAAACGCCTATAAGCTCAGAAGCTTCGGTAATGGATAATAATATATCTTCTGCCATATCTTTAAAAATGCTATATAATGATTATTTTAACAAAAAATCTACTCAAGATACCTTAAAACATACTCATACTTCTAACCTCTCTTGTAATCCAGTTTATCACATTCCCTATAAAAAATCTACTCATTTTCTCAAAAATCTACTCATTTTCTCAAAAAATGGCATAAATACTGATTTTTTGCCAACTCCTTAATTCACCAATAATATGGTTCCAATCAAATCCCCTTAGGTCCACAAATAAAACACCCGCTATTTGGCGGGTGTTTTTTGTTGTGCTAACTATTGAGTTAATTTGAAAGTAGAAAGGACTTGGTCGTAAATCTTATCATGACCTCCGCCTACAAAATTGGGGAAACTTATACCCCACCCGTAACCACCGTGATTAAAAATAATGGTAGTTGTAGGCATATCGCCCATTGCACTAACTTGAGTCTCTTCTGCTTTATACACTGCGATACCTTTAATTACATCTCTATTATCCATTAAAACTGAATGTTGTGTACTTCGAATCCATATATCAAAGTCATTCCTCCATCCGTGAGTTAGGACAAGTGTGCCATTTACATCAAGGGGCAATGAACCACCTTCTTGGGCAGGCGTGATTTTATTTTGATCTCTGGCAAATAAAAGGCGAAAAATACCAGGACTTACGACTTTTTCTGTGGCATAAATAAACCATTCTTTTGGATATTTAACCTCAAAGTCAAACTTATCATTCCTGTACGCCTTCCAACTCGCAGTAACGTCGGCCGCAGATGTCGGCGTAGGACTTTCTTCCACCATAGCTTCTTCACCAGGGGAGAATGGCCACATACCTTGCCAATATGCTACTCCGGCATATGATACTACGGCAAGAGCTAATACTAAGATTAGTATTAGCCAATTTGTTTTTGGTTGTTGTGGTGATATAATAGGTTGTTCTGGTTGAATAGGTACTTGTGGTTGTGGTATTGGTCTTTCGACCGGTTGTTGATTGAAATTTTGGTCTTCCATATGTATTTATTGTATACAATTATCAATTCTTCTTGTTTAACTAACACTATGTGTATATTAAAGAACTTTTTACTTAATAATTTCTAGGATTTTTCAAACATTCTGTTCTTCTCTAATAATTCATAACCTTCTAAAATCCATCCTTCAATCTGGTTCCAACTTTTAGACAGTATGTCCACATCGTCGAATTAGTGTATAAAAACTCCGCCAATTGGCGGAGTTATACTTTAAGAACTTATTACCTAACTTTTTTTAGATGTGCCATAAGAGGCTTTACCTGGATAAAACCGCTATATGCCCTCCCATCGGTAGTCATTACAATCACCGGTATAGCAGGAATATACGATGCATTAGGAATATTATTATTAAAGGCCTTTTCTCCTAAGAGAATCTCTTTCAATTCGCCACCCACTTCGTTTTTTAACGCAACAAATTTTTCTGCCATTGCTATCTCCCCTTTTTAAACAATAAGGATAAGATACCACTAACTAATAGGGAAGTGCAAGTATCGAAATATCCATCAATTCTTTCATCATCTGGTTCCAATCAAATCCTCTGAGGTCCACAATTCTATAGACTCAAAATAGCATTCAGTGCCGAAGGTAATTCCCTAACATTACTATGAGGATCAAAATGCCCCTTGTTGTGTTCGATCACTATATCAGCTCCTAATCTATCTTCAAAAATATTTTTTTGTTCCAATGAGACGTAAGGGTCATTATCGGAAAATATCGCTATAGCTTTTCCAATATGATTCTTAATCTTCTCGAAATTAATGGGGTTATTCATCCATGGTTCCGCCACTTTTATAACTTCTTTACCTTCCTCCTTAAGTGTTTGTTCATCTAATTTCATCCAGGGAGCAATCAAGATAATGCCTGTAATTTTTATATCTTCATCAATTATTTCCAAGTAACGCAAAATTGCCTGACATCCTATGCTATGCCCGACTAAAATTGTGTTTTCGTTAGGAGAAACTATGTCTTTAATCTTGCCAACCCATGCGCTTATTTCAGGTGCCTCTGTATCGGGCATAGCTGGAACAGATACATTAAATCCCTTATCCTCCAGGGAGGACTTAAGCCATTGAAGCATTGGCTCTTCTGGGCTGCCGTCCCAACCATGGATTATGCAAACATTTTTCATATGTGCTAATTATATCATTACTGATAGGTCTACTAAACCTCGCCAAATCCTTAATTCGCTAACAATCTAGTTCCAATCAAATCCCCTGAGGTCCACAAATAAAAACACCCGCCGGTTGGTAGGTGTTTTTTGATATAAATTACTAATTAGTGAATTTGAAGGTAGAGAGGATTTTAATCGTATCTTTTGACGCCATCATTAATTTAGCATGACCCATATCTGTCCCCCTAGCATATGTATAAACATAGTTGTTATTTTCTCCAAGCTTAGGCTTCTTCGAACCATCCGTATTCCAAATAATAGTTGGCCAGATATTGGACGGATAGAGAATAATTTGGAGAGCATCTATATAATATTTATCCGCATATGGGATATCAAAGCCAACAGAGATTCCTCCATTTGTTAGTTGACGTACGTTAGTCTTATATCCATCCCAATTTTGAGAAAGTTTTATCTCAAACCCATATTCTTCGTTTCTATATGTCTTCCACTCTGTGGTTGAACCATTAGAAAGTTTGAAGGAAGAAATTATTTGATCAAAGTTATTTCCGTCAAATCCCGTTATAACCAACATCACTTCTTCTAGCTCGACTACAACCACCGTATTACTCACTCCTGGTGTAATAGTATTAATTATAGATTTTACGACGGTTCTTCCGTCAACCAAAATTTCTTTGGTCGATATAATATCTTCAACACCTATAGGTGTATTTGGATTAACATACTGTACAGAGAAATATTCACCCGAAGAGTCAGTTAGTATAACCCCTACATTATTATCTTGAGTAACCTCCCAATCTGAAGGATATTTAAGACTAATCCCAAATTCCTGACTTTCATATTTTTTCAAACTAGTTGATTCTTCCACCATAGCTTCTTCACTAGGGGAGAATGGCCACATACCTTGCCAATATGCTACTCCTGTATATGATACTATGGCAAGAACTAATACTAAGATTAGTACGGGCCAATTTGTTTTTGGTTGTTGTGGTGTAATAGTAGGTTGTTCTGGTTGAATAGGTACCTGTGGTTGTGGTATTGGTTGTTCGACTGGTTGTTGATTGAGATTTTGGTTTTCCATATACTATTTATACTATCAAAAAAATAATAAATACTATCCACTTATTATTACTTTTTGTCTCCTTTCTATTAAATCACTAAGTTTTATACGAAATATGAATGGGTATATTGCGTCTACACCGTTAATAGAGCATCGCCTTGACCGACATCCAAAAAAGCAACTGTTGAGATATTTTCGAATCTGTCTTATGGTATTTTAAATCTAATTACAGCCTCTCTCGCTTTCAATATTTTTTAGGCATTCTACGTTTTGGTAACATTCATGGTCGGATCCTTTACTATAGTCTGGTAAAACTTTGTGTTCTAAAGAATCAAGATATAAATAGCCCTCTATCCAATTAACGAATTCTTCGTTATTTTTTTGTATAAATGATACCTCAGAAAGATCTTTACACCCTTCCTTCTTTATATTATTTCCATTAAATAACCAATAAAATGAATATCCTTGAAAATCTTTTAAATTAAAGTCTGGAGAATGATAGAAAATCTTATCAAATCCTTTAGATCTTAAAGAATTAATTTCTAAATCGTAATCTGGAATTGCTAAAGTAGCGGTGCTATCTTCTGAATAATGATATATTTTCTGAACCGGTCTATAATCTATATTTAAGTTATACCATTCCTTGGGCATTATTGATTCGCATGTAATATGAATAATTGAATAAAATTTATGTTCTTTTTCGAAATATTCGCAGTTGCCTACTCCTACCCTCATTTCAAAAGATAGATCTATGATATCTATAATTTTTCCTGGAATCCCAAATTTAAATTTAAAGTCTTCGATTTCTTTTCCATCTGAGTTTGTAGACTCTAAATAAAATTCAACTTTGTTTTTATCACGGTTAGATATGTTTATAGATATATTCGGCTCCAATCTCTTTTTTTCTTTCTCTAAGGTTTTTTCTTGTATATAAAAATTAAGCCACATAAAAAAAGCGCCGAGGATTAAACCTATTATAAAACCTATTATAATGTCTTTTTTACGTTCAGACATAGTATTGTATCAGGACTTAGACTCGAACCCCTTTCGGTCGCCCAAGACCCATAGACGTCTCGGTCTCTCGATAACGCACTGACTGATGCTGGCATTCTAAGACTAAGACCGCAATCGGTCAAATCATATAAGACGACTTTATTAAAAGATAATATAAAAGAGTATATATTACCATATTCTAATTTAAAAAAATTTAGCTTCATGTATAAGCCGTCCTAAGAGGTAAGTTTTTGTCTTTATTTTTTTTTATAATTTATTATTTTCAAATTTCGTAATAAACTTATCGATGTTTTCTTCTTTCACAAAATATCTCTTCCCAGTTCTACTTCCTTTGACGATTGGTTGAAAAATATTTATATAGTCTTTGGACACATATTTCAACATGGTCTTATATGTTCCCACCCAGTAGATTTTTTTACTTTTCCAGATTTGATATATCGTGAACAGTTTTTTTGACATAATGGTTTCCATTAAAGGTTAATAAAAAGTTTATTCTAGAGGGTTCTGGGGCCATCTAGCAAGGTCTCCTTAGACCTTTGGCGCAGATATTTCCTGTTTTCTTTCATTACTTCTCGTCTCCTTTCCGTTAAATCACTAAGTTTTATACGGAATATGAATGAGTATATTGCGACCATACCGTTAAAATAGAATTACCCTGACCGACGTCTAAGAAATATACATGTAAATATCCATCGGTGGTATTAGAGAGATGAGAATAATCTGTCAATAAAAAGAAGGGGGACAGCATTACGCTACCCCCCTTTTTATTACTGAGTAAGCATGTTAAGAATGTTTCGAGCTTTTTTGAGGCTTTCCGCTTTCTTATCGAGCTCCTGTCTAATGTATGGCAGAAGCAAAGTTTCGAGCTTTTTCTAGACTTTCCGCCTTCTTGTTGAGCTCCTGTCTAATGTATGGCAGAAGCTCAGAAGGAGCTCTTCTTTCACTCCACAACCTCACTATCTCTTGTATAGGAATTTCTTTGAAATAAAACTTTCCGGAAAACATCTCCTTCAACTTCCCCCAAAACCCATAAGGGCCACCTTCAATAGGAAGGGTCAATTCCGTATAACCAAATCCTTGGGGCATCAGGTAAATGTGCGGGTGATAGCTTATATCACTTTCCTCAATCACCTCGACTATGGAGTTAAGTTCAAGAGATTTCAAACATTCGTTGTCCTCAATACTCTTTATAACCTCCAACATCTCTTTAGCTTTCGGAAATTCGAGCTTCATGAAAGCCGAAAGATGTTGGATGACTCTGGAAATTTCGATTATTTTTTCCTGCTCCTTCTTCTTTTCTTCCTGCTCCTTATTCCTTTCTTTTTGTAAGCACGCTTCCTCTATCCCACTGGAAGATCTCGCAGCTTCGGCCCATCTTCGAGAATCACTCATAAATTCCTCCCTTTCTTAAAGTACACAAATGTTATAAATATTATACAGTATTATATAAATTCAGTCAATACCGACTGTTTTATTTGTGTTTTTCCCTCTCTATCGATAGAATATACATATTATGAATATTGAATCTTTAAAGAAAAAAATCGATAAAACCGTCTCGGAAATTAAGCCTAGGGCTGAATATTCTCCGGAAAAGGAGGAATTTTTGAAACCCTATGATGATATTGTTCAATCACGTATAAAGGCTTATAAAGATTTCTTAAAATACGGAGAGGGATTTGAAGCTAAATTAGAATCACAAGAAGGAAAAATAAAAGAAGGTGCTTACGAGTTGGCTGACCTTGAAACTGAAGAAAGAAAAGGGAAAAAAGTAGGAGGAGAGCTGAAAAAAACTATCGAGAAGGAATTAGGAGAAGTAAAAGCCGAAAGAATCGAACTCATAAGCCTGCTTAATAAGATAAGGAAGGCCCAAGAGGATATTAAAAAGGTAAATAAAAAGATTGATTCTGCTAAAGACCAGATTAATAAACTCGGTCTTAGTGGAAAAGATGCAAAGAAAAAAGACGGAATAGAAAAAAAGATTACGAACCTAGAAGGAGATATAAATGAGAAGGGAAAGGAGATAGAGGAGATAAAGAGTAAATATATTAAAAAGAAGCTTAATAAAGCCGAGGGAGCGATCGAGGAAATAGAAAATAAAATTGATTCTAATATAAGTAAATTAGAGGAGCTGGGAGACGAGAAGGAGAACGATAAAGAAAGGGTGAAGATAGCAGATAAAACACACGATTTAGGAATTACCTTAAGCGACTTACGAAAGAAGGAAAGAGAACTAAAGGAAAGCTCTCTTAGTGATGTCTTTGAGGAAGTTGAGAAACAATATACCGAATTAAAAATTCGTCAGGGAAATATTCCGGATTATGATTTTCTTAAAACAGAAGCCAAAAGAAAAGGAGAAGGGGCCGAAAAAGAGCAGGAAAGACTTCAAAACCTTAAAGATGAGTTCGAGGGTATGCAAGCCCAAAACATTACGATTGAAGATTTAAAAGAATCTGCTAGAAAATCAGCTGAAACATTAAGTAAATTTTATGATACACAAGGTAAGATATTCGAGCAAGTAGAAGGAGATAGGAAAATAGGATTATTTGGAGAAATAATAGCAGGGGCCACTCAAGTAGCATTCCATAGTACCAAGGGGATAATGGCAGCCTCTATTTTGGAATTAAAGGAAGATGTTAGATATAGTGTTGCCGAAAATATTGCCTTAGGAATGTATCGAATGCGTTCTGCATCAAGAGGATTTCTTTTTAGGAAAGGTCCTCTTTCTTTCGGAAAAGGAACATGGTTTATTCCTTCAGTAGAAGATGCAAAAAAAGAAGCTGGTAAATATAAAGAACCTTGGGAGGGGAAGGATCCTGAAAAAGTACGTGCGGAAATTACTAAATCATTCCATGAAGCTATGGAAAAAAATATAAAATCAATTCTCAAAGTTATTAACGCTCCGAAAAAAGAAACCCCTGAAGATATAGATAGTGCTACAGAAACCGTACTATCGCACTCTGAGGAAGAAGAATCTATTCTACCAGAAGAACTCATTCTAGAAGAACCCGACAAACCCAAAGAAATAGATATTGAAAAAGTTAAAGACGAAACAGATCTAGCAGGAAAAGTAGTAGACAAAATATTTAAAGGGATGGCTACATCCTATGAAAAATATATTAAGGAAGATAGCAAAGATGATAAAGGTATAAATATTCTTTTCAAAAAAATGAAAGAAGCAGGAATAAAGCCTAAAATATTCGAGAAAGAAGGATTATATATTAAAAGATGGTTGAAACAAATTAAAAAATGGCATAAAGAAATAGGAGGGATGGATGAGAAAGAAGTAAAAAGAGAGATGACTGAAAACTATTGGCAGACGGTTATTAAAACTCTAGGAGCAAAGGATCTAAAAAAGACTGGGATAGTTAGAGATCTGACTGGGCATATGTTTAAAGGATTCCTTTTGACAAGAAGATCAGAAAAGATTAAATAAAATAAAGCCGGCCTAGGAGGCCGGACAGATTGTAACCACTATAATAAGGGCCCCAATCCTGAGTAATAAGAAATTATCCTGCTGTTCAAAAGAAGTGATAATAGTAGTAGGAGTTTCGTGGACTACAACACTAGCCCCAAAAACCACAAATGACCAAGGAAGCTCAGGGACTACTACTACGAATAGGTCTACGAATAGGTTAATCAAAAAAAAGCAAATGAACGTAAGAATAAAGATTCTAAGGATTCTTTTGAACCAAGGTTTTCTCTTCATTTATCACCCCTTTTTTTATTCTCAAATAACTTCAGCATATTATACCATTTTAATTTAGATTATGTCAAAAGAACATATTTCCCTAAAAGGATTGAATAGCAAGCAAATTGAAGCCGTTAAGACAATTAACGGTCCTGTTTTAATTTTAGCCGGCGCAGGAAGCGGAAAAACAAAAGCTTTAACTCATAGGATTGCGTATCTATTAGAAAAAGAAGTTTCTTCAAATAACATTTTAGCAATCACTTTTACCAACAAAGCTGCTGGGGAAATAAAGGAAAGAGTGCAAAAACTCATCAAATCACAGAAAGCTCCTTTGATGGGAACATTTCACTCATTATGCGTTCGTATATTAAGAGTAGATGCTGATAAGATAGGATACGGGAAAAATTTCGTTATCTATGACTCCGATGACCAAATATCTTTAATAAAACAAATAATGACCGAAAAGGGTTTTGATATTAAAAAAACAGCACCGGGTGCTATTTTAGGTAGAATATCCTGGGCGAAAAATAAAATAATCGGTTGGAAAAAATTTAAAGAACAATACGGAGAAGAAGATTTTTACAACAAAACTGTTTCCTCTATATATGAGGATTATCAGCAAAGACTCTGTAGATTTAATGCGATGGATTTTGATGACTTAATAATGTTAGCTGTATTATTACTTAAGAAAAATCCTGAAATTGCGGAAAGATATCAAAATCTATTTAAATATATATTAGTAGACGAATATCAGGATACTAATATAAGCCAATATGAATTAATTAAAACATTAGCCGCAAAGCATAAAAATCTTTTCGTTATAGGTGACGACTACCAATCTATATACGGTTGGAGAAATGCCGATATTAGAAATATTTTAAATTTTGAGAAAGATTATCCAAATGCAAAGATTATCGAAATGACCCAAAACTATCGTTCAACTAAAAAGATAATAGAGGCTGCTCAATATATTATCAAAAAAAATGAAAATCAAAGACATAAAAAACTTTGGACAGAGAATGAGGATGGACAAGCCATTAAAATAGTAGAGGTCCCCAACGAGAGGGAAGAAGGGAATTACGTAATAGAAACCATCCGGAAAACCAAAGCTAAAGGATATAAACTTAAAGATTTTGCGATATTGTACCGAACTCATGCTCAATCACGAGCAATTGAAGAATCTTTTTTAAAATCAAACATACCGTATAAAATAATCGGTGGCGTTAAATTCTACGAACGAAGAGAAATTAAAGATATTCTGGCTTATCTAAAATTTATACTAAACCCGGAAGATGTTGTAAGTTTTGGAAGGATATATAACATTCCTCCGAGAAAGATAGGAAAAGTATCGTATAACAAGATCTTGTCCGAATACCAAAAGAAAAAGCCAATCATGCAAGTATTAGAAGAATCTGATTACCCTTCTTTTCATATTCTTCACGCTATTTTAAGGGGATTTATCGAAAAAAGTGAAACATATACGGTAACAAAATTAGCCAAATATGTTTTAGATAAGGTTGGATATAAAGAATATCTCGATCCCACAGGTAGATCTTTAGATGGACAAGCGAGATGGGAAAACATTCAAGAGCTTTTTACTGTTATCCAAAAATACGATAAAGAAAAGCTAAAAGAGGGATTGGCTAAATTTCTAGAAGAAGTAGCATTAATACAAGAAACGGATAAATTAGACAAAGGGAATGATGTGGTTACATTAATGACGGTTCATTCTGCAAAAGGATTAGAATTTCCACAAGTTTTCATAATCGGTATGGAAGAACATTTATTCCCGCACGCTAAAAGTATTATGAATCCTAAAGAACTAGAAGAAGAAAGGCGTCTTTGTTATGTTGGAATTACAAGGGCAATGAACGATCTATATTTAACATTTTGTAGACAAAGAACTATTTTCGGATCATCAGAACATTCATTACCATCTAGATTCCTTATGGAATTACCCGGTCATCTTGTTGATTTTCAGCAAGATACAAGTGTGGATGAAGATGATATTATATATTATTCATGAATAAGGAAGAATTAATTAAAAATATCAAAAAAGAGGTAAAGCCAAAAAAATTATTTGGTCAGAATTTTCTTATCAATCCCCGAATATACGAAAAAATAATAGAAGCGGCGGAAATTAAAAAAGAAGATATTGTATTGGAAATAGGAGCAGGAACCGGAACCTTAACCCGTTATCTTATTGATGCAGGAGCGGATGTAATTGCTGTAGAAAAAGATAGAGATTTGATTTTTAAATTAAAAGAGAATGCCCCGGAAGCACAGATTATTGAAGGAGATATATTAAAAACAAAACTCCCTGAATTAAAGAATTATAAAATAGTGGCAAATATTCCTTACTATCTGGCCTCGCGTTTACTTAAAACTATCTTCGAAAAATGGACGCAACCGCAATTAATAATTTTGATGATGCAGTATGAAATTGCCAAAAGAATTACTTCCAAGCCGCCGGAAATGAGTTTACTCTCTTTATCTGTCCAATATTATTCAGAACCAAAGATAGTAACTAAAGTAGGGAAGGGGAATTTTTGGCCTGTACCAAAAGTCGATTCAACCATTTTAAAATTAATCCCCAAAGAAGCAGTAAAAAAGAATGAACTACTATTCGAACTTGCCAAAACTGCCTTTGCAGGGAAAAGAAAGAAGCTTAGTACTACATTAAAAGAGCATTCTGATACAATATCTAAAGCAGGGATCGATCCAAATCGACGCCCGGAAACATTATCACTTGAAGAATGGTTAAATTTAACAAAAGTTATTTCCTCATAATTCTCAGTGGAATTTTAGCCGCATTATCTTCTCCTCCATTTAATTTAGGGTTTCTTATTTGGTTTGCGTTCATCCCTCTTCTGATTTTTATCTTCAACTATTCTGAAGAAAAAAAATGGAAGAAATTATTTTTATTCGGTCTCATTCCTGGACTTATTTATTCTCTTTTTCTTTTTAGGTGGTTCTGGTCCGTCTATCCTTTAGATGCTTTAGGTATACATAATAATTTTGCTTCCTTTTTTATTGTATTGTTTGCTTGGTTAATTAACTCTTTTGGATACGCCTTACCCTGGGGAGTTTTTGCTGTTGCTGTAGGAATATTGAAGAAAAGTAAAAAAATATCTTTAATTCTTATTATCCCTTCTCTTTGGATTCTGACAGAATACCTACAATCATACGGAATGGCCTTCTATCTTATAGGCAAACAAACAACTTTTGGTGCTCATTGGGGAATGAATAATATTGCATATTCTCTACATAATAACCCTCTAGCTTTAAAATTAGCTTCGATAGGTGGAATGTATTTCGTGGCCTTTTTTATTTTATTAGTTAATGTATTGATTTTTACATATTTAAGAGAACGGACCAGGAAAAATCTGATCATATTACTTATTCCATTAGCTTTGATATTGTTCGGCCCTTTATGGATATCTTCACCTATCAACGAATCGGATGATATCCCCATAGCGATAGCCCAGACAAAAATTCCTACTAAAGTAGGGAGGACGGCGCAAGAGGAATTGGTTAATTTTGAAAATAAAATAAATTTACTTGAGCAAGCTTCTGAATTAGAATTAAAGCCGAAAATTGTTATTTTCCCTGAAGGAGCGAATGTAAGTACAGCATTAAATAATTTATTTACTCCACAACATGTTAAAAATTATTTTAATAATTTATTCGATGAATCAACTCTTATAATAGACAGTTCCATCATAACGGACGAAGAGGGGAGAAAATCCAAAACAATCTTTATTGATAGTAAGGTAGGTCTTTTGGAAACTTACAATAAAAGACTTTTAACTCCTTATGGAGAATACCTCCCATATCACATGGAGTTTATTTTTAAGTTTCTTAAAGGATCTGAGAATAAAGCCACGAAAGAATTATTTTTCGTAAAGGGAAATAAAAGATCTCCAACAAGAGGTGTAGTCAATGGGCCAAAGGTCAATGTTTTCACTTGTGCTGAGATTTTTTCTCCAGAGCTTGTGTCTGAGGTATCGAACGAAATCGCTAATACTATTGTAATACAAGCTAGTACAAGTAGATTTAATGGGAATAAAACTGTAATAGAGCAAATGAAAGCCGCGGCAAAATTTAGAGCAGTAGAAAATAACAGATATCTGGTTTTGGCAACAAACTATGGACCTTCATATATTGTTAATAACAAGGGTGAAATTATTAAAGAAGCTGCTAATTTAGAAGCTCAGTTATTCACAGGATTTATCAAGAACATAAAGGATAAATCATGGTATAATAGAGTTAAGAATTTAATATTATTTTTAGCAGCAATTGTTGTATTTTTTGCTGCCCTTGATATATGGGTAAGAAACAAAAAATCTTCACACTTTTCTTAGTAAGCGTAGTCCTTTTTATTGTTTTTCAAACATGGACTTTTGCCAAAAAACATTGGTTAGCTGCTCTAGCTGATTTTGTGCCGCAGAGAGTGGAAATTACTACAATTATTGATACAGACGGTGATGGATTAAGTGACGCAGAAGAGTCTTTTTATAATACCAATTTAAATAATCCTGATACTGATGGTGATGGATATCTTGATGGGGAAGAAGTAGCTTCAGGGTATGATCCACGTATTCCATCTCCAGAAGACGCAAAGTCAGGCACAATAAAAAATAGAGTAGCTGCAATTAACCTTACTGATAGAACAAACGGAAGAATATTAGCCAGTCTTTACGAAGGAAATCTTGATATTAATGACCCCGAAGGATTTAATGCAGCTCTTGATAATATCGCTTTAAATACTCTACTTGACAGTGCTTCTATATTTCAACCTCCTTCTGTAAGCGAATCCGAAATTATAATAAATTATTCTCAGAATAAGAAAGAGCACCAAGAATATTTAAATAAGTTGATTGAAAATATAGAAGTTTGGATTATTCCTACTCAAATTGATCATATGTATGATCTTCAAGATATTTTACTCTCTTCAATAAACAACAATTTAGCTAAATACAATCAACTCGTGAATAAATATTACACGAGAAATAGGACAGCGATTGAGAATTTCCGATCAATGGAGGTACCAAAACCATGGGTTGGTATTCATCTCTCAATATTAGATTATCTTAATCAATATGACGCTACTTATGAAGCACTTACTTATTCTTTTGATGACTATATAAAAGCCTATATGGCTATGCAAAAAATCACCGCCCTTCACCAACAATCTCAGATATTAGCTCCGCAAATCATATCAAAAGCAAGAGAAGAAGAACTTGAATTACCCAATACAGGGTTTATACAACTTGTTGAAAAAATTATAGGTTTTAGTTTATGAAAAAAATACTCGTTATTATAATATTTATGTTGCTCTTAATAGGACAAACTCCTACAGCAAAAGCTATTACTGACTGGAATTACTTCTATAAAGATGTCATTGGAGATATTATTGCAAGAGCGGCAATGAGAGCCACGATGAACACAATAAATGATATGGTTACGGATCTAATTTTAAAGGGAGATAAGACCTTGAACGCCTTAGGAAGACCCGCTTTTATCAGTAACTGGAGAAGTTATCTTGGAGAAGGAAGTTTTAGGGGAGAAACTGTTTTCAGATATCAATTAGGACAAGCTAGTACGTGTGGTTATTTCAGAGAAACCTTGGGAGCAATTTTCGGAGCTAGTACTAAGGCTGGTGCGAAGATTTTACCAATAGATACAAAAAGTGCTATTGCAAGATTACATCCCTATGAATTAACTGCTCGTTGCACGCTAACAACAGGTACTGGTGGTAAAAGAACATCCAAGCCAGATGATAAAGAGAATCAAGACAATCTTGTTAAGGATTTGTGGTATTATTCTGACGACGCTTGGGGAAGTTTTTTGGAATTATCCCGTTCTCAAAATAATTTTTATGGAGCTTTTAATATGGCTATGAGGGAGTTTGAAGCCCAGGTTGGTTTAGGCAAGGAAGTTAATACTAAAGAAGCAGTTGATTCATTTACACCAATAAAAGCAGTGGATGAAAAAAGTTCTTTCTTTGACCCCGAAAGTCCGGGTTGTACTAAAGATGACGAGGGTAGATGTGTAGCAGTGGGTGATACCGTTACTCCTGCAGGTATGACTGCGGGAGTATCACTTAAATTAATTAATAGTGAATTTGATTTTATTACAAATGCAGATGATATAGAAGATCTATTAACATCGGTAATAACTGGCTTAATTGGAAAATTAAGTAATTTTAAAGCTGGTGATAGTATATCAAAAGGATCAGTAACAGGTGATAATTTTAATTTTATGCAAGGGTTTACAAGATCACAAAAATGTATGGGTTGGTGTAATGAAGGAGTATATGAAAGTACTGTAGCATCATGCATAGAAACTATGGGAATAATATTATCCGAGCAACTTGATGCAATAGAAAGCAATACAACCCCGACAGAACCATCTGAACCAAATGCAACTATCGATACTACTCTTCCTGTTATTCTTGCTGATAATCATACCACGACTACCACTGAAGAAACTTTGAAAAAAGTATGTAAAGGTACCACTGCAGAAATACGTTATTCTAAATGCCAACAAATATGTGTAGGTTTCCTAACAGGAGATAGTGGTAGTGATGATACTCTCAATGGTCGGTGTGGTGTTAGCTACCCGAAACCAGAATGTACCTGTGCGGCTATCGATCCGTCTGTAACTTATTCTTATGCAAATATGATAACAGATGCGCAACGATCAATAGTTTCAAGTGGTGAAAGTATTGGACTCTCAGGTGATGATTTGGGACCTTTTGGTCTAGGTTCACTATCAGGTGGATTAAACAAGGATTCGGCAAAATTATATATGAACGCGCTTGTTGCAGCAATTAACGCTGGTGGTGGAGTAACGGCAACATATCATTTTAAGGGGGATGAACCGATTCTAGGAATATCTAACGGAACTGAAACTGAATACTACGATATTATTACTAGTAATGGCCATGTTTGGAATGATCAAGGGAAGGTAATATGCTCTCCTTCAAGTCCTAATATATAAAAAATATTATATATTTCTAGTACTGATGCAATATTTTGTCAATAATGATTAAAAAAATTATTAATAGTAGAAAGTTACTAGCAATAACCGTGATTTTAATTACGGTTATTATTGGAATTGGAGCAGCTCAACCGGCTCATGCTGCCTTTCTTAGTGTTGATTTAGGAACAATTGCTATTAGTTTTTTCAACAATGTTTTAGAGATATTTCTAAATAATATCCTTGCTCCTACTCTTGCTTTTGTTGCTAGCGGTTTACAAATAGCTATAGCTCTTTCAACTACAGCTATAACTGAAAATGTTCAAATAAAAGAGTTGTGGGGACTTATAAGGGATTTGGTCAATATGGTTTTCATCCTAGCCTTATTGGTTATAGCTTTTGGTACGATATTCGATACTCAATACGGAGCCAAGCACGCATTATTTAAACTCATAACCGTAGCACTTTTAATAAACTTTAGTTATGTCATTGGAGCTATTGTTATAGAATTTTCTAATATTATGGCATCGGCTTTTATTGGAATTATAGGCAATCCCGCTGAAGTTTCAAATAGAATGGCACAATCAATACAACCTGGATCATTTTATCCCGATAGTGGTGCTATTAAGCAATTAGAAAATTTACGAGGTGCCGTTGAGGTGGCAGGGCAAGTTTTGGCATCTCTTTTTTTCTCAATAATCTTTATGCTTCTTTCTATAATAGCTATGTTTGTAGGATTCATCCTTATTATCATGCGAATACCTGTTTTATGGGTAATTCTAATTTTTGCTCCCGTTGCGTGGGCTGGATATATTTTCCCTCAAACAAAAAGGCAAACTTGGGACATATGGTGGGGAAAACTTATAGAATGGAGTTTTGTTTTGCCCGTCTATATGTTTTTTCTTTTTCTTGGTGTTTATTTTCTAAACAACTCTGCTCTTAATGTAGAACAAACGGCCCTTATGGGGTCATATACGATAACAGATTATCTTCTTGGTGTAATAATGAATAATGTAGGAAGACTATTTCAATTTATTCTTGCTATATCCTTCCTTTTTGGCGGAGCATTTGCCGCTAAAAAAGTTTGCGGTGAAGCTGGAGCACAAGTGGGGAAGGTTCAAGATTGGATGGAAGGTAAAATTAGAAAATCAGCTGCTGGAAGCACTGTAGGTGCAGCCTGGGGGAAATTTAAAGAAACTGGACAAATTGGTAGTAGTCAGACTATATATGGCGGTGCGCGTGCGCAAAGACTAAGAGAAGCTCGAGGAAGAAATATTGTCAATCCTGGAGAAAAAGAAGCAGCACGAGCAAAAGAAGTTGAAGCCGAAATGAATTCTCTTAGAGCAAGAAAATTAACTATGACCAAAGAAGCTTGGGCAAAGGAAGCAGCAAACCTTGGGAAGGGTGGAGATATTAACTCTTTAGCAGTAAAACAGCTTCTCGCTGAAGAAGGAAAAGCTATAAACCAGGATGGACAAATAGTAGGTGCAACGGAGAAGGATATGGTTAGTTTCTTTAAGCAGGCCGGTGGAGACAGAACCCCGACCGCAGAGAAATATCTTGCTTCTATGAGTAAATCGGGAGCCCTTGGAAGAATTGACCAAGGAGAAGCTATTAAAATCATTAATGGGGGTGAAAACTCGGAAGCTAAAAATATGCTTCGATTTAAACAAATGCTTGGTAAAGCACTCGTTAAAAGTAATCCTAATACCGCTCTTGATGTATCAAAATCAATGCTCAAGATCTTGCCGGCTGGTGAGCAAAGAGATGCATATCTTAAAGATATCGATTGGAGCAAATCAGCTGGTTCGGTAAAATTTGCTGAAAAACAAAAAGCACTCACTCAAATACAATCAATGAAAAGCTCTCTTGACCCAGAACAATTTAAGGCCATCGAGGAGAATCTAAAGAAACATAACCCTGCTCTATGGGCTGAAGCGGTTGGAGAAGATGCTTCAGTAGTGATATCCGAACATATGAGAGATGACACTCCCGAAGAAATGAAAAAATATATCAAAAATGTCTGGGAAACCAATCGCTCAGATGTTTCAAATTCTATCGCTAGTATGGACGAAGAAGAATTTAAAAACCTTATAAAAGGACAGTCAAAAGAATTTATAGAACAATTAAGACTTACTAGAAGATAATATGCCAATAGATTTAAAAAATTATTTCAAATTTTCACCATATTATGCCAATAATGAAAATTTGAGTAAAAAAGAGTTGCTCGAATTAGATGAAAAAGCAGATCATCTTCCTATGGAGATTAAAGACCACCTCCTTAGTGTTGAAACATCAAAGACTATTCAAAAAATAGTAAGCTCTCATACTTTAACGGAAAAACAAGTCATTATTATAGCTGTTTTGGTTAGAAGAATATTTCTTAAAAGTTCTTCGAAGAATACATTAGCTGCCGATTTAGTAAAATATGCTAATATAGATGCAACGAAAGCACGTCAAATAACAACATATCTTGAGCAGAATATATTTTCAACAGTTCCCACTTCGGTTACTCAATCTATACCAAAAAAGAATAATGAAAATGTTATTAATCTTAAACAAAAATGAGATTTCAAGTCCCACAATTTATCGAATCTGAAACCAAAGCAATAGGACCATTAACTTTTACCCAAGCAGCTTGGGTTGGAATCGGAGGATTTTTTGTTTTTATAGCGTTCACTTTATTTCCCATTACCGTCGCTATTATAACAACAGTGATCGTAGCTCCGATCTTCTTAGCATTAGCTTTTATGAAAATAGATGGTATTCCTCTATTTATATATTTAACAAAACTTATTAGATATTTAATTAATCCGAAAAAATATAGATTCAAGTGATAATATGGCAAAAAAACAAGCAATAACTCAAAAACTAGTAGAAATAGAAGATATCAAAGATAGATCTATTTTATTAAAAGACGGATCTTTAAGGGGATTAATAGAAGTTAACTCTATAAATTTTGATCTTAAATCCGGTGATGAGCAAACTGCTATTATTGAATTTTTTCAAAACTTTCTAAATTCTTTAGATTTTTCTTTACAAATATCTGTTATGTCTAGAAAGTTAGATGTAGAAGATTATCTGGACATTATTAGACAAAAACAAGGAGTTGAACAAAACGAGTTAATGAGGATCCAAATGGTTGATTATATCCGTTTTATTCAAGGACTCACTGAACTATCCAATATCATGACAAAAAAATTCTATATAGTTGTCCCGTATTATATTCAAGAATTTGGAGCTGAGAAACAAGGAATTATGGAAAATTTTAAGTCATTGTTTTTTCCATCAAAGACCGCTAAGAAACTTGACCCAGAAAAATTTAATGAATATCAGCAACAATTAATACAACGAATGGATGTAGTGGTAGGGGGAGTTGGTGCTTTAGGACTTAATCCCCAAATACTTAAAGAAAAAGAATTAAAAGTTTTAGCTTCGGGGCTATATAATCCTGAAGCTAAAGAAGCCAAATAATGGATAAAGAACAACAAAATCAAGAAGAGCAATCTCAAAAACAACCCACGGCCAATCTCGGCAAAGTTCTAAAAGAAGTAACGGGGACAGAAGAACAGACACTTCAGGATGTTTTAGCTCCATCTGCTGTGAAAATAGATTCCAGCTATGTTCAAATAGGAGATAGGTTTGCTCGGACATTGTTCGTTTCAACATATCCAAGGTTTTTGAATACCAACTGGCTTTCTCCAATTGTTAATTTAGATCAAGTTTTTGATCTTTCAATATATATACATCCAAAAGAAACGGCTACTGTATTAACGGAACTTCGTAATCAACTTGGTAGATTAGAAGCCCAAGCAATAGAAGAGTCAGAAAAAGGAAAAGTTAGAAATCCTCAGCTCGAGACAGCTATTAACGACATTGAGGCACTAAGAGATTCTCTACAACAAGGAACTGAAAAGTTTTTTGCTGTGGGACTTTATATAACAATATATGGAGACTCAACAAAGGAATTAGATGAATTAGAAGGAAAAATAAATGGAATGTTGGAAGCTCAATTAATATACTTAAAACCATCCACATTCCAAATGATTGAAGGATTTACTTCTACTCTACCCCTAAATTCGGATAAAATTAATATTCACACCTCTCTTAATACTGCCCCTATTTCATCCACATTCCCATTTATCTCATTTGACCTTACCACTGATAAAGGGATTCTTTATGGGATTAATGCACATAACAACTCTTTAGTGTTATTTGATAGATATGATTTAGAAAATTCAAATATGGTGGTTTTTGGAAAATCAGGAGGAGGTAAAAGTTTCGGTGTAAAATTAAATATTTTAAGAGAGTTGATGTATGGAGCTCAAGTATTTGTTATTGATCCGGAAAATGAATATAAATTCTTGGCTCAAACTCTCGGAGGAAGTTTTGTAAGAATATCGGTTGCTTCAGAGAATACGATTAATCCCTTTGATTTGCCGGAACCTTCAAGAGAAGAGAGTTTTGGGGAGACATTCAGAAATCATGTTTTGAGCCTTACAGGTCTCTTTCGTTTGATGTTTGGTAGTTTAACTCCAACAGAAGAAGCAATGTTGGATAATGCAACAATTCAAACCTATGCAGTAAAAGATATTTATCCTGACCAGGATTATTCCGGCAAAGAACCTCCATTACTTTCGGATCTCGAGAATGTTCTTTCTTCTACTGAAGGAGCGGAAACACTTGTCATTCGTCTGCAAAAATATACCCGAGGAACTTTTTCTGGATTCTTAAATAAACCGACGACTATATTAATAAATAAGGAGTTGTCGGTATTTAGTATCAGAGATATGGAAGATGAACTACGTCCTATCGCCATGTACGTCGTTCTAAACTATATCTGGAGCCGTGTTCGAAAAGACTTAAGAAAGAGGATGTTGATCGTAGATGAAGCATGGTGGCTGATGAAATTTGAAGAGGGAGCAACATTCTTACTTAATGTTGCCAAAAGAGCTCGAAAATACTACTTAGGTCTGACAACAATTTCACAAGATGTTGGTGATTTCTTAAATTCTCCTTACGGACGACCTATTATTACAAACTCATCATTACAACTTCTTTTAAAACAATCACCAGCAACTATAGATCTTGTCCAAAAAACATTTAACCTAACTGAGAGTGAGAAGAGTTTATTACTTGAGACAACTGTAGGTACTGGTTTATTCTTTGCAGGACAAAACCATATTGTGATACGTATCGTAGCATCATATACGGAGGACCAATTAATAACTTCTGACCCAAGACAATTATTAGAGATAAAAGAAGCTAAAAAAGAATTAGCCAAAAAATAAATTATGGCATTTAAGATTGGCTCAGCTTTAGAATTAAACCGCACACGCTATCAAAAACCTGTTGCCACTTTAGTTAAATCGACGGCAATCGCCGCTATTCCAAAAGCTGCAGCCACAACAAAAAAATCGACCTACAATGTACGAAGTTCGGCTCAACTGAGAGTACAGCAGAGGGAAGATATTGTAGCAACATTACCAAAAAAAGAAAAAATAGAATTTAGTGCAGGGGAGAGAATTGGTTATAAAGTCTTGATTTTTTTGAATGTTTTGGGAGATTTAGCAGATTTTGGAATTTTTTTTGCAGGAGTCGGAGAGCTAGTAAGTTTGGCTTTTGACGGTATGTTAGTTTGTATTAATGTATATTTTTTAGGGATGAACCCAAAAAATAAAAAAATGGGAAAGAAAATGGGAAAGAGCATTCTAGGAAAACTATTGATACGATTCGGTCTTGTAGAATTTATACCAATTATTTCCTGGTTTAATCTACGAAGTTGGTATGTTTATAAATTGTACAAACAACGTATTAAACTTCACGAGGAAGCGATGTAATCATAATTTATGAATAAATTTTTTCAAAAATTAATTATAATAGGAGTAGCTACTAGTATTGTAGCTGGTTTTGTTATGATTGGTTTCTCTATAGTTAATACTGCCAAAGCAGAGACTGGTACGACAGGAGGACAGTTAGGCCCTGTAGGGCCTCAACCTATAAGTAATAGTGATGCTGTCGTTATGTGCAACTCGTTTTTGGCAAGAGTAGATAGTGGTGGTCTTACTAATACTGAACTTATAGTTGCTCGGGAAAAACTTTATCAGGAATGTCTTAAAGACCCCAACGGAGTTATAAAAGACATCGTGAATGTTTATGACAAAAGTATAAAGCAGAAACGCGGGAAACTTGTTTTACCTGTAGGGATGCCTTATTCTCCTAATTTCCCAGCAATACCTGGAACAGAATCACTTAGTCCAACAGCAGGAATCCCTCAATTAATTACTTTTGCGTACTTGGCAGGTTTATGGCTTGTAGGATTGGTTGTATTCGTCCAGATAACAATGAGTGGGGTTCGATGGCTTGTCTCCGCAGGAAAACCAGAGGAAATAGCGAAGGCTAAAAATGACATTACGAACGCCCTCCTTGGTTTGGTGTTATTATTATCCTCGTACGTTATATTAAATACGATAAATCCTGATTTACTTAATTCTGTGTTTGATCCTCCAAAAATTGGTACGGGCACTATGCGAACTCGAAATTAAAATGAAAAAAGTATTACTTATTACAATAAATTTACTTCTAGTTGGAATAATTATTTTTGTTGCTTTATATTTTCTAGATGAAAATGGTAAAAACGGAGAATCCTCATTAGTCGAAAATGGTTCTTTGCTTTCACAGTTCAATTCTACTGGCTCGAATAATAATCAAGTTATAAGAGTCTCTAACTCAATCATTACAACATATAAACCAGCATTAAACAGTACAGAGGTTCTATATATAACCAAAGAAGGGGTATTAATTCGATCGGACCTTATCGGAAAAGAGATAATCTCGGAAACAAAAATATTTGATGGTAATATATTAAGTGGGATATGGTCACACAAAGAGCCAGGGTTGATTTTAAATACAATAAGTAATGGGAGGTTAGATAGATATTATTACGATTATTTAGATGATGAGTTCTCATCTCTTCATAAAGACATTCAAAATACGTCTTTTTCTCCGGAAGGTAATCGTATTGTTTATTCCTTTTATGATAGTGATCTCTATGAAGGAAATATTAGTATATCCAATCCTGATGGCTCTTATTTTATAAATCTTTTAAAAACAAGGATGCCGGATGTAACTGTATTTTGGCCGAAAGAGTCTACAGTATATTTCCAAAAAACTCCTACAGGAGAAAGTGTTGTAGATTTATTTAGTCTCGATATTGAAAGTAAGAAAATAGAAAGAATTCTAAAAAGAAGGGAGGGTCTCCAAGTTAGCTGGTCTCCTAATGGGGAACATATGGTATTCTCAGAAATACTTAATAGAACTCCAAAACTTTATTACAAAAATTTAGGGAAAGATGGAGAGATTGAATTAGAGCTAGAAACTACAGCCGATCAATGTGTATGGGGAAATGATAATATCAACGTTTTTTGTTATAACTACAACCAATTTTATAAAATAGATACTATAGATAATTCTCAAAAAGAGCTATATAAATTTAAAGCTCCGAATGAAATAAGCGATCTTAAGATTACTCCAAATGGGAAGCATTTACTTTTCTTTAATGAGGAAAATGGCCATTTATATAGTTTGATACTAAGATAATTACTTGCCAAATAATTCTAGGATTTCTTTTTTACTAAATCCTTTTAGAAGATAGAGATAGAAAACATAACTAAGAGTAATAGGTAAAGTTATAGCGAGATTAAGATTACGGAAGGGATATAAAGTTAAGATCATTAAAAGCCCGGCTAAAAGGGCTTTTTTAAGTGCTGGGAAGTTTATTCTAAAATGCATGTGTCGGTAAATAACAATGAACATTAAAATTAAAACAAGAAGCTCTGTTAATATCGTAGTCCAAGCTGCTCCGTAATATGAATATCTTGGGATAACAATAAAATTGGTTCCTAAATTAACCAAAGCTCCAGAAAAATAAATCCACATACCTTTCTTTTGAAGATCTAAAGCTATTAAAGCATTACCCCCTAAAGTTCCCAGAAATATAGCTCCTATCGCAAAGCTAAGTATTCTTAAAACTCCTACGGAATCAATAAAAGAGTCACCTCCAATTAAACTTATTACTTGGGGAGCCAACATAAAAAGTATAATAACCGAAGGAACTGCAAATATAACCAAATGTCTAAAAGATTCATTAAAGATAGAAGCAAATTTTTCTCCATTAGAGAAATTCCTAGAAAGCATTGGCATAATAAGTCCCATATACATAGCAGGGAAGAAAATAGCTTGTTCTAAAACTCTGTAAGCAGCCGAATAAATACCCACATGTTCAGCGGGTTTTAATAAAGAAAGTAATACTGTGTCCATTTTAAAGTATATGAGAGTGAAGACAACAGAGACTGCAACCGGTAAACTAATTTTTAAAATTTTACTCCAATAATCAAAATCGAACCTAAGTGAGAATTTTAACATCCTTCTAGAGAAGGAGTATAGGGTGATAAAATAGATTGCCTGAGCAGCCACAGCAGCCGCTATAAAGCCTAGGAGGGTTATCTGGTATCTAATAAGGATCAATATGAATCCTAATTGAAATAATTTAGAAATTACTTCGGAAATAGATACAAAATAAATCTTTAGATTTTTTTGAAATATTCCAATAAAAAATTGGATCAGGGAAGAAAATATTAAAAATCCCGAAGCAATCATTATTCCTCTTCTAACTAGTTCCGAGTAGGGGAGAAGAAAAGAAACTGCAACAGCGATACCAGTAAAAACAAAAGTTGTTATTAGACGCAGCGAAAGAATATTGCCGGCTATTTTTTCTTTATCAGCTCCGGGTCTGGATATCTCTCTTACAAATATCGTATATAACCCAAGATCCGCAAAAGCTATGAAGATAAAAATATAAGCAAGAACCGCATCGTAGTTACCAAACCCTCCTGGTCCCAAATAACGGGTAAGTAATCCCAATACTATTATTCCAATTATTCCAACAAAAAAGCGGGCAGTAATTGCCGCGCCCATATTATAACCAACCTTAACGAGCCATTTCATATTTTATATTACAAAGGTTTAATTACAATTCTTCTTTTTGGATCTTCTCCAATACTTTCTGTAGCTATATCAGAATAAGAAGCTAGTTCAATATGAACAAGTCTTCTTTCATATGATGTCATTGGATTAAGTGCTTCTGCTTTTTTTGAAGTCCTTACCCTTTCGGCAACATCTCTAACTATTTTCATAATATAATTAGTTTTAGCTTTTCTGTAATCATTTATATCTAATATAAAATTTCTGTGAATTTCTTCCGGGATTCTTTTATTTACCAAAACTCTCAAAACATGTTCAGCTGATTTTAATCCAATACCTCCTTTATTAGTCAGATCTTCAACTGCTTGGTCTGTAGTTATTGAGATAACAAGACAATGACCTTCTTTTTCATTGTCGATAATATCAATCTCTCCCTCTACCCCTAATTTGGAAATAAACTCCCTGGTTAAGGAGATGATTTCTTCTATGAATTGTTCTTTATTTCCTGGCATCTTTAAATACTACCGTTTGCTCAAATATAGAGAAAATTGTGCTTGTTGTCCAGTATAGTACTAATCCTGCGGGAAGATTCCAAGCAATAACTATAATCATTACTGGGAAGAAATACGCCATTTGTTTAGTCATCATTGCTGCTTGATCACCACTACCACTTGGGGCCTTCTGAGTTGTTTTGCGCATTTGAATAAACTGTAAACCTCCAGTAATTATCGCCAAAATCGGGTTATTTAAAGATAAATCTAAAAATCCTAACATTATAGTATTTATTGCCTCTGGTCTTGAAATAAAACCATATAAAAGATCTAGGGTTTCTGGTTTAAATCCATTTATTATTACTCGATAGACGGCTAATAAAATTGGAAGTTGAATCAATAAAGGAATACAACCTGATAGAGGATTTATATTATTCTCTTTATAAAATTGCATTACCGCTTGAGCTTGTGCCTGCTTATCACCTTTATGTTTCTCTTGGAGTTCTTTTAGTTTAGGTTGGATCTCCTGCATTTGTTTTTGAGATCTTAATGCTTTCAAAGATAAAGGTAAGAAAACTACTTTAATCAATAACGTCAAAAGAATAATAGCAATCCCAAAATCTTGTCCGGGAATAAAATTATATAAAAAGATTAATAGATTAAATATTGGTCTAAATAATATTTCATTAAATATTGCTATCATGGTAAATCTATTCCTCCTCTATTAAATGGGTTACATCTTAAAACTCTATAAAAACTTTTTGATAATCCTTTTATTGTACCGTATTTTTGAAGCGATTGATCTGTGTAATGTGAACAAGTTGGGTAAAATCTACAACCAAAATTTGATCCAAAAAAAATATAACCCAAATTACTTAAATTACTCGAGCGATATAATTTTATTAACTTGACGAATACACTTTTCACGATAGAATTTTAGATTTTTTTAATAATTTAGTCACCACTTTTTCTATTTCTGTAAACTCCTTGTCAACTATTTTAGAATTTGTAACAATGACCACATTAACATTATTAATAATTTGGTCTAAGTTGATTCTAATTACTTCCGATATCTGTCTTTTGATCCTATTCCTTACTGTAGCTTTCTTTGAAACCTTAGTAGAAACCACTATTCCAAATTTACTGTTTTTAAGGGAGGAATCTTTAAAAAATTTTATAAATAAAAAACTGTTTCTAACAGTTTTTCCTGAATCGTAAACTTTTTCAAACTCTTTTTGTCGAGTTAAATGGTATTTCTTAGGTAATCCCATTAAACTGTAAGCGATTTTCTTTTCTTTCTTCTTCTTCTGGTCAATGTTTTTCTACCAGATTTAGTTTCAGATCGCTTTAAAAATCCATGTTTTTTCTTCCTTTTTCTCTTTTTAGGTCGATAGGTCAGTGCTTTAGCCATAATAGGGACAGTATAGTACTAAAATTGGATTTAGTCAATTAGAAATCCACTTTTTATGCACAAGTTATAAACTAATTAAAATAGTATAAAATCACGTATAATTAGTATATGAATAATAATAAAGATCTATGGGACTCCGTATTAAATGAAATGGAACTTTCGCTATCGAGAGCTAATTTTACTACGTGGTTTAAGAATACGCTAATTATTTCATCAGAAGGAGAAACTATTATTATCAGTGTTCCTAATGGATTCGCTAAAGAATGGTTAGAAACCAAATTTAACAAGAAAATTTTAGAATCATTAAGAAATCACTCTCCGGATATAAGAGAAGTTAAATATATAGTCGGAAGTCCTGGTAAATTACCTAAGCGGGAAATTATAATTGAAATTCCTGACAAAATAGAGGAGCGAGATGAAGATATTAACCAAACTACTAATCTTAATAAGAGATATATTTTCGATGCATTTATTGTTGGGTCAAATAACGAATTAGCTTACGCCGCAGCTCAAGCAGTATCAAAAAATCCAGGAAAAATGTACAACCCTTTATTTATATACGGTGGAGTAGGATTAGGAAAAACTCATCTCCTTCAATCTACTGGAAATCAAGTTTATTCAGATAATCCTAAGAAAAGAATTAAATATATACCCTCAGAAAGACTCACAGCAGAAATAGTTGAATCTGTTAGAGAAAAAACAATCGAAAATCTTAAAAAAAGATATTCTGAATTAGACCTTTTAATAATTGATGATATTCAATATATTGCTGGTAAAGAAAAAACTCAAGATATTTTTTTCGCAACATTTAATGAATTATATGGTAAAAATAAACAAATAATTCTTTCGTCCGATAGACCACCTAAAGCAATTCCTGCTTTAATGGAAAGATTAAGATCTAGATTTGAAGGTGGGATGATTGCGGATATAGGAGCTCCTGATTACGAAACAAGATTAGCTATTATAAACGCTAAAATTAAGGAAAAATCTATTGAATTCCCTGAAGAAGTATTAAGTTTTATCGCTTCGAATATTCAAAAAAATATAAGAGAATTAGAAGGAGCTTTAAATAGAATTATCGCTGTAACTCAAATATATAATCGTATACCAGAATTAAAAGAAGTTAAAAAATTATTAAATACATATCTTAATGCACCATTTAGAAAAACTACTCCTCAGATAATCTTAAAAACTGTAGCTGATTTTTATGGAATTACTCAATTAGATCTTCTAAAAAGAAGTAGAAAAAAAGAAATTGTACGACCAAGACAAATTTGTATGTATTTACTTAGAGAAGAAGCTAGATCTTCTTTTCCTGAAATAGGACAAAAACTAGGAGGAAGAGATCATTCTACAGTTATTCACGCTTACGAGAAAATAAATAGAGAAGAACAAGAGCAAGAAGCAGTAAAACAAGAACTTATATTAATACGTGAAAGGCTTTACCAAGAATTTAATAACAAGTAGATAAGTCGGGGGATAATATTGGGATAAAAATCAGGTCGAAAGTTATTCTAATTTTATCAACAAAGTTATCAATAATTTATGAAAAATATTTATATTAATTTACTTAAGTATAGATTAAAAAATAGAAGTTCTATACATATACACAGGTATAATAATAATAATAAGTTTTAATATATATATTAATTAATACGATGAATATTACAGTTGTGCAAAAAAACTTTCAAAAGGCATTATCTATAACAGAAAGAATAATTTCTAAAAATATTTCTTTACCGATTTTACATAACGTTTTATTAAAAACAGGAAATAATAAATTAATAATATCTTCTACAAATCTTGAAATAGGTATTAATTACTCAATAGGAGCGAAAATAGAAGAAAAAGGTGAGATAGCTATACCAGCTAGAATATTATCAGATTTTATAAGTAATATTCAAGATGAAAAAGTAACACTAACTACAAAAGGAAGAGTGTTAAATATTAATTCAAAGAATTATAAAACTCAAATGGTTTGTTTTGATACTAAAGAATTTCCGATCATACCAAAAATAGAAGAAAAACCAATAACTATATTACCAGCTCAAATATTAAAAAATGGATTATTATCAGTTATTAATTCAACTTCTTTATTAGAAACGAGACCAGAATTAGCAGGAGTATTTATTAAATTTAATCCTCAAAATATAGAATTAGCAGCAACTGATAGTTTTAGATTATCTGAAAGAATAATAAATCAAAAACCATATTTTACAGGATCAGCTATTATTCCAAGAAATACGGTCGTAGAAATAATTAGAGTATTTTCTGATATAGATAGTGATATAAGTGTAACTTTATCTGAAAACCAAATATTATTTTCATCTACTGATTTTATAATAATATCTAGATTAATTGATGGAAATTACCCGGATTATAAAAAAGTTATTCCGGAGAATTTTATATCTAAAGTATTATTATTAAAAGATGAATTAGAAAAAGGAGTTCGTTTAGCTAGTTTATTTACATCAAATATATCAGATATTAAAGTAAATGTTTTAGGAGATAAAACTGAAATTACAGCAAAGAATGTAGATAAAGGAGAATTATTATCTTCTATAGAATCAAAGTTAAAAAATGAACCATTTTCTATTTCTTTAAACTATAATTATTTACTTGATGGAATAAAAATGATTAATTCAGAAAAAGTTATACTTCAATATACAGGAGATGGTAGTCCATTGGTTATTAAAAAAGAAAATGAAGATAATTCATTTACATATGTAATAATGCCATTAAGAGAATAATATGTTTGAATTAATAGAAGATATAATTCAAAAAAAATACTCCAAAAAGGAGGGTAAAAAAAATAAAACTAAAAAATCTAAAAAGAAATCAGTTAGGGTTGGCGATAAATCGTCCTTTCATCCAAGTTGAAACTGATTCTTCCCAATTTTGAAATTGACTATCATTAAATGGATTAGATGGAAATGACCCAAGAGGGTTATTTTTATTTACATAAAATAAAATCGAATGAATTTGATTATTACCTCCTATATTATATATATAATGACCATTAAGCATTGGTTTATTAGAGATTAATAAATCAGGAGGAGTAAATTGTTTATCAGGAAACTTATATAAAGCTTTAGTCATAAAATATTTCCATATCGGAGCAGCTACAGATAATCCAGATGCATTACCAGTCATTTTAGAATTATCGTTATTTCCAGTCCAAACACCTGCTGTTAAATTTGGAGAATATCCAATAGTCCAAGCATCTCTACTTTCTTGAGTGGTACCTGTTTTTGCGGCAACACTTTTACCGGGAATAAATAAAGAACTATTATATCCAAATAATGGTCCTCTAGCGTTATTATCTGATAAGATATCAGAGATCATTCTAGTGACCTGGATACTTAAAACTCTTTCTGGGTTTGAAATATGCTCTTCTAAAATATCACCATCAGTATCTTCTATTTTTGTAATAAATAAAGCTTTATTTCTAATCCCTTCATTTGCAAGAACACTAAAAGCAGAAACCATATCATATAGTCTTACTTCACCACCACCTAATACAAGAGATAAACCATATCGTGATCTATCGTTTAATGTAGTAATTCCCATATCTTTAGCTAAGTCGATAGTGTTATTTATCCCAGCAAGATAAAGTATTTTTACGGATGGGATGTTTAAGGATTGAGCTAAAGAATTCCTTAATGTAACAGGCCCTTTATATGTTCCTGTGTAGTTTTGTGGGTGATAACATTTATTTCCGTACTTATCTTTTACTTGTAGTGCTGAAGGATGACATTCTGAATTAAATTCGGTTGGGACGTCGAATAATATTGTTGAATCGGGGTATCCTTTACTGATTAAAGTAGAATAAGCGAAGGGTTTGAATGATGATCCCGGCTGTCTATATCCAAGAGCTACATTGAAGTTTCCTTCAAACTTACAATCAGAACCTTCAGCACACCCTTCGGGCTCAGATTCGCCGAAATAGTCCTTAGAACCGGTTATAGCTAATAGATAACCTGTTGTAGGATCTACGGCCACTAAGGAGGCATTATGAGCGCCGTAGACGTCTTTATTATGGTCAGCATATCTATCTACTGCCTCTTCAGCTATTTGTTGTAAATCTTTATCTAAAGTAGTGTATACATTTAATCCTCCTTTTTCGATAAAATCTTCTCCATATTTATCAACTAAATATTGTTTTACCATTATTACGAAATGAGGAGCATTTATTTTATCTAAAGCTCTTTCAAATTCCAATTCTTCTGATACAGCTTCATCATATTCTTCTTCTGTAATATAATTCATTGCCTTTAATCTTCCTAAGATCCAATTTTTCCTCAAAATTAATAAATCAACATTATTTCCATAAGGGGAATATAGCGTTGGTCCATTAGGAAGAGCTGCTAGTGTAGTAGCTTCGTTTAATGTTAGATCTCGAGCGTTTTTTGCGAAGAAAGTTTGAGCTGCTGATTCGATACCATAAGCATTAGAGCCGTACGGAACCTGATTTAAATACATCCAAAAAATCTCATCCTTATCAAATCTTCTTTCTATTTCTAATGAAAGTAATAGTTCTTTTATTTTTCTTGAATAGGTCTTCTCTCGTCCAACAAGAGCATTACCTACGAGTTGTTGAGTTATAGTAGAACCTCCTTCACCCTTAAGATCTCCTCGGGTAATATTTTTTATAATCGCTCGCATAAGACCCTCCATATCAATACCTTTATGGTTATAGAAGTTTGCGTCTTCTGCGGCGAGAGTTGCTATTTTAATATTTTCAGGGACATCTTCCCAAGGAATAACAGTTCTTTTTTCTTCACCGTGAATTTCATAAAGTAAGACTTCTCCAGTATTATCAAAAATTTTAGTAGATTCATTTACTCTTCTGTTTACTATAGCTTCGGGTTCAGGGATACTTCTTGAAAAATATACAAAAGCAACCGCAAATATTGAGATACCGATGGCTCCTAAGAATAAAATACCTAAGAATATGTTCTTCAAAAAAGTCCTTCCTTTTTGATTTTTTACAGTCATATAAGCAAACTGACAATACCATAAAAACATTGAGTAATCAAGGAAGGAATCATGGTAGGGTACCCACTGTTTTTAAATATTGACAGAGTAATAAGAATATGTTATCATAGTTTAGTAAAGGAGAGTCAAATGCCAATACCAACAAAGTATGAAGTGGTTAAATCAGAAGAGCGGGGGAGAAAAGTGGTGGTGAAATTCTATGGGCGGCCAACTATACGAGGAATCACCGAGGCGGCTCAAAATGAATTTCCAAATCACAATTCACAAGAGTTGGAGATAGCTGCAGATCGCGAATTTTTCTATTTGCAAATAGCATTGTAGTTCATACTTCCAACTAACGACTAAGTCGCGGGGCGAACCCTGCGACTTTTTTTAAAATAAAAAAATTTCTTTAAAGATTAGTGATATAACCAACTTAAATCCATATTAACACACGTGCTTGACCTTTTAACTTCGAAGATATGGAGTAATTAAAAACCGGTGGTTATCCACCGGACTTTTGTTTCCAAGAATTATAAAGCTCTTTCAAAAGAGTATTTGTTTTATTAGCGAGCTTAATCCACTTATCAATTCCCTTCTTTGTATGAGAGCCTATATGAAATCCGACACGTCGAGTTTTGAATTTTCCCTCAAAACCAAGATTCCCACAAAAACACCATTCGCTTGGTATTTTCGTTGTTACCGAGCTGTGATAATGAACAAATTTTCTTCGGTCTCTTTCCGGGGCTCCTATGTGTTCAACGAGAATATCATATATTTCATTACACTGTCTCTCATTAAAAGATAAGATCATAGTTAACTCTCCTTTTTAAAATAACAATTAATAACATTAAAGCACAAAAAAATAACTATGTCACTAATAATATTAGAATCACCAGAATCCATATATTTCCAAATATATGTATATATGGTTAAATTATGAATATGAAATCGATAGACATATTAGAAAGAGGTATTGAACAGGTTCTTCCTTCTAAAGAGGAATTCGCCGAGGTAATGGATAATAGGAAAGTATCTATTTATATTGGTATTGACCCAACGAATCCGGATTTACATCTTGGACATTTAATCAGCCTTTTAATATTTAAAAGGTTTAAAAAAGCCGGTCATAAGCCGGTCATAGTAATAGGTGGTTTTACAGCTAGAATAGGAGACCCGACCAACAAAGATGCTACAAGAAAACCTTTAACCGAAGATCAGATAAATGAGAATGCTAAGACATATAAAGAGCAGATAGGAAGAATTCTTGGTGATGTGGAGTATAAGAATAATGCTGATTGGCTTAAGAAATTGAATTTCGAAGATATTTTACATTTAACTGCAAAAGTTACGGTACAGCAAATGTTGGAAAGAGATATGTTTCAAAAGAGATTAAAAGAAGAAAAACCTATTGGAGTACATGAATTTATGTATCCTCTTATGCAGGGATATGATTCCGTTGCAATGGAGATTGATGCCGAAATCGGGGGAAGTGATCAATTATTTAATATGATGGTTGGGAGAACTTTGGAAAAAATATATCTTAATAAAGAAAAATTTGTTGTAACAACAAAACTTTTAGCCGATCCAGAAATTGGAAGTAAAATGAGTGCTAGTGAAGGGCCATACGTATCTCTTAACGCAAAGCCAGAAGATTTATTCGGTGCTGTAATGGCTCTATCTGATGGTATTGTTTCTAGTTGTTTTGAATTATGTACAGAAGTTCCAATGGAAGAAATAGAAGAACAAAAGAAAGCACATCCGCGGGATGCTAAGGCTAAATTAGCATTTGAAATAACTAAACTTATTCACGGAGAAGAAAAAGCTGAAAAGGCCAAAAACGAATTTGATAAAGTATTTAAAGAGGGAATGACCCCGGAAAATGTTTTAGAAGTGAAAGTTAGCGAAGATTCAACTATCGTAGATGTATTAATTGAATCGGAAGTATCGGCATCAAAATCGGATGCTAGGAGATTGATAAGCGGAGGAGGAGTGGAAATAGACGGGAAGAAGATTGATGATTGGGAGATTAAACCCAAACCTGGAGAGAGTATAAAAGCTGGTAAACATAGATTTATCAAAATCATTAAGTAACAAAAACCCCGGGGAAACCCGGGGACTTGTTATTTATTTACTCTTCGTCTGTCTTTTCTTCTTCTTTCTTTTCTTCTGTTGTTTCTTCTTCTTTCGTTTCTTCTTCTTTCGTTTCTTCTTCATCGAATAGAAGTATTTCTTTTTCCATCGAAGTATTACACAAATCAATGATTTAATGTGCAAAAGGAGGGTTGCCCATTTTCATCGATTGGCGCTGCTTATTTTTCAATATTAGTCCATTCTACCTATCCGGATTTAAAAGTCAAGCGGAATTGTAGAGCAGCAAATTGCGATAGCTAAAGCGTCTGCTGCGTCATCAGGTTTGGGTATTACTTCGAGTTTTAAAAGAAGCTTCACCATTCTTTGTATCTGTTCTTTGTTAGCTTGTCCGTAACCAGTAATCCATTGTTTTACCTCTAGGGGAGTTAGTTCATTAATAAGAATTCCTTTTTCCTGAAGACACAACATTATAACTCCGCGTGCTTCACTAACCGCCATAACCGTTTTAACATTTTTAGCGAAGAAGATTCTTTCTACACCTGCTCTAGTAGGGTTATATTTTTTTATTAATTTAAATAATTCTTCTCTTGTTGATAAAAGACGACTAGCAGTATTTATATTAAGACAACCATATTCTAAATGTTTAAGATTAGGACCATCTTTTTCTATAACACCATAACCAATACGAGTAGTACCGGGATCGATCCCTAGTATAATTTCTTTAGGATTCTTCATAGTTTAGAGAATCGCGTTTGAGTAGATAAATTCAACTTCTTCGTGATCATCGAGTGTTTCAAATAGTTTTGTAAGATTCTTTTTAATTTCTGGTTTATCTATTATAACGTTGGTTTTAGGGATCATTTCTATCTCCGCATATTCTATAGGTAATTTCATCGCTTGAATTATTGATTTAACTTGTTCAATAAATTCAGGTTTTGTATATATAGCTAGAGTATCTCCTTCTTTCTTTATATCTTGAGCCCCAGCCTCAATTATTTTTAATTCCATATCTTCGGCTACTAAATCTTGTCTTTTGTTATCCGGATCAGTAAAGGGGGTGGTTTTAATAACACCTAATTTTTCAAACATCCACACTACTGCACCAGGTGCAGCAAGTTTTGAGTTGTTCTTCATGAGGATTTGTCTAATTTCTCCCAGAGTCCTATTGGAATTATCGGTTATTGCCCCAACAACAATAGCTATTTGTCCTGGACCAAGAATTTCAAATTGAACTTCCATTAATTGTGCTGCATCTTTTTCCGAAGCTTTTTTAATAGCTCTTTCAATATTGGCATTGGGCATATTAACAGAATGCGCTTTTTCTACAGCACTTTTTAATTTAGAATTAGTTTCTTGATTAGGATCATTTTTTGCAGCAATAGCGATAATCTTTGCAAACTTACTAAACAGATGACTTCTTTTAGCGTCAGTTATAGCTTTTTTATGTTTGATTGTGGCCCATTTACTATGCCCGGACATATTATATTAGTAGACCGTGATTTTTATTAAAATATGCTAAACATTTATCGGTGATAATCCTTCCTTTAGATGTTCTAATAAGAAAACCAATACGCATCAAGTAAGGTTCGTATACCTCTTCGATCGTATCGGTCTCTTCTCCAATAAAAGCGGATACTGCTTTTAATCCCGCAGGACCTCCTTTAAATCTTTCAGCGATTGTCATAAGAATTTTTTTATCCATCGCATCTAAACCAATAGAATCGATATCTAAGAGGCCCAAGGTTTTAGTCACTACATATTCATCGACTTTTGTGTGGTTTTCCACTTGAGCTAGATCACGTACTCTCTTAAGAAGTCTGTTTGCGATTCTTGGAGTAAAACGAGAAGCTGCTGCCAATTTACTTAATCCATCAGGAGATATATTTACATCGAGAATTTTAGCCGATCTTTGTAGAATATCTTCGATATTATTTTGATTATAAAAATCTAATTTATAATGCACTCCAAATCTTGCCCTAAAAGGAGCGGACAAAAGAGATATTCTAGTAGTAGCAGCGATTATGGTGAATTTAGGGAGATCGATTTGAAGTGTTTTCGCAGAATTTCCTTTTCCTATAATAATATCTAATTTAAAATTATCCATTGCTGGATATAAAACTTCTTCGATCTGTTTATTTAGTCGATGTACTTCGTCTATAAATAAAACATCACCATCGGATAAATTAGTTAAAAGAGAGCCGATATCTCCGGCTTTAGCTAGTGCAGAACCAGATGTTACTCTTATTGCTGTTCCGAGATTCTCTGCTATTAAGTGTGATAGGGTAGTCTTTCCTAGACCAGATGGTCCGTGAATCAAAATATGCTCAACTGATTCCTTTCTTTTCTTAGCTGCTTCGATCAAAATTTTGAGATTCTTTTTGACTTTTTCTTGTCCGATGTATTCATCAAAATTAGATGGTCTGAGAGTCTGGTCAAGCACTGTATCGTCACCCCTAATTTTTATATTTTCGTTATTGACATTCATTATAAATTAGGTTAATATAATACTGATAGAACACCCTATTAAGGGTAATGCTCTTTATCAAATCCCTAAGCCCGCGGGTAACTAAATAACCTCATTGATGGTTTGTTTTTTAAGGGATGTTCTCTTGTTCGGACATCTTGGTTTCGACTAGGGTGCTCCACGGAAGCATCCTGCCCCAGTATTTCCCATGATCTGGGTTTGCCCGCGGACTTAGGGATTTGATATATTTTAATATCCAATTACCCACTCGACTTCTTCAATTGATGTTACGCCGTCGAGTACTTTCAAAAATCCATCCTGAACTAAAGTCACCATTCCTTTTTTCTTACTCACTTCTCTTAATTCAGAGATAGCTGGTGATTTCAATATTAACTGTCCTATTTCGTCATCTATTAACATAACCTCTAAAACAGCGATCCTTCCTTTATATGACATTCCGTTACATTTCGGACATCCTTCTGGTTTAGGATAATATATTTCAGTATTTTCATTTAATTCGGGAAGTTTAACTGTAGGAGGTAAATTGGAAAGATATGTTTTTAATTTTTCCAGATCTTCTTCGGTAACTTTCGATTTTATTTTACAAGTATCGCAAAGTTTTCTTACTAATCTTTGTGCCATTGCTGTTGTTATTGCCGGAGCAATAATTATTGGGGCTACACCTAAGTTGATTAAACGGGGGATAGCCCCTGCTGCATCATTAGTATGAAGTGTTGTAAGAACAACGTGCCCGGTCAGAGAAGCATTCATTGCAATTTCAGCAGTTTCTCTATCTCTTATTTCACCAACAAGAATAATATCAGGATCTTGTCTTACAATTGCTCTTAACCCGTTAGCGAATGTGTATCCTTTTGATTCATTGATTTGAGTTTGTGAAAGACCTTTAATATGATATTCGATCGGATTTTCGATTGTAATAATTTTTATACCTTCTTCGTTAAGATAATTAAGGAATGCGTAGAGAGAAGTTGTTTTACCGGATCCTGTAGGACCAGTCATTAACATAGCACCCGAAGCTCTATCTAGTTGTTTTTTAATAAGAGCTTCTATCTCGGGTCTAAATCCAAGTTCCTTAATATCTGCTTTAATGGATCTCGGGTCTAATATTCTCATAACTACCGTTTCACCATATGCTCCTGGTAAAACGGAAACACGGACTTCTATGTCTATTTCTTTAAGACGAATAGTAAATCTACCGTCTTGAGCTGCTTGGGTAATATTTATTTTCAATCCTGATGTAAGCTTTATTCTTGATATAAGTTTTCTATAATTACCAGGAGCGATATCCATAACATTTTGTAGGACTCCGTCGATCCTGTATCTTAGGCGTGTTTGTTTTTCTTCTGGTTCGTAGTGAATATCGGATGCACCCATTTTTAAAGCACCTGCAATCACCATTCCAAATAATTCGGTAGTGGAAAATTTGGCAAGTTCCTCTTTTAGTTCCTGAAAGTCTTTAATTTCTTCTTGGAATGATTCTAACTTATCTGTATCTATATCAACTCTTCCTAGGATTTTTTCTTCAATCTCTTGTTTTTCTTCGTATTTTTTCCAAGCCCAAGCGAGTCCAAGGGGAGATGCGATATATAACTCTATTTCGTAATCTCTCTTTCTAAGTTCTTCTAAAATATTTTGTGTCTCGATATTAGTCGGATCTTGAACAGCTATTTTTAATTCATTTCCGGTTCTTTGAAAAGAAGCTAGATTTCCTCTTCTGGCTTTTTCTTCCGGAATAATATAGACGGTAGCAGTATCAATAGGAGCAACTTTAAGATTTAAATAAGGAATTCCACTTTTTTTGGATATCTCTTTTGCGTTTTCTTCTTGTCCGCGTAATTTGATTTCTTCCAGTTTTACCTGCAGTTCTTTTGCTCTTAATTTGTTATCTGTATCTTTACTCATTTTGATGTATATATTTTAACATAAGATCTACCCTTTGCTCTATGTCTACTACTACCCCCTAAAAAGTAAAGATTATAATCCGCGGATAAAATGTGGATAAGTCGACCTTTTTGTTGACAACTAGGCAAGTAGCTTTTTTGCTAGGTAATTCGTTTGACTTAAAGTCAAACATTATTTATTGGAATATAGAGTCCTTTAAATATTTTTTAAATATTGTAAAATTATATACATGGATGGAAATCTACAAAAACCCCCACCACAACAACCAATCGAACCACAAATGCCTGTTGTACAACCACAAGTGCCACTACAACAGCCTCCATCGGGAACAGAAATGAGACCAATAAAGAAAGCAACCTCTTTCTCTATGGTATCTATTGTGGTGATTATTTTAGCTATTGCGGGATATATAGCTTTAGCTTCTTCCTATGATCTATGGCCGTTTGAAAAAGAAATGGTTGTTGAAGAAATTCCGACACCTACAGCAACGATTGATCTTACTGTAAATTGGGATATATACGAAAACAAGATAATAGGATTTAGATTTAAGTATCCAAACGGGGTAGTTATTGAACCAGATATAGAACTAAGAGGAGATGAATATCTTAATTTTATAGTCTATAGAAATGATGAACTTTTAGAGGATATGAAGACAAATCCGGGACGTTACGCAGGAGATATAGCAGGAACAACATTTGTCACAATTATAGAAGGGAAAACTATAGATGAGCTTATTACAGCTTCTGGCGATCAATTTAGTGATAGGGAGGTAGAAAAAGAAACTATTCTAATCAATGGACTTACGGCAATAAGAGTTACTATTACTACAGCGCGTTATGATGATTGGATTTCTGTCGAGGTTTACTTCCAGAAAGATAATCTAGTTGTTAGATTTGGTAACGGTGCGATTATTGAGAATATAAGACCTATGGGAAAGATTGTCGAAACTTTCGAACTTATTAAATAATACTCTTGACAAATAATCTCAATTTAATATAATAGAGGTAACGATTAGTAATGAAAGGATATGTCCGCTATCAAGCCGGACGTTTCTTTTTAAATAAACCATGTTTGATATAAAACAATTCTCATTAGCAATCAGACAGATTGCAGAAGAAAAAGGAATACCTGAAGAAAAAATAATAGAAACAATCGAAGCAGCCATAGCTGCTGCATATAAGAAAGACTATGGTCAAAAAGGACAGATTGTTCGAGCGATGCTGGATATAGAATCCGGTAAGTTGGAATTGACCCAAGTCCACTATGTAGTTGAAGAAGTTGATGACGAAGGATTTCTTGTTAACCCAATCTTAAAAGATGAAGGAGCTGAAGAAAAGATTGAAAGCGAAGAAGGAGAAATGAAGATTAAATACAATGAAGAAAAACACATTTTACTTGAAGAAGCTAAGAAGAAAGATTCGAAGTTAGAAATTGGAGATGAAGTTATTACAAAGCTCGAACCACATACTGATTTCGGAAGAATTGCTGCTCAAACTGCAAAACAAGTTGTTATTCAAAGATTAAGAGAAATTGAAAAGAACGCCATTTTCGATGAATTTAAAGATAGAGAAGGAGAAGCTGTTAGTGGTATTATTCAAAGAAAAGAAGGGAAAGTTGTATTTGTAGATCTTGGAAGAACAAATGGTATTCTATTCCCAGCAGAACAAATGTTTATTGATAATTACAGTATCAGTCAAAGATTAAGATTTTTAGTGCTAAAAGTAGAAGAAAGTCCAAGAGGACCAGTGATTTTACTTTCACGATCACACCCTAAATTTATTTTAAAACTATTTGAATTCGAAGTACCTGAAATTGAAACAGGAACAGTCGAATTAAAACTTATTGCTAGAGAAGCAAGTTCTCGATCCAAGATCGCTGTTGTTTCTCATGAAGAAGGAGTGGATCCTGTTGGATCTCTTGTTGGACAAAAAGGTGTTCGTGTCCAAACCGTTATTAATGAACTTGCCGGAGAAAAAATAGATATTATTGAATGGACCGAAGAAATAGATCAATTCATTGCTAACTCTCTATCTCCAGCTAAAATTATTAATGTAAAAATATTGGATGAAAACAAAAGACATGCTCTTGTCGAAGTTACTGAAGATCAATTTTCTTTGGCTATCGGTAAAAAGGGACAGAATGTTAGATTAGCCGCTAAGTTAACTGGATGGAAAATAGATGTTAGGTCTCCCGACGCCAAGATGACTTCTGAAGAAGCAGAAACAGAAGAGATGGAAGAAGCTCTTAATGGGAAGAAAAAAGAAAAGATCGAAGAAACTCAAGAAGAAACAAAAGTCGAAGAACCCAAAAAAGAAGAAACAAAAGAGGAATAAATATGGATATTAAAATTAATCAATTAAACAATTCCGAATTAGAATTAGAAATAGAACTTGATTCTCAAGAACTTCAAAAATATGTTTCTCAAGTCGAGAAAAATCTTGGAGAAACTTTGGAAGTTAAGGGATTCAGAAAGGGGAAGACTCCTTCTGATATTGTGCGTCAAACAGTCGGAACAGAAAAAATTCGTGAAGAGGCTTTATCTTTAGCTGTAGAAGATAGCTTTGCCAGAGCTGTTGAAGAAAAAGATTTAGAACTATTAGAACCAGCTAAGGGAGTGGATATTAAAGAAAATACAAATGATAAATTAATATACAAAACTAAAGTAATGGTTTTGCCTAAATTTGAACTACCTGAATATAAAGGGATTGAAGCTAAAAAGAATGAAATAAAAGTCGAAGATAAAGAAATCGATGAAGCCATCGATTATGTAAGAAAAACAAAAACAACATATACCGAAGCAAAAGAACCTGCTCAGAAAGGAAATAGAGCAGAAATTGATTTTGAAATTAAAGCGGATAATAAAACTATTGAAAATGGTGTTAGTAAAAACCACCCTGTTGTTTTAGGAAACGACACTTTTGTTCCTGGATTTGAGGATAATATTATTGGTATGAAAAAAGGAGAAGAAAAATCATTTAATTTGGATGTTCCAGTAGATTATTACCAAAAATCTATTGCCGGTAAAAATATTGAATGTAAGGTAAAATTAAATAAAGTTGAGATAGTTTCTCTTCCGGAATTAACAGACGAATTTGCCAAGAGCCTAGGCTCTTTTGAAAATATTATTGGATTAAGAAAAAGTATCAGCGATGGTATAAAAATAGAGAAAGAGCAAAAAGAGAAACAGAGAATAAGATTAGCTATTTTGGAAAAAATTGCTGGGCAGATAAAGATGGAAATTCCAGAAATTTTGGTTAAAAAACAACTCGATAATCTTGTTCAGGAATTTGAAGCTTCATTACGACAAAGAGGACTTGAGATTAATATGTATCTTTCTAGTGTAAAAAAGACACAAGAAGACCTTAGAAAAGAATGGAAACCTCAAGCAGAAAAACAAATAAAAAATTCTCTTGTTTTAAGAGAGGTGGCAAAACGAGAAGAACTTACTGTTAATGATGAAGAGCTTAGTGGTTCTCTTAATATGTTTTTACAAAAATTTCCAAATCCAGAAAATTTAAAAGATATTGATCAAAATACTCTAAAAAGAAATCTCTACGAAGATTTATTAAAAGAGAAAACCCTCCAATTTTTGGAGGATAATGCTAAGCTTCTCTAAACTTTTCTCATTTCACCATCTAAACGGTTCTCATCTCCCGAATGCTGGGCGAATTTTATAAGGTACATAAACGTGCCCAGCATTCGAGAGACTTTTCCCCTTGCAACTAGTTAAGGCTAATTATATTATTAAATTATACAAAGCCTTAATATCCCGATTCGTTCAAGGACGGTCAGGAGTTAATTGTTACGAGGGTCACGATTAGGTAGTGAAATCAAAAAAATTTCTAATTTTAAATCTATATATATTCTAACATGAGTTTTTAACACTGTCAAGTATGTTTTTTGTCTCTCTCAGATTTTCAAATATGTTATTAAAAATCGGCATCTCTGCCGTATTTATGTGGTTTGGTGTCCATAAATTCATTAATCCGGAATATTGGGTTAGTGCGTGGATTCCTCATTGGATGCCTGGATTTTTAGATTTCTTTGGACTAACTCCTATTAATTTCATATATATTATGGGGATTTTTCAAATATTAGTGGCTCTTAGTTTTTTAACTGGTGTTGGTGTAAGATTATTTGCTCTTCTAGCATCTTTGTTTCTAATTGTAATATCTTTTGTTTTTGGGTTTGGTGGCTTTAATGAGATGGTTGTAAGAGATCTTGGTTTATTAGGTGGGTTACTTGCAATACTATTTTGGCCCGAAAGATATGACAATCCTTAATCTTGCCAAGTAGTATAATCTGTTGTATTATATACTTATGGCAAGAGAAATATATTTAGACTATGCAGCATCTACTCCAGTAGATAAAGAAGTACAGCGTGAAATACAACGCGCTTTTTCTATTTATGGGAACCCTTCTTCTTTAAACTCCACTGGACGAGAAGCTCGAAAAGCTTTAGAGGATGCCCGATCTAAGATCGCTAAAATAATTGGTGCAAAATCGAAGGAAATAATTTTTACCGCCTCGGGCTCCGAATCCGATAATCTTGCTATTATCGGAACTGTTTTGGCTAATAAAGGAAAACATATCGTAACTTCTAATATTGAACATAAAGCTGTTTTGGCTCCGATAAAATATTTGGAGAAAGGGGGATATAGAGTTACGTATGTAAAGGCTGATAAAAACGGATTAATAAAAGCTGAAGATGTAGCGAATGCGGTAAAGAAAGATACAGTATTAGTTTCTATAATGCATGCCAATAACGAAGTAGGGACGATTGAACCAATAAGAAAAATTGTTTATGCGGTGAAGAAAAAGAATCCTAATATTATTTTCCATACTGATGCATGTCAGACCGCAGGATTTTTAAATATCAAAGCTAATGAATTAAATGTTGATTTGATGACATTTAATAGCTCAAAAGTATATGGACCAAAAGGAGTTGCCGCTCTGTTTGTAAAAATAGGGACATTGATCGAACCTTTAATAAAAGGGGGAGATCAGGAGATGGGATTAAGAGCGGGAACCGAAAACGTTGCCGGTATTATTGGTTTTGCGAAAGCTATGGAAATAGCGGTAAAAAAAAGAGAAAAAGAGAATAAAAGACTAATTGAATTAAGAGAATATTTTACAGACGAAATTTTAAATAAAATTTCTGGTGTTAAAATAAACGGAGGGAAGAATAAATTACCTAATTTTGTTAATGTTTCTTTCCCTAAAATTGATAGCGAACATTTAGTACTTAAATTAGATAAATATGGGATTAGGGCTTCTAGTGGTTCCGCATGCCAGATAGATGGATCGTCTTATGTTCTCGAAGCCTTAGGGATTAAGGAAAAAGATTGGGGAACGATTAGATTTTCTCTTGGAAGAGATACAAAAAAAGAAGATATAGATTTTGTTATAAAAACCTTAAAGACGGAAACCATTAGAACTTATTAGGAATAAAAAAGCGGGCAAAGTTATTGCACCGCTATCCCGAAGTATTTGTAGTCAAAAGTGCTAACCGTTCAGATTCTTCCTCTACCCAAAGTTTAATTCTTTCAAATTGTGCATGCTGTATAGACTCCAATCCAGCCTCGAGTTCTTCACAATTTCGTCTGTTAATTTCGGCTGTTATCTTTTTTATTTTGTGTCGTAATGAACTGAATATAAACGGGGGATCGATTTTAAATTCAAAACTTTTGACTGTTACTTCGAGCCAAAAAGCACGAAGATGAATTCTGACCCGATACTCATCAGAACCTTCATTGATAGTCAATGAAATAACATTAGAAGTCGCTCTATTACCCAAACTATAATTTCCTGTAATAATTTCTTGAAGAAGTGAATCTAAAAAATTATGTCGCTTCTTTCTTGATAAATAAGTCATTATTATTGGCTTGTCTTCAAACTTTCTATCGTTCATTCCCTCTCCTTTTTAAATAACAAGTGTTAATATGAAAGCACGATATTTCTATCGTGTCAAATACTAGTTCGTCCCAGCAGAAAATATTATAAACTTATTTCAAACAAATACCGACCCCGTAGGGTCGGCTTCTAAAATTGTGTGGAATCCTAGAGACTCCGATCCAGTTCAATTATCTTCTGGATTTCGTTCGGAATCTTGTTCATACAAGGCACTTCAGATAAGGATGCCAGATCTTTCTGGGTATCTGTGAGGTAATCCGACATCAGGTATACTTCAATCTTCTTGGTAAGTCGATGGGCTATAAATAGCCCATCATCTCCATTTGTGTGGTCTACTCCCAGAAAAAGAACCTCTGGGTGCATTTCGCGGATGACATTCTCAGTACTAAGTATGCCGTCCACACATAGAAACTTGACCTCTACCCCTGAACTGAGTTTCGGGGCAATACACTCTCTCACGAAATCAAGTGCCTTTTGGTCACGATCCAATACTAAAACTTTCATTCTTAACCTCCTTCTCAATACTAACCACATTTTTGAAGCTCGTGTCAAATACTAGTCCGCCCACCAGGAATCGAACCTGGAACCTTCTGGTTAAGAGCCAGCTGCTCTACCTAGTTGAGCTATGGGCGGATTGTCGTAATTTTAACATAAAACTGAGAAAAATCAATTGAGTAATTGGCTTTAATTAAGTATAATTTAGGTAATGAATGGAGAAACTGAAAAAGTAAGTATCCTTAGAAAATTTTTAGCTGGGCTGATTATTATAACAGCTGTTGCTGTTATAGCTGGATCTACATTTTACGTTTTCTTTTATAAAAAAATAGGAGAAGTGGTTAATGAAGAATATGGATTTCAAATCGAATATTTTGAGGATTGGAATGTGGTAGAAGAAAACTATCCTGAAAGAAGTGGTTTAAGTGTTCAACAAATACCGAATCAAGTGGCAGATTGCGGTATCGGTTGTACGGTAGTTAGTAGGACTAAAATATCAAAAGAAGACACTAATTTTGTAATAAATATTTTCGCAAATAGCGAAAATGATACCTTGGAAGATTTTATTGCTAATCTTACCTTAAATGATAATTTAGAAAGATTAAAAGAAGTAGTGATTGGTAATAGTATAAATGCGTTAACAGAAGTGTTTGAATACGGTGACAATAGAGAAACAACTAATTATTACTTCTCAAAAGGAGAGTTTATGTATCACGTAAACAAAAATATACCCAACTCTGCTAGTCCAAATAATATTATACAATCTGAAAATATCGATTTAATGATTGGGAGTTTGGTATTGGAATAATTATATATAAATGAAGAATTTAAGTATCGTTATAATCATATTAGTTGTAGTTACGGTTCTAGGTGTAAATTTATCATCTGTTTCAGCAGCTCAATACGAATGGGTACAAACCAGAACAGGCTCTTCTTTACCTGAATATATTACTAATCAAAAAGCATGTAGCGGAGCAAATGCTGCCATACTACAATGGATACCTCAAATCATCACATGTAATGAAGGAAATGTTGGAAAACATGTAGTTGCTGATCCTCCAAATTATGCATATACCTACACCACACAAGCAGGAACATATTGGAGTGGTTACGCAGCAGCCATACTAGAAGATAGAAGCACAATCCGTCTAACATCACAAAACTCTAATGTTATTTGTACACGTGGGAACTATCAGTATCCTCCAACAACAGAATATGAGTGTCAAAGCACAGTAGCCGATGATTATCAACCAGAAGGAATACTAGAGGGTGCAACTTGCGATTATATTACTGGATGGATCCACGATCAAGATGATTTAGGTCAGGCTATAAATGTACATTACTATGTGAATGATGTTTTTGAAGGAGTTGCGATAGCCGATCTATATAGAAGTGATGTTGGTGATCATATTTTTCAAATTGCGACTCCAGAATCTTTAAAAACGGGAACAGATCAAACAATAAAAGTTTATGGAATAAATATTAAAAACGATGGAAGTGAGGTTGGTTCGGGAAATGCTGAATTATTAAATTCACCAAAGACATTAACGTGTGAACCGGTATCTACTATTGTTGATGATTATGATCCCATCGGTTACCACGACCTTGCTACATGCGAAGAAATCAAAGGTTGGGCAGTAGATGAAGACACACCCAACGATTCAATAAATGTCCATATCTATGACGGACAAGCAGGCTCTGGTGGTACAATGATTGCTAATATTACAACTGATATATTCAGACTTGGTGTTAACGAAGTCGTAGGAGTAACAGGTAATCATGGATTCTCATTACCACCTCCAGAATCATTAATAGATGGCAACTCTCACGATATATATGTTTACGCCATAGACAGCAGTGGCGAAGGTATCAATACTTTATTATCAAATTCACCCCAAACACTTAATTGTCTAGGAGTAACATGGGATGTGGCTTTGGATGGAGATCTTCTTTCCGGAGCTACTCCTCTAAATGTTAACTTAACTGCAAACGGTGCCGGGACAGCGGAAGGAAATATTGATTGGAAGTTTGATTGTACAAATGATGGGATTTGGGAGAAAGAGGTAACTACCACAAACTCAACAGATACTTTTACTTGTACATATTCAGTGGCAGGAAATTATATAGCTAAAGTTAGTTCTATAAAAGGGGTGATTACGGCGGAAGACACAATAGAGATTACTGCATCTATACCAACCCCGCCTGATGTTGTAGTAACTGGAAGGACGGAATCAGATTATTGTGAGTCTGATCCTGCTATTTTTGTTGAATGGTCTTATACAGGTGCTAATCTCCAAGAGTATTACCAAATCGAAATACATGATAATAATACCTTTACTAGTTTAGTTTTTGATTCCGGAAAAATACTTTCTTTGGCTGAAAGCTCAATTCCCAATCTAGGATTGGGTGATTTAGTATATAACACAGATTATTCCGGCCGTGTAAAAGTTTGGGATACAGCTGGTAGCGAGAGTGAGTGGGCTAGCTTCTCATGGACAACTCCTGCACCTCTATCACAACCTGACTTTAGTTGGGAGCCGCAAGAAGTATTAATCGACGAAGAAATCCAATTTACGGATATGAGTTCTCCGCCACCTTTTACATATTTATGGTCTTTTGGGGATGGTAACTCTTCAGTAGAAAGCGATCCAATTAATATATATGAGGATGACGGAAATAAATCAGTAACATTAACGACAGGGAATGCCTCTGGAGAGACTTGTTCTGTAATTAAAGATCTTAGCGCAAAGAAAAAGCCGCCTATTTGGAAAGAGATTTTACCGAACCTATGGTTCTTTGTGCCCTTGCCAGGACTCGAACCTGGATCTTCTGGTCCGAAGCCAGATGTTCTATCCATTATACTACAAGGGCTATTCTTTAAATAAATTTTACCACATATTTTTAATTTAGACAACCCAAAAACCGCCCGAAGGCGGCTTTTTGGTTAGGTTATAATACCTCAATAGTTACTGTCTTTCTTCCGAAAGCCTTAGCAAGTGGAGTATCTGCAAACCAAACGTCTACATTATACCAATACCTACTATTCATTCTGTCCTCGACGATGAAAATCTTATCACCATAAAGTTCAGGAATTCGGATTAAAGTTCCGAAAGGCAAGAAGTTGGCTGCAACAACACCATCTCTTACATGTGTATTAGAAGCAGTAATAAATGGTGTGCTATCTGTCTGCCATACTTCAGAAGAGTAAGCAGATGCAGAAACAATATAGGTTCTTTTAACCTCATAAATTCTCAGCAACCTAGAAATATCTTCCTTAATATAGTCAATGATTTTAGGTTCACTTGGGAATCTATTCGCACTTTCTATAATAGGTTTGTCCAATGAAGGAAAGGAGAGGATCTCCTTAATCCTAGATGCAAATGAGGGTCCTTCTTTCTGGAAAAGGGCATTATCCCACAATCCAGCTTGCGCATTCGGAGCAAATATTAGTAAAAGAGCTAGAACTATAAGGATAAGTTTTTTTATTTTTATCATGTTTTTTGGTTGTTTTTTGGACGAAAAAACGGCTTACTAAGCCGTCCTTTTAACAAAAAACCCCTTTACCAGGGTATGCATACATTATACCACAAACAGTACTTTAGAGCAAGTACTACTCAAGGGGGTCAAATTTACGAGAAAATATGTATTTTATACGTTTTACGCCAGGTTTGAAGGTTAAAATAAGTAGGAAAAGCCCAATTACTATATTAAAGCCGTCATAGCTCCATCTTGCAATATCACCATCATTTAATTTGAGCCACATACCTAATTCATCAAAAGCTAACCCTAATCCAATACCGTGTAATAGAGCGACTAAAAAAGTAGCTTTTGGACTATTGAATACTAAAGCAAGATAACCAGAAGCAGCTAGGATAAATATTCCATAAGTATAGTGATGAACTCGTATTCCATTATCAACTTCAAATAAATATAAACCAGGAGCAATGATACTAATTATTCTTGATCCAATAAAGGTTAAGATAAAAGCAAGCATAATAGGGAAAAGTACAGAACTATAAAGGCCAGGTTCGTTTCTTCGAACCTTACGATATATAGATTTTTTCATTTTACTGAATAATCCGAATAACATAAGTTATGAGCGGGTAAGGGGAATCGAACCCCTGTCTCTACCTTGGCAAGGTGGCGTAATAACCACTATACGATACCCGCTTCTTAATGGTGCCGCGGGGGTGAATTGAACACCCGACGCTTTGCTCTTCAAGCAAACGCTCTACCACTGAGCTACCGCGGCAGTTAATAGAATTTTAAACCTTTTGATGTGGGCGGTAAAGGACTCGAACCCTTGGCCTCCTCGGTGTAAACGAGGCGCTCTAGCCAGCTGAGCTAACCGCCCATAATGAGGGTGCGGACGGAGAGACTTGAACTCTCAAGGACATACGTCCACATGCCCCTCAAGCATGCGTGTCTACCAGTTCCACCACGTCCGCATTATTTTTCTTCTTCTTGAGAAGGTACCTTTTCCTGAACTTTAGTTTGTAATTCAGGCTTTGGGATGGAGGGTGATACAGTAACTTTTATTTCATCATCAGTACTAATTTTTTTATTAACATTAATGTCAATATTTTTAATCTTTCTTCTAGTTTGTTTAGCACTCTTCTCTCTTAAATAGTAAAGTTTTGATCTTCGAGTTTTAGCTTTCTTAACTATTTCAATTTTATCAATTAATGGAGAATATATAGGGAAAGTTTTTTCTACCCCTATACTGTTAGCTATTTTTCTTACTGTAATAGTAGCACCTGCTTCTTTATAATGACTTCTTTTTATAACCAATCCTTCAAAAACCTGAATTCTGGTCTTCTCTCCTTCTTTAATCTTTTGGTGAACCTTAATAGTCCAACCTGGCTTCATATCAGGTATTTTATCCGCTTTTGGTGTGATAACGAAGTTCTTTATCCAATTGTATGCTTGTATTTTCACAGTTAAGATATAATAACCCAAAACCTAGATATTTTCAAGCCCCTCAGATAATTCTTTAGGAAGGTCGGATTCTAATACTAATGGAGCGCCGGAGGGGGTTATAAAACTTAGATGATATGCATGTAAGAACATTCTTCCTATATTACCGGGGCAAACTGCTTTTCTAGTGCCATATATTCCATCACACACTATTGGATGTCCGATAGATTTAAGATGTATTCGTATTTGATGGGTTCTTCCTGTTTTTATTGTTACGTCCAAAAGAGAATATTTTTCAAATTCTTTTATTACTTCATATTCAGTAATAGCTGTTTTTCCTTCAAGTTCTTTTTTCCCTTTTAGTTGAGTTGTTTGTTTTCCTTCTAGTTTTGCTATAGGAGAATCTATAACCCCAGACTTATTTTTAAGAACTCCGTGAACTAGAGCATAATATTTTTTCTCTATTTTTCTTTCTTGAAAAAGGTTTTTTAAATACTTAAAAGAGTTATTGTTTTTGGCTGTAATAATTAATCCGGAAGTTTCTCTATCTAAGCGATGAACGATTCCAGGACGTGATAAATCTTCACCTATATTTTTTATCGGAGGGTAGTGTTCAATTAAAAAATCAACCAGTGTTTTTTCACCAGGGGATGATGCTGCTTTATGGGTTAATAATCCAGCAGGTTTATCTATGACGATAATATCTTCGTCTTCGTAAACAATGTTAATCATTAAGTTTGTCATGCCAATACATGGCGATTATTTTTCTAGTATCATCATATGTCCAATGATGAATTTGAGGAGTTCTTTTTGTATAGCTATTACTTATTGCTTGGTCGTTACCGATATAAAATCCTGTATGCTTATTCGTACTTCCACCTAGCTCTATTGGTTCCCAAACCAAGATACACTCTTCTTTTGGCTCATCTATTTTATACCAGCCAAACATTTCCATATCTTTTATAGTTCCGTTTACAGTGGCGTGTCCCTCTTTAATAAGTCCGAATTGAAGAAGAATTGCTGAAGTAAATACTGCGCAGGATACTCTTCCGTCTTCGAGTATATCTTTTTTCTCACCATTTATATCAGCATAAAGATTTCGGAACATATTTGATTCGACACTGTTTTTTACGAAAGCCAAAACACTTTCTTTTATTAGAGGAGTTATTTTTACTTCTTTCATGGTGGGCGTGACAGGACTTGAACCTGTGACCTCCTCGATGTCAACGAGGCGCTCTAGCCAGCTGAGCTACACGCCCATGATGTGCGGCCAGCAGGATTCGAACCTGCAACCTTGGAGATATAAGCTCCCTGCTCCGCCATTGAGCTATGGCCGCACTTTAACTATTTTCATATTATAACAAAAAAGCTGCCTTTCGGCAACTTTTTTGTATGAATCTAACAAATCAAAATTTAATCCAATAAGGCATAAAATTCTTCTTTTTCAAGGGTTTCTTTTTTGATTAATTCTTTAGCTAATTTATGTAGGATATCCATTTTATCTGATAGAACTTTTTCAGTTCTATTATATGCATCAGAGACAAATTTCTTTATTTCTGTATCGATTTCAGAAGCAATTTTTTCGGAATAATTATTACGGCTTGTTAGTTCTCTTCCTAAAAAGATAGGTTCTGTTTGACTACCAAAAGTAACCGGTCCTAATTTCTCGGACATTCCATATTGGGTAATCATTTGACGAGCTAATTCGGAAGCGATCTTTAGATCGTTTGCAGCGCCAGTTGTCACATCTTTGTTGACTAATTTTTCCGCAACGTATCCACCCAATAGAATCGAAAGTTCTGATTCGAATTCAGACGCTGTTCTTAAATATTTATCTTCACTAGGAAGCTTTAATGTATATCCACCAGCTTTTCCTCGGGAAACAATAGAAACCTTATGAATAGGATCTGTGTGGGGGAGAGAGGCCGCTACCAAAGCATGGCCAGCTTCGTGATATGCAACGGTATTTTTTTCTTTTTCATTCATTACGTGAGATTTTCTTTCCGGTCCCAGCATAACTTTTTCAGTAGCTTCCGTTAGATTAGTTTGGGTTATCTCGTTTTGATTTTCTCTTCCGGCTAAAATAGCTGCTTCGTTAACTAAATTAGCTAAATCCGCACCAGAAAAACCAGGAGTTCTTTCCGCGATAATTTTTAAATCGGCATCTTTCGCTAGAGGTTTATCTTTAGTGTGGAGAGTTAATATTGCTTTTCTATCTTCCATTGAAGGAAGATCCAAAACTACTCTTCGATCAAATCTTCCGGGTCTTAATAGCGCGGGATCTAAAATATCCGGTCTATTTGTAGCAGCTATAATGATCGTTGTGTCATCAGTTTCAAATCCATCCATTTCAACAAGAATCTGATTAAGAGTTTGTTCTCTTTCATCGTGACCTCCACCTAAACCTGAACCTCTTTGTCTTCCAACAGCATCAATTTCATCGATGAATATTATTGAAGGGGAATCCTTTTTTGCCATAGCAAAAGTATCTCTTACTCTATTTGCTCCAACACCAACAAATAGTTCGACAAAATCTGAACCGGAAACATAATAAAATGGGGCACTAGCTTCATTAGCTACTGCTCTAGCCAGTAAAGTCTTTCCTGTTCCCGGAGCACCGATAAGTAAAATTCCTCTTGGAATTCTTGCTCCAAGTTTGTGAAATTTTTGAGGACTTTTTAGGAATTGAACAATTTCTTCAATCTCTTCTTTTGCCTCGATTAATCCAGCTACTTCCTTGAAAGTTATTTTCTTCCCTTCGAAATCTTTATTTACCAGCTTAGCCTTAGATTTAGTAAAAGTCATTGCCTGCATAGATCCTTTTTGGGCTTGGCGAAACATAAACCAAAAAATTGCGATAAATAAAATTAAAGGAAGTAAGATAGGTAAGATTAAAGAAAGTACCGCACCAGTGCTGGTATCTTCTTTTACTTCAATATTAACTTCAGAAAGTTGTTTTCTATCTGCTCCTAAATTAAGAAACGTTTCGAATACGGAAATTCCAGGTTCCTTTTTTGCTTCGAGTTTTCCTTCGCTAAGTAAAACGATTTCCAATCGATCACCTGCAACTGTTATTTCTTTGACCATTCCTTGGTTTATTTGATTGACTACATTGCTTAAAGTAACTTGTTCTGGTTTTTCAATAGTAGAATCAAAAAAAGCAGCTAATCCAGAAATACCTAGGAGTATAACAAAAACTATAATTAAGTATTTAAACATTGATTTCATAATGTGCAATATACCATTAAAATTGTATTTTGGCAAATAAAGAGCTCGCTTGTGGCGAGCTAGTGAATATGAAGATCTGTTATTTTAGATAAATGGTTAGTAGCTTGATCATAGGGAGTATAAACAAATGTTCCTCCCTCGGATTCGAATTTTTCAAAGACCTCTTCGAATTCAGTTTCCATAATACCCATTATTTGACATGCTTTCGCAATTCTTAATATATGGCTCATATAAAATGCGTGAGCCCATTCTGGGAATCCTTCACGTATAATCCTCAGAATTAGACTAATGGGAAAAATTCCTATCATACTGATTTCATTAAGTTCCTCGATATTTAGAGACTCGAGTTCATTTTTAGATATACCATCGAACCAAGCGTATAAGCCTTCGCTTTGGATCTCTTCCAAAGATAGACCTTCCTGTAAACGTGTTTTACAAACAGTATGAAGAAGCTGTTGTAAATTACTTCCTTCCCAATCGACTCCTCCGCTAAATGTGCATACGATATTTCTAATTGCCGTATGTTTAGGAGGAAGGGTATAAGAAGGATCCTGTCCTATTTCAAAAGGTATTTTCCTTTTGTTTCTTCCTTGGTATTTAATAATAATCTCGGGCTGGATAAAAAGTCCTTGAATATTTTTTCCATCAAAACCAGTCTCTCTTTTTAGTTCGTTTATCGCGGCTATAGCCGGAGTTTCTTCAACCTTCCGTCCTCCTCCGGGCATCCCTATTGCTTCTCTTTTTCCGTCTTCAGGACAATCTTTATCTATGCCATTATCTTGATTAAGAGATAGAGCCTGGGCTATATCTGATCTATTATTTACTAGTAAACCAGCTGTTTTTTTGAAAATATGGTCTTTAACTGGAATAAAACAGAATGAAGTGATGTTCGTATACAATATTCGTTGAGAATTCCTCCTTCTTTTCATTTGTCAAAACCTCCTAATAAAATAATTATTACACAATTTTCTCATTATGTCAATAAAAGAGCCCCCCGAGGGAGGCTAAAGAGCGATCTTTGGTACTATTGGTGCGTAAAATATTTGTTTGGGGGGTTTTGGAAGTCTCAAAACCTTTTCCTGAAAAACAAGATAATCATCAAATCCTGGTGCATGGTGCACAATAACTCGATATGGTTCTATAATCACAATACGTTCCAAAAGAGATTCTTGATAATCATGAGCTGTAAGATCGAATAAACCAACCTTACAATTCACATTCACTTCAATGATCTTTTCGGAATCCCCTTGAATTTTTTTCAAGGGGATGGATCTTCTCCTTTTACAGAAAATATCATATGCCGGTGTGTCTTTAAAAACATGGCCTACGGCAGCAATTCCGTTATTGGAGTCAGGAAGAATTCTTTCAGCATGACCTACAGAATGTCCGTTCTCCAAAGAAGCCGAAGGAGCGACAATAATTGGAGATTCTTGCCCACAACAGCGCTTACGTCCATCACAAGCTATTCTTCGATGACGTTCGGCTGTGAGACGACGTCCAGAGAATGGTATGACTTTCCCTTCTTCTTTTAATTGAGCCAAAGCAGGAGCTTCGATAGCAGCCAGTATTTTGGCTATACCATCGATATGAACATTGTATCCAAGATCAACAAGAGTAAGAATCAATTCCGCTGCACGCTGTCTGCCGAAAGTGGGGAATAGAATTGGACCGCTGACACTTTCTATAAAGTCTTTCAATTCTTTTTCTATTTGTTTCCTTGTCTTTTTTCTTGTTCGTGCGGCGTTTGTTCCTTCGGTAATAAGGGTGACCTCTCCATTTATGAATTCTTGAAAGAATCTATTTTCCGGAACCATTACTCCCTTAACTGATTTTTGATCATGACTAGAGATGTCTCCGGTAATCATCACTCGTTTTCCTGTAGGGGATATAAGGAAGAGGCTTAGAGCTCCTATAAAGTGTCCTGAGGGATTAACCCCAATTTTCCATCCTTCCCATCTATCTCCCATATTTTCGAGCCGACCAGTTTCTCCTTCTTCAACAACTCTCAAACGGGGATTGTTGAAGAATTTAAAAACGTCAGTACTATTGAATATGAAGTCTCCATCTCTTCTCATGATATTCAATCCTTCATCAAAAATAGGACTTGCTTCTTTGAATACGGGACGTGAAATTATCACATCCGCTTCGGGATGATGGCTGACTACCCGAGGCATAGCGCCTATATGGTCATCATGAGCGTGAGAACAAAAAACAAGATCAATGCGTTTTTGGGAAATAAAATTTTCTCCATGAGGGAGATGTCTAATCTTTTTCCCTTCTCCATTCCTTGTTTGAGCTGTGCCATAATCAATTACGATATTTTTACCGTCTAATTCGATAAAATGGCATGTTGCCCCTATTCTCTTAAAATTTTCACCAAGCTGATAATAGAATGGTTGTTTATACATCAACTTTCTCCTTTCTTCTATGTATTGTTCAAGAACTAACTGATATAATGTTTTTTCATTACATTAGTTAAACCTTGATATAAAAGAAAAGCCCAGGGGGAGGTTGAGGTCCCCCTGGGCATTAAGGTGCTAGCGCTTGTCGAAACGAGGAAGGTTTTTGAAATCCTCCTTCTTCTCTTCTACAGGCACATTGAAACTGAGATTGGGGTCAGTGGCTTCCTCTAAGGCCCTCTTGATTCCGACAACGGTCCTACACTGCTGTTGGTGGTTCGGAATCTTTCTTGCCTCCGTGACTTGGACGCGCACAGGATCGAGCAAATCCTTCTCGAAGCCCATGGAGATAGCCTTCTCAAACAGCTCGTCGACTTTGAGAAAGAGAAATTTTCCTACCGCGTCCTCTATCTCGCCTCGGGCTTTATCGAGGAGGTTTTTTACCTCACGGTAGTTATCCTCTTTGGGAGACAGTGCGGTACGTCGATACTCGTTTACGACATTCCGAAGAATCGTTTTTGGATCGAGGTCCAAGCCGAGGTTTCTGTTATTGTAATACCTGATGTTCTTCTCGATCTCCTCAACTAGGGGTTGAATTTCTCCCTTCCCTACAACCCGGGTTTTTTCCCACTCATTGTACCGCGCGAGGACCAAAGGTATGATCCCCATGGTGAAGACTATTACCCGCTTATTGTCCTTCTTCTTATCGGAGATGAGAATCTTCTTCTCTCCGGCCAGCTCGGCTGCGTTTTTTTCGAACGCCTCTGGGGAGATGACCCCTTCAAATTTACCATCCTTTGCAGCTTTTTTGAACTCATCATCGCGTTCGAAATAGAAACGTTCATACCCGTTGTTGCCCCTGTTCTCTTGCGGGATTTTCAGGTCACTGGCCTCGGCGGCTACGGCGTCTTCTTCGGGAACACCTGCTTGCGCCGCGATCTCCTTCGGGGTTACCTTCCGTTTATGGGAGGGACTCTTCACTTTTTTCGCCATAATACTTCTCCTTTTCCATTAAAACTTTCTATGCTGGGGACCATCCCTACGACTTTTTACGCTATAAGTCACTTAAACACAGAGCTGAAAATTGAATTATTAAAGGTGCGACTATTACAAGTATTATATACCTTTGAGTTAAATCTGTCAAGATTTTATAAAGAGAACAAAAAACAGCCCTTTTTTGGCTGTTTTTTTTGTATATATTATTTCTCTAAAGTTAAAATTAGCTTGTGTTCTTCTGGCTCTATACTAACTATTGCCATTTGGTATGTTTCTCCAATATTTACTAGTTTTTCGGATTCTTTTCCTTCAAATTCAGAAGCTGGCAGAAGACCTATAATATCACCGGAAAGCTCAACAAATGCTCCTGTGTTTTTTACTTTCATTATCTTCCCTTCGACTTTTTGTCCTACTTGATATTTTTCTTCTATTTTTTGCCAAGGATCTTCTTTTAACTGTTTAAGAGAAAGAGATACTCTACCTCCTTCTATGTCTATGATCTTAGCGTTAACTTTATCTCCGGGCTTAACTAACTCTCTAGGATCTTCTACAAATCTCCAATCTATCTCCGAGGAATGAATCAAACCATCTAATACATCACTTAATCTTATAAACGCGCCAAAATCTGTTACTTCAGTAATTTCTCCTTCAACAATATCTCCGACTTTGAGTTTTGCCAACTCTTCTTTTGCAGCTTCCTCTGCGATAGCTCTTTCGGAAACAATCAATTTATTTTCCGTTTCATTAGAATCGATTATCTTTACTTTAAATTTTTGATTTTTAAATTTTTGCAGAGCTTGTACAATTTTTGTTGTATCTCCGCCTTCTACTTTAGGATAGTGTTCGGGTGATAGCTGAGATAGGGGAAGAAATCCTTGAATCCCATTAAGTTCAACAATCAACCCTCCTTTATTAATATTCATGATCTCGATTTCGATAATTTCTCCCGCACCTTGTTTATTTGCGATATCCTGCCAAGCACTTACTTGTTGAGCTCTCTTTAAAGATAGCTCTCTATATCCATCTTCATTTTCGATGTCCAATAAAATGGAAACAACCTCTACTTCAGACTTAAGTTCTTTTGTCATGTTGGGGTTGTCGTAAAATTCACTAGGGTAAACAATACCTGTCCCGAAACTATCTAGGTCAATAAATATTGCTGATTTGGAAATACTAAGAATTTTTCCTTTTAAAATCTCTCCGATTTGAGGTAGCTCGAACTCTTCCTTACTCAAGAGTTCTTTCATAGATTTGGTTATCTGTAGCATTGTTTGCATAGTATGAGGATAATACAGTATTATCTTATAAAAGTCAAAGATATGTTTTGTGTTTGTATAATGAAATAATGTATTACTATTAAATTATTAAAAAGAGTTACATAAAAACGATATTTTTTAGTGAAAATTAGCTTGATAAATATCTCTAAAAGTGCTATTATCAAATCAATATGCAGATCTATGGATATGGCCAAAGCTTCTTCAAAATAGAAGGGAAGAACGCAACTGTCGTAATAGACCCTTTCACTAAAGAAATTGGTCTTAGGGCGCCAAAAACAAAAGGAGATATTTTATTAATAAGTCACAAATTTGAACATTTGGATAAAAATAGTGACGATACTTTTTTAATTAACGGACCTGGAGAATATGAAGTAAAGGAAGTCGCTATAAAAGGAATTGAATCTAAAACCAAAAAAGGAGATCAAAATACGATTTATTTGATAAATATAGATGAAATCAAGATTGCTTTTTTAGGAGGGTTTGGTGAGAATGAATTAAGCGAGAAAGAATTGGAAGTATTTGGAGATATCGATATTTTGATATTACCAATAGGAGGTAAAGATTCAGTATTAGATTATAAAGGAGCGGTAAATGTAAAGAATCAAGTTGAACCGAAAATAATAATTCCGATGTATTATAAGATAAACGAGATAAAAGTTGATTTGGATGGTCTAGATAAATTTTCAAAAGAAATTGGTATTAAATCAGAAAAGGTCGAAAAATTAAAAATTGTTAAAAAAGAATTACCAATGGAAGAATCAAAATTATTTATAATCGAATCATAATGAAAAGAGTAATTCACAAAATAAAACAACAACCAATACACATAAGAGAAACCATTGTATGGACTAGTGCTGTTATCGTATTTCTTTTTGTGGGAACTATTTGGTTCGTGGACTTTCAAGAAGATACATACGCGTTATTAAATCCTCGAGAAGTCCAAGAGCAGGACACAGTAGTTGCCGAAAATGATGATCCTTCTCCATTTTCTGCCTTACTCTCCTCTGTAGGAGGCCTTAAGGATCAAATATCAGATTTCTTTTCTAAGATTAAAGACCAGGAAGTGGAAACACAAGAAGAAAGAGCACCGCAGAGTCTCCCGTTATCTGATTAATTATGGCTACAACGATTAAACCAAGAGAGATAGCGGATGAGATGCGAGAATCATATTTAGATTACGCGATGAGCGTAATTATTTCTCGTGCTCTTCCCGATGTAAGAGATGGACTTAAACCTGTAAACAGAAGGATTCTTTATGCTATGGCGGAAGCTGGACTTAGAAGTGGATCAAAATTCAGTAAGTCAGCTGGTGTTGTTGGTGATGTTTTAAAAAAATATCATCCTCATGGAGATTCTGCTGTTTATGATGCGATGGTTAGAATGGCTCAAGGATGGAGTTTAAGATATCCGTTGGTTGATGGACAAGGGAACTTTGGTTGTTTTACAAAAGATACACAAGTACGGCTTACTGATGGAAGAAACTTATCATTTGAAAATCTTATAGAGGAGGATAAGATTGGGAAGAAAAATTATACATTTACTGTAACTAAAACGGGTAAGATAGGAATTGAATTAATCACTAGACCGAGAATGACAAAGTGTAATGCAAAGATTATGAAAGTTATTTTAGATAATGGACAAGAAATTCGTTGCACACTAAATCATAAATTTTTGCTAAAAAATGGTAATTATATTGATGCACAACACTTAAAAGTAGGTACTTCCCTAATGCCGCTCTATACTCGCTTATCAAACGTAAACGATACTGATATCCCTGAAATGTGCGGATATGAAATGATTCTTCATCCTTCTTCTCTTAAGGAGTGGGCTTATGTTCATCATCTTGCTGATGAGCATAATCTTAAAAATAACGAATATATCAAAAGTGATGGACGAGTCCGACACCATTTTGATTTTAACAAACTTAATAATAATCCCGATAATATACGGCGAATACATTGGAAGGATCACTGGAAATTACATTCTGATTTAGCTGCATCTCGTCACAAAAATGATGCGGAGTATGTGGAAAAAATAGCTTTAGGCAGAAGGGCTTTCTGGAGCAATGACGAGAATCGTAAACGATATGCAGAGAGATTATCTCAAAGAAATAAGGAAAATTGGCAGAAATCAGATTATCAGGAAAAGATGAGAAAAATTCTTTCCAGAGTTAATAAACTTTATATCCAAGAACATCCTGAAAAACGAAAAGAGCTTAGTATTCGTGCGACAAAGACCTTAAGAAGATTATGGCAGAATCCAGCGTATAGACAAAATATGCGTCAGAATATTATCAAAGGTAATAAGAACCACACAACAAATATGACGGGGAAGGTTAAATTTGATAAAATATGCAACCATGTTATTTTAGCGGGTCTTGTTCTTGATCGAAATACATATGAAAAGGCTAGGATAGATCTATATCCGAATAAGGCAGCCACTAATTGGGTAACCGGTCTGCACAAATACTATCATAGTGATACAGATCGTATCAGGCAAGAAATAATAGCTAATCACAAAGTTAGGAAAATAGTATTTCTCAATGAATTTGAAGATGTTTACGACCTTACTATTAAGGGGACACATAATTTTGCTTTAGCAGCTGGTGTTTTTGTGCATAACTCTATTGACGGAGATCCAGCAGCTGCATATCGATATACCGAAGCAAGAATGGCGCCAATCTCCGAAGAAATTTTAAGAGACATAGAAAAAGAAACTGTTGCTTTTTCAGACAATTATGATGGGTCAAGAAGAGAACCCGTTGTTTTACCATCAAGAGTTCCGAACCTTTTAATTAATGGTACCGTTGGTATTGCTGTTGGTATGGCTACCAACATACCTCCACATAACTTAACGGAAATTTTGGATGCGATTACTCATTTAATAGATAATCCAAATGCGACCGTTGAAGATTTAACACAATTTGTGCAAGGACCCGATTTTCCAACATCGGGAACTATATACAATCAAAAAGATATTTTAAATATGTATGCAACTGGGAGAGGACCGATATTGATACGTGGATCGGCGGAGGTTATAGAAAGAAAAGGTGGTTTTCAGATCATAGTTTCTGAAATTCCTTATCAGGTTAATAAATCTGAGCTTATAACAAAGATCGCTAATTTAGTTAAAGATAAAAAAATAGAAGGAATTAGAGATATAAGAGATGAGTCAGACAAAGATGGATTAAGAATTGCTATAGATCTAAAACAAGATTCATTTCCTAAAAAAATCTTGAATCAGCTGTATAAATATACTGATCTTCAAAAAACCTTCCATGTTAATATGTTAAGTTTGGTTGATGGAATTCAGCCTCAGATCCTTGGATTGAAGCAGATTTTGGAGAAATTTATAGAACACAGAAAAGATGTTATTACTCGAAGAACTGCATATGAATTAAATAAAGCAAAAGAAAGAGCTCATATATTAGAAGGTCTAAGTAAGGCATTAGATCGTATAGACATGGTTATTAAAATCATTAGAGCTTCGAAGACCAAAGAAGATGCATTTAAGAATTTAATAAGTAAATTTAAATTTACCGAAAGACAGACGAATGCGATTTTGGAAATGAGACTTCAAACACTTGCTGGTTTGGAAAGAAAGAAAATTGAAGATGAATTAAAGGAAAAACAAAAACTCATCAAATATCTTGAAAGTCTATTAAAAAGTCCGAAAAAGATTTTTGAAGTTGCAAAAGAAGAATTGATTGAAATTAAGGATAAGTTTGGAGATGAAAGAAAAACCAAAGTTGTTAAGTCTGCTCTTAGAGAGTTTGGAGAAGAAGAGTTGGTTCCTGAGAAGGATTCTCTATTTATTCTTACTAATGGAGGGTATATAAAAAGAATTCCCCCAGAATCACTTAAAATTCAAAAAAGAGGAGGAAAAGGATTAATTGGGATCCCAACCAAAGAAGAAGACTTTGTTGTTAATTTCTTTAGAGCGAATACCCATGATCAAATCCTCTTCTTTACTACGGCTGGTAAGGTTTTTCAGACCAAGGGATATGAAGTTCCTGAATCCACAAGGCAGTCGAAAGGAAAATCCATTGTTAATTTCTTGGAAATCGCAAAAGGAAGTTCTGTTACAGCCGCACTACCAATATCTAAAAATCAAAAGAAAGCTTTTCTTGTAATGGTTACCGAAAAAGGATTTGTTAAAAAAGTAGATATTAATTCTTTTGAGAATGTAAGGAAAAGTGGAATGATTACCATAAAACTTAGAGATGACGATAGATTAGGTTGGGTAAAACAAACTTCGGGAAATGATGAAATAGTTTTGGTTACTTCGGGAGGAAACGCTATCAGATTTAGTGAGAAAGACGTAAGGCCTATGGGACGGGCTGCATCCGGAGTGATGGGTATTAGATTAAAAGAAGGAGAAAAAGTAGTTGGTGCTGATATTGTGTCTAATGAAAAAGGGAAAATATTGGTAGTTATGGAAAACGGATATGGTAAGAGGACGGATTTGAAGCATTATAAAGTTCAAAAAAGAGGAGGAAAAGGAATAATTACTGCTAAAATAACTACTAAGACTGGTAAACTTGTATCCGCTGATATTGTTACTGAAGAAGACGAGGAATTGATTACAGCCTCTCAAAAAGGTGTAGTAATCCGAACCTCTCTAAAAAGCGTTAATGTTTTAGGAAGAGCTACTCAAGGGGTGCGTATAATGAGAATGGATCTGGGTGATAGAGTAGTATCAGCGATAATAATATAAATTAATTAAAAACAGCCTAAAGTTAGGGCTGTTTTTAATTTCCGTGGATAACTTTTGTTTTGTCTGTGATAAAATTAAATATATATGGAACAAAATCCTTCACCAGGGGAATTTATTAACCCTAGTTTATTAGTTGTACAGTTTGGTCTTAGAGAAAATATGCATGTAGCCGATTTCGGTATTGGGTCGGGTCATTTTACGATCCTGATGGCAAAAAATGTAGGAGAGGGAGGAATTGTAACGGCTCTCGATATTTTAGAAGCGCCTTTAGAGGTGGTTAGAAATAACTCTGAGTTAGAAGGACTTGAAAATATTAAATTTGTTCGAGCGGATCTTGAAGTTAAAAGAGGTTCTACACTAGACGATTCATCTCAAGACCTTGTTTTGTTGGCAAATATTCTTTTCCAATCAGAACAAAGAAAAGATATTTTAGAAGAAGCAGTACGAGTTACGAAAGCGGGAGGGCGCATTATTGTAATAGATTGGAAAAAAGATCTCGATGCTTTGGGAGGACCTCCGAAAGAATTTAGAGTTGACCCGGAAGAAATTAAAAAACTTACACAAGAAATAGGATTGAATTTTATTACTGATTTTGAAGCAGGGAAATATCATTACGGTATAACTTTTTCTAAATAATGAATAACAAAACTCTTTTATTAATAGCAGGCGGGTTGTTTATAGTAGTTATTGTTGTTGTTTTTGTGATGGTTTTAGGTAGAGGAGGAGAGAGACAGGAATCTGTTGTTCTTGAATTCTGGGGAGTTTTTGATAGCCAAGAAAACTTTAAAAGATCTATTGAGGCTTATGAGGCTTCTAGTCCTCTTGTGAAGGTAGTTTATAGAAATTTTTCTTACGAAGATTATGAATCTAGTCTTATAAGTGCTTTGGCTGCAGGGAATGGCCCGGATGTTTGGATGATGCATAATACTTGGTTACCGAAACATAAAAATAAAATTTATCCTTTGCCGCAAGAAAAACTTAAAGGAGAGAAAGAGCCGATAATGACATTTAAGGATTTCGAAAATACTTTTGTTGATGTTGCTGTTCAAGACCTGACCGAAAATGGAGAGATTTACGCAGTACCTCTTTATATTGATACTTTAGCTTTGTATTACAACAAGGATATTTTTGATGCAGAAGGAATAGCTCAACCTCCCAGTAATTGGAATGATCTTATAGAAATGGTGGAAAAATTAACTAAATTTAATACCGATGGAAGCATTGAAAGGGCAGGCGCCGCTATCGGTACTTCTAGAAATATCAATCGATCTACTGATTTACTCCAACTTTTAATGTTACAAAGTGGAGTTCGAATGGTTAATGATAAACTAACCGAAGCAGAATTTTCTAATCCGGTCCAAGGACAGAATGTAGGAGAAATATCCCTTCAGTTTTATACGGACTTTGCCGATCCGTCCAAAAGAGTATATACCTGGAATGATAAAATGTTTTATTCTATAGACGCTTTCTTTACGGGTAAGACGGCAATGATGTTCAATTATTCTCATCACGCACAAACTTTAAGAGACAAAGCTCCTAGATTTAAATTTGATGTTGCTCCGATGCCGCAAATCGAAGGATCGGGAAGAATTAATTATGCAAACTATTGGGCACCTACAGTATCTGAATTTTCAGAGAATCCTATTACTGCATGGAAATTTCTCGAATTCCTATCGTCTCCAGATGGAGTTGCTTCTTATGTAAATACATCTGAGAGACCTGTTGCAAGAAGAGATCTAATAGAGGAACAATCTCTCGAGTCCGATTTGGGTGTCTTTGCAGAACAAGCTCTCAGTGCTTTCTCGTGGTATCAAATAGATAACAAAGCTATTCAAACTATATTTGCTGACATGATCGACGATATTAATTCAAATAGAGCATCTGTGCGAGAAGCGCTTAGTAATGCGGAAACAAAAGTTACGCTCTTAATGCAGAAAAAATGAAAATTCTAGGTATTTCATTAATTATTCTTATGCTCGGTTTTTCTGGGGTTGCTTTTGCAGAAGAGGAACGTTATCAAGATGACCCTGATGTCTATATAGATGATGATACTACTACTAGTGAGACTGGTGGCGGAGGAATAGTTCCTGTTTGTGATGGTCCTTGTGGCTTTTGTGATTTTTTTAAATTAATTAGCAATATAATTAATTTCATAACCTTCAGATTTGCTCCGATTGTTGGTGCACTGCTATTTGTTTATGGAGGAATAATGATGATAATTAGCGCTGGTGATCCTGGGAGATTTCAGGCGGCTAAAAAAATATTTTGGAGTACAGTGGTTGGGTTGGTAATAATTTATGGAGCTTGGTTAATAACTAATTCATTGTTAAAATCCATAGCTAAAGACGACGTTTCTAATAGCTGGTATCAGATTGAATGTTCAACTAAAGGTAGTACTTCTAGTAGAGAGAGAGGTACGCTTCCAACCGGGGGCGATGACACTTCAAGTGATGATAGATTAACTGCAGCAGAAAAAATAACTAGGAACCAATTATATAATAATGGAATTCATATAAACAAGAGTGAGTGTCCAGCAGGGGTTAGCTATCAGGGTGTTCCTGGAGGTTGTACAAATGTGGGAGGCTTGAAGTCGAAAACTGTGGAAGGTATAATCAAGTTGAAAAATAATTGTGATTGTCCGGTAATAATAACTGGCGGAAGCGAGCCAGGACACAGTAGTGGGGAATTCTCTCATGAAAGCGGATATAAAGTTGATCTTGGGAGAAATCTTCTATTGGATAGTCATATAGTGGATAATTACCCTTTTATTGGTCTTAGAAGTGATGGGGCCGAGATGTATAAGGATCCTAAGACAGGAACTATTTATTCCAAGGAAGGAGATCATTGGGATGTAAAAACTTGAGATCCAAACTATGAAGGCTAATTCCTTGGTGATATAATCTATTTATGTTATGAAAAATTTACTTAGAAAATTAAATACAAAATTGGTTTACGGGATAACTATTGCAGCGACTAATTTTAAAAACCCCCTACAGAAAGAAACTTTCGAGGGTTTGGTAAAGCTTATAACTCAATGGCTAGTCAGGCTTGCAACTCCAATTGGTGTGATAGTAATAGTCTATGCCGGAGTAAAATTTCTTATGGCTAAAGGAAATCCAGAAAAAATTAATGAAGCTAAAAAAATACTTTGGTTTGCAATTATAGGTCTTGCTATGGTATTTGCTGCTACAGGCTTAGTATCTTTAATTCAAAGTATTATTTCTGTTAACCCTTCTTAATGAAAAAGATTCAAAAAATTTGGTTATTATCTCTGATAGTTGTCTTGCTTATGTCGGGTTCTTTTGCTTTTGCAAGAGATGTCCGTGAAGTTCGCTTTCAAGAACGCTATCAAGACGATCCTTTTCAAGACTCTGTCGTTGCTCCTTCAGATACTGGTGGGGGGGACTTAGATGCAGAAGGAGTAATTAGTATTTTTGAAAGATTGGCTCAATTCGCGATATTTTTAGGGATGGCTCTAATCGTGATTTATATAGTTATTAGTGGAATAAAAATTGCTACCGCGGGAGGAGATGTAACCAGAGTACAAGATGCAAAGAAAAGTTTATATTGGGGCTTAATAGGAGCTGTAGTTATATTGGGAGTTTATGTTATAATCAATACTATAAAAGCTTTTGTTGTTGGAGATATTTAATAAATTTAATAAATAATGTTTTAAGACTTGAATTAACCTAAGTTGATTTAAGATTAAAAACATAAACAAGGAGGTGAAAAATGAATAAATTAAAGATAATAGTGCCGGGATTAGTATTACTTACTTTTCTGGTATTGCCAGTGGTCGTTTTAGGAGTTACGGAACCAGGTATTGGAGATAAGGGACTGTCTTTATCTGAAATTGAAGACTTAATTGATACAGTTGCAAACTTCATAATCACAATTGGCATAATTATTGTTGTTATAGCGATCGTATGGGCTGGTATTCAATTTGCTACTGCAGGAGGGGATACTACCAAACAAGAAAATGCTAAGATGTGGTTGAAGAACGGACTTATCGCTGCAGTGATTGTATTGGGAGTTGGAGTATTACTTAATACCGCGAGCAATATGGTTACAAGATCATTCTTCACATAATTACTGATTATTATATTAAAAAGCCCGCAGTTGATGCGGGCTTTTGGTTTCTTGAGAATATTTATAAATGTGGTATAATTTAGGAGCTCTAAATGCCCAGGTGGCGGAATTGGCAGACGCGCTAGGCTTAGGACCTAGTGTCCGTAAGGACGTGGGAGTTCGACTCTCCCTCTGGGCACAGAATATCATTTTAGGCGCTTCGTCAGCGCTTAAACCGTTTCTAGATCATCACTTTTGCGGGTTCTAATATGGGTGATTTTTGGTATAGGGAAGGGGAAGTTCTCCAAGAGTAAGGAAAGTAAATATTCTGAAAAACAAACGGGTTTAGAGTGGTTGAACAAAGGTTCTAACAAATTTGACTTTTTATATAAAAAGTGTTACTATAGCTCAAGTTGAACATTTCAAAAATAGGAGGTAAGAAGGTGTCACGGACACACAAAGATCGACATAAGTGGAAGCGAAAGGAAAGGAAAAGAACTGGCAAATCCGATCCGGCGAAAATCAAACTTCACCGGGATCGCTTCTTGAAAAGGATTGAGCAACGAGGATTGTCGGAATCAGGGTACAAACCTCTTGCTTTTCGCTTGCGGCTCGAATTTCGACCGGCGGATGCTGAAACTGACGTTCTTTTCAACGAAGAAGTTCTTGAAACTCTTCCGTTTCTTGTTGAGGAGGTAGATTCCTGCCACTACATCGTATATGCATGCAGTCTAGAGTTTGATGTGGAAAAAGAACAAGCACAGCTAAAGAAACACGTTGCCAAGGTTAAGCACATCGATAAACCGTGCCATCTTGGGCGGACAGGAGATGATTTTGTAGTTTGTCAGTCTGCCGTTGAGTGTCGGTACCGTAAATGGTGCACGGAAAAAGAGCTGCCTCAATGTACGAAGTAATTAGACCAAGGATGTTACTCCTTGGTCTTTTGTTTTCTGTTTCCTATCAGCGTTTTACGGCGCTTTTTAAGCGCGGCAAGTTGCTATCTACAGAATCAAAAACCGTCAAAAAACAGGTTCTAACCCGTTCCTCTAAAGTGCACTATTTATTCAAGAGGATTTCTTTCTAAGGGAAATTCGTCTTTAGATCTATAAGTTGAATTAAAATCTTCTTCTACTTCTTCATCTCCTTTTGTGACTGTTCTTGTAAGGTAGGCATATGAGCCACCCTCTTCACGAGGATATTGATATGGTCCATCTATCTCAACTATTCGTCCGTCGTCTCGTCCGTATAGCTCAAAGATTAATTTTGTTCCTTCAATCTTTGTTTGTATTAGAATATATTCTCCAGTATCATTTTTGAATTTTAGATCTACTACACCAGGATAGATAGTTGCATCTAATCCTTGAGGGTTATAATAGCCGACAGTAAAGGAATGATTCTTTCTTTCTTCTATTGGTAACCCAGCGTTTAATGCCGCTCTATATAGAGTAGTGGATACTTGGCAAATTCCGCCTCCATATTCCGGAGTGATTTTATCGTGTTTAATAACCAGCTCGGGGAGATATCCTGTCTCTGCGGTTACTTCTCCTAATATCTTATTAAAGGAAAAAGTTTTTCTGGGAGGGATTAGACGTCCGTTGTATTTGGCAGAACTAACTTTTATATTATGTATTCTAGCAGCGGGGGAGCCTGCAAAATCACTTTCTCCTACAGCGAGCAGGCTGTCTATTTTTAATTTTTCGAATTTGGCCATTGTTAGCCCTGGTTTGACATAATCTATGACTAAATCTATGACCGGACGCCCCATTATTATTCCTTCAAGAATATTAATGGATGATTCTTGAATGTTTAATTTCTCACCAGAGACCTCTTTAAATAAAGTTGTTGGGATACCTTTGATTATGGTTATTCTTGCATCTAGTGGGGCGCTGTTTACACTCAAGGCTATTTCCGTAAGAAACTCGGTCATTTTCTCTCTTGAAATACGATATTCCTCTTTTTGCGTATAGTCTCTTATAAACGGCTCAATTAAATTTGCCAAATCATTCCCTTTAAGAGAAATTTCTTTATCGCTAACTCTTAATATATATTCTTTGTCTTTTGTTCTTTCTAATTGGGCTGAAAGTTTTGATGCTACAATAAACGAGGTTTGATTAGAATAATTGATATATGGATCAACTTTAAAAGATTCCCAGGTTTGTATTCCTGTGAATGCTAGTCCGAATATTAACACAATTAGTATAAGATATAGTTTTGATCTCATGTTATAAATAAAAAAGACAGAGAACGCCCGACTCGTAAGCCGGGCGATCACTGCCTTCTTTTAAGCTGGCAAGGATCGCTCTACTATTCTATAGCAATTTTTTTGGTTTTCAACTTCTTAGGAAGTTTTATTGTTAAAACCCCATTTTTTATTGAAGCAGTTGCCTCATCCGAATCAACTTCTTCAGGAAGGATTACTGATCTCGAAAATGCTCCGTAGAAAACCTCTTCGTAAAAATAGTTAGCTACTTTGATCTGTGGGTTTTTCTTTCTTTCTCCTCGTATTGTAACCATATCATCGGTAATAGAAATATCTATATCATTTCGTGATACGCCGGCAATTGTAGATTGAATTACAATATATTCATCAACTTGGAATATATCCAAAGTTAGTTGCCCTTCTTCTTGTTGTTTTGTTGAATCAGTCATTCAAGTTCATTTTATCATACTTTTTTTATTATATAAACTCGGAGTCTCTTTTACGTGTTTCACTAAATAATCGAGCTACGACATAGGCGACTGTAAGGAGTAATCCAGTAGAATAAATAAGAGCTGTCATGTTGTTTTGGAATAATTTTAGCAGCATATTGAATAAGAAATGGACTCCTGTGGCGATTGTTAATCCAACCAAGACCAATTTAATGGCATGTCGTTTGAAAAACCAGGAAATTGCCAAGAAATATCCTGTAATTGCGGCTGCTAATGCGTGTAGGAATGTCGCACCTATAAATCTAAGGGCGAGAACTCCCATAGCATATCCGTGGCCGTTTGGGATCACATTAATCAAAACAAGAACATTTTCTATAGCGGCGAAACCGAGCGCAGCTGTAACCATATATATCATTGCATCAGTTGGCTCGTCAAATTCGGCATTTTTTAATACAGCAACTCTTACAGCCATAAGTTTTACCACTTCTTCAACTGCTGCGGCCCATAAGAAAAATGAAGTATCAGGTTTATATCCTGCTCCATATAAGCCTGATGCGATTTCGACAAATATCCATTGGAGAAGTGCAACAACGGGAGCGAAAAGTATTCCCATTATAAATACTTTAGCAAGTAGACTTTTTGGCTCCGGGTGCGTATCTTGTTTAAGGTAATAAAAAAGCCAAACAAAACTTGGTATCAGTCCTAATACTACTAATAAAACTATATTCTCTAGAGGTAACATATTGAAATTATACTACATTCCAGGCCACTGTTCTACCATAAGAGTTGATTTTTTGTCTTTAATAGGAAGATCTTGGTAAATTTGTTCGGTAATGAAGGGCATAAATGGATGAAGAACTTTCAAAGTGTTTACAAGCATATATGTTAGGGTATTTAGAGTCTTCTCATCGTCTTTATTCTTTGTTTCCTCAATATATTTATCTGCAAATTCATGCCAAACAAAGTCATAAAGAATTCGTGTTGCTTCTCCGAAGTTATATTTTTCAATATTTTCTTTTATACCAACAGCTGCGTTGTCTATTTTAGCAGTCCAATTTTGATCGAGTTGACCAGTATCGTTAATAAATTTCATTTCTTTTCCTTCGTGCTTCATATTTATATATCGATTTATATTCCAGATCTTATTAGCGAATTTTTTACCCATCATAATTACTTCTTCGTTGAATCGAATATCCTGCAACCCTGTTGTTAGGTGGGCAAGTCCAAATCTAAGAGCATCTGTCCCGTGTTTTTCGATTAGTATTAATGGATCAATACCAGTACCAAGAGATTTGGACATTCTTTTACCGTCTTTAGTTAAGATCGTTGCGTGGATGTATAAATCTTTGTATGGCACTTTGCCTGTAAAGAATTTGCCGGAGTATATCATTCTAACTTGCCACAAAAAAAGAATTCCTCTGTCGGATGTAATAAAATCGGTTGGATAATACTCTTTCATATCTTTTGTATCTTCGGGCCAGCCTAGTGTTGCAAATGGCCAAAGAGCAGAGGAGAACCAGGTATCCAAAACATCTTCTTCTCCTTCTATTGGAATTTTATGACCCCACCAAAGTTGTCGGGAAATATTCCAATCTCGAATTTTGCTTAACCATTCTTTATATGGTCCTTCCCATCGATCTGGATGAATTGCAAATTCTTTTTTATCCAAAGCTTCTAAGGCCAACTTAGCTAACTCTTCCATCTTTAAGAACCATTGTTTTGATGGTAATGGTTCGATAACGGAATCACATCTATCACATCTTCCAATATTGTGATCATAATCCTCAATTTTTTCCATAAGACCTATCTCTTCCAGGTCTTTGGAAATTTGTTCACGAGCTGCAGCTACTTTCATTCCTTTATATCTTTTTCCTGCATTTTCATTCATCTTTCCTCTCTCGTCGATAATCTTTATTGAAGGAAGATTGTGTTTTTGTCCTATGTCGGCATCAACCATGTCATGTGCAGGAGTTACTTTAATAATTCCTGTCCCGAATTCCGGATCAACGGCTTTATCGGCAACAACTTTTAATTTAATCTTTTTTAATTTTGGAGCTTCTTCTTGCGGAGTATTATTGTCTACAGAATCTATTTCTAAATCTTTACCGACATATTCTTTATATCTTTTATCGTCAGGATGGACTGCTAGGGCAGTGTCTCCGAGTTTTGTTTCTGGACGTGTTGTAGCAAGAGTGAATGGTCCGTATTTTATATAATAGAGTTTTGTTTTTTCTGGAACATAATTTACTTCGAGATCGGAAATGGAAGTCGAACATCTTACACACCAGTTAACAACTTTTTCTTCTTGGTATATCCATCCTTTTTCACGATATTCTTTAAAAGCTTTTTCTACAGCTTTTTGATAATCTTCATCCATAGTGAATCTTATTCTGGTCCAATCAACAGAAACACCCATTTTTTTAAATTGGTTTAAAATAGCTTCGCCGTATTTTTCTTTCCATTCCCACATTTTTTCAAGGAATTTTTCTCTTCCGAGATCGTGGCGAGTTACCCCTTCTTTCTTAAGCTGTTTTTCAACTTTATTTTGTGCTGCGATTCCGGCATGATCCATCCCCGGCAGCCATAAAGTTTTATATCCCTGCATTCTTTTTGTTCGAACTAAAATGTCTTGAAGAGTTAATTCAAAAGCATGTCCCATATGAAGTTCTCCGGTAATATTCGGAGGGGCAATACAAGTTACGAATTTTTTATCTGAATCCGGAAGATTTTCGGGTGTGAAAAAACCGCTTTCTTCCCAAAGCTTATATATTTTATCTTCGATCTCTTTTGCGTTATATGGTTTGTATTCTATTGACATTTTAATCTTTTTATACTAATTTATATTTAAGTTATTTAAAAAAGGGGTAAAAAATGAGTAGAGCTTCTTTGGAAAGACTTATTAATAAAGAAAAGCTATATAAATCTACTAAAGGAATACATAATCATTTTTTTAAAACGGATGGTGGGATCCTTCTTTCTTATTGGAAAAGAATTAAAGCTCACCTTGGATTTAGAGTAATGCTTGGTAATTTCAAACTTCGTGAGTGGTCGGGAACAAATCCTTTTTATCTTTCTAAATGTCGGAAATGTAAAAAACTTTCTATCAATTACCTGTCAGGGTTTAAGGAGTATCTAGACTGTCAATTTTGTAAATCTTCGAAAACAGTAAAACAAGCTCTGGATAAATTATTAACTGACTAATCTTAGATTAGCATCTGCCTGAACTGATTTCCAGTCAGGCTTTTTTATTCCTTTATTTTTAAAATATCCTGCCAAAGCGATCATCGCAGCATTATCAGTTGTAAATTTTAATTCTGGGAGATGACATTCAAATCCCGCTTTAGCACATTCTTTTTTTAATGTTTCGCGTAATAGTTTATTAGCAGCAACTCCGCCGGAAAGCAAGACCGTCTTTGTATTATATTCCTCCGCAGCTTTTATTGTTTTTTTAACTAAAACATCTACAGCTGCTTGTTGAAATTCTTTTGCTATCGCCGGCCTTATTTTTTCTAGAGGATGTTTTTCTTTTAAATCCTTTACTTTGTATAAAACGGAAGTCTTTAGTCCTGAAAATGAAAAATCATAATTTCCGCTATTTAACATAGGGCGGGGGAGTTCGATTTCTAAATCACTATCTTTTTCTGCTTCAGCGGAGATTATAGGTCCGCCGGGATATCCAAGTTCTAAAATCCTCGCTACTTTATCAAAAGCTTCTCCGGCGGCATCGTCTAGTGTTTCGCCGATAATCTCAAATTTTTCGAAATCTTTCATTAAAACTAGCATTGTGTGGCCTCCTGAAACCACTAAATTCATAACAGGAAATTTAATATTTTTTTCTCCAAACCAATTTGCGTAAATATGACCGGCCATATGATTAATTCCAATTATTGGTTTATCTGTTAAAAAAGCCAATGTTTTTGAAAAAGCTGTGCCGACCATAAGGGCGGGGATTAATCCCGGACCTTGGGTGACGGTAATAAGATCGATGTCTTTGATATTTAAATCTGCTTCTTTAAGTGCGGTATTAAAAACAAAACCTATATTTTTAACATGTTCTCGGGCGGCTAAATTTGGAACTACACCGCCATATTGAGCATGGAGTTTTATTTGAGACGAAACGATATTTGATAGAACCTTTGATCTATTATTTTCTACTTCTATTACAGCAGCAGCTGTTTCGTCACACGATGTTTCTATACCGAGTATCTTCATAAGTATCGATTTTAACAGCTTTTCGTTTGTTTGACAATCTTTTATTTGATAGGTATTATTAACTTGTTCTTTAAAAGGGAGGAGGTTATGAGAATACTTTTGTTAATCCTTTTTACTTTTAAGCCTGAGTTCTCTCAATCTAAGCTCGATAAAGTTTACGAGAAATTACCATCTGTAACCCAGATTGCTATAGAAAATTTTGCAAAGAATTTTAGTCTCATAAAACCTCCCAGAGTACAAGTGGGGTTATTAAAGGAAGAGTTAAAATGGCGAGTTAGAGGTTATACAGAACGTCAAATTATTCTTTCTACTATAATGGCTCTCTATAAGGCAGTGAATTTAGCGGAGGAGGTTTTAGATAATCCTACCGAGGAGCAAAAAAAGAAACTAAATGACATTATATTTTTCGTTGAGATAGGGAAAGATATAGTAAATTTTGAGACGAAAAAATTAGGAGAATTAAGTGAGGGTGAACTGAATTTTTATTTACATTAATCAAGATATTTTAATCTCACCGTTACGGTGAGTTTTTTAATTTAGGTTCTTAAATAAAAAAGAAGCCGAAATTATTCGGCTTGTGATGTCTTACAATGTTTGAGAGATTCATTTATTCAGGTATCTAACTCGTTTAACTCTACTATAGAATTATCTGATTTTGTAGATTCAATCCACTTTATATAAAGAACAAGAATAGTGAGTACAGTAAATACTATACTAGAAGTGTAAATCAAAAACTCGTTACTGACATGATAGTTGTCTCTCAGAATTAATCCTCCTCCTATCATCACAGTAAAAATAATGGAGTGCACTAAAATACCAAAAAGTAATTCCCACCAATAAATGCCAGCTCGATCTCTTACAATTTCTTGGCCAAATGCTCTGATCTTGGTCTGCCAAGTATTTCTTCTCATTTTCTTTCCCTACCCCTTTTTTAAAAAACGGTATCCATACAATACATTATTTAAATGTGTGTGTCAAACTTGCAGCCTCTAGGGGTTTAAGTTGGAACACCATTGAAAAGACTATACTTAATTGGAAGTATGTTTTTCAGAGTTTTGATTTTAATAAAGTTTATTCTCAACGTTATAAAAGTTGCGCCATTGACATATGATAAAATAGGCTGTATTATATAGATAATCGTGGGGTAGCTTTGACTATATCCACAAAAGAATGTTCTTGCGAAATGACCTTTCAAAACAAGAAACCAAAGGAGGAACTATGTTTACTTTATCACTTGCACTCGTCCCATTAGTCATTGCTGTTCTGTTGTTATGTTTGCATTTCAATGCGAAGCGATACGACAGGAAGAATAGCGAGGGCGAGAGATATGATGGTGGGTTTGTGGTGGGAATGGTCGTCATGCTCATTATCGCTCTCGTTCCCGTCATCGTATCCATCATCGCCACTTTCGGTGCGTACTCCAGCCAGATCTCGGATGCCGAGAATATCGCCAAGTTCGAGCGGCTCGAGGAGGTGTACGAAGCTCGCGCGAATGCTCTGACTGAGCAGTTTGCATCTTATCTTGCGGATCTATATCCCGAGCACGAGCGGAACGTCTTCGAAAGTATCAGTCCCGAAGGCATCGACATCTACCTTGTTAAATACCCTAATCTCAAGGCGTCCGAGACCATTCTCGAACTGATCGCCCAGATTAGATCAATGCAGGATGATCGGTATGCCCAGCAGGTCTCAAGGGAAAACACCCTGAAAGACATGCGGTACCGTATGCGAAATCCGTGGATCTTTAACTCCTTCATCCTCGAGGGGTAGGTGTCAACTTCAGGCGCACTGCCCTAATCGGACAGATTTTATCGGGTATCCTTGTTGTAGGGGATACCCGTGTTTTTTTTGATTCAATGGGCTTAGGATGGAACACTATCGAAAAGACTATACTTAATTGGAAATATGTTTTTGAGAGTTTTGATTTGGTTTATTGAATAAAAAAAGCCGAAATTATTCGGCTAATTTTTTTTTGATACTCTGCAAAGTTCGAGACTCTTATCTACCAAAACTTCTAAATCATTTAACTCTGCTGGTATGGCTTCTGGTGTATTTATCGAAAACTCTGTAATTAATTCCTTCACTTTCCCTCTTTTCAATCGGGATATTCTTTCTGTCAATAAAACAATTAGTTCAAACCCGAGAGACACAGGCCAAAACGTAGATATTATAGAAGCTCCTACGAGACCAACTCCATCATCATTTGGAAGTAAGCTTAACTTCTCCCACATTCTTGTCTTTATTATAACCATAATAAAAGTAATAAAAGCTCCGATAAGGTAACACACGTTCTCCATCATCGTCCCTCCTTTTTAAATAACGAATATTAATATAAAAGCACAATATTACTATCGTGTCAAATTGGCAGCCCACAGAGGCCTAGGATGGAACACTATTGAGGAAACGGTTCTTAAGTGGAAGTATGTATTTAGGGCTTTTGATTATAGAGTGGTAGGTCCTTAAAAACAGAAAAACCTCGCACCAGACGGGGCACGAGGCCTTCGTCTTAATGCGAGGTAGCAGATAATGTTCTCAGGAATTACCCATTCGAACACTAGCTGTGAACGAAGGGCTGCCCTTGCAGCTCTTGTGCACTATACTGCTGGCGGATATGCCAACGGCAAAGCTTTGAGGATTGTCGAGACTGACCTGAGATGCTCGACGTTCTCGGCGACTCCAGACAAACACTCGCTTGTCACAGAGTCGACAACGTGTCACTCCTGGCCACGGATGGTGATCAGGATCTCGATACATTTTCCATAGATTCAGACCGATAATCCCAATCCAAACTGAAGTGGCAAAGATCAGAGCAGCAATTGTTAGTGTCATTCTTCCTCCCTGATTAACGAATCATTTCAATACGCTATAATTATACCGCACTTCAGCGATAAAGTCAAACTTGCAGCCCATAGAGGCCTAGGATGGAACACCCTAGAAAGAATGATACTGAATTGGAAATACGTTTTTATGAATCTTGACTCGGTTGCTTTGAAATAAAAAAATCCCATGGGGTGGTATCTTATACCACACACCACGGGATCGCACCCCAGAGATTCATAAATCGACTCATAAATCATCCGAACATTTTATATCATCGAAGAAGCAGTTGTCGGTAGATTCTATGGTGTCTAGCGCATCCTCAAGTGATTCAGCAAAAGTGATATCATCGTCTGGGAAAGCTTCGATGACTAATTGACGGTCAGTCTCTTCATCTTCGATAAACAGAATCTGCTTCATGAATTTTCTCCTCTTTTTCAAAAAAACTCCACCTTTTTTCATGTTCAAACTTAACCATAATATACCATATTTAATATATACAGTCAACCCTTGCAGCCCACAGAGGCCTGGGATGGAACACCTTGGAAAAGATGATATTGAATTGGAAATACGTTTTTGAGAGTTTTAGTTTGGTTTATTGAATAAAAAAAGAGGCTCTATAGCCTCAAAAAACGACTTCTTCTTTTTTTATTATATTTTACTCCTATAACTCTCAAACTTTGGCCTTTACCGAAATTATTCGGCTAAAACTTTTTGTGGTGTATTGCAAAGTTTAAGAGATTTATCCACCCAGATTTCTAATTCATCTAATTCTACCAATATATCTACTACGCCTACTGGATCTGCCAGCTTAGTGTTCTCTTCCTTTAGAATTTCCCCTAATAGAATTCTAAAACTTGGTGGATAATGTTCCCAACCATCACTGCTCATTTTTAAATGTTTCGCCACACTTACTAAAGAATTACCATCTGGGTCAAATGGATTGTGGCCTTCCATAAAAAGAAAAATAAATCTTCCGATTCGGTCGAATAAATACCTAAAAGATTTTCTTCTTAATTCTACAGTCTTAAACTCTTCTAGTGTAATTGCTCTGGGAGACATACCAAGGTTAAATTCCATAAAATAATACGCTTTACATATACGAGAAATTACTCTCAACGTAGGTAATTCCTCTGCCCTTTTTTTCGCTTCTATTTTTTCCTCTTTCTCCATTAGGCCAAAGAATTTTTTAAAACCAATACTTTCGTATGTCATTTTACCTTGACCTCCTTTATTTTTATTTCTTTCAAACAACAATACCCACACAATACATAATTTAGATGTATGTGTCAAACTCGCAGCCTCGACGGGATTTGAACCCGTGTTACCAGGATGAAAACCTGGCGTCCTAGACCGGGCTAGACGACGAGGCCATTCGTAATATAATATACCAAAACTTGATTTAAATCAAATTCTGGTGTATAAATACCATTGTTCCTTAAAAGGAGGGTGATATGAGAAAAGTAATTGGTGTTTTGATGATGATGGCTATGACTTTTGGTTTTGCCGCTATCTCTTTTAATGAAGGATGGATCCAACAGGGTAACGTTATTATTATAATTGAGCATATAGGGGTGATTTCTCTTGGTCTATTAATTGCGGCTCTATTCTGTGGATCTCTATATCTAATATTTGGTGGGGAGGAGAAAAAGAAGGGGGTAGATATAAATCCAGATTTAGATTGACCTAAGGGAAGAATAAAAGAAGATGGATGACATTACGATTGAGCTTTTAAATGGCCGGTGTGCTTTAATTGTTAATAATGAAAAACGTATTACTGAACTACTCAAACAGCTGTCAAAAAATGCGCCGGAAGATATTACTACTGACGATATAGAAAGAATGTTGGCTCAAGATGACTATTATATGTTTGCTGCGATTATAAATAATGGGCGTAGTTCTAATGGGTTGATAGTCGGAATAGGGATTATTTTTTTTAGAGAAATCTTAATGGGATATACAGGATATATTGAAGATGTTGTTGTGGATAATAAATATAGAGGAATAGGAGTTGGTTTAATTCTTGGTAAAAGAATGATTGAAATAGCGAGTAGTAAAAGAGTCCGTGTTATACATTTACGTAGCGGCAATCAGCGCAAAGCAGCTCACAGACTTTGGCTGTCTCTAGGTTTTAAGCCTGCTGATAGTACATCTTTTGATCTCTATGATTTAAAATTATAAAAAAACCTCGCTTTTGCGAGGCTTTTTATTTTGCACTAGGTTTTATTAGTCCAACGATTTCTTTAAATGTATCCGGATGTGTTTGAGCTAATCCTGATAAAATCTTTCTATCTATTTCTATGTTAGCTTTTTTAAGTCCATTGATGAATTTATTATACGGAAGACCATATTCTCTTACAGCGGCATTTATTTTAACCTGCCATAATCTTCGGGCATTTCTTTTTTTAAGTTTTCTACCTACGAATGCATGAGTTCTTGCATGAAGTAAAGCTTCTTTTGCAGCTCTAAATTTAGAGCTTCGTGACCACCTAAATCCCTTAGCTTCTTTAAGCGTATTTTTTCTTCTTTTATTTGCTGTTGTTCCTCTTTTTACTCTAGGCATATTATTGTACGCTCTTAGCTTATGATTTTCTTCATATTTAAAATATTTGTTTTATTCCCAAGTTTTCCTTGGTTTCTTTTTCTTCGAGTTATATTCCCAGATTCCTTTGAATTAAAATGATCCTGGTTAACTGGTCGATGAAGTAGCTTATTATTCGCGGTTACTTTGAACCGCTTCTGAGCTGCTTTGCTGATTTTTCCCTTCTTTGTCATAGTGTATTTGGATATTCCACCCGAACGGTGTTCTTTTTGGTTCGCCTTCAACGATTATTGGTTCATTTATTAGTTTAATAAATTCCTTTAATTTATTTTTTGCCATATCACCCATACGTTTTTCTCTTCCTCTTAACTTTATTTCTAATCTGATTCGATGGCCTTTGGAAAGAAATTTATCTATTTGGCGAATTTTGGTTTCAAGATCATGTTTCTCTGTTTTGAAACCTATGCGAACTGTTTTCTGTTCAGGGGATAATTTTTTTTCTTTTTTTTGTTTCTTTTCTTTTTCGTAAATAAACTTCCCATAATCCAATATTTTGGCTATGGGGGGTTTAGTATTCGGGCCAACCTCAACTAGATCAAGATTCTTCTCTTTAGCTAGACGCAACGCTTCATCGGTATCAAAAATACCTAATTGTTGCCCTCCTTCATCAATCAAATTGACCTGTGAGGTTCGAATTTGCCTGTTTTTTCTATATTGTTTACTCACTTCTAGCCCCTTATTTTTAACAGAAAACGCTAGAAAAAGCAAGAGGACGGAAAATATTGTATAATAAAAGAGAATAATGGAATTCGATATTGTTTTATTAATATTACTTTTTTACGTTCTTGGTAAATCTTCCAGTTGGGTAACTAACTCTCTCTCTGGACTAGGGGCGAAGATGAGAATAAATAAGTTTTTGATGGGACTTGTTGTTCTTGGGATTGCTACTTCAGCATCAGAATTTTTAGTGGCTATTAGTGCTATTATGACCAAAGTTCCGGCCTTGTCCTTGGGAAATGTTTTGGGGGCTAGTTTTGTCTTATTAACTTTAATTGCCGGGATATCTATTTTTATAAGCAAGCAGGTTAATATATTCAAAGCAATTTCGTTTAAAGAACTGCTAATTTTAAATACCGTAATTCTTCTTCCGGCCGCTCTAGTTTTGGATGGTACTCTTTCTAGGACTGACGGAATAATACTAATATTGGCTTTCGCTATGTATATTTTTTATATGGTTACTAGAAAAAATATGCTTAATAGTGCCAGTAATAGTTTAATAAAAAATGGGAGAAAAAAATCTTGGGAAATGATTGGTTTTCTGATTTTAGGACTTTTAGTTATGATGGTGGCTGCTAAGTACGCGGTTGATATTGGAACCGAAATTGCTTTTAATCTAGGGATTTCTCCTTTGGTCATAGGGATATTGCTTTTCTCTATTGCAACTAATTTGCCGGAATTAGCCATTGCTCTTAATGCAGGGAAATCACAGAAAAAATATATTCTATTTGGCGATTTACTTGGAAGCTCTGCTGCTAATTCTTTAGTTATTGGTTTTGTTGCTTTCTTTCAGCCGATTCAAGTTACTAATATGTCTTTTATATATCTGATAGCTTTATTTTTGGCGGGAGGGGTTTTGGCTTTCAATATCACGGCATTGACTCAAAATAAATTAGTAAGAGAAGAGGGATTTTTATTAATGGGTATATACTTTTTATTTGTAGCAGCTGCAATCTTTCTTAATCTCACATGAATTTAAAAGAAATAAGAAAAAATGCTCATGCGCTTGAGATTAATAAAGTTTTTGGAGGATTAGAGACGAATGAGAGCGGACTATCGAGAATAGAGGTTGAAAAACGTTTGGAAAGTTTTGGGGCTAATGAAATTCCTGATAAGAATGGCCGTAGAATTTTTAATATTCTATTCAAGCAATTTACCAGCCCTCTTATTTTCATATTGATAATAGCAGGAGTTATATCTTTTCTTCTCAGAGATTTTGTTAACGCCGGCGTTATTTTCGGTGCCGTTGCTTTAAATGCGGTAATTGGTTTTTCTCAAGAATTGAAAGTGTCGAATATATTGGAAGAACTTCGTAAAGTTGTTAGTTATGAGGCAGGAGTTATTAGAGATGGAAAAAGAAAAGATATTAGCGCGAAAGATTTAGTTGTTGGAGATATTGTATATATACAACAAGGACAGCGTATTCCGGCTGATGCCAGATTAATTGATATAAACGAGCTTAAAACGAATGAAGCTGTATTTACCGGTGAATCCACACCAGTAGATAAAGAATCGAAAATCTCGGAATTAGATACTCCGATTGCTGACAGATCTAATATGGTTTTCTTGGGAACTTATGCTGAAGAAGGAAATGCTTTAGCTGTTGTTGTTGCTACAGGGGCAGATACTGAATTGGGGAAAATTACTGAACTTGTTCGCGAAGAAAGAAAAGAAGATATTACGCCGTTAGAAATAAAATTAAAACATTTGGCAAAAATGCTCGGGTTACTATTTCTTTCTATTTCAGCAGCTCTATTTGCTCTTGGGGTGTTAACTGGTATTGATCCTCTTGATATGTTCATAACCGCAGTAGCGGTTGCTGTATCGGCTATTCCAGAAGGATTACCTGTTGCTCTGGGAGTTATTTTAGCGATCGGAGCTAAAAGAATTCTTAAAAAAGGAGGACTGGTCAGGAAGATGGTTGCAGCGGAAGCCTTGGGAAATACAACTGTTATCGCCTCAGATAAAACAGCAACTCTTACTGAAGGGAAAATGACGTTAAGTAATATTGTAGATTTCAATACTAAAGAGTATGAAATTTCTCAAGCCCCAACTAAATTATTAGAACTTTTAGTTTTAAACACCAATGCGTATATAGAGGATATAAAAATTTCAAGAAAAGAATGGAAAGTGAAGGGAAGACCAATGGGTAGAGCGATAGTTGCTGCTGGGCAGGAACAAAGCATAAATAAAGAAGAGCTTGAAAAAAGATATAAAAGAATTGATGAAATCCCATTTTCTGCGAAATATAAATATTCCTCTGTTTTAAATGATTTTGATGGCAAGAAAATAATATCTTTAATGGGAGCGCCGGAAATAATCTTAGAAAAAACTGTTTTAGATAAGGAAAGTAGGGAGAAGATCAAAGAGAAATTAAATGAACTTGCTTTAAAAGGATTTCGAATTTTGGCTTTGGCTGCGAAAGAGATCAAATCTGATAAAATAGAGCACGAAGATTTAAAGGAGATGGAATTTTTAGCTTATGCTGTTTTCTCGGATCCGATTAGAAAAGATGTCAAAGAGGCAATTAATACTGCAAAAGAAGCAGGGGTTAGAACTATTATTATAACCGGGGACCATCTTTTAACTGCAAGATATGTAGCCAAAGAGCTTGGGATTCTAAAATCGGATGAAAGAATTATTGAAGGAAAGAACCTGGGAGACGAAACGATGATATCGGGGAAATTAGATAAATATGATGTTTATGCTCGTGTATCTCCTGACGAGAAAGTGAAAATAATTAAGGCGTTAAAAGAAAAAGGAGAAAGGGTAGCTGTGATCGGAGATGGAATAAATGATGGACCCGCACTTTTACGAGCGGATATCGGTGTTGCTGTTGGTTCAGGAACCGATGTTGCTAAAGAAGCTTCAGATTTAATTTTACTTAATGATTCGTTCTCTATAATTATTGAAGCGATAAGACAAGGAAGGATTATTCTGGATAATATTAAGAAAGTTATAATTTTTCTTTTGTCCGATGCATTTACTGAAATTATTTTGATTGCTGGAAGTATTTTTGCAGGGTTACCCCTTGCTTTATTACCAGCCCAAATTTTGTGGGTGAATTTAATTGAAGACGGATTACCAGCTATTGCTTTGGCTTTTGAAAAAGATGAAGAAAAAGAAGTAATGAAACGAAAGCCTAATAAAGAAGCGAAGATCTTTGATAAAAATATGAAGGCTTTAATATTAATGTTTACGGTTGTTACGGATCTAGTTTTACTTTCTCTATTCTTTTATTTTATGAAGACTCTTGGGGATGTTGATTATGCACGAACGATGGTGTTTATAGGGATAGGGCTTGAGTCGTTGTTATATGTTTATTCGGTTCGAAGTCTATCAAAGCCATTTTGGAAATTACACATATTTTCTAATCACTTTTTAAATTTTGCAGTTCTTTTCGGATTTGCCCTTTATGTAGTTGCAATATATTGGGAGCCTGTAAGAAATATTTTGGGCACCGTAGTTTTAAGTGCTAATGATTGGTTAATAATGATTAGCTTCGCTTTGTTTAATGTCGCTGTTATTGAAATAGGGAAAAAGATATTTATGAGGAGATAGATGAGTAGCCGTTGAGTATGTAAATAAAACTAATTTTAGAGATTATTAGTTTGTCTCAATAACTGATGTAAGTCGTGAGCAGAGAAGTAGAATCACAATTTTTTATCAAAAATAGCAATTCCCGGTTTCCCGGGAATTTTTTATGCTGCTTTTTTTTCACTTTGCTGTCGCATCAGTTCGACAAACTTTGATCTTAGTCCACATTTTCCCGGAATTACGTCTTCGATAGAGTGGGGTTTTCCATTTTCGTCTACTATAGTCCTAACATCGTCTTTAGCTTGTTCAATAATTTCATGATAATAAGTCAATCCCTCTAATTTTCTCCCTAATTCGCTGTCTGATACTACTAACCATATCCAATGGGTAAATTCTTTCCAGTTATTCGAAGATTCTACAAGGAGTCTACCAACCTCCTCTCGAAGTCCTTCTGAAGACGTTATTGTCTCTAGAGTCGGTATTCCCTGTGTCTCATCTGGACCAAAGGATATACTTTCTTGAATAGTGTCGATTCTTTTTATTAATTCTTCTGAGGAATATATTTTTGTTTCCTCTTTAATTCGGCCACCTTCTTCTATTCTACGTTTAGTGCCCCTAACTTCGCCAATTTCCTTAAGAATATTTTCTAATTCCTTTATATCTTTAGCTCCAGAGATCTTTTGTTCGACTGATTCAGCCTTTTTTTCTCCCCCTGATTCTATATTCATCATATTTGAATAATATATTATTTTTTTGAATTAAAAAAGCCCCATTGCAAAGAGCGGTTTTTAGAGTATATAATGGTTCTAATGAATGAAGAAGAAAAACAAACAATAAATGTGGTCCAAGAGGTGTCTCCTGCTGTTGTAAGTGTTGTTATTTCCAAAGAGATGCCGAAGATGAAAAAATTTAATCTTTTTCCGTTTCCTATGCCGTTTGGCGATAAGAAAATAGATCTCCCTTCGGGAGAAAAAGAAATGGTTAAAGTTGGAGGAGGATCTGGAGTAATAGTTCATCCGGATGGTTTGGTTTTGACGAACAAACATGTTGTTTTTGATCCAGATGCCGAATATACAGTTGTTACTCCTGATGGGAAGGAACACGAGGCGAGAGTTATTTCGCGAGATCCTATAAACGATATTGCTGTTTGTAAAATTGAAGCAAAAGGATTACCTGTAGCAAAACTAGGTAATTCCGATAAAGTTGTTCCTGGACAGACAGTTATAGCTATCGGAACTCCATTAGGATTGTTTACCAACACTGTTTCCAAGGGAATTATTTCCGGATTAGCTCGAAGAATTCATGCCTCACTCGGAATGGGCGGTAAGACGGAAGAATTAAGAGGAGTTATCCAAACTGATGTTGCAATCAATCAGGGTAATTCTGGTGGTCCTCTTTTGAGTTTGGAAGGAGAAGTTATTGGTATAAACACGGCTGTAATATTCGGAGCACAGAATATCGGATTTTGTATTCCAATAAACTGGGCGAAAAAAGACTTGGAAGACATTATTAAATTTGGAAGGATTATCAAACCGTTCATTGGAATAATGTATGTTCCGATAAACAAAGAGATTCAAGAAACATATAAACTGCCATCGGATCATGGAGTGTTGGTTTTACGGGGTCATATCCCTGGAGAATCCGCGATCATAAAAAATTCTCCTGCAGATAAAGCCGGAATAAAAGAAAATGACATTATTCTAGAAGTGGATGGAGAAAAACTTGATACAAAAAAAGATTTGATGGATATTGTCCAGACACATGAAGTTGGGGATAAATTAAAACTTAAAGTATTGCGAGACGAAAAAGAATTTGAAACGGAATTGGAGCTCGTCGAGCGAAAATGACCGTTTATGCTCAAAATAAAAAAGCAGCTTTCGATTATGAAATAATAGAAACTTTTGAAGCGGGAATAGAACTTAAAGGACACGAAGTAAAAGCTATTAAAGCGAGTAAAGTATCTATTAAAGGAGCTTACGTTAAAATACTCGGAAAAGAGATATTTTTAATTGGTGCTTTAGTATCTCCATATCAACCAGGGAATGTGCCAAAAGACTACGAAGAACAGCGTGACAGAAAGCTTCTTTTAACCAAGAAAGAGCTTGATTATTTAATAGGAAAACAAAAGGAGAAGGGCTTGACGATAGTGCCTATAAAATTGTATAATAAGAGAGGTAAGATTAAGATTGAAATAGGTGTCGCGCGAGGAAAAAAGAAGCATGATAAGCGTGAGACAATAAAGAAAAGAGACGTCGAACGTCGACTTCGCCGAGGCGAAGAAGTTTAAATACGGGGATGATCGGCCTAGATTGTTATCGTATTATGGCTGGAGCACGTCGAGACTCCGTTCTCGTTAAAAACGGAACACAAATAATTGCAAACAGCAATTTCAACAGAGGTCTAGCATACGCTTAACCTCCGTTCTCTTAGAAATTCTCGCTATCTGAGAAGAGCGTCATCAGCGAGACCTTCACAGTTTTGGTCGCTTTGACGAATCTGTGTCGTATTACCCAAAGCGGGTGACTGTTTATTTTGCCTAGTTTTTACCCAGTTACCTAAAACAAACCAGGCTAAGCGTGTAGTGCCACTATAATTCAATTTCAAGACGAGGGTTCGATTCCCTCCATCTCCACATCGTGAGTATCCTGAACTGCAAACTCCTCAAAAAGCCTCACAGCATGAGGAGTTTTGTCGGTTCGATAGCCAGTTTTTTGGTTGTAAGCTAATTTCTCTTCGAAAATAAAGTAATAG
>SDBT01000152.1_pt1 | contig 93578 bp, 98 predicted proteins | sample 2277101 | NCBI WGS metagenome assembly SDBT01 (sample SAMN10404973, study PRJNA504765) | marine sediment metagenome | isolation source: marine sediment core GS10_PC15, 103 cmbsf | place: Arctic Ocean: Southern Knipovich Ridge | collected 2010
AAAAACTGCTGGGTATCAAACGGATATATGACCTCTGAAACGCTCGATCTGATACTCCCCTATCTTGATGCCATAAATGTCGATTTAAAATTTTTTAATGATAAAAACTACCGCAAAATCTGCGGCGGCGTCCTTAAACCGATATTGGAAAACCTGCAAACAATAAAAAAGGCGGGGGTCTGGACTGAGGTAACGACGTTATCAATTCCGACCTTGAGCGACGATGACGCCCAATTTACTGAAATTGCACGTTTTATCAATAATAAACTCGGAAGTGAAACACCTTGGCATATATCAGCATTTTCATCAGAAATTTCTTTCAAATTGACTGATCTCCCATCAACAAAAATTACGACACTGAAAAAAGCATATGAAATAGGCAAAAAAGAGGGATTACAGTATGTATATACCGGCAACACGCCCGGTCTGGATTCAGAAAACACGTATTGCCCAAAATGTGCTACAATAATTATCGAGCGTACTGGTTTTGCATCCACGCGCCGCGATAATGAGGGGAAATGCCCTAACTGTAACAAAAAAATTGACTTAGTATTATAACTATATGAAACGAACCATCTATATTGTACTTGCATTGTTGCTCATTGCTCCGCAAGCAGCTATGGCGGCTGATTTTGATAAAAACTATATCCTTACCGACACTGATCTCGAAAACGCTGACGCTATGTCGGTTAACCGCATACAGCGATTTCTTGAAGCCAAAAACAGCGGACTAGCCACGTATTCAACGAGTGATCCGAACGGCGATCAAAAATCCGCTGCACAAATATTATACGATGCAGGCCAATTTTGGACGATCAACCCTCAGTATCTCCTGGTCCGGATGCAGATCGAACAAAGCCTGACAACAGCGACAAATCCGACACAGGCACAGCTCGACTGGGCAACCGGCTATGCCGTATGTGACAGCTGTTCCAAAACAGATCCCAGAGTAGCACAGTACCGGGGCTTCTTCAATCAGGTAAATTGGGGGGCACGAAAAATCAGAACCAGCTACCTGACTGATCTTGAGAATAACGGAATGACCTTTACCGGATGGGGCCCGGGGATTACGAAGACAACCGGCGACGGCTACCAGGTAACGCCGGTAAATGACGCTACTGCCGCTCTCTACACCTATACACCGTACGTATATAATGCGAACTACAATATCTGGAGTTTTTGGAATCAATGGTTCACGAAATTTTATCCCGACGGCACACTCCTCCAGGTTGAAGGCGAAAATGGCGTGTACCTCATCCAGAATGGAAAAAAACGCGCGTTCCTTTCAAAATCTGCGCTCGTTTCGCGTTTTGACCAGACACGAATCATTTTCGTATCGCGAAGCGACATAGAACTGTACGAAGACGGCGCACCGATTCGATTCCAGAACTATTCACTGATTCGATCGACGGCAACGGGCAGAGTTTTCCTCATTGACGGGGATGAACGCAGGTATATTGAATCACCAGAGGTATTCCGCCTGATCGGATTTAATCCTGAAGAAATAATCGATGCAACAGAAGACGAACTTTCACCCTATACGTTCGGCCCAAACATTACTATAGAGAGCATCTATCCGACCGGGGTACTCCTGCAATCAAAAGAGACGGGCGGCATCTCCTATGTTGAGAATGGTATCCGTCAATCAATCTGGTCTCGTGAAATCCTTGAGTCTCGTTTTTCGAACCGAATTCCGGTCGTCGTCGAGCAGACATCTATTGAACAGTATGAAAAAGGCGATCCTATCAAATTCAATGACGGTGAACTTATTACGTCACCGAACTCACGCGGCGTATACGTCATCTCCAACGGTGAGCGGCGCGGAATCGCGTCCAAGGATACGTTTGATTCACTCGGATTCAAGTGGGAAAATATCATCTGGACCTCTGACAAAGCGCTCGAAATCCACACGCTTGGTGATCCTGTTTCCGTAGAATAAATAACAACAAAAAATAACTATGATCGTTTTTAGCGCAATAACACCCCATCCGCCGATACTGCTCCCGACAGTAGGCAAGGAAAATCTGCGGTTTGTCGAAAAGACATCTCTGAGCATGGAAAAGCTGAGCCATGACCTGTATGCGTCAAAACCGGATACCATAGTCATTATCTCGCCCCACGGCACCATGCACCCGGATGCTTTCGCATTCAATATGGCGGCGCAGTTTGAAATAAGTTTCAAAGATTTCGGGGATTTGTCCACGACACTCACGCTTCAGGGTGATATTGCTCATATACATCACTACAAAGAAATTCTCGAATCCCATACTCCGGTAGTGCTTATCAATAAGCCGGAACTCGATCACGGGGTCGGCGTTCCCCTCTACTTTCTCACGAAAGGACTTGATAAAACGCAGGTAAAAATCGTTCCGGTATCATATTCATTTCTCGATCTTGAATCACATTACAAATTCGGAATGAATCTCCAGAGCGATATGATTAATGACAACAAGCGTATTGCGATCATTGCATCCGGAGACTTGTCTCACCGGCTGACAAAAAACGCGCCAGCCGGCTTCTCCCACTGGGCAAAAAAATTTGACGAGACAATCGTTGAAAAAATAAGGAATAAGGATTCCAAGGCGATACTCAAACTCGATACGGATTTTATCGAAGAGGCCGGTGAATGCGGACTGCGCTCGATCATCATCCTGCTCGGCATACTCAATAGCATGGAATATACTCCTGAAATATATTCATATGAAGGGCCGTTCGGTGTCGGGTATCTGACGGTGCATTTCAAACTTGCCCACTAATTCATTAATAAATACTATGTCCAAATCAAACAAACGAAAACTTTTTTATCTCTGCGCGTTTATAGGACTTGGTTTTTTCTTATTGCAGATTCCATTTACGAATATAATCGGATCAGGCCAGAATTTTTCACTATTTGACTTTTTTGCTCCGACCGCAGGAGCACTCCTGGCCTCGTGGTGGGGAGCACTGACAGTAATAACGGTAAAATTCATTAATGCGCTGGTCACGGAACAGAGTCTTGATACAGTCACCGTAATCCGATTCTTTCCGCTGGCGTTTGCCGCACTGTACTTCGGGGTCCGCAAATATAAAAAACTTGTGGCACTGATACCGCTCTTGTGCATAGCATTATTCATATATCATCCGGAAGGACGGCAGGCGTGGTACTATTCGCTGTACTGGCTCATTCCCCTTGCAACAGCGTTTGCGCCAAAGAGCCTGATAATGAAAAGTCTCGGAGCGACGTTTACTGCCCACGCAATCGGGGGTGTGGCTTTCCTGTACGCATTTAATCTTCCTGCTGAAGTCTGGATCGGCCTCATACCGATCGTATTCCTCGAACGAATGCTGTTTACCGGCGGGACCGCATTGAGCTATGTTGCGATGAATGCACTGGCGGATAATGTCGGCAGGCATCTGGCGCTGCCGTCTCTGCAGCGCATGGTGAATCCGGAGTATTTATATTCCAAAAAACTGCTTGAAAACCTCTAATATTTTAATAAAAAAACCGCTTCATATGCAACGAACACGGCTTTTTTAGTCCGCGAATAAATGGTACAATAGCGTTATGGATCCATACGTAACATTGGCACAGCAGGCGATAACTGCGTATGCCGCAGACAATAAAATTATAGATCCGCAAGCCGGTTTACAGGAGGAATTGCTCGGCACAAGAGCCGGTGTTTTTGTATCACTTCATTCCAAAACAACGAATGAACTGCGCGGCTGCATAGGCACGAGCGAACCCCAAGAATCTTCTATAGCACGGGAAATAATTTCAAACGCGATAGCGGCAGGATTCGGCGACTCGAGATTTTCACAATTAACCGAGAAAGACCTTGATGATCTTGAAATTAGCGTTGATATTCTGTCAGAATTGGAGGAAATTACAGACACCGGACTGCTTGATCCGACAAAATTTGGCCTGCTCGTGAAGAATCAAAATAACAGATCAGGGCTTCTTCTGCCTGATATCGGCATTGAATCCGTCGAAGAACAAATATTGATTTGCTGCCAAAAGGGCGGGATCAATCCTGCAAAAGACACTCTTCGCTATTTTCGTTTTACTGTTGAACGGCATGCGTAATAACCCTTGTGCCTCCTCTTCTTGTCATTCCGGACTTGCCTGCCCGCCTCTGGAGGGATCCGGAATCTCCATAACTACAGAGACTCTGAAACAAGTTCAGAGTGACAATCCTTTTTTGAAAAGATTTAAGAATTACTAAACATCACCATGTTCTGTGAAATAGTATTATCTCAACGATTCCCGAAAAGCATGGGCATTTTTGATTACAAGATTCCTGAAAATTTGCAGTCGGAAATTAAAGTCGGACACCTGGCCACCATCCCCTTTCGCTCGAGCGAACGCGAGGGCGTAGTTATTACAATAAAAAAAACAACTGACATCAAAAAAACCATCAAGGAAGTCACCGGGATTGTCCGGCCGGAACCGATACTAAACGAAGCACAGATCAAACTGGCGGAATGGATGGCCGATTATTATTTCGTTTCTATCGGTGCGGTAATAAAAATGATGCTGCCCCCGATCCCGAAGCGTAAAATTAAATATGACGAGCCGGTCATAGACAGCCGGGATATAAAAGTCAGTTCTGAAATAAAAAAAATTGTCGACACTACTCTTTCGGGCAGGAATAAACAGGCAGTATTCACACCGGATAATTACATTGATAGCGAACAGTATTATAGTGAATTATTCAGAAAAAATAAACTGCGCATCCTGGTCATAACTCCTGATATCTTCAGTGCGCAAAATCTACTCGGACTCATCCCGAAAAAGCGGCAGAAAACCACTGCAATCATTCACAGTAAGCTGAACAAAAACCAGCTCTATGACGCGTACCAGTCAATACTAGACGGAACCACTGAGATTATCATCGGAACAAAAGTGGCCCTCTTCATGCCCCTGAAAGACATTAACCTAATAGTAATAGATCAGGAAGATGACAGAAATCATAAGCAATCAGACCAGAATCCCCGCTTTGACGCACGTACCGCGGCAAAAAAACTAAGTGAACTTATCACCGCTCCGCTTGTATTTGTCAGTCCGTCCCCAACGGTCAGCACGTACCATGACATCATCAAGAAAACGTCCGCGCGCTATACACTTGAAAAAACAGATCGTTCACATGCCGTTACCGTTGATATGCGAAACGAACGCAAAAAGCAGAACTACTCCCCTTTTTCCGATGAGCTGGAAGCGTCGATCAATGTGGCGCTCCAAAATAATGAACGGGTATTACTGTTCATAAACAAGCGCGGCAGCTCAACCGCCGTTGTCTGCAAAGACTGCGGTCATGTATTTTCCTGCAAACAGTGCGGTTCACCGCATACATACCACGAGCGCAACAGCATCCTCTTCTGCCACAGCTGTTCCATAAAAGCAGACGTACCCGCGAACTGTCCTGAGTGCAAAAGCACTGAATTTAAATTCAGCGGGATGGGAACGCAAAAAGTGGAGCAAGCCGCACGGAAAATATGGGAATCAGCTTCTATTGTACGGCTTGATGCGGATACTGACCCCCTGGATGATGTGCAAAAGCCCGACATCCTCATCGGGACCGAACGGGCGCTCAAGAATAACATTTCACGCGATACATCTCTCATCGGCCTCATCTCAGCGGATACGTTCCTCTATCTTCCGGATTTCCGTGCAACGGAACGGACATGGGGACTCCTGCATAATCTCCTGTTCCAAAATCCAAAAAAACTCATACTCCAGACGTACTCGCCGGATCACACGGCTATAAAAAACTTCATGCAAAATAATCCCGGACAGTTTTATATCGACGAGCTGGCTGAACGTACGCTTCTCCATTATCCCCCATCCCAAAACCTCGTTAAGCTCGTATACCAGCATAAGGACAAGAATGCGTGCGTAACTGAGGCCAAACGGATTTATACCGTCATTAAGACATCAACCCTCAATGCCTCATTAATCACCCCCCTGCGGCCGTTTGAGCGCAATAAATGGCGGATGTATGTAATCATCAAATTCAATGAGTCCGAGCAGGAACCGCTGTTAAAAAAAGTTCTGTCCCATGTCCCCGTAGGATGGGTTATTGACCGCGATCCGGAGACGTTGTTGTAACAAACTACAAGAATATGAAAAAAATATTTAAAAAACTTTTATCAATAGAGATAAGCGAGCTAATTGTCGCAGTTGCGATTATTCCTTCTTTATGGGCTTTCTTAGGCGACGGAAATGTCAACGTTTCGGTCTCGGTTCCGCCTCCCCAGGATCCTCTGATAACTACCGTGACGGTATACCTTAATCTCAAAGCACTTAGTATAAGCGGTGAAACAATTTATAATACCCAATTGATGTGGCTGGAGGATCAGGAAGTTGGCGAGGCAGTTGAGCTGACTACTGACACAGGCGGGTATTACGTGGCTCCGCTGGATAACTCAAGCTCATTCACCAGCGTAGGTACACATGAAGTAATTGCCTGGACGACAATTAAACAGGAGGAAGTTATTTTACTTGTAAGTAATGTATTAGCTTATACTGTAGACGAGCAGTTTAATATTACGCTGGACCCGTCGAGTGATGGTATTATTTTGCTGACAGATACCATTTCGGAGGATGAATTTAAGGCCCTGCAGGATAAATACAAATTAAGTGTTCTCAGCTCAAGCGACTATGAACAGCTCAAGTATCAGCGATTAGGTTATGAAAAAATGTTTTTCTGGTTTACCGCTTATCAGTGGTCTATCTATATAATACTTCTGGCCTTTGTCCCATATCTTATTATCAGAAGATGGCGGAGAAAAAAAGCAGAACACAAATCATTCTGGTCCTTAGGTGATGGTATTTACTTTAAGCACGAACAATCTAAATAATATTTAAATTATTTAAAAAAAGTCCTGTCCCGCGTCCCCGCAGGATGGGTTATTGACCGCGATCCGGAGACGTTGTTGTAAATAAAAAATCAGTCTATTGCTTTTTCTCAAATACTATCACTTTCCAATTTTCCATACTCCTTTTTCTCTGAAAGCGGGAATAGTTTGCCTTTTAGCTTTATTGAGAAGTGTCTTTAATGATTCCTTGAATTTTTTTGAATAAATAGCTAAAGTTATAATTTGTTTTCCTTTCAGATAAGCTAATCTTTTATGGAATGATTCTAGTAAAGCCAAAGTAATCACCTTTCCCATAATTGATATCCTTTTCTTGTTACTAGTCTGATATTCCCCAAACGAACCATAATACATTTTCTTTTCTTTATCACGAATTATGATTGGCGGAAAACCAAGTTGCATTAATTGAAAATTTATAAGAACTCGTCCGATTCTCCCATTACCATCACAAAAAGGATGAATGATTTCAAACTCCAAATGAAAATTAGAAATTTTATCCAAAAAATAATTTTTATTATTACTTGAATATTCTAATAACAGCGTAGCCATCATCGCTTCAATATGTTTAGAAGCCGGAGCAATATATGTTCCAATGCGCACTAATTCTTGCTCATTACGAAATCTGCCGGCGATACCATCATCTATATTTGAAATCAGCATTTTATGAAGAAATAAAATAAAATCTTTATCAATTTCCTTAACACTTATTTTATTTTTCAAATACTCAAACACTCGTGATAAATTTTTTGCTTCAAATACTTCCCGCACCGGAACATCACGGGAGACTTCCATTTCCATTAAAATTTTCTCAGTTTCCTTTATGGTTAGGGTTGAATTTTCAATTGCATTGGAATTATAAACTGACTCCGGAAGTTCGGCTTCAAACACCATATCCAAAAGAGGTTGTTTGTTTTTCTTCAAAACATCATACTCTTTTTTTAGCTCATATATTTTATGTTTTCTTGCTTTGGTTATTGGCATATTTTTTATTAAATCGTGAATTACTACCTTCATATTATCATATTCACGTTTTTTTGTCAATATACCGTGAATTTATACAAAAACCTAGCAAAATTCACGACATTTATCATCAAATGGATGTATGTTGTTAGCAATAACGTTACATTACTCCTAAAAAAAGTCCTGTCCCGCGTCCCCGTAGGATGGGGTTATTGACCGCGATCCGGAGAACGTTGTTGTGGAATATTTTTTCTAAAAGTATTAATCTGATAATTAGACGAATATATTTTCGATCAATGATATGCTATAATATAGCAATAACGAAAGAACATTAACGAAAAATACGTATGGGTATATTTGGCAAAGGAGGTTCAGAGGCAGAATCTGAATCAGGAGAACAAGATGATACGAGTATTCGGATAGACCAAAAGATTCAAGCGCTAAAGATGATTATGGAGGGCTATGATCCGGACAGTGCTCATCCGGACAGAGTTGAGGATCCAAATCCAGAAGAAATTATGAATATTATATCCTCAGAACTTCCCAAGATTGTTGATGAATTAAGTGGTAAAGACGACGATTTTGCTTTTGAGCAAATACAAAAGCTATTCGGAGAGATATCTACACTCAGGCAAATGGTCACTGAAAGACTTCCAATATCTGATCAGAAACGAAGCATTATAGCTGCTTTTAAAAAATTGGAAGCAAGGCTACAAGCTTAGATTTTGGGATGAACAGAGGGAATGCCTCATCTCCTGAAATAACTTCAGGGTTGTTTCTGCACGTTTAAACTACCACGCCATTACAAACCACTGTCTAAACAACAAATGGCGTATGTATCTGGTACTCAAATACGATCTCAACTAAAAAAACAATCCTCAACTCAATTATGGATCATGTGCCTGATACGTGGGTTACAGGAAACGTTGTTGTAATGCGCCTAGGTTCTCGTTTCCCTGGAGATCAGCCGCAGCTCACGGACAATGATGTCAATGAGTTCTTTTGATTTTACCTCGTTTATTTTTTTGCCGTGATCCCAGTCTATCCCGGGATTGGTATTTCCTTCAATAAAATAGAGGTTGCCGTCATTGCTCTGAATAAAATCCAAAGCAAACAATGAATGTTTGAGATCTACGATCGAATGTAATTTCCGGGTTATCTGTTTGGACATAGTCCGTACGGTACGTGGTATTGCACTCATCGGTATATATACCAAATCTCCGCCCTGATGTTCATTGCACTTGAAATTCCCGTCCTGCGCGATTCTGATATACGCCTGTACTATTTTTTGGTTAAGGAATATGAGGCGCAAGTCAATAAGGCCGGAATAATTTTCGAAATGAAACCCTTGAGTGCACTCAATAAACGGCTGCAGCACGTACGACAATAGTTTTTTTTCCTTCTTATCGTGCGCATAGTATTTCATGATGTCTTCGGAGCCTACCGTATCAAAATCAACTTTATATATTTTATAACCGCATGAACCCGTCCGATCTTTGAGGATGTACCCGTCGTCAACATCCATTTCATACTGGTGATGGTCCAATAACGTATCCAATGATTGTTTCGCCTGTGCGATGGTCTGCCGTGAAGGAGTAGCTACGGCAACGGTGGGTATCGCGTACTCTTTGAAATACGTATAGGTATTGAGTTTATTAACAAAGACATTTTTCATTTCTTTGTTGCTGAATGTATACACCGATTTTTTCGAAGTCATCAGCTCCAGCCGATGCTGCTGCGCAATAGTAGACGGAGTAAATTTATCAAAAAGAACTGCGGAACTCGCGTTCCCCGGGTGTTTTTTCCATTTTGAATCGTAGGTCCAATAGCTCTGAAACAGACCCGGCCCGACGATATCTCTGGACGTTGTAAACGCGGCCTTCATTCCATTTTTTTTGCATCGAGACAGTAAATAGCTGTAGCTATCATTATATTCCCCGTATTTCCCCGTACGCGGAAACGGCGATCTCCCTTTGTACTGCGCGTCCCTCGCGCTCTTCGCAATAGTTTCCGAATATACCACCATTACATCAAATTTCTCATTCTTCGTCATAACGTGAATTGTATCCCCCACTGCTAATTAATTCTGTTTTGAAAAAGTACTTTTGTCTGCATTTCTACGCAGAGTCCAAAAAAAGCGCTGCTAAGCGCCCAAGCCCTAAATACCTTATTATTCAGGTCTATTCTGTTGTGAGTACCTATCTAAAGTCAGTATACCACAGAACGCATGAAATAGCACGTTTCTGTAACGATCAACGCGATCCGGAGACGTTGTTGTAAAAATGCCTCAATGAAATACTTAGTGTACTTTATCAAATTTGTTATATGCTCATTTTATCATTTTTAGAATATCATTAAACCTCAATTCAACAACTTTTAAATCCTCCGGTTTAAGTGGAATACAGTGACCTATTGCATTTCTGGATGAGATTGCTTTGTTAATTGTAGCAGAAAAATCATTTTTATCTCTAGTATGAAGACCTCCTATAAAAAGCTTCCAATTTTTTTTACTAACAATAATTTCTTTAAGCTGTCCCAAATGCGTATACTCAAGCTCATCTTTGCGCTTTACGGCATGGTAAGGTAGATCCTGAATGGCAATAGTCACTTTATCTTGAATATCTTTTGAAACATTATTTTTCCACCAATCTACTTGAGTACTTAATACACTTCTAATCAATTCCCTTAAGACGTTCTCCACGGCATATAAACTTTTATATGCTTCCGACATTTTTTCTACTTGGATTAATAATTGTTTTTGAATTGGAAAAGTAAATTGAATAGACCGTCTCTTAATACTTGTTTTTGTTTTTGAAATTTTTTGAATAACATCAGAGATAGTCTTCGAAGAGTTGTCTTTTTTTTGTTTAATTTTTGGCATATACCCCATAATACCTGCTACTTTCTTATAATTTCCCGTAGCTAATCTAGTAGCTAATCCAAAATCTTTTGCTTTCGACAATAGACTGCTTACGGTTGTTGGATGTATTGAAAGTAATTTCGCAATATCCTTATAATTATTAGATCCATTTGCGTATCTTAACACGTCGAGACCATTACGAGCGCGAACGTACTCTAAACAATTTGACTTAATACTTTCAACATTTCCAATCTTCATTTTTCGAATTAATTAATAGACTAATTATAATATAAATTATTTTGTCAGCGCTTGCATACGGATCCATTATTCTTACCTGTCATTACATTGGAATCTCGAGACTCAAGTTGTGTTTTTCTTGAAGATCCTTGATTAGCTTTTTAAAAAAACGATAAAGAAAAGTTATTTTCATCTTTTGCTCCCGATCGATATGATTCATATGCGCCACTAAATTTCTGGGTGGAAGAATTTCCTCAACCTTTGTAATCAAATCATCCAAATCATCTATTCTTGGATCAAATTGATCAGCAGCAATTCTAACAATCTCGTTCAACTGCCATAAAGTTGTATGATAAATGATGTGCTCTCCAAGAGGAGAATGTCCAGCTGTAGAGATATACGATTCTTTAAGACTCTGAACCCTCTCTGCCCATCTCTCACTCACAACAAAACTCCACCAGTCTTCCCCGTGCTGCCCCCGAAGTATTGTATGGATTACTACTCTATAATAATTCTCAATTGCAAATAATTTCCAGTAGGTGCTACTACTAATACTTTTTCCCGACTCTTTTACCGCATTGGAATCAAAAGTCAGAATATCACGATAGTCTGGAGCATCAGCCATTTGAACCCGCTATTGGTTTCTTTTTAACTTTCTTACGCGTCTGTGAGAGAAGTGTGGCAATTGAATCTTTGCTTGTACTAAGTAAATCAGCTATCTCTAAATTAGTAAAACCTGCACTACTCAGTTGCGTTGCGCGCTCTGCTTTTGTTGCATTCTTTAATGTGTTTATTAATAGAAGGGCAAGTAGTTTTTCGGTTCGATCTGATCGTTCCATATATCACTTATTTATCTAATATTCCTTTTCTTTTTCTGGACTGAGACAATAAGGCCCTTACTGAAGGCTCCTTAATTCCTAGGACTCGCGCAATGGTCTTATTATCAACTTCAGCCAGTTTAAGTAATTTAACTCGCTCGGTAATACTTTTCTCGGCACCAACTTGCAAACTTAAAACTCGGAGAATTTTATTCAACAGATCCAAAATTTGTTCATCGTTTGAAAGCTTCATAGGAAAGTAATTACTTCTTTTTTTTCTTTTTTTGTGATAGTGCAACACTTACTGTGTTTGCGGTTGTTCCAAGAAGTTCAGCGATTCTTTTCGGTGTAAATCCTGATTTATCTAATTCAATTATTAAATCGGTTTGATTAGCTTCTCTTTTCAAATTCACTACTAAAAGTTTAGATATTTCCCTTAACACCTCTAAATGTTGATCATCATTTTTCATAGTTGTTTATTTCCTCTTTGAATAGCCTTTTGTATAGCACCCTCTTTCTTATGGAGCATATTAGCGATCTCGGATGGTTTAAATCCCACTCTGCTTAGTAAAACCTCAATTTTTATACTTTCGGATAGCTCCTCCCCTTTTTTATCCCTCTGTTCAATCAGTAACAAAAGTATCGCAGATAGGTACTTTTCTACAGATTTTGAAGTGGCATCATTTAACATAGACATTCATTCCTAGTAAATAGTAAATAGTAAATTCAATATACCATATATCCAAATTATCTTCAATTCTTCCCTGCCTTCAGCAAAAAATCAATACTATTGATCACATTATCACTATCTGATACTGTTATCTAACTGTTCGAACTTTTTACATATTATTATCCTTAGCTTGACATAATACCTTTAGCATAGTAATGTTATACGAAAATTCAAATAGCTAATTGACAGGAGAACAATAGTGTCAGCCAAACTTTGTGAACGAATTCTGGAGGTTTACAGATAGTTGTTGCATTTTGGAGGAATACGCGATGCTGAAAACGATTATTTTTGATTTATCGGAAGTTTTTATTGCTGGGATGTACGGTATTGAAATACCACTCGCTCGAATACTGAGTATTCCCGAAGATACCATTATACCGATAATGAGTACTGATGAATTGGGACAACTATTTCGAGGAGAAATAACAGAAGAACAGTACCTTCAAGGACTACTAACAGTAGAGCAGTGGGACATTTCTCTGGATACGCTCAAAAACGTAATCCGAAGAAATTTTCACGGCCTGGTCCCAGGGATGGGTACGGATCTGTTAAGACAGCTTGCTAGTACCTATAGGCTAGTTATCTTGTCAGATCACGCGAGGGAGTGGGTTGAGTACCTTGAGCCTATCCACCAAGCGTTGCTCTCGGAATTTTCGGAGGTACTTTTTTCTTGTGATGCACGGATACAGGGTACGAAAAAACAGGAAACCACATTCCGGAAAGTACTTGATATTATAGGCGAAAAGCCAGAGGAGTGTCTGTTCGTCGACGATTTCGAACGTAATGTCAAAGTAGCCGCAGAGGTTGGCATCCCGGGGATTCACTTCACGAGCGCTCAACGTCTAATCAATGTTGAGTTCCCCCAGTTTGGTATTACAGTACAATAAGACAGGCCGTTTCGTTAATTTTCGGGGCGGCCTTTGTTATCCTAAAAATCCTACTTTAACAACACATGCCAAAAAATCAACCCTTGTTGACATCCTGCCAAAAAAAACAGACCGCGCAGTGAAACTGTGCGGCCCATTACAGTAATAAGTATCTATGCGTGCCAAACGCTACTACGGAAGCAGTAACATCTGCATAAGTGCCTGTGAAAGGCCATTCGGGCGATCTGGACATTGATTTCCAGACATTATAATGCAGTGGCCTTGCCGGTCCTTCAAGTGGTAATGTCCGCCATGGTCTCCGACTACATACGAAAAATGAAATTCCCGAGTAAACATACGGAATGTGTTATCATCTACCCTCTTTATGAACGGCCACCTGTACATTTCAAACTTGCATTTCACACGGTGCTTGCCAACCTGAACCATACATTCCCATTCCCGGGCGTTTTCATCCGGACACTTCTTTTTCTGTACGTACACAACTTCATATTGTAGTACGTCATAGCCGTACGTATCGGGGGTGTATGGTTTCTTCCGACTACCCTCAGTGCCGTCATGAAAGACGAAATGGACCGGCTCTTGAGGGATACCCGGCTTTTCCATTGCGACGTCGTTAAACGTCAGCTTACCATACCAGGTTTGCGAGTTCTTTTTTGCCATGTTTCTCCTCCTCCTCGGTGTAACATGGTTAACGATTTCTGCTGTCTTGTGATACTCATTACTGTTAAAGTGCAAAAGCTATTAACGGTACAGCATACCATACTAACTAAAAATGTCAAGATATGCTGGCTAACATCCACTCGCTCCCATTTTTTTATAATCCAGCATTACAAATACAATCACACGACTTGATAAAAAATCAATAATTGCATATACTAACATGAATTATTAGTCACAAATACAAACAGAAGAGGAAACAAAAATGGATATCAATTGGCAATCAATGCTGGACTCGTGGGTCAATAAAGGCAGGGCGGGAATGATGGCGATTCTTATCGTCGTTCTGGTCCTTCAGGGATGGGCAATCGTTGACTCACATCAAACGCACTTTGGCTTTTGACAAGCATTATGTCTGCATGCAGAACCCTTCGAATGGAGGGTTCTTTTTTATAAGGAGAACTGCTGCTAAAGTGAATGATCGATCAGTAGCAGGAAACGTTGTTGTAAAAAAGCGCCAAACCGATAGGTTTGGCGTATGTCCGTACGAATCTCATCGCTGTTTCTTTTTGACAGGAACTGAGTGAACACAAACACCGCAATGATCCGGACGGTACCACCGAGTAGCGTAACGCAAGCAACCACTCATAAGCCCTGTCCCGTTTATGTGCCGGGGTTTTTTATTTCACAAATAAATCTGCCAGCGGGATAAACCAGCTGGCAGGCATAGATTTTTGAGGCAACGATATTACTCGCTGTCTCTGACGGGCTCGATTCTCCATTCCGGAGGCAGGAGAACATTGAATGGCTTATTCTTTTCGTTTTTTTCTTGTTCTCCCCCTAGTTTCCCAAGAATGTCTTTGACATAGTGACATGTTATCACCAATTTGCTTATGTGACATGTTATCACCAATCGGACTTTCTCCTATTACTGGCGGTTCTTTTAGATTCATATCATCATCCGTACCACCTCTGGCCAATCTACAAACTGGCTTTTTTCTTCTTTTTGTTTTTCTACCTTGATGCATCACTACCTCCAAATGTTTTGAACAAAAGGGCAAAATGTAATTATCAGACTTTACCACAGTATGCATGGCACGTCAATTAGTAATCGATGCCAAAACACCAGCCATTGCCGGCTGATGTTTTCCCTAAAAATTCGTTGTTATACGAAAATTATTATTTCCATCTTTCTAACCTTGGAATTCCACGAGTCGCGACCCAAGCTACGAGGCCATTCATTCCACTTTTTTTCATTTGTTGAACGCAAAATTTTTGCATCTTTTTTGCAGTATCGATTTCCTGAGGACTTATAAAATTTCCGTCTTTATAACACATAGAACAATATTTCTCACTTTTTGAGCCGTCTTGTTCCGTGCCACCGCCCTGTGTATCTTTTTTCAAAGGAAACCCGCAACTCTGACAAAACTTATTATTTTCCATAATACCGTTCCTTATTTAATTAATGATTATTAAACTTTACCACAGTATACACAACCCATCAATTGACGTTCATCCATTATTTTGCTATGGTGAGCTAATATTCAAAAAAACAAAAACAAAAACAAAAACAATAACAAAAAACCAAAACCAAAAGGAGGAGAGAGATGAACATCGATCTTCGACATGCTTTTACACAGGTTAGAGCGCTCTGCAAGCAGCAAGGAGTAACCCACTTGGTTACCAGGGATCCTTCGAGCATTCTGTATATGACCGGATTCAAAGCACATAGTCCGGGTGATGCGGTGATGCTGATCACGCCACGGAGGATCGTTCTGTTTTCCGATCAGCGGTACGAAGGGACATTACGCCGACTCGCAAAGATCAATCCGTTCATCACCGTGCATATTTGGAAGCGAATGTCTCATTTAGGTCACTGCGTGTTGCAACACGTCAGGGGTGAAGATGCAATACTCGGTATTGAGCTGGGCAGTAATCTGACTACCTACCAGTTCGTTATTGACTTGAGAGCGGCCGCTAAAAAGAGCGGTGTAGGCACTAAACGCACCGAACTTATTTTCGAAAATGTTCGCAACGTCAAGACAGCCGGCGAACTTGCCATCCTCAAGCGGGGATTTGAGATTTCAGACCAAGCATTCAAGTATATTATCAAAAAAATCAGACCGGGCGTGTCTGAAATTGAAATTGCTCAATTACTGAATGCGTATATGCGCGAAGCAACTCAATGTGATGAAATCTCATTTACGACTACCGTGGCCAGCGGACCAAACAGCGCGATTTCCCATGCAACGGTCGGTGGCAGGAAGTTCACATCTCGTGATGTGATCACGCTGGACTTCGGCTGTGTTTATGGTGACCTTCATACTGATATGACACGAACCGTGTTTATTGGTGAGCCGCGTGGAGAATTACGGCGTATCTACGAGATCGTGCTTGCAGCACAGACATCAGCTGAGCTGGCAGCTATGCCTGGACTGACCGGTCGGGACATCGACAAGGTAGCACGAGAGTTCATCGAAGAGGCAGGATACGGAGATCTCTTCACGCACACTACCGGTCACGGTGTCGGACACGATACCCATGAGAGAATCCACATATCACCTTCCATATACGGTGATGTAGCTCTCGTAGAAGGAAATGTATTTTCCATCGAGCCGGGAATCTATAAGCCAGAATGTTATGGTGTCCGAATCGAGAATGTCGGTGTGCTGACGTCTACGGGCTTTGAGTCATTCAGTCACGTATCCAAGGAGCTGACTATCCTGTAGAAGATTCGTGATGAAGTTTGTAAGTTATTCATACTTGCGCCTTCATTTTTTTCCGGGAAATTCGTTATTATACGCTATCAATAATACACGCAAACGCCGCAGTGATCCACCTTGGATTCCGGAAAACTGCACGGAAACGTTTCGCCTAAATTGTCTTCTGTACAGCACAGGCCTTGCGCGGAAGAACTCCTGTCCAGGAATTTAGTGCCGTCAAATATCCTGCACCAGCAATCCGAATCAGATGCGCACGATATATCAGGACTGGTTTCCAATGCTGTATCAACACTTGTATTAGTGTTTACAGGGTCAATTTCTGAATTGGTATTTACCGTTGTACTGGTATTAACATTCGTGTTGACGGAATCAGGCGCGGAATTGATTACGGGTGCGGTATTAGTATTTACGTTTAAGTTTACAGGGATGGTTTCAGGGACTGGACTTACCGTTGCTGTGTTAACTATATCCGGGTTAATAATATCATATTCCGTATTGGTTTCTGTTGCCGGATTACTACCGACATCAGTATTTGTGGAATTTGTTTTTGGTGTGATTTCAACCGTGGTGCTATTTTCATTACTGGTTTTTGTACAGCCTGAAATAAAGACCGCTAATACCAGTACGGTGCCGATTAGTAGTTTTTTCATATATTTCTTTATTATAGGAAAATCTATTCAGCTTCTGCTTTGTTATCACTCTTCCAAAACTTTCTATCATGAAGCTGTTCCCGTGCCTGCTTTGGATTATCAACAAACAACTTCCGAATTAATTCGCGTTTCTCATCTGCCCCTAAATCTACCGGAACTCTCTCAGATGAACCAGTGCCGCCCCCTTTATACAAAGCCGGTAAAGCCATACGCGACATCAGATAATATTCATTCGTTTTCTTTCCCTCTTTTGCAAAGCGCGCGGTCAGCGTTCCGATATAGTCAAAACCGGCTTCGCGAGCCAGCTCGGCGTGACGATCAGATAAGCAATATTCACTATCAGGATAATACGATGCCACTCCGCCCGGACGTAATCGTTTATAAATCTCCTGCAATGGCCGTGCAGCATCTTCATGTTTTTCTTCAGGACTCAAAGGATACGGGTCAATCAATGCGCCGGTTATGGTTTCGTTGGGAATCTTTTTGATTTCTTCCTGCCAATCTCCTTCCAGGACAACAACGGGAATATCCTGGCGTTTCCCCCATTCCCTCGCCTTTTCAGCAACATCATGGTTATACTCGATCACCACGTACGAGGGACTTTTTCCATCTTCTTTTTGTTTGCCCAATTCCTCCATGATGGCATTCGCGGAAAGCCCCATGCCAAATCCGACTTCAACTACTACGGAATCATATCGGGAAGCATTAGCACCAAGGAGCTCTATGTAATCTTTCTCAAACTCATCCATTACCGGTTCTCCGCCGATCTCGAGATAGTGGAGCCGCCGTTCGGCATCATAACCATAGTCCGCCTCTGCCGTTGCCCAGTAATCATCTTTCCGGTAATCTTTTTGCTCGCCGGTTTGCTCGCCCATCTCCAAATACTGCGCTTTTGTCTTTTCTAATTTCAGGGTTTCTTCTTCAAGACTTATAAATCCTTCTTTATCTGCGTCGGTCATAATCCCCTCCCGTATTGCTGCGTCCATGATTTTGATGGTTGGTGTATTTTCCATAAGAAAATACATTTGTCCGCTCTCGAGAATTTCAAATTCCTCACCGCCTATTTCCACCGTCAATAACCGCTCTCCTGTTTGGTCTACGTCCTCATGTTGTTCATGTGCATACTCCTGAATAAGCCAATCAATGCTCTTCAGATTATCTTCGTTTACTTCGGCTTCCGCAGCATATGGTGAATATTCCGGTATACTGCCGCTTTGCAGTTCCGCCTCAATATCATATGTGCTTTTAAGATCGCTCATCAGATTTTGAGCAATCGTCGGAAGCTGGGCTCTGATATCAGGACCGTCATTTTTCTGAACTAATTCTGCACACTGACGCGATAATTCCAAAAGTTTTTCGGCAGGAAAATCCTTTAGTGTTATTGCGTGGCTTTCATATCCATTTTCAATCTTTACTACAATTTGCCCCGCAGAACTTTCAATACGTGCTACAGGAACATCGGCCTTCTTTATCTCACTCCGGGGCTCACGTTGCCCAATATCAAAAGCGGAAGTTATATACTCCCTTGACTCTCCTCCTTCTTCTTCTTTTTCATAACGTAAATTTGGAAACTCTTGCTGAAGTTTCTCATAAGTATCTTCTGTTACTTCAGTAGGATCAAACTGTTCTCCTTTAGGATGTGCCATACGTTATTACAATAATATCCAATATATCTTAAGTCATCGTACAATCTAAATACTCCATTGTCAATCCCGATAATTACCTAACACTACTAAGATTTACCATACATCCGTCTTTGTACGAATAGTACGAACCAAAGAGATGCGGTTATAAAACAAATTATCGTTGAGAAATAGAATCCTAAAGTAAAAAAAGCAACACACATGACATATAACCCGATAAAGGTAGGGATAGATGTTGCATACGCAATAGGCCCCCTCTTTTCTTTAAAGCCATTATACACTTGCGGAAATAACGCTATTGAGAATACTACGTTAGCTGCTGTTATGACTATATCCTGCCATATCATAAGGCTTATATTTTCTTATTACTATATCGCTTCTTAAATTTGCAAAAATTACTCTTTACTTCCTGGCCCAAACAATCCAGCGTCCAATTTTATCCAATTCTATTGTAACATTACTGAACTCTGCAAATAGTGCATGGGCTTCGTCTTTAGTGTAAAAACTATGCGGCAAACCTATTTCCGGACCACTGAGCGGAGAGAATGTTCCCGGAGATATTTCTTTATGATCCTTGAATGTATTCCATTTTTTGGTACTTGCAAAATCAGTTACAGTAATGAATATCCTGCCGTTATCAATTAATGCATCGTGTATCGTATGCATCAAACGTTGAACCTGTTCTTTTGTTCCATGGTGGATAGTAGCCACAGAAATAATGAGATCATACTTATTTTTTTCTATATCATAGTCAAACATGTCTGCCAATTTGATACTGGAATTATCTCCAAGCATCTTCTTGGTCATTTTAATCGACGTTTCGCTAGAATCAATGCCATCCGTTTTAAATCCGAGTTTCTGAAGGAATGTAAGGTATTTGCCATTGCCGCATCCGATGTCAAAAACATATTGACGTGTAAATTTTGAATCACTTAAGAATTTTTTAAACAACGGATGTATATCTTCTGAAAGGGTTGCCCACGCATCCCCGCCTTTCTGAAAATCTTTGTATATCGTGTCCCACGTTGTCATAGTGTCAATTTATTTGCGAAAATTTTATTTAGTTTGAGAATCGGATGGCCTTATTAGATAATAGAACTATTTTTTAGTCTCGCTATAATATTTAGCAAAATATATCTTCATTCCTTCTACAAGAGGAGGCGTATATATGTCAGGATTTTCAAGAATATCCTTTTTTAATTCATCCGCGTTAAGCCATTTAATCTTTTGTATTTCACTTTTATCTGGTTTAATTTCATCGTCAGTTCTTCCGACGAAAACTGCATGGTACGCTTTATCAATTTCATCAAAACACTTGTAATTGAACAATCTTTTTACAGAGATACTAATCCCGATTTCTTCCTGCATTTCCCTCTGTATGCATTCCTCATAGGTTTCGTCTGCAACCGTGCCTGAAACAGAATAGGTAAATAGATTCGGATACCATATCTTGTCAGCGGTACGCTTCTGCAACAGAATTTCATTTTTTAAATTAAATAAAATCAGATGAGCTGAACGATGAATAAATTTTCCGGTATGAAAATCTGACTTGGGCCTAAAGCCGATTTTATTGTTATTCTCATCCACTTCCATATTCAGTTCCGCCATAATATTTTTTATTCCTTCAGGATCATAATTATATGATCAAATCCCCTCTTGCAGCCATCTGATAAACCATTCAACAACCACAGTATACATCTTTTCTCTATACGGTCGAAACCCGTGGTCCGCTCCGTTTATAATCACTTTTTCTTTTGGTCCATTCGCTGCCGCAAAATACGCCTCCATATCCGATACCGGAACTTTTTCGTCTTCATATCCGTGGATAAATAAAACGGGACACGTAATACTCTTCATCGAATCCAGTAAATTATGATTCTCAAAATCTTTCCAAAAGTGCGGATGTATATGAGTTATTTTTCCACTTGATCCTTCGCGGGTTGATACGCCGTCCGGATGGTAGTTATCGCCAAATGAACGAATAAGGGCCCCTTTTGGATGGGAAACAGCACCCATCATTATCATAGTTTTTACTTCGGGCGCCAGGGCAATGGTTGTTGCAGTACCAAGCGATTGGCCTAAGATACCAAGGTTATTGTTATCAACATGCGGCTGTGATCGGATAAACGTAAGGATGCACTGCAAATCTGATTTCAATTTACTTAACGACGTTTCACGGTAATCACCGTCACTCTCTCCGCATCCGCTAAAATCAAAGCGGTATACCATTATACCCTTTTCACTAAGACGCTTTGCAATCTCAGTAAACATCCCCCTTTCTTCTTTTTCAACCCCAAAACCATGTACCAACAGAACAGCTGGATAGTGTATGTGTGTACCTTGGGGTACGGTTTCGATACCAATGAGTTTTTCTTCGTCACTATTAATTACACTTACTTTAGTTTCAATCATATCGTTAGATTATAATTTGTGAGGATTTCATTTTTTGTAAAGCTACTTTCAGCCAAACAGAATATTTGTTCGGATGAGATTTTATATCATGCATCAATTTCTTTATCGAAATCCATTTGCAGTCCATAACCTCTTTTTTATTCGGCCTCGGGGTTCCGTCAAACTTTCCGATAAACACGCAATCGTATTCATTTTCAGTCAAACCGTTCCTGAATCCGGTGTTGTATATAAAACAGGATGATTTTTTCAGCGTGCAGTCAAAGCCCATTTCTTCTTTCAGTCTCCTATGAACCGCCTGATTATACGTTTCATTCGGATGCGGATGGCTACAAACGGTATTTGACCATAATCCCCCTGAATGATATTTCGTTCTGGTTCTTTGCTGGATCAGCAGTTCTTTTTTGGAATTGAAAACAAAAATCGAAAATGCCCGGTGAAGCTTCCCTTCTTTATGAGCTTTTAACTTTTCTTCAACGCCGACTTTTCTGTTGTTTCTGTCAACGAGGATAACGTGCTGTTTTGCCGTCATAAGCGGAATATGTAAAAAATCAACTATAGCATAGCATGGAAACTCTCTTCTGAATAACTCCATATAAAAAAACGGTACGAGCTAACATATTGCTAACCCGTACCTTACTCTTGACGTAGTCCATTCCTGTTCACCGGAACGGAATACACACAATGCTGGTCGCACATGCACGTTATAAACGTACCAATCCGTCTGAACATGTCAGTTTCTTGCACCGAAGACGCAAGAAAGTTACTGCATTTGATGCACTGAGCTACATTGCCGTCCGTATTAAGGACGTGCGCGAAATCCACGATTGAATTCCAACTTTGCTTCTCATCACATTCATGGCAGCTGCTCGTAATTGAACCGTTTCCGTTTTTCTTTACGGTCACGCTCTTTGAACAATGCGGGCAAATCACCCTGATTGTGGTGAGGTAGCGCGTAAGCGCATCACTACTACGTACATCCATTTAAAATCCTCCGTGCGTGGTTATAAAAGAGCGTTATTTCTAAAAAACTGACCTTATCTGTTAAGATCAGCGGTTGAATTCGGTAATTACCTTTTTCTACATCAACACGTCTGATCTCTTTGGATCATTAAATCGAATAAGCTTACAGATGTTGTTGATTGAAATTGGCATATTGTATTGGATTATACACGAAAAATACAATATTAGAAAAATAGTTATCCACATTACTGATAATATGTTACAATGATTTTACTAAAAAAGTTTTATTCAATTTATAAAAACTACAATAAAATTGCTAATATTAGCATAAAAAATAATGCCGATTTTACAAATAATCACAAATCCAAATAAAATCTTGAGAACCCGTTCAAAAGCAGTACCTGAAAAAGATATCCCCGGACTGAAGGATTTTTTTAAAGATATGGAAGCTACGATGATAGAAAGGGATGGGATAGGGCTTGCGGCCAACCAGGTCGGTATTACCAAGCGGATTATTTCCATCAATACCAAAGATGGTCCAATAACGATCATTAATCCTAAATTTTCCAGAAAATCCATCAAAAAGGAGGATGCTGAAGAGGGATGCCTGTCAGTGCCGAATGTATATGGTATTGTCAGTAGGAATATAAAACTTACGGTAACCGGTCATGACAAGGATTCAAATAAAGTTAAAATACGCGCACAAGGGCTCATGGCAAGAGTTTTTCAGCATGAAGTCGATCATATTGACGGAAAATTATTTATTGACCGTATCAAGGAAATCACCAAAGGCGATAATTACAAATCGTATAAAGACGATTATCAAGATAGATCCGAATGAGCATAAAAATTTTTAGTGCTTGGTTTTTCGGCACTCCTGATTTCGCGGTACCGGTGCTCGAAGCGCTTCACAAGCTTCCGTTTATTGATCTGCGGCATATCGTAACACAGCCGGATAAGCCGGTCGGAAAGCATCAGACGCTAACACCCCCGCCGGTCAAAGTATTTGCAGAAAATAATAATTTACCGATCTCACAGCCTATTGGCATACGTGAAGTTGATTTTGAGAATGAAATCAAAAAAGACAGTCCTGATGTCATTATTATAGTCGCATACGGAAAAATCATTCCTGAAAATCTCCTCAGCATTCCGGAGCATGGCTGGCTTAACGTGCACGCTTCTTTACTTCCAAAATTCCGGGGTGCCTCCCCTATTCAAGGAGCGCTTCTGGCAGGAGAAACTAAAACCGGCGTTACCCTGATGCAGCTCGACGCTGATCTTGATACAGGGCCGGTCATTGCACAGCAATCAACCAATATCACTGAAACGGAAACATCAGAAACACTGCATGATAAGCTCGGCGGTCTCGGGGCATTAATTATCAAAAATTCACTGCTTCCCTATCTCAAAGGCGAGATCAAGCCAAAACCTCAGCCTGCGATAAGTCCTACACCTATAACAAAGAATATAAAAAAAACAAATGGACAGATAGATTTGACTCAGCCGGCTGAAGTCATTGAACGGAAAATACGGGCGTATACGCCATGGCCCGGCGCATTCTGTTATTGGGATGATAAACGTTTGAAAATAATTGAAGCGGCTGTTACACAATCACAGAGGGAATTGGCATATGGCAAAGTGATCAAGCATGAAAATACTGTCGTAGTCGGAACTGGTAAACTGGGACTGCAGCTAAAAAAAATCCAGCTTCAGAGTAAGAGGCCGATGACGATTGATGACTTCTTGAAAGGTCATCCGGAATTTGTCGGATCAGTATTGAAATAAAATTAATATAATCAACCCAATTTAAAAAAACTGGGGGTCCGGAGAGTCTTCTTGAGCCATTCCAAAAATACAATCACGATATTTAACACCCCGCGAATCGAAGACCCTCGGGGCTCTTTTGTTACTTTTCTGGCCACAGAAAAGTAAAGAATAAATAATTACGCTGTTTGCCTGACCTTCGGTCAGGAGATTCTCACGTCGTCCGGCTCCGCCGTCCTCCTCAGCCTGCCTACCGGCAGGTAGGAATGACAGCGAGCCTATAAAAAAACCACCAGTGCAGACGCGGGTCTGAAAAGGTGGTTTTGGAATCGAAATGTTCGGTTATGAAACTCACGACTTTTCGTCGGGTTTCCGGTCTTCTGCATCACAGTCGTCTGCCGTTTTCTTCAGTTCCTCATAGAGGAGTGCGTCAGTGGCATCACAGATGTTCTCAGGATCACCTTCATACCCGCCATCAAGCAGTGTTTTGATATACCCGAGGAGCTTCTCCTTTACACCGGCCAAATCCTTCTCAGGTATAACCATCGCCAGCAAAATCCGGCAAATTCCCTGTGCCAGGATGACATTGCGGTGGCGCCTATCCAGCCCTTCGAGATTACACATGCCTAGTCCCTTTTGACAGTTCCTTAAGCACTCGAACAGCTCTTTGAGCAAAACCATATGCGCCGGTTCTCTTTCAATACACATGAAAACTCCCTTGTGAAATGATGAACCGTTTTGTTTATTTTCAATAAATCCTAACACTACTCAGGCCTCATGTCAAGGTATGTCTAATATAGATAAACTTAGCAAAATATACCATATTCAAAAATATTTGGGGTCCCGCCAAACCTGCCGGCAGGCAGGGGCGGACAGGCCGGATATTCCTTATGTACTTTCTGGCACCAGAAAGTACCAAAGAGTGCTGGGGCCTTCAATGCGTTACCAGTAAATAACTTTTGAATATTGTATGAAATGCTTAGTGAAGCCCCCAGACCCCACATCTGTTAATTATCTTTGCTTCTATTAACTTTTAACGATATCGTTCCTCAGACGTTAGCAATAAGGTATTATTTTCTAACTTTTTTCGTTACGTCAAATCCCAGGTATTTACCAAGCATCAGGCGTGTTTGCGCTTCAACGGCGGGTATCGAACCAAACGCTATCATCGTAAACGGCACCAATACCCACTGCAATAGCATCAGCAGAAACCGCCACTTTGGTTTGTGTTTCGGCCGTCTCGGCAATAATGTTGTACTTAAAATTGCCTGTATGACAATTCCGATCATCGCGGCAGTCATTACGCCCTTGAGGATGTCAGGCGTGTTTTGCGCAGCTACCGTAGTCATCCCGCGGGTATTCGCCACCCAGACCGGCAGGTAGCCGAGAACGAATATCAGGATTGGCGCAGTTCCCCATGAATACACGCCTTCCAGTTGGTTGAAGATATACCTGATCTTTTTAACCAGCGGCATTTTTTTATTGCGCCCGAAATTCCATACCATATACGGAAAATTCTCCACGCCATACGCCCAGCGTCGCTGCTGTATATACTGCGCTTTCATGGTTTCCCAAAACGTTTCCCCGAGTACGACGTCCATCGAAACGGGCAGATGCAACGGCACTACTTCATAGTCGCCGTCATATTCCATCATGCATTGAAGGCATATGCGTGAATCTTCCGTTACGATATCACTTTGCCAAAAACCGACGTCCACGAGGGCTTTGAAGCTCATACTATGCGATGAGAACGTAAACATGCGCTCAGGCCTCACCTGCTCGCCGAACAGCCAAAAGGTGGTGCTGAATGAGATTACCCTCGTTAATGCCGGAGAATCCCATACATTATTACCGAAGAGCGCTAACGGCTGATAGCTTGCCCTGGTCGGATTCGGATGAGTAAGATACGTATACGTGAGATACGTGAAATACTGGTGGTGAACACAGGTGTCGGAATCAAATGACGATACAATTACCCGTTCATACGGTATCTGCTGCTCATCGATAAATTCTTTTGCTTTTTTTCCTGCCCACGCGATATTGGCGCCTTTACCTGCAACCTCTCCCGAAACGCCTGCCGGATGAAGCGTGACAATAAATTTATAAAACTTGTCACCAAACTCCCGAGTCAGCCGGTTCGCAATTCGGGTAAAGTTTTCTTCATCTTGTTCCTCGCCGGCCAATACGACGATAAACGTGTCAAGCGGATGATTATTATTCACTAGCGCGGTAAAGGTGCTTTGCAGTACTTCATACGGTTCCTTATACGTCGGGATGAAAACCAGATGCTTATACTCCCGCCAGTGAGGCAGTTGTTGTACTTTTTCTTCCCAGTTGACAAGTTTTGTTTTTTTAAACTTGAAATACGAGATCGTCATCAATAACACCATATAAATAATTCTGGCCAGCCAATACAGGTCAAATGCTATGACAAAATACATTGCCCACACGGGTACTACAAATGACAGCGTTATTGCGACCACGAACGTTGTCCATACCAATATACCCGGAATCATCTCCAGAAAACGATATTTTCTATAATCCGAAATTTTTTCTTTTTCCCGCTGTTCCATAAGTCTAAACCAAAAGGACGGCTAAAAAATTCAGTAACCGTCCCCTTACAAGTATTATGCTAATTACTCGACTATTACCTTGCCGAGCCTGATCGGATTGAGATGATCATGATACGTGTATTCTCCTGCCTCTGAAAATGTGTACGAAAACGTATCATCCTGTTCAAGCTCATTAGAAACGAAATCTGATAAATCTGTATGTGCAGGATGCGGATCAGAGGCAACCTGACGTTTTGGTACATCCTTATTTATCCACGTAACGGTATCGCCGGCTTTCACGGTGATAACCGAGGGCGTGAAACTGCTCTCAGAAATCCATACGGTCTTTGCTTCCGGCTTTTCCATGACCGCAGCAGAATTCGTAGTCGATGAGTTGGTAATTGTAGTCGTTGTCGATGAGTTTGTGTTAGTAGTATCGTCCTTCGTGAAGTACCATCCAAGGACGCCAGCTATTGCTGCTACTAATATGACGACGAGTACGATTGTGATATTTTTTGACATAGTATGCCTCCTCTTGAGATTGATTAGTTAAAAAATATTATTATTTGTAAGGTTTTATAGTAAATGTGGAATCCTTTTTTATGCTCTTCCTCGTGAGCAATCCGTGTTTTGCACCCATTTGCTGGATGACTGATGACGCATTTTGTGTAGCAAGAGTAAGTGATTTTTTGATATCACCCCGATATCTGATATACCCGGATAAGAATCCTGAACCAAATGCATCTCCAGCACCTACCGTATCTACAACCTTCATCCTAGGTTTAAGTATAACACGATAGCGCTCATCGTTCAAAGCAGCATATGAACCATGTTCTCCATCGGTAATTAATACTACTCCTTTCACTACCTTGTCAAGATCGCTCAACATGCCCTTAATATTGCTATAGGGCCGTTTCGTTACTGTGGCAGCCTCCTCACGATTGAGTGATAATATATCCAGGCGTTTGCAAACTTTTTTTAGTCCGGCCAATCGTTTAGTGAGTTCCTGCTTTCCAGGATTACTGCAGACGCGGATTGATTTTTTATGTGCATTCGTTACAATATGTTCCAAATTCGATAAACTTCCGCCGAGGGACGTGACGTACAGCCATCGTGTACCAGAAATCCGCGCGGGCGACAGTTCACGCTTTGAGTATGCTTGTGCTGCGCCGCGATACACTAATATTGTACGCTCACCGGTTCGGCCCAGAAAAACGACACCACGGCCGGTTCTGCGTTTTTTATCTACTATCAAAATATCTCTGATCCCCTCTTTCCGTAAACATTTTCGTACATCCAGCCCAGCGCCATCATTACCGATTCGTGCTACACACCCTACGCGAAATCCCTGTCGTTTCAGTGTGAATGCCGCATTTGTAGCACCGCCACCAACTTCAAAAAAAATATCATCAAGTTCAATTTTCGTACCAAATGCGAAAAATTCCGCATGACCGCTTATACTGCGCGGATCTTCACGAACATGGAAATGTTTGCTAAAAACATATATATCCTGAAATGCAGATCCTATAGTTTTTACATCAAACATGGTATGGCGTTAATATTTTTATTTGGGAATTTTTTCCCAGTCCTCCAAAAAATTTTTCAGACCTTTATCCGTAAGTGCGTGACGGTACATTTGGACAAGTACTTTGAACGGAACCGCGACTGCATCAACTCCCGCGGCGGCTGAAGCCTCTATGTGTTTTACTTCGCGGATTGAGGCGACGATCAATTCCGTGGTAAACTCATAATTTTTAAATACTTGCGCTGTTTCACGAACAACATCCATTCCTTCGGCACCCATATCATCCAATAGTCCGTCAAACATGCTGACATACGTCGCGCCTGCCCGTGCAGCAAGTAGGGCCTGCGAAGTGCTGAATACGAGCGTTACATTAGTCTTAATGCCTTTTGCGGAAAGATCGCGTACGGACATCATTCCCTCATCCGTCATCGGAATCTTCACGACTACATTTTTTGCAAGCTTGGATATTTCCTTGGCTTCTTCTATGATATCATCGGCATTCTGTGATACTGCTTCTATGCTGACGGGACGATCCCGAACAATATCGAGAATATCCCGGATAACCTCTCCGAGTTTTCGATCGGCTTTCGTCAGAAGACTCGGATTCGTGGTAACACCGTCAATCAAACCGCGCTCATCAGCCCACTCAATTTCCTTGAGTATTGCCGTATCAATATATATTTTCATAATGTTATTGTTTAATGGTACTCACTCGGGTAACGTCCGATATCAACAATAGAACATACTTCACGGAATTGCAGTTTTAATTCACCTGCACGCGTCCTTATTTCTTCACTCTCCGTTCCGGGATTGAATAGCACCTCTCCCGGTTGAACCGCTTCGACTTCATCTAAGACGCGGATTCCGATCTCCGGGGGAAGATATATGCTGACACGATCAATTGGCTCACCGATACCAGAAATGCTTTTATATACAGGCAATCCCTCAATTTCCTGCTCCTTTTTATTTACCGGAAAAACTTTCCAATTTTCGTCCTTATATGCACGGACCGCCTTGTTTCCAAATTTTTGGCGGTTATTCGATGCGCCGATAATTGCTATGGTTTTCATTGTATAAAGTATATCATAAAGCCGCGCCGACCTAAAGTGCTGGTGTAAGCACCGCTTAGATGCTCTATTGCCATACAGATATTCGCAGCAATTCTAATACTAATTCTTTACGTATTCACCTACTACCAAATAAATCTCAGTATAAATAAAAGACCCTCGCATCTCATCATCAGATGACAAAATGCGAGGGTTTTGTGATTTAGTCCAAAGGACTTAGCTACCCACCTACCCCTGAAACAAGTTCAGGATTCGGTGGGCGGGCTTGCGAAGTGAACCGCAGGATCATCGACAAACCCATCAAGGTCAAATCTGTGCCAGAACAACCCCAGTATGCCAGTACGCACGCAGAGATACGGGACAAAGAGGCCGCCACTATCGCGGCGCCGCACAACTGATTTCCAGAAGTATGCGTCTTTATCACAGAATACCTTCCGAAATACAACTACGCCTAGATTTTTGATTGCTAAGGCGTCTGAGAAACCCAGACACGACTTGAGCATGTCATTTTCCTTGAGATACTCGTAGACAACTGGACCCAAGGTTGTGTGGTCCTTCTGGTTGGCGTGGAGCCACAGCGATACCTCTTTGGCTAGGTCGTACTCGTTGGGGCCCGTGCTTTCCAGATCGGGATCCATCACGCACTCTACCCAGTAAGGATATGTGGGGCGGATCGAGCGGTCTACCGTCACGATAGTTCCGCGGAGCGCTGCCACGCGATTGCGGAGAACCGCTAACCACTCAGGACCGAGTTCTGCCTGGCCAAACACTGTCTGAACTGCGTCAGAGGGCAATGTTCCTTTGTGTTTCCGCAACTGTGCGCGAAAGATTTCGACAGCCCTTTCAATTTGGCCATCGGTCATTTCGGATGTGGTCATGGTTTCTGTCATGTCATCATCCTCCTTCATTTGAGGGTTATTGCCAGAGGGCTACCGTTGTGGTGGTCATAGCCAGAAACCATGGAGATTATCCATAACTTTTGGCTATGACCACCATATGCTGTAAGTAGCATTTTAAGGTACTAGAAAACAGTAAACATTATCATGGAACCATGGCTTTGTCAATAGCAATAGTCCATTAGCCACCTCTAATACTTTTCTATATGATAAAACTTACTTTGTTTTAAACCACTTGATTATTTACCATTCTTCTCAATATCTCTATCCTGCATACTATACTTGCAACCGCAATAATTCTGACGATAAAAACCCTGTTCCCGGCTTATATGTATTGCATGCTTAAAACCGTCCTGTTTCTTAAAATCGGCCTCAAGATACCGAACGCTATACTGCTCGGAAAGCTCTTTTCCTAGTGTATTAAGGCGCTGTGCGTCCTTATGAGGGCTAATAGATAAATCAGTGCCAAAAATATCGAATCCGAGTTCTTTCGCGTACTGGGCAGTCATTTCCAAGCGCATTCGATAACATATCGTGCAACGTTCTCCCTTCTCTTGATCTTCCTCATGACCTGCTGTTAATGTAAACCATCTATCCTGATCAGGCGGTTGCTCGATATATTCAATGTTGTTTGATGCACAGAACGCTTTCGCTTCGTTACGGCGGATGGCATACTCACGCTCAGGATATATATTCGGATTATAATAAAAGCCGGCAACATCATAATTATGTGCAAGTTTCTCTAAGACGTAAGCGGCGCACGTGGCGCAGCAGATATGAAGCAGGAGTCGCTGCTTCATTGCGCTGAATCTGAATCAGATTCAGTCTTTTGTTTTGGTTTTGGCTTAAAGATGTACCGAAAAATATCCTTGATATGTATGAGGATATGGTTGAGTGCCGCAAGCAGAAAAATGAATCCCGTCAATGCGTGCCAATATCCGCTTGGTTTTTCCAGAATAATTTTTGACACCCCCAGTAACTGCAGTATTCCGGAAAAAATAATCATGAGCGCAAAAAGAAACAGCGAGACACTGACGAATTTCATCAGGAATGACCGGTTGAAAAATGGCTTTCCTTTCAATCCGTATGGCGTAAAAAAAGTTATAATAATTGGAATAAAATAAATAAAAAACCAAACAATAAATACCGGGATTATAAATGTATATCGCTCAAACATATACTATGACTTTTTATCCTGATTGATAATTTTTAACATGAGAGTAACCTGCGTTCCGGTCCCTTCAATACTGTCAACATATATCTCACCGCCCATCAAATGAACCAATTCTTTCGTAATCCATAATCCAAGACCGGTACCGGTAATTTTATCGGTTTTTTCATTTTGCACACGATAAAATTTTTCAAACAATCGCTCACGATTCTTGGCTGACATTCCAATGCCGGTATCAGAAACTTTCACCTTAACCATGTCTTCTTTGCCGCTAACGAATTCCGCGGTAACGGTAATAGTACCTTTTTCCGTATATTTGACCGCATTGCTTATTAGATTGACAAGCACCTGTTTTATTCTGCTTTCGTCAGCCGAAACATTCGGAAGGTCGTCGTGCAGATGTAAATCCAATTGCAGTCCCTTGTCGGATATTTGCTTTTCAAAGGTTTTTTCAACCGAATTGATACTGTCCCCGATATTTATAGACACAATATTCATCTCAATTCTATTCTGCTCAATACGTGATACTTCAAGTAAATCCTCTACCAAGTCATGCAGCCGATCGCTTTCTTCGCTTACCATTTTCAGCTTCTCCTCTGCTTCTTTGGGCAATGTTCCAAATGAACCGTCCAGTATCATCTGCAAATATCCACGAATGCCGGTAATAGGTGCACGAAGTTCATGGGAGGTCATTGAAATAAATTCATCCTTCATCTCGTCAACTTCTTTAATTTTTCTGAACAGCGTCGCGAAATGAAATAATCGTGTATTATTGAAGAGTAGTAAGAATATTATTATTACCGATACGGTAAGTACCATTATTGACTGTATTACATTATTCCGTGATAAATTGTCGATGACTTCTGATGACAATTTCATTGATACAAGTGCGCTCTTTTTACCGTCAATATCAAACACCGGCGTAATGACCACCCAAAAACGCTCTTCCCCTGCCTGCATCTCATCTATCGTTGACAATGCCGGGGAATTCGTTGAATACGCAATTGGCTCTGTGCCGCGCCATGCAAATGTATGATAAAAATATTTCGTTATTTCGCCGACAATTGACTGGTCAAGGCTCGCAATAACTTCAAAATCATCACCATTCGGAATAAAGACGTCCAAACTGTGAATTTCTTCATTGTCTGAAACGGTGTGATCAACGAGTTCCTGAAGCGGTATCTTGCTGGTAATCAATGATGATGCCTGATCAGCGAAAATACTGCCGGCAAGTGCGGCTTTTCTCCGCAACTCTTCGTCAAGTACGTCTTGCGTGCTATTAACGAAAATTACTGTATTAACTATCAAAAGACCGGGAATAACTATCAAAAGTACTACCCCGTAAATAAACTGGAAGTTATCCTTGATATATTGAAATTTGTTCCGAGATCCTAGCTTCATGCGACGGACTGCTTTTTTTTGCTGAAGTAATAAAATGTGAGCAGCATAACTAATACGACAATTACGATTCCAATTGCAATAAACAGGTAATTAGCAACAATTTTTGCGCTCTCCTCCTGGACATTGACGTCACCACGCAGGTATTCCTCTTCACTGACGGCCTGCGCCCGTTTGATGAAAAACGTCATCGGTGAGCTCTTCTCGCTAATTCTTCCGTGTTCATCGGTCACCGTAACATATACTTCGTGTTTGCCGTCGAGCAAATCCTTATCAAGAGTGTATACAAAATTACCATTGCTATCCGTCTTGGTCTTAACGACTATTGGTGATGAATAGATAAATATCGTTACCCACGTGTCAGCAGGGCCTTTTCCCCTGAAAACAATTTGATTTTTCCCGATAACCGGTGAGAAATTTTCTACTTTTACTACACTCAATTTCCTGGATACTTCTTTGCCTTTGGTGAGCGGTTCTTCAAAAGCGATTTTAACCATTTTGCCGTCAGCTTTTCTTACGAGCAGGATGGTCGGTTCACTGACAATACCGGCGGAAATATCCTCGGAGTCAATTTCAAGCCGCTCTTCCTCTGATAAATACTCATCTTGGGATTCTAGTGCTTCAAATTCTTCATTGGAAAGGATTTCACCGGTCGTCGGGTCTACAGCGGCAGGTACTTCTGCCGGCTGAACAACTGCATCTTCCTGTGGTGGCGCACCGTGATCAATCTCAATCTGTACGCTATTATTTGAAATGTATTCATTAATCGTTCCGTCTGCATTGATGACAAATCCCTTAGCGTAAACGCCGTATATTCCGTTTTCACTGTCAGTTGCGTCCCATGTACACTGATACGTTTTTGGATTGGTGTCCAGGCGGCCACCGGTACACGCAAAAATACCGGTATTTGCGCTTGTAGACCCGCCGAGTAAATCATAATAAAATTCAAGTTCATTAACATCCCCCTCAATTACATCAGCATACAATGTAACGGGTCCTGGAACCTGCAATCCGTCCAATGTTTCATTCATCTGTATTACAGGTGTAACGGTAACCGACGCCGTCTCCTGTTCATTTCCGGAATTATCCTCTTCCGGCTCTGAAGGCGGCACTGTTGAAGATTCACATACCCACTCTTGTGTATCGGATTCATTACATTCATTGGTACACGTTCTGGTCAGCGTTTCACCTTCCGGGCAGGTGGCCGGCCATGCAGGGCAGGACCATACGGTACAGTCACAGACTTCGGTAATAAATGGCGGTGTGGGTGCGCCCGTACAATCATCATCATCATAAGGATTGTTGCATCTGCGAGAATAATTGCCGTCTGCATCTTCGGAACACGCGATCGCCCAATCACTCTCTTCGCACTGCCAGTCAGGAGTACAGAGCAGCGGAGGCGCTTGAATATCATTATAAAGAATAATCGCTTCCGAAATCACACCTTCGCGGGTCACGCCGTCCAGCGATTCAAAATTCAAATAAACTTGATACTGACCACTTCCCCAATATTCTGAATTCCATGTTCGCTGCCATACCGAATTATTATTTCCATTTTCGATGATGTCTGTAAGATGCAATGTATAATTAATATCCTGATGAGATTCCTCCTGCAAATATAAATTTGCACTTCGAACTGAACCGCTGATTTGCGCAGTCCAATCGCCAATCCCGCTGACAGTATACTGTTCCCCATTAAGAGTTCCGGGGATAATCATCGAAAAATAATTCGCGATACCAATTGGCCCAAATCTTGGATTCCCATCCGTATCATGCGGGAATGCAGGAGTTTCATTGACTAAGTCTAATTCAGCTCCCGAATCATCAAATGCCCGTACGCCAAAATATACGATCCCATTTTCAATTGACAACGTATCACATTCCGGATCAAACCAAAACGTACCGGCACCGGTTGGATCAATAACTTCATTTAATCCACAATGTACCTGCTGAATCAGATCAAATCCTCCAGTAGCATTCATACTATACGCATCTATTACGACACTAACAGCAATATTATCCGGAACTAAAAATACTTCGAACGGTCGCTGGCCATTGATTTCATAAACAGGCATTGAAGGGGTATTTGGAAACGGCTGTCTCCAATACACCATAACCGATTCCCCGCGTGGAGGTCCTGGTGGATTAATTACCTTCCCCCCTGAATTAGTATTAGAATTATTTACATTTTTATTGTCACCCGACATAATTATCTGGGCACTTGTTGGTAAAAAAAGTACGCCATAAATAAAAATACCAGCAATAGTTATTGCTAATACAAGGATTGTACTAATATGCTTTTGCTTCATATGCTATTTACGAAGCTTTTTGCTGATAATAATTAAATGATACCATATTTTTAACGAATTGTCAATCAAAATTTATTATTTTGCCCGTGGCCAACGCTGTGCTGCGGGTTGGTAAAATTTACTCAAAGGATGGTCATCACACGGATGTTTCCGGCCGGGACAAATCTGCCTGCCATACTCGATCAAGCGGTATGTAATATTTTGCCATTCACTCTTTGGAAGATACGACATCAGATCCTTCTCAATCCGGTTTGGATCTTTGCTGTCAGTAAGATCGAACTTGAGTGCAAAACGACGGACATGCGTATCAACTGCAATCCCCTCTACAATTCCGTACGCATTACTTAAGATGACGTTGGCAGATTTTCTGCCGACTCCGGGTAATGACATCATCTGATCAGCAGTGCGTGGTAATCTGCCATTAAATTCACTTTTAAATTTTTTTGCAGCCGCTATGATATTTCGTGCCTTCCCTCTGTATAAACCGATTTGTTTGATGTCCATTTGAAATTGCTTCACGTTCGCTTTCGCATAGTCATCGATTGTTTTGTATTTGCCAAATAGCGTTTTTGTGACTTCATTAACTTTTTTATCAGTTGTTTGTGCGGATAAAACAACTGCAACCAAAAGCTGCCAGTGATTTTTATATCGAAGCGCAATTTTCACATCAGGAAACAGCCTTTTCAATTCCTTAGTTATTGCAAGAGCACGCTTTTTTCTAATTAAAAACTTTGCCTGTGTCATTATTACCTTTCTACTCCACTAAAAGTGCTCCAACTTGAACATTCACAGCCAGGATACTTTTTTCTTCATAAATTTATCGAGGCAATGGCAGTCCTTGCGACTGATCCTGGAGTGCCGGCGTATCACCAATGCATTCCAAACTACCGCCCTAAGGATATACTTTTTTAATTCTTCTTTGCTATCTTCTTTAATCCTTAATCCTTTTTCCACCTGCATCAATACCAACCTCGTACGTAGACATTTATCTTAAAATCGGTGATTCCTCCTCATCCGGCATTATTGATGGATCAGGACATAGGCCTTTCTTTATCTCCAGAGGAGTACAAGGCCTTGGAAGAATTCCCACATTAATTTGTATTACTTCTGAATCATAAGCACCCTGTGTGTCCATAGCCATAAATGTTACTTCATGGGTACCAGCCTGATCGGAGTTAGGCGTCCAGTTAAAGATTTGACTATCAGGATCAAAGTTCGCCCCAGAAGGCAAACCATTAACGACATATGTTAGACCGTGTCCATCTGCGTCATCTGCGATGACTTGAAAACTGAGAAGACTTCCTACTGAGACAGATTGATTACCTATCGGATTAAAAACAGGTGACTTATTTGGGTCATGTGTCCCAGCATAGATATCCCAATTCCCATTTCTCATATCTTCCCATACGATCAAATCATCATAAATAACAGGAAATTGTTGTGAGTCTGAATTAATTGTTATTTGAACCTCCTCTTCAGTTGTTAAATCGTACATATAGATGTCGCTGTTTGAGTTTCTCATATCCTTCCAGACTATTTTATCTCCATAAATAACAGGACGCGTCTGATCAGCTGTGTCTGTGGTAATTTGCACAGGATTAGATCCATTCGACAGATCATACATATAAATATCCCGATTCTGATTACCATTTCTTGCGTCCGTCCAAACAATTATATTCTCATATATACTACCTTCAGTTTGAGAAGTACTGTCAAAAGTTATCTGCTGGGGTTCACCCCCTGTCGATATGTCATAAAGGAAAATATCATAGTTATCACTACTAATTTCTTCGGACCATACAACCTTATCACCATAAATGTCAGGCTTATATTTGGTGGCACTTGTTGTTGAAACTTTTTGAGGCGCTGCGCCGGATGAAATATCATAAAGATATATATGGTAACTGTCGCCATCCTTATCTACCCATACTATCTTGTCACCATAAATAGCAGCATCGTACTGAGCTGCCGTATCATTACCTGTTACTTGCTGTGGCCCTTCTTGTGTCGATAAGTCATAGAAATAAATGTCCCAATTCCAAGTCCCGCTTCGATTATCTTGCCATACGATAATATTATCATAGATATCGGGACGTACTTGGTCTGCTGGATTAGTAGTAATCTGTTGCGGCTCCCCTCCAATCGACAAATCATAAAGATAGATATCATAATTTCCATTTCTACTATCCGCCCATATTATTTTGTCGCCATACACTGCAGGACGTATCTGGCTTTCAGGCTCTGTTGTTATTTGCAATGCTGAAATACAGATTCCATTGGGATTGTTTTCACTTGTTTCACAAGATTGACCATCTGGGCATCCGCAAGCAGAACAGTTATCACCAACAAAATTGCCTTCATTACAATAATTAAACTCTAAGCATTGATCATGAGCAGTCCCGCCAAAGCATGAGCTACAACTCCCTGGACTTTCTTGCAAGCCTGCAGCAATTCTGTGCATTATAACGACATCGGAAATTGTTAAATCTCCATCTCCATTTATATCCAGGCAACAAATTTCGTCAGGCTCAGGAATTATTTGAGCAAGGATTTGCTCAAGTTTCGTAACATCATCTTCAGTTACAACATTATCATTATTCGCATCACCTATCAGTTGTCCAGGCCTACATTCAACTGGTGCATATTGATTATCATAAAAGCCTGTATGCTGATTATTCTGCTGATAAGTCGGCCAAGGCATTGGATTAAGCGATGTCCATGGCACAGTATAGCCATAAACATCTCCATACCAAGAACCAGCAAATATATCTAAACGACCGTCACCTGTAGCGTCAGCAATTGTAGGACTAGCAGTAACAGGATTTCCACAAGCTCCGGGTCCCTTTGGCCATCCGTTAACAGAAGATCCATCAGCATGCCAGGCATATACATCGCCACATCCTGATCCTATAACAATTTCTAGATTTCCATCACCATCTAAATCAGCAACAGCAGGAGATGAATGTGTCCCACCAAATACTGTATTGGGCCAATCCCAATCAGCATCAAGGCTCCCATCTGCATGCCAAACAAATACGCTGTTGGTGTTGTCCTTGCAGCCTACAATTACTTCTTTAGTTCCATCATTATCTAAATCTGCAACGGCAGGTGATGACTCCTCAACTTCACAATTTTCCTCCGGAGGCCATCCATCTACAGGAACACCATTCGAATGCCATGCATATATTTTTCTATCAAGAGAGCCAATAATAATCTCCGAATTTCCATCATTATCCAAATCAGCAACAGCAGGAGATGAAGTAAGATTGCCGTTAGTATGAAGAGGCCAGACAGAATCTGGGATATCTGGATCTCCTTCTACAGGACTCCCGTCACCATGCCAGGCATATACATTACCATCTTCAGATGCTGCAATGATTTCAAGTAAACCATCACCATCTAAGTCAGCAAGAGTTGGACCAGACCACAGCCAATAGGAACTTGCAAATTGAGGCCAATTCTCGACCTCTGTTCCATCGAAATGCCATGCATAGATATGTCCACTTAAATCCGAAATAACTACTTCCGGTGATCCATCACCATCTAAATCTCCTACCGCTGGTGATGCTGCAATCCAATCGATTGTTGGCCTTGACCAGTAAGGAGTTCCGTCTGAATGCCATACATGTAAAGTTCCTTCCATTGATCCTACTATAACTTCCAAGGAACCATCACCATCTAAGTCAAAAACAGCAACGGATGAAATCACCCAATCGTCTACTTCTTTGGGCCAACCATCAACAAGATTTCCTTCGCTATGCCAGGCATAAACCTTATTATCCCAAGAGCCAACAATTACCTCTAATCCATCCTCGCCGTCTAAATTAGCAAGAACTGCGGATGCGGTTACCATACCAACCACCTGTGGCCAACCGATACTCAATGGCACTGTTAGTGTATTATTGTCCTCTGAATATTCTTCGAATAGGTTCTCCGGATCAACTTCAATCGATATTAAACTTGGTTCATATTCTGCTATGGGAAACCTTTGATTAAGAGAAAATGTCTCTTTAACATCTAAAGAATCTATTGTACCTTCATAAAATTCAACCCAAATTCCATCTTCAGGATCATCGTAATATAGCTTATATGTTATATTTTCAGCCAAAGTCAGGCCTGAATTGATTATTGTTGTATTAACCTCTACCATATTATCTATTCTTGGTAAAGCTTCAGCGTCCAAGACTTCCAATTCGGGTAATGGATTATTAATCATCTCTTCGGCTAAAGATAATGCCGCATTCGCATCGATAACTCCATGCCCTGAATATATATCAAATCCAACATTTAAGATATCCTCTGCTGATTCCCGAATGACTTTCCTTAATAAAAATGGGCTCAGTTCTGGGTATTTAGAATAAATTAATGCACCAACACCTGCAGCATGAGGACATGCCATTGATGTTCCCCTGGCACGGTAATATTTGCCATCATCACCGACAACCATTTCACCGGCAACAGGTGGATACTGACAATTTACTGGTAAAGGCGGAAGCACATAAATATCTGTATTTTCGGCTCTTAAAGAAAGGATATTAGGAAAATATCTCTCTCCGTCAGGAGTATTACAAAAATCCCCGCTGTCACCACCCGGGGCGATTACATCTATAAGCCCATAATTTGAAAACTCGCTTTTCTGATCTTCATGTGTCATAGATGCTATGGCCATAACAGAAGGTATATTCGCAGGCTCAGAATTAGCAACATCGCTATTCTCATTGCCAGCTGCGGCAAAACTTAGCACGCCATGTAATTCAGCGTATTTAAATGCCTTTTTAACAGTTTCGCTCGATGGACCACCCCATGAATTATTTAATATATCAGCCCCTGCATTTACAGCATAATAAACTGCATTAGCAAGTTCTGTTGGAAACGCAGCACCTTGTTTATTTAGTCCGGCCACAGGCATGATTGTTGCTTCCGGAGCAACACCAATAACACCAATATTATTATTTCCAACAGCAGCAATAGTGCCAGCCACATGAGTACCGTGTCCCATCTCGTCATAAGCATCCTGATCTGGTTCTTTAGGAACTATGCATACCCAATCAGAATTGTATTCATAACATTCTGTTAGATCGTATCCCCGGATATCGTCAATATACCCGTTTCCATCATCATCAATCCCGTTAAAATCAGCTTCATCTACTATTCCGTTATCGTTAATATCTTCGCCAGAATTAAACCAAATATTCTGTGCGATCTCTTCATGGTTATAGTCAACGCCTGTGTCAATAACTGCGACAATAACGCCTTCTCCCTTTGTCTGATCCCACGCCTGCTCGGCATTAATCCTTTTTATGCCCCAAAGATCATCGTACCCCTGTCCCCAGCTGTTAGATGAATGGTAAAAAGGATCGTTGGGCACTTCTTTTGTGCGATAAAGATAGGAGAGTTCAGCATATTCAATATCAGGATCTTTTTCAAGCTCCACTACCAGCGCCTTAATGTTAATGTCAGCATTATCGAACTTAACTGTAAATATTTGATTTAACCCAATCTCATCAGCAATTTCATCTTCCCTATAATGCTGTGGAGATATTACACGCTTTACTTGATCGGCACTAACTAATGATGTGGAAAGTTTTTCCAAGGCAGAGCCTTTTGTGACTTTCTCTGCCGCTATCACTTGAAGAGAATTAAACGCTCGAGTATCTGAGGTTATTTTTGTTTCATTCTTGAATTTTACAATTATCTCATCAGGCTTATATTGCTCTTGAAGTGCCCTACGTTTTTTAATAACTTCTCGCACACTTAATGTTGCAGGTGGTTCTAAACAGGGTCCTTCAAGACATCCCTGCTCTGGAGTGATGGTTGCCGGTGTTGACGCTGGTTCTTGAATTAAGCCCACCACCAGCCCCGCTGCTAATGAAAGCGAAGCAAACATCATTACAAGTACGCCAATTTTTTCAGCAACATTAACCTTTGTTTTAACTTGGGTTTGAGTTGGTTTCATAATTTTTTTCTTCATGTTAATAGGAAGTCTTACCTCATAATATCCAACTCCTGCGACTGATCCTGGAGTGCCGGCGTATCACCAAGGCACTGGTAACTGCCGCCTACTTTTTGGCAGCATTTGCCAGCGTCGCATGAATAATCGGTCGGACATCCAACGCCGCATAGGCCGCACTGCTGCTCTAATAACTGACCATTCTTGCAAAATTGATTATTTAAATTACATTCACCCCATTCCGTAAAATCACCACACTGGTTGTAAAATCCAGTATTTCGCTTATCGTGTAAAAAGGTTTGCCAACCTAGCTCAGAGGGGCTACTAGCGTATGGAAGGTCAAATACAGCTAAATATCCCTCCGGTTCTTCAAATTCACCCCAAGCGTAATTAATAATAAGCTCTAGTGATCCATTGCCATCAATATCACTAATTACCGGTGTTGTTTGTATTATCTTACCTTTAATCGCCAGGGGCCAGCCATCAACGAGAGTGCCGTCCGCATAAAAGGCAAAGATGTAGCTAGTATGATTAATATGGTTCCAACCAACTACAATAATCTCGTGCCCCATTACTTCTGAATCAAGATCAACAATAAGTGGGGAGCTTGTCAATGCCGCATTAACAGATTGTGGCCAATTATCACCTATACTTCCATCATAATTCCAAACAAAGATCCGATTTTGTGCCCCGGTCACAATCTCAAGCCCATCATCAAGGTTACCATCAACATTACCAATCGTTGGCGGTACGTGACGGTAGTTATAAATATTTCCACCGGGCTCTTGTGGCCAGCCCGGAAAGTTTGAACCGTCAGACGATAGTACTTGTACGCCCCATGCTGAGCCAATAACAAGTTCATACCCATTATTCATATTGTTATCAATATCTCCAATAGATACAACACCTGTATCAACAGCTGATATAGGCCAGCCCGGAACATATGTTCCATCACTATGCCAAGCAACAGTCGAATATTCTGAAGAAAGTATAATTTCCTTTCCTGGATATTCAGTATCGATATCTGCAATAGATGGCGATGACATTTCTATCTCATCTGCCCATATCTCTTGTGGCCAGCCATCAACAGGAGTGCCGTCCGCATGAAAAGCAAATATTTGTATTTCAGGACCACCATCGCCTATTCCAATAATAATTTCTAAACCATTCAACGGATTGTTATCTATATCCGCAATGCTCGGCGAAAGTTCAATTGGAGTCGAGTATGTCCCGCCAGGCATGTGTATTCTCTTTGGCCAGCCGGTCGCGTGCGAACCATCTGCACTAATAACATAAAGTTTACTATCTTCAATATCTTCCGGAAGGATATATATTGTACCAACAACAGTTTCTAATCCATTCTCATTATAGGGATCAATGTCTCCAACAGCAATTGATGACCGATGAGGAACACTATTACCAATATCTGGCGGCCAGCCATCAACGAGAGTGCCGTCCGCATGAAAAGCCAAGATTTTGTTATTCCATGACGTTATTAACAGCTCCTTTCCTGGATAATTAGAATCAATATCAGCTGCGACAGGTGCGGAAAAAGACCAATGCCCAAGGTCTTTTGGCCACCCAGCACGAAGACCAGTAGTAATGTACGTAGTCGCACTTGACAATCCATTGCTGTCAGTTACCGACAATCGAATAGTATAACCTGCTGTGTCAGTGGGTACATCGAAGGTTGCTAACGGCTCGTTGAGCTTCGGTACCGAACCTCCATCAAATAAAGACACTCCTTCGGTGTGCCATATATCTGGATTTTCTCCATGTCCATACTCAATTGTATAACTTTGAAAATTGCCACCATTAGACGGATAAGCAATGCCAATAATTTCAATCTCGCCTGTATCTTTCCCGTAGACATTACCTACCTCCGGAACCTTTATCCGTGCAGCAGGTAATGACATATTCCCAATGCAGTAATCCGACCAAATGCCATGCAGCACTGTAAACGAATCACAAATTTCTACGACATGCGGTGTCCCATTAGTAAGGTCGCCATCGTTATCATCAACCACCAGCATAGTATCAAGAAACTCACTGAAATTTAATGGGTAGAGCTTCTCAGCCTGTATAACGAGGGCATCAGTAATTGTAGTGCCGATTCGCTCCCGTGCATCCCATAGTGCTCCGGAAAAAATAAGAGAGTCATGGTGTACTCCTCCTAATATATCTTCTGGATAATGATTTGAATTATCGAGGTCACGAAGAACCTCAGGAGTGATACCCTCTCCTATTGTCGAACGGTTAAGGATCGAAGCAGCGTAGTAGTCTGAGTATCCCTCGTGCATGGCTCCACTCTCACCATAATATTCAAGCACACCATACCCGTATATGGCATCAGTTACATTATGCGTATACTCATGATAAATAGTATCGCTTCCCAGGGACGTCGCCTCACAAAAACCCCAACCCAACACATCACCAGCTTGGAAAAAATGAATTTCCCCGCCGGTTGCAAAAGCATTGCAAATACCCATCTCGGATACTATGGCTTTCATGGGAAAATCCATTTCGTTAATGTCAAAAGGGTATCCCCCCGTAAAATAGTCATGTATTACGTTAACATGATAAAAAACATTCTCTTCTTCATACTTATATGAAGAATCAATTTCCTGCCAATTCCAGTTGTGTATTGTCGAGGGTGTCAACGATACTGAGTATAAACTGTCATCTTGGCTGGCATTATCAACATCCACATAAGAGCCCTTAAGCTCAGAAGAGAGCGTCTGAGGAACTTCTAAAACATCAAGAGAATACTGACCATTGTTATCTGTTTCAGTTGATACTCCAACAACGCCTACCTCATTATTGGAGAACTGAACAATCGTAGTTGGCACAGAAGGATCTGGGTACTCTGGGTAGATCAACCCGGCAACATTACCGCTGATATATCCTGTACTAGCCTGATAGAATATGCTGTCCTCTCTCGCTAATAGATTTCCATTATGAGCATCAAGATAATAAATCGGTTTACTCAAAGGATCTTTAATCAGCTCAAAATCCAATCGCCATGCCAAATGATAATTAGTAACTCCCTGATTAAAAAGTGGATATATTTCTAAAGTACTATTCTGTAGTATTAAATCGTCCTCACTAACACCCTTAAAACCACTTCCTCTTGATGATGGATAATGCTCCACAAATGGATGGTATATACTTTCTTGAAAATCAACCATATCCTTTGCTGTCCTGGGAGGCAACACTGCTTTTGACACTCCTGTTTCGTAATCTTTTGCATGCTGAATAATTGTCTCCTTACTGAGGGTAGGCACAGTATCTACTGTAACATCGGGATAATTGGATGATTTATAATAAACTAATTTGTCACCATTATAGGCTACGGTAACGAGTGCATTATGTACCGGTATATCTTGATAGTGCTGCTGGTAGTGTATGATTTGAATATCATTAACGTCCGCCACGCTCTCACCTTCTGAAGTAAAGGTGCGGTATGTTTTTAGGTTTTTTATATCGAGCTTAAGGAAATCCTTTTGCTCACTAAGAAACTGTCTTGAAATCTCATCGATATTATCTTTACCAACCATCTTGGGAGATAACAGTGTAGCAATATCAATAGAATCCCCCTTGAGTACACTTGGTAACTTCTTCCGATTAATCAATCTCCATTCAACTTCCCAATTATCACCAAAAGTACCTCTAAAATCTTCAAACAGTTCTTCTGTAGTCCTCTGGAGTTGGAGCATAGATGTTGGTGCTAGTTCTTGAATTAAGCCCGCCACCAGCCCCACTGCTAATGAAAGCGAAGCAAACATCATAACGAGTACGCTGATCTTCTCAGCAATGGTAATTTTAGTTTTTTGGGAAACCTGAACTGGTTGCATTTGCTTTTTTTTCATGTTTATTAATAAAAAAATGAGGCCTAAAAAAACAGGCCTCCGTCATTATAATCCAAACAATAATTATTACAGTGATTCATCCTGTAGTTGCATTACTGCCTTTTATAAAAATATTGTAGCACAAAAATATCTTTTTGTAAAGATAAACTTACTCGTCTTCTTTAATTATTAGGATACGCAGGACATTCTGCTTTTAATCCAACGCATGAATACAGGCAACTCGGACAGGACGCGTTATCACTACGCTGGTAGCATTCTTTATTATTATCATCAGGATTTTCTTCAACACTCCCCGAAGATCCGCATACGCAGTCGACTGCATAGGACCAATGCCCGTCGACTATACTATTGCAATTAGATTGTTTGCATTTTCCGACCTTAACATCCCATTCATACCCCGGATAACAGCCTTTTTCATCCTTAGGTAATTTTGGATCGGGGGCAATTCTATCTTCAGGGTCTTCAAAATCAAAAAAATCGTCAGAATCATTACCGCCGGTACTGCTATTGCTCGATGTGTTAGTTGCTGTATTAGTTACGGTATTTATATTCTTATTGCCATACTTTTCAAAAAACTCATCCAGCTTGCCTTCCTCCTTTTTCAACTCATACTCCTTCAATATATCCTGAATTTTTTGTTTCATGACATCACGCCAGTTTCCTTTGAGATAATCCTTATCGCTCTTCAATTGCTCTTTAATTTCCGCCTTTATTGCTTCTAACAGTTCATTAAAATTTGAATCATCACGATCGTAGCCAAGATCGCCTAAAATACGGGTGGCATCATTGCCGACTATAAGATCGACAACTTTTACCACATTCATGCCTCCCTCACCGATAAATTTCTTGATGACTTCAGGATTAAATAATTTTTGCATTTCCTTAGTTACATTCCTGCGGATAATCCTGTTAAGCTTCCGTTTTCCTACTTTTATTGCATCTCCCGCAATCTGCCTGAGTAAATTTTCCGGCTTTAGATTTTCAGCCGCTTGCTCAAGGCGCTCGGCCGTATCTTCATATGCTTCGATAATATCCTTGAGAGCAATGAAATCTTTTTTATACTGATCATATGTTATATCCCCACTGAGCAACTGCTTTTTCATTTCAGTATCAAGTTCATATAACTCCTCTACATCCTTATACGCCTCATCAGCACGATCTTCCAGTATTTTTTTTGCTGCGTTCAGCTTTTTAGTCTGATCCTCTAATAAATTGACGCCTTGCTGTACATTATCTGCTTTCGTGATAACTTCTAGTATCCTGTTCGGCGTATTGGATAACAATATATTAGCGGCAATCGGTCCAAGGATCGGCCCCAGCGGACTCGTTAATGTATCAGCAATTTTTCCGGGCAGTAGGATAAGGAACTTCGTACTCCGTTTTAAAAATCTCAATAAATTCTTCAAAAATCCCTGCGCTTCCACCGTTGTGGGATAGAATAAAAATACACTTACAAAAGCAACGAGCACTACTATTGTAATAATTTTCTGAAATTGCTGCATACTATTCTTCCTCCTCCTCTCCCTCATCCAGTCCAACGGTTTCAATATACGTTAAATGTCCATGCTCCAGTGTAAAGTAAACATGATCAGATATATATGTCTCCAGTTCACCTTCAGTATACAATTCCGGTACCATATCAGCTGCTTCTACTGTATCCGTGTCTAGCGCAGTCACAACTGCATCATAATCCATTTCAAACTCAAAATTCTCCGGCTTCAGACTGGAATATGTAATCTCCCCGCCATCGCTGATCTCTTCTCCGATCTCATCAACACTCAGGATATCGCCGCCTAAAAATGCCATGGACTGCCGGTGATCCGGATAGTACCACATTTCCTGACGTACCAGCATGTCGTCCCCCTCTTCGGCATACTGTACATACGATATACTGAAGCGTTTCGGATACCCGAACGTGTCCACTATCTCCTGCTGATCCGGTGACAGCGCTTCTGTCCCCATAAAATACGATAAATACACCCAGCCGCCTGCCACGACAATGATAAACGCGATTACCAAATATTTGAGGATTTTTTTCATATTCATATAATACCTAATATTAGAATTAATTTCCACTCCTGATACAAAAAAACGATACGTAGGTTAAGAACCGTATATGTTAATTATTCTTATCTACTCTTGAAATCGTCGAGCCATCCGCCGGTCTTATTCAACTTACGGGAAAACAGCTTGCCTGCGTTTTTTGGATCTTTGGCATGGTGGTACTTGAAATAAATCCTTCCCTTATCAATTCCGATGATTTCGATTTTTCCGGTTTCATGCGACATGATAAATTTAAATCGTTTGCACATGATATGCCCACCTACATTACTTTTTGCTTTTTCAAATATCTGTATACCTCTATATAAAGGCACTTGGAAATGAGATTTTACCCGGCTCACCGGCCTGCATTGGAAAAAATAATACGGCATGACTTCCATTTTAATAAGCTGGGTCCATAAATTAGATAATGTTTTCGGATTATCGTTTACTTCGTGAAGCAGTACCGTTTGATTATAAACTGATACTCCTGCTTTCTGAAGAAGATCTATTGCTTGTCTGGAATATTTCGTAACTTCATTGGGATGATTGAAGTGGGTAACGATATTAATTCGTCTGCCTTTGACTGAATATTGTTTAAACAGTTTTAAAAGCTCCGGATCATCAATAATGCGATGCGGATAGGTCACCGGCGCCCGCGTTCCAAAACGAATGAAATCCAGATGCTTGAGCGGCAATAATTTCTCGATAAACTGGCGAATAATCTTCGTCGGCAGCATCAGGCTATCACCACCGCTTATCAATACATTATTAATTTCCTTATGCCTTCGAACGTACGCAACCGCTTTGTTGTATCGGCTCAATACTTCACTGGTTTTCAGTCCGACAAGACGCTTGCGAAAACAGTGGCGGCAGTACATGGCACACCGATTCGTGGCAATGATAAATGCGGTTTGCTTGTACTTGTGCTGCAAACCGGGCATCTTGGTATTAGATGCCTCATTGCTCGGATCATATGAGCCAATCGTGATAAGCTCATCCTCTGATGGTATAGCCAGCTTTCTGATCGGATCATTCTTATCACGCTTATTAATCAGTGATAAATAGTACTTACTGATAAGCGTCGGATGGATTTCAGTCACCTCTTTCATGAATTTCTCCTCACGCTTAGACAGCGGCAGATACTTTTTCAGCTGTTCTACCGTGCATATGTTGCCATGCCAGGGGTGTTTTTCCAGATTGAGTGGGTTCATGTATTTTCTTGTTGTTCTAAAAAGCCACTCTAGTTAATCAGTAAATGCAATAATAGTCAAATAAAGAACCACCATCGTGAAATGGTGGTTCAAAAAAGTTGAAGCGATTGATTAATGAACTAACTCAATTTTCAGTGTACCGGAACGATAAGAACGTTCATGTTCTCGTTGAGTTAGCCAGTATGCGCTAACTGTACTTCCTGCCGTTAAAATCACAGGCCGCCCAGAGTGTAAGAACGGACCGCTATTACGTGCAGGTAGATTATCAGCTATCGAATCGCCGCTAACAGAACTCACGCTGAATGAACCATGACCATCGATGGATACCTTCATCATATCCACACCTCCATAAATGATATATGTATTTTGTGTTCATTTCTATTGAGAATATAGTATATCATAATAAAAAAAATCAGCAATAAAAAAACCTGCCAGATAGAAATATACCTGGCAGGCTCAAGGATGAAGTAATGTGTTTACTCGCTGTCCATTCGGTACTCAACACTCCACGGAAGTGAAAGGAAAACCGGCGTAACCTGAATCTTACCACTGTGTTTCTGTCCGTCCTTAGTGAGCCATTCCACCGTACAATAGTACAGGTAGTCAGACTCTTGGGTTACTTCGCCGACCAACCACGGGACACATTCCTCTCTGGGCGGAAACGTATTCCAGGAATCTCCCGATCTCACGTCATAGCTGACCATGACATAGACTGTTGCACTGGGATATTCACCGACGACTACGCATACCGCACGTGGTACTTCTTTCAACTGGGCCATTACACACCTCCTGTAAAATATGTTCGAAAAAGAGCTTCATGAATTAAACTATCGTATCATGAATCGAAAAAATGTCAATATTAACCTGCGGGACCAGCTCGCCTCGCTTCGCTCCTTATGGGGCGAGAAGGGCTTGAATTGCCATTCTCTGCTGCCGGAGTAGGAATCATGCCAGGGCTTCCTCGCCGGAGGCGAGTCCGCCTCTCCACCTGAGGTTAATCTGCCTTTGGCATGAGGCGGAAAAGGCTTATAATTTATTTTCAGTTCTGCCGGACCTGGGATCGAACCAGGATACCAGGCTTCAAAGGCCTGTGTCCTACCATTAGACGATCCGGCAGGACTGAAAACAATAACTTATTTTTTTAAATTCTTATCCAACCATTTCCTACCTTGTCCTGACTTTAAAAATCGCTCACGATCAGATGCTTCTTTTTTGTTATCATATCGTTCTGTATAAACTAATTTCCAAGGTTGATGTCCTATTTTCCCCGCTGAAGTGAAACGGATAGCGGGCCATTTTTTCAATCCGCCTCTTCAGCCAGAGGCTGATCTGCCTATGGTATGAGGCGGGAAACCCTCATCAATTACGAAAAATAAAGCAAGTGTACACATGCCCATCTGCAATACTACCGAAAAATACGCACTTGTCAACTACACACGTAAATACCTGCCAATAGCGATGCTTGAGCTTAAAAAGCTCAATACTCCGGCAAACACAAGCTGCAAGCCGATAATCTGCCAGAGATGCGAGGTGAAATATACCATTAAATCAAAACTGTACCCCTTAAAAAACTCATCTACGTACGGACCAACAATACTAAGTAATGGAAAAAGGATGGCAACCGATATGGCCACTGCAACAATTGCGTACATGAAACTTTCGATGATGAAAGGAGATCGAACAAACATATTAGTGGCACCTACCAGCTTCATAATGCTGATCTCTTCCCGATGCGTATAAATGTTAATCCTGATAGTGTTAAATATAATCAAAATAGCGATAATCACAAAAACGACACTGATGCCAACGCCAATACTCTGAATATTTGATGATATGGCGGATAAACGTCCGATGACCAATTCATTGTCATCATAGTTTCGGTATTGGATGAGACTGCTGTAGGGCTCCACATCAATGACACTCAATATTGCCGGATAATCTTCAATAGCTTTCGCCTTAATAGTTAACGTTGCCCCAAGAGGATTTTCGTCGAGCTCTTCAATGGACTCCAAAATGAGAGGCTCATCGGCATGGTTAATCTTAAATTGCCGGAGCGCTTCATCTTTGGACGTATATGAAATATTTTTTACCCGTGGCATTTCTTCCAAGCGCTCCTGTGTATCCAGAACATCCTCTTCTGATACGTCAGAATGAAAATATATTGATACGTCAATTTTTTCCTTGACGGCATCTATTGCCCGCTCCGCCGCTACATTGATGCCCGCTACCAATGTCACGGAAAATAATGTCAATACGAGTATAATTATCGTAACGACTGACAGCCAGATATTTCGGAAGAAACTCTGTAAGGAAAATTTAATTGCTCGATAGAAAAAAACAAACATACGTTATAGTATATACTTGCCCGACGATTGATCAGATACGATTGATCCCTTTTCAATGGTAATCACGCGCTTGCGGAGTGAATTTACGATCTCCCTATTATGCGTCACGAGCACCACGGTCGTTCCAAATTCATTAATCTTTTTCAGGAGACTGATGATATCCTGTGAATTGATTGAATCCAAATTACCAGTCGGCTCATCCGCCAGGAGAATCTTGGGACGGTGCACGAGTGCGCGGGCGATAACGGTACGCTGCTGCTCACCTCCGGAAATATGCTGCGGATACCGGTTAGTTTTGCTATCAAGGCCGACAATTTTTAGTACTTGCGGAACAATACTCTTAATCCGTTTCTGACTGACACCTGACATCTCCATGCCAAATGCGACATTCTCAAATACTGTTTTTCGCGGAAGAAGCTTGAAATCCTGAAATACAACGCCAATCTGTCTTCGTAAAACAGGTATTTCCCGCTGCTTTATATTGGTAATATCCCAATCTCCGATAATCACTCTGCCTTTAGTAGGTCGTTCTTCAGCAATAATCATCTTAGCCAAAGTCGTCTTGCCGGTACCCGACTGCCCTACAACAGAAACAAACTCCCCTGCTTTTATATGAAGGGTAACGTCCTTGAGCGCGTATATATCAGGCGGATATTTTTTGGAAACGTTTTTAAATCGTATCATTTCTATTTTTACCTCCTAAACGGTTCTTACTCGTATTTTAGCGCATCTATCGGATGAAGTCGAGCAGCCCTTATTGCAGGTGCCACTCCGAAGAAAACACCTATTAGAGTCGTAAACGCAAAAGCAAGCAGCATCGATTGGAAAGTTATAACCGCTTCCAACCCCCACTGTGCTTCCATAATTAATCCTCCAACGTAGGCCAAGCCAATCCCGATGGCACCACCAAGGAAAGTAAGAAAAATCGCCTCAACAAGGAACTGAATGAGTATATCAGAACCAGATGCACCGATTGCTTTTCGCAAGCCAATCTCTTTGGTTCGCTCCGTTACTGACACCAACATAATATTCATAACGCCAATGCCTCCAACAAATAGCGAAATAGCGGCAATACCGCCAAGCATTGTCGTCAGCACTCCAAGTATTTGGTCAAACATATCAAGCAGCTCATCCTGCGTTATCATAGAAAAATCCTCAACGCCCTCATGAGCTTCCAAAAGGGCTACGCGTATCTCCTCTTTAACAATATCGACCTTGTCAGCGTCTTCAACGGTAACGGCTATTTGGTGAATATTTTCAGAATCGGTCATCTCTTGACCAGCCGTGAGCGGAATGATAACAATTTCTGACAATCCCTGACCTTGTCCTCCAAATATTCCGGATTCTTCTTCGTCATCAGATGCAACAGTACCAACGACTTTGAATTCTTCCTTGCCGATATAAATTTTACTTCCGACCACCTCTGAAGCAGGGGTATCAGGATACAGTTGCTTCAAAGCGCCTGATAATACCACAGCTACTTTATCAGCATTATCATACTCTTCTTCTGTAAACATCCTTCCATATTCTGCACCCGAAAAAACATCTCCCGTGAATGCAAACTCAGCGTCGATTGTAGTAGCCATTGCTATTAATTGTGATTGGCTAAATGCACTTTCCAAATCACCTGATGCTTCAGCACGTGCCTGAATTTGTTCAGCGGTCATTTCTGATGGAACCACGGGCTTGGAACTGGAAATCGGCAACGGTATCATTGCAACAGGTACAACATACTTCACTCCTTCTATTGTTTCTATAATTTCGACGTCTTCCGGTATGAATGCTATGCCACTACCCATTGGACCTCCGCCGCCGCCTGGCCCGCCTGAGCCTGGTGTCAAAAAGAGAAGATTTGAACCAAGGCCCTCAATCTGGCCGGTTACTTCACTTTTTACACCCTCACCAATTCCAATCAGGAGCACGATTGCAAAAACACCAATAATAACCCCCAGCATAGTCAGGAACGACCGAATCTTTTTACCCCAAATCGCCCTGACCGCTAATTTTATATTTTCAATATATTTATACATACAATTATTTTTCTATAAGTCCGTCTACTAAATTAATCGTCCGATCGGCATATTCTGCAATTTTTTTATCATGGGTTACAAGTATTATTGTAGTCCCTTTTTTATGTAAATCGGATAGAATTCCCATGACCTGATCTCCGCTCTTAGAATCGAGATTACCGGTCGGTTCGTCGGCAAGCAGTACTGCCGGTTTGTTTACGAGTGCGCGGGCAATTGCAACACGCTGCTGTTCACCGCCTGAAAGCATGCTTGGTTTATGCCGGATCCTATCCCCAAGTCCGAGTTCCTCCATTACTTTTTTTGCACGTGCACGCCGTTCCTTTGGACGGATACCTTTATATACAAGCGGCAGCTCAACATTTGTTACTGCCTGGACACGCGGCAGTAAATTGAAATTCTGAAAAACAAAGCCGATCTTATTTCGGCGTATCTTAACAAGCTCACTGGCTGATTTTCGTTCAACCTCTTCTCCATCGAGCATATATAAGCCAGATGACGGTTTATCAAGACAGCCGATCATATTCATCAGCGTTGACTTTCCTGATCCGGATACTCCCATTATTGCGACAAATTCACCTTTTTCAACCATGAGGTCAATACCCTTAAGTGCCTGGAATTCATTTGCCTCGCCTTCACTAAATATTTTTTTTAAATGTTTTATTTCTATGAGTGGCATTTTATTATAATTTTAGTAATGCATAGTTAATTAAATCAATCGTTTCGCTCGTTCGCTGGCTTTTACTAGCGGCTCCAAGTACAACGGTAATTGCGTGATTTGTTGAGTCCTTTTCACTGCGCGCTTTAAACATAAAAGTATACCCTGCTTCATCCAGATAGCCGGTTTTCATACCGGTAATGAATAATGAGCTGTCCTGCATTTCTTTGGCGGTATTTTTAATCGTATGCGGATTACCAGTATTAATGGTAGAAAAACTGTACACCCAGGTGGTCGTTCCTTGCAGTATTCTGAAGTCTTTAAGTGCATACTTCGCCATGCGAGCAACGTCATACACAGTTGATACGTTGCCGGTATCCAATCCGCTTACATCGGTAAATTTCGTATGTGTCAATTTCCATTCTTCCGCTTTATCATTCATTCGCTGTACGAATTCTTCACGCAATAACCCAGTTGACCTAGCCAGTGCATTAGCCGCATTATTAGCCGAACCTACTAGTGTAGTATAAAATAAATCTTTGACTGTCAAAGTTTCCCCATCATTAATGCGTAATCTTGATCCATCAGCATCATCCTCCGCCGAATATGTAATTATTTTATCAAAAGGCGTTCCTGTATCTAAAAAAATCGAAGCGGTCATAAGCTTGGTCAGGCTGGCGATCGGTCGAACAGTATCATAATTTTTGGAATATAATATTTCCTCAGTATCTTCGTTAATTGCGATAACTGCTTTTGATTGTGGGTATGGTTCAGGCACTCCGGATTCAGCTTGCGTCTCGGATGATTCCTGATGACTACTATTTTCATCAAATGAATATGTATCTACTCCTAACACTTTTACCCCTTCACCTATCGGCCAAACTTGTACTCTTACCAAACCTTTCCAGGTATCTTCGATTTGAGCGAAAGCTGTTCGACTAAGGTCAATAATCAGGCGCTGATTAAAATCAGCAAAAGGCCCGGTTGAATATACGGTCACGTCAACTATTTTACCATTATTTACATTTCTTACTCTCAACTTGGTACCAATCGGATAATCATTGCTAGCCACGCCATCACGATGACTTGGCCAACTTAAAAAACTAGCCTTACCTTCTAAGCCATAACTATTCAACTCTGCAGTGTCTTCAAAAATCGCTATCCTGGAAAATGGCAAATGAGTATAGGCTCTAATATATCCATTATCATAATCAGCCGAAGAAGGAAGAGGAACCCAAAGCTCATTAATACTATTCCAATAATATATTCTTTTTCTGTAATAATTTTTTATTCCATCAAATTTCAGAGCAAGAACGAATGGCTTATTAAGAATTAATGGATCTTTATTTTTCTGGTCTTCACGGAGAATATCATAGATAAAATAATCACTCGCTAAACGCATGCCTTCAGGAGTAGGCAGGTAGCTTCCGTCAAATTCCTTCATCTCCAGATAGATTCGTTCGTTCACCAAATCAGGAACGATTGCCAAGCGAAAATTGCCCCATGGATTTCCATCGTGCTGATTAAACTCAGCAGTATATCCTCGTCTGATCGCTTCATCTGAAAAGTGCAGAAAGAGCTTGTCGCTTTCTGCTGCGTTTGCGGGTTGCGGCACCAACGCCATCCAGCCGACGGCAATTGACAAAATGAATAAAATTGAATATCGTTTCATAGTAGAATAACTTTTTCGAATATATATTCGCGGGTGTCGTATAACGGCTATTATACGTCCTTCCCAAGGATGAGAAGAGGGTTCGATTCCCTTCACCCGCTTCGCATGCCGGGGTAGCTCAGTTGGTAGAGCAATGCTTTCGTAAAGCAGAGGTCGGAGGTTCAACTCCTCTTCCCGGCTCCAAAAAAATACAATTAATGAACTAGCTTCCGCCAGAGGCGGACCCGTCTATGACGGGCAGCTTACACAGGAAGAGCAATGCTGTAGCCTGTCCCGACGAATGTCGGGATCTAGCAGAGGTCGCCATTTACTGTATGCTTTTTAGTACCTAAAAACAAACGGTGAATATTGCCAATCCACAAAAACTTACAGTGTTTCTCCTGTTGTTGCGGTATTTCCGGCTACAAAATCATACAAGTCATTGCTATCACATGTTTCTGATGGTTCGAGAACGAGTCCACATTCAGCATTCCATTCATATCCAGAAATGAATACTGATACCTTTTTATCAGCTATTTCATCATTAAGCCAGTCATCAATGTTATTTGAAGTTATGAGGATGTGTGCGGCTCGAAGCTGTTCACCACTCTCTTCTGATTCCGGAACACGCTCAAGCAATTTAATAATATGAAAACCAAATGACGTTTGTACTACACCGGAAATCTCGTCAACTTCAAGTGCGAATGCTGCTTCTTCAAATTCCGGAACCATTTCTCCCTGACCGAAAAATCCAAGATCACCGTCAGGACCGGACGCAACATCATCACTGTATTCGGCCACAAGATCTTCAAATGTCCGCTCGCCTGCTTTAGCCAGTTTCAACACTTCCTCTGCCGTACTTTTTTGTTCAGCATTGATCTCATCACTTGAGGCGATATATTCCTGCATTTTCAGACGTAACAAGTACGGCTTCAGTACTTTTAATTTAAACTGCACTTCGTCCCAGTCATATAATTCAGTTAGCGTTTTTTGCACTTCTTCGATACTACCCGCTTGTGAGACAATAGCGTTGAATTCATCACCTATCTCCGAGTCACTGACGGTAACAGCGAAATCTTCAGCTCTTTTTTCTAAATAGTATTCCCGTGCCATTCTTGACAGAACACTCTTGGATAAATACTGATCTGTTGGTTTTGGCTGTACGCCAAGCTCCCCACTTTTTTCAAGAGCAGAGTAGTAAAAATTTAACGTATCGAGATCGCTCATATAAGCCTTATATGACAAGATATGTGAATCGAAAACGATCGCAGGATACGGAATTATATTTAATACGTTGTCGGTTAGCTGATTTTTCCAGCTCCATTTATAAATGCCGAAACCAGTTACCACCAGAAATATAATAATAATTATTACCAGTGTTACAAACATGCTTAGAGCAAGTTTCAAGCCATTTTTTCGCTTTTGACGTTCAGGCATTTTTTTATCGTCTTCCACCTTCTTCTCTATCTCGTCGTGATGCCTATCGGCCTTATGAGTATCTTCAGATTTTTTATCGTCCGGCTTTTTCTCTTCTTGTTTTTTATCCATATCCATAATTAATGTTCTTATTTATTTTTTTAACTTTCAATTATATTATTCTTTTTCATAAAAAAATCCCACCAGCGTTGAGGGTTTGATGTTGCGTCCTGCTCTGGCTGATACTCGAGCACCGAACCGGAAACGGAATTTTCATCCCGCTCAACAGAAGCACCGAGGACGGCAACCACTGACTCACCCGGTCTCTGCAGACCAAGCTGTAATCGTGCCTGTTCTTCCTCATAATCACGGCTGTCCAAATACGTGATCAGCTGGTCAAGCTCAACATTCCGCTCCTCAAGAGATGAAATTTCCTGCTGTAATTCCTCAATTTCAGCTTCTACCTGGTATTTCCTGATAACTTCCTTCCCAAGTGCGACTGACAAAGCTACCAATACGGTAACTTCAAATACAATAACGAGCTTTGACTGCAGTAATTTTTTTATTGGTGATTTATTGTCTTTCATTGTGCGTGTTTAATGAAACGGTGAATATAGGGTAGCACATTTTTGCATTTTCGTCAATATTCCTAACATTAAATTGCTAATATTAAACACATATTTAGTAATCTATTGTACTAGTTTCTTCGTAATAATAAAATCCCCTGTTTCAGGGGATTTTATTATGTCTAATGACTATTCTTGTTGCTTAGAAGAGTCTTTTTTACCGGATAAGACCTTAACAAGAATAAGAATGATAATGACTGCTGCAAATATAATAATCAGTACTGTCGTAGATATCCCCAAATCATCATCGTCATCTTCTTCTTCATCGTCATTAGTTGTATTAGTTGTTGCAGCTTTTGCTGTAGATACGATTGAAAATGATATCGTTTCACTTGACTCTACTTCTTCGCCGTCGCTATCAAGGATGGCAACGTCAATGGTATGTTTGCCTTTATCCAATTCATCGTCAATGGTATATGTCCAGTATCCTTCTGCATCTGACTTTGTGTAATAGGCCATCGGATCTTCACTTGCTACAGTAATTTTAACGGTGGAATTAGGGATAGCCGTTCCTGCAAGAACGATGTCATCACCCTTTACAAACTTCAGCTCTGATCCGTCATCAGATCGCGATAGACTTCCGTCAAAACTCTTTAACTGGATATCTGCATCCGAAGGTTGCACTTCTTCAGATGGTACGTTTGATTCAGTGGAAACAAGCCAGCTCTTGAGACGTTCGATCGGAGTCGATCGATCAAGATGAAATTGCAATTCATCGCATCGCGGATACCGGTTCCATGCATCATAATATTCATTATATACCTGCAATAAATACATATAGGTATCACTGCTCATTGAAAACAACGTAGATACTTTCACGGTCGTCGGATTTGATACTGATTCCGAATAATCACACCCAAAAACATTTTCAACTCCATCTATGACATCAGGTTCATCTTCAACTACAGTGGTATCATCTACTCCCGATGTATTAGTTGTAGAATCTGCACTGTCATCAATTTCAACAAATGTAAACTCCGGTCCCTCAAATGCTCTATAATTTGTTGAGACGCCAGCCGAAGTTCCTCTTGATGGATATGCATATACCCATATCGGGACAGATGACACAGTGCAATCAGAGAAAAGGCCGTCACTTGTTGAGTCTAGGATATTTACAACTATTTCCGAATCAGACCATGATAATACTTCAGTATTAGCTCCGCAGTATTTAGTATATGTCATGCCGATCGTTACCATACCTTCTGTATCAGAAAACCCTTCTCCAGAAATCGTAACTCTTGTTCCAATATTTCCCTCTGTTGGTGATATTGAAGTTACTGTCGGTGGTGCTGATCGAGTGATAAAAGACTGCTCGGTAGAATACCCTGTTACTTCATCCGGGTAGTCTACTAACACCTTAACCCGATAATAATACTTAGTGTTGGAAAATAAATTTTCAAGAACGACATCACCTGCTGCATAATGTGAACCAGGCTGGCCTTGCGGGCCAACAAACATTGTATAATTTCCTGACTCTGTGCCGTATTCAACGGTAACTTTTATATTTCCATCAACGCCATCCGAACCGTAGTCAATACGTACAGATTTATCCAATACCCATCCTGTTGTAGCTGAAACCGTTGGAGTTGGCGTATCAGCGCGTTCAAAACTTCCGGAATATTCGTACTCTGCCCCCTGTCTGTCTTTAACTGATATCGCATATTCTATTGTCCTGTTAATTCCGAAATAACTCAGAGTCTCGCTAAAGGACGTACCCCAGTCTGTTACCGTTGTTTCGTGGCTCCCATAAACCACCTTCCCTTGTGTTTCAACTGAAGTTTCCCAGCTTATTGTCGCTGATTCATACGTAATGTCAGATACCGTGACATTTTGGATAACTTCTTCACTATCAGACTGAGCATTGGTTACACTCACGCTAAAAAAGCTCGCGCTAAGCAGTAATGCCGCGAACAGTCCGATTAAATACTTTTTTTTCATACTCTATTCCTTAATTATTACTACGTATTGTATAAATGTATTAATAATATATCGGATAAATATTCTATACGTTACAGTATAAATAATTTACTAACACTCATCAAGATCGCATGATTCACCTTCCAATTCAACTTCAACAGTGGCATGTTCTATGTCATAGTTACAAACACTGTCCCTGGCCCGGCATTTTATTTGCAGCATTTCTTTTTGTGATGTCTTTTTTGGAACGACGATATGCATCGTCAGTATATTATGCTCCCCGTCCAATGACCATACATGAATATCATGTACAGAGATAATGCCTTTTATCGTTTTGATCTTACTCTCTATTTTTTCGATCGATACTGATTCAGGTACCGCCTGTAAAAAAATCTTTACAGTTTTCTTTAAATTTCTAAATACACTATAGAGAATATATACTGTGATTATTAAGGATAGTATTGGATCCAAAACGACAAGATCGCCAATCTGGATCAACAGCCCGACGATCAGAATCACTCCCCAGCTTAACACATCCTCAAATAGATGAAGCGTAACCATACGTTCATTCATGGACTTACCCCGTTTTGTCCGAAGTGCGGCAAATCCATTCACCAGAAAACCCGCTCCCGCGATCAGAAGCATGCCTCCGGCATTCGGACTGCCCGGATCGGTAATACGCGGAAGCACTTCAATAAAAATAATTATCGATCCGACTACGAGTACAATTGCATTGATAAGTGCCCCTAATAACGAAAAACGCCGGTAGCCGTACGAAAAGGAACTCGTACGTTTTTGATCAGATTTTTTCTGTAGATACCACGAAAGGCCGAGTGTTATAGAGTCACCCAAATCATGCAGCGCATGCGAGAGTATGGCCGTACTGCCAATAATAAAACCGCCTATTGCTTCAACGACCATAAATGATGCGTTTAACGCAAAGGCGAGTCTTATATTTTTTGTTCCATGAGGATGCCCCATATACTTAAGTATAACTATATCATAGTGCTGGTTTTAGGAACATTACTCCAGTGAAGTCCTTTTGAGACGTAACGAATTTGTTACTACGAATAGCGAAGAAAATGCTATAGTGCCACCTACAAAATTTGTTTGGTGATAATTACTGCAATTTTCTTTTTTTATCTTCAAACTCTTTATCATTAATCTCACTCTTGGCATACCTCTCCTTTAAAATTTCCAAAGGTGTTTTATCGCGCTGTCCCTCTCTTTTACTCTGACCAGCAATCCATTTGATTAACAAAATACAAAGTGTAAGACCAATAATCCAAAAAATAATCATAAACATCCATCCTCCCCACATTCCACTGCCAAACATGTGACCATCAAACATCTCGTCGTCGCTATGAGCCAAAACTCCCACAGGTAACAATATTCCAGCTGACGCAGTTAACATTAATTGCACAGTTCTCATACTACTTTGCATTATTAACGATACGTTGAACAATTTGATCAATTTCTTTAGGTTTCTCTCCTAAGTCAACATCCGGGAAAAACTCAGATAAAATTATTGGCCGCATGCCGGAAATAAATGTTTCGTCATTTTTTTCATAAACGTTAATCTTACAAGGCAGACAAAGTCCTATTTTTATATCAGCCTCCAAAAACTCACTCGCGTACTTAGCGCTGCAAAATTCAACTATTTTAAACGGTTCTCGTTGAAAGCCTTTTTCTGCCAATGTTTTTTGAACATCATGAACATATAAAACTTTCAGACCCGCCTTGTCAATTTCTTTCTGCACACCAGCAACCGCTGAATCAAAATCTTTTTTTGTAGTGATAGTGTAATCAAAAACCATATTTTTTAAATCAATAATTAAATTTTAACCCTTTTTAATCTCAAAGAATTCGTAACTACGAATAATGACGAAAATGCCATCGCGCCAGAGGCGATAATCGGCGATAACAAAATTCCAAAAAATGGATACAGTAAACCAGCAGCGATTGGAATACCGAGGATATTATAGATAAACGCCCAAAACAGATTACCCTTGATGGTCCGCATTGTTTTCTTAGACAGTCTAATTGCTTCAACTACTTTGGCGATATCTCCTTTTAGCAGCGTAATATTTGCTGATTCCATCGCAATATCAGTACCTGATCCCATCGCTATACCTACGTTCGCTTGAGTCAATGCGGGGGCATCATTAATTCCGTCGCCTACCATTGCTACAAATTTTTCCTGTGCCTGGAGTTCCTTAATCTTATTTGTTTTATCTTCTGGCTTCACACGTGCCTGCCATTCTGCAATGCCAACTTCTGAAGCAATTGCCTGAGCAGTTTTTTCATTATCACCGGTCAGCATTACCGGAGTGATTCCCATACCCTTCAATGCTTCAACGGCCTGCCTGGATTCTTCTTTTATTTCGTCTGCTACTGATATATAGCCGAGGTATTTATCCCCACGACCCAGCAACAACACCGTTTGACCCTCTGATTCCTGTTTTTCTATCTCTGACATTGACTGCTGTTCTATTTCGATGCTATTTTCATTTAATAACGCTTGGTTGCCAAAGTATATATTCTGACCACCAATCTTTCCGGTGACCCCCCTGCCTATCATTGCCTGAAAATCAGTGACACTATCCGCTTCAAGATTCAATTCTTTAGCTTTATCGACAACCGCCTGAGCTAATGGATGCTCAGAGTTTTTCTCAATTGCGTAACTAAGTTTTAATACCTCATCTGACGAGTACTTCGTCACGGCCGGTTCGCCTTTGGTCAACGTACCGGTTTTATCAAAAACAACGGTATCCACTTTTTGTAAATTCTCCAGGCTCTCAGCGTCTTTAATTAAAATTCCATGCTCAGCTCCTCTGCCGGTACCCACCATCACTGCGGTCGGGGTTGCCAATCCGAGTGCACAGGGGCAAGCAACAATCAATACGGCAACCGTATTTATCAAGGCAAACGTGAATGCCGGATCCGGACCCCATATCATCCAAATACCAAAAGTTATCAGAGAAAGTCCGATAACCACTGGTACAAAATAACTTGATATTAAATCTGCCAGTCTTTGGATCGGCGCCTTTGACCCCTGCGCCTCCTCAACTAATTTAATAATCTGAGACAGTGCGGTTTCTTTTCCAACTTTAGTAGCTTTGAATTGAAAAACGCCGGCTTTATTAATTGTTGCACCAATAACTCCATCACCAGCTTTTTTATCTACCGGGATACTTTCACCAGTAATCATTGCCTCATCTATCGACGAATTGCCTTCGGTGATCACGCCATCCACCGGAACTTTTTCGCCCGGCTTTACAAATAGTATTTCCCCCTCTTTAACATCAGCTATTGGGATATCAACTTCTTGTCCATCACGTATTACATGGGCTGTCTTTGCCTGTAATCCGGCAAGTTTTTTAATAGCTTCCGAGGCGCCGCTTTTTGCTTTTGCTTCTAGATATTTACCCAGCAGGATCAAGGTAATAATTATAGCTGTGGTATCGAAATATACATGCACCTCCCTGCCAGCTGATTCAAAAAATTGGGGAGCTATTGTTGCCACCACGCTATATAAATACGCGGCCGATGTGCCCATGGCAATTAACGTATCCATGCTTGCCCGGAAATGTTTCAATCCGCGCCATGTCCCGGTAAAAAACTGCGCCCCAGACCAAACAAGCACCGGCGTTGTGAGCGCCCATAGTATATAAAACATCGTCTGCTGGGGAATTTCTGAAATTCCCGGAAAAACTTTCTGCATCGAGCCAATCAAAACGAGCGCAGAAATTACTATGCCAAAAATAAACTTATTTCTCATTGATTTCAATTCTGCTTTTTTCAGCATTTCTGCACGACTGAGCCCCTCATCAGCTTTTTCTGCAGGAGCCGCTGGTTGTTCTGTTTGCTGACCCCTTTTTTTATCTTCATCATCACCAATAGATTCGTCAATCACCTGATAACCGCTTTCAACAACGGCTATTTTAAAATCTTCACTATTTGCTTCGTTTTCATTAAATTCAACTGTCGCTTTTTCTGTAGCAAAATTAACATTTGCAGATTCAACACCCGATACTTTTTTTAATGACCTTTCTATAGTCATTGCACACGAAGCGCAATGCATTCCCTGGATTGGTATGATTTCCTTTTTGCTCATGAGGATAAATTATTCATAGTATTCATTAAGCAACTTGATAGCCGGTGTCAGTAACTGCTTTTTTAAAATCATCAATACTGGCCACACTATCATTGAATTCAACTGTTGCTGTTTCGGCTGCATGATCGACGGTTGATGTTATCACGCCCTTTACATCTACTAATGCCTTTTCAATAGTCATTGCACAGTTAACGCAATGCATGCCATGAATTGAAAATTTTTCTTTTTTATTCATAAAATTATATATTTATTATTCCACTTTTAATTTACCATGGTACATCCCCATGTTGCACACGAATTCAAACTCTCCGCTCTCATCGGGCGTAAACTCAAGTACCGTCGTAGCCATGGGTTCTAATTTTTTGTTTATTTTCAGATCGGGAAAGCTCACAAATTCAGAACAATCAGCTGTTTCACGCCGATCGAAGGTTATACGTAGAGGTATCCCTTTTTTTACTACAATATAATTTGGTGAGTATGCCCCTTCCACCACGATGCTAACCTCTTGAATTCCATCGTTTATTATTGCTCTAGTTGGTTCTTTTTTTGAGAAAAGTCCCATACAATTATTTTTGTTACTAAATATTCAGTGAGGTAGGCAGAATTTGATTTATACCCACACTCGTTAAATATTTAACCGCAACATCCACCACCTGGTAATATGTTCATATCATTACGATTAATTATTAATTACTTTTAAAAAACTCACCATTTTACTAACGAGCAGACCTTTCATAAATCTTTAAGATTTCGTTGATTGCCCTCTCTCCTTTTTTACCTTTTTCTTTGAGTGCGTCTTTGACGCATGAATGCAAATGATTGTCTAAAATAAGACTATCAACCTTTTGCAACGCACGTTGTACTGCAAGAGACTGATTCAGGATATCAATACAATACGTGCCATCATCCACCATTTTTTGAACTCGCGCAAGATGCCCTTTTATTATCGCAAGTCTACTATTGATCTGCTTTTTTTTTATTGCTTCCATTGTTTTTTTAAATAGTATATCTTATTTATCCCCTACCCCTGGTGGGGGTATAGATATTATACATCACATAAAAAAAACGTCAACCAACTATATGTGGATAACTATAAATCCCCTCCATTATTGCTTATGGGGATCGCATACACCTGACCTTTGGAGTTTTTTCAGAATAACACCAATCGAGACCAAAATTAATGCAAGACTTAAAAATCCAATTTCAATTCCGCCAAACGGTAAAAAACTGAGATACGCCGTGGTAGCAGACAATCCGATCAGTGATGTAAATATTACTGAACCGCACGATGCGCACCCAACGCCGATAAAACTCAATACAATGCCGAATATCCCTACTCCCGCCCCAATGTTGAATTTAATCCGCTGTCGGATAAAAAATACAAGCAATGAAATACTGATCCCGGTAAAAAATGCAATAGTTACAGAAATGATCTTATTTAAGATCGTTTGATTGAATCCTAAATTAAGAATCTGTCTGCTGATGATTTCAACTTTATCAATCCAGCTAAAACTGTCTATTGATATCGTGATGGTTATAATCCCCCATTGCGCAAGCACATTCTTTATAACAATCAGTAAAAACATCACGGACACCGAGATAATAATATATCTCGTTTTTCGAAATACCTCCAGTAAAACCCGAGCGTATTTTCTCATTTTATAACATTGCGTCAATAATTGCCTGCACAGAGTTAATCGGCTGTGCACCGCTTACCGGTATTATCTCACCATTTTTATTAACAACTAACGAGTAAGGTGTTCCGTTACCACCTGCACTGACAGCATCTTGATATTGAGATTCGACCTTGTCAGCATATTTACCACTGTCGAGACAACTCTGAAATTTTGCAGCATCCAAACCAACGTCGATTGCAATTTCAGATAGTTGACTGGCTTCAAGCCCGTCATTTGATGGAGTTATTTCAAATAATCTATCAAGGTATGCCCAAAATCCATCATTTCCTCCAAGTTCTGCTGCACACTCTGTTGCCTCGGCCTCTTTTCGGGCTTTTGAGTGCAGAGAATCGAGTGGAAAATGCCGATATACCCATGCAACCTTGCCTTCATTGGCACTTACTAATTGCTGCATTGTCGGATGAAATCGTTTGCAGAACGGACATTCAGTATCCGAATACTCGATTATTACTACTGAAGCGGTATTAATGTCTCCCTTCACATGGTCATCTGAGCTGATTGGCTCAGCCGTTACGTTCGTTGTCTGCTGAATAGCTGCAGGGTTGGTATTAACAGCAGTGGCGCTATCAGAGGTACTTGAATTGCTATCGTTCGAATCAGAAAAAGTATTTCCTGATGTAACCACTATAATAAATCCAATGGTGCCACTGACAAGTACTGCTATCATTATGCCAAATAAAAAAGTTTTTGTCGGACCAATCTTTTTAAATAATCTATCGTATACCTGTTTGGATGAATTATTATTTTTATCTTCTTCCATAAATATTTGTAATTAGTGCTTAAAATTAACCAAAAACTGCAGAAATGAAGCTTAAACGCCTATTCTAACAGTTAACAAATTATAATTTATATATACCACCAATCTATTCCTATCCACACAAATTATCAGGAGTTTCATTTGTATCATCGCAACTCATCACACTATTATACCCGCAAGCATCATTGATTGTCGTATTATATTCAGTTTCAATCGGAACACCATGGCACATCATTTGACCTGTTTCCGCGTCAGACTGGCTTGCTTCAGCAATAAATATATGATTACCATACATGCCGAAAAGAACTGCTATAAGAATTACCATTACCATAAAAATTTTTGGTATTAAATGCTTCACTGTCAGATCCTGTGACTGATTGATGAGTTGGTTTACCCGCACCTCGGTTATGCTGAGAAATGTCACTGCCAGATTTTTTGATCCTGAAACAGTTTTGTTACCTGAACTTTCGATCAACTTCATTAAGGCATTTCCCAACGGCCTTATCTCTTTAAAATTATTAGTTGCTCGTGCGTCTGCGGACAGTTCAATATTTACTTCAAATTGATCTACGATTGATTTTAAACCGGGAATAAAAGGAAAGCTTTTTCGCATCACATTTGCTATAAATATTTTCAACGGATCAAAAGATTCAAGATGGTTCTTCTCGTGGAGCAATACCGCTCGTAATTGATTTTTTGAAATTCTACGAAGCAAACGTGAAGAAACATAAATCCTCGGCCGGATAAATCCGCAGCAAAATATTTCTGAATGTTTCAAATCAACTTCGAAAACCTTATCTTGCAAACTGACGGAAGATAAAATTTCTGAAAGCTTTGTTTGTGGCCTGACTATCCGCATAGTAATAGTACGGGCGAATCGCCGTGTAGAATAAACGCTCTTAATAACACGATAAATAAAATTTAGCAAAAAAGCTGAGAACATTAAAAATAGTACCATTACGATCCCGCTCAAATACGGATGATTTGTAATAAATGAAGCATGATGAACACAGTCACATTCCATCGGACCGGCCCCCGTAAAAACCTGCTTCAGATATGGCACTAATCTCACTATAGAAAAAATGGTCAGTCCAATAATAAAAAACATTAATGTTGTTACTGAATAAAATGAAAAAGTATGATGATTACGAATAGTATTCATTTATCTCTTTGCTTTTAGTTTCTTCCTTAATTGGCTTAATTTTTGTGGGTCTACCTGATCTAAGGTATTCAAAAACTGGGCAATTGCTACGTCACCAAAATCACTAACCAAATTACTGATTATTGCTTCTGAAGCCTTTTCTAAAAATACTTCTTTGGTTCTATCGGATTGATAGAAATATGTTTTGCCCTCTTTATATCGTTTGAGCACTTTTTTTGAAAATAATCGATCCATAATGGTCATTACGGTAGTGTACGCAATTTTTCTTTTTTTCTTCAACGCCTCGTAAACATAACGTACGCTCACACGCTTATTGTTCCATACGATATTCATGACCTCCCGTTCGAGTTCACCAAAAACACGTAGAGCCGGTTGCTTTTTTTTCAATTTGATCATAGTATGTTGCGTAAGCGTATTAAGCTTTCTACTACACAATGTAGCATATAATGTTCTTGCGGTCAATCGCGCTTTTCAAACTCTGTAAATATACTTTTCATTGAAGGCCTGTCACTATAGCTCTTTCCAATATATTTAAACACAATTTCATGTCTTGGATTTACAATGAAGAGCGCAGGCATAATATCCTTTGGGTCCTTCGGCTGCTCGAGACCATACTTTGAAAACGCGCTCCACTTCTCATCAGAAAATATTTCGAATTTCGCTGCCAGTGTCTCGCGGAGTATGCCTGTGAATAACTTTGTATCCGCACTGACTGCTACAACTTTAACTGATCGGTCACGAAACCACTGGTAGTTGTTATTTATTTCTTCAAGCTGCTTCCGGCAATTGCCGCACCACTCACCCCGGAAAAAAATAAGCAACAGCCATGATTCACCAAGATATTCAAATAAATCAAATGTATTTCCGTCAATTTTCTCCAATTGAAAATTTTTCGCGTGTAATGCCTTCATATCTAACAGCAATTATCTAGTTTGGGTTTTTTTGCTTTTTCGAGCAGATCCTCGTATTTTTTCAGGCATTGTTTGCTGCAAAAATAGCTTTCATGTTTTTTTAATAACGCCGTTTTGGTAACGATTTTTTCACAAACTATGCATTTTTTGTTATTAAACATATTCAAACAAAAAATATTAATATAACTATGCCCAGTAGAACCATTATTATTCCGGACCACAGTCTCATGCTCTTTGACTTTGATTGCTCCCAGTTGGTCATTTTTTCAGTCACATATTTATTGGAAGCGCCGAATAATATTATCAAGAGAGGTACGATAAACATGAAATTATATATTGTCATATATCCGAGGCCTCTTAGGTACGTGGCTTTGGCGGCTAGTAAGGCTATAACCGCAACGTAAATGCCGCCTGAACACGGGAACGTGCAGAGACCTACTAAAATTCCCAAAACGAATGCCGCAGGTAATGTTGATTTGTGCATCCATTTCTCTAAAGTTTCTTTTGTAAATTGTGGAATTTTTAACTTAATCGGAAATCGGGGGAAAAAATAATTTATCAAATTGATTAATCCAAGGGCTATTACTAATCCTGAACCAATTTTCGCCATCAAATGCGGTGCTCCTGTAATAACTATCGCCTGAAATAGACCTAACCCAATTAAAAAATATGCAATATAAATAGCAATGATATAAACGATGCCGGTAGCAAAAATCCTTGCTTTTGTTTTTCTGATAGTGAACAGAAAAGCTATAAAAAATAATAATACTGCAAAAGCACAGGGATTGATTCCATCAAGAAACCCGCTGACCAAAATTAATGGAAATAATTTTTTAAAACTCCAATCCGCTGAAAGATCAAATACGGATTCTTCAAATGAATCTTTGTTTTCATTATACCAGCTGAAATACTCGGAAACCGGCGTGTCAATCGGATATTCCTTCACCGGTCCTGCAAAAGACCATATCTGATAATCATTGACCTCGCCGTGCATGATATCCTGATACATAATTACTTTTTCAAACTGTTCCTGGTTTTCCGGTTGAAGTACATATCTGATGTACTCTTCGGGGATATGGCCGGCAAGAATTATTCGATCATCAATAAAAGCCATGATATGACTGCGTAGATCAAACGGTACCTGCCACTGATCTGAAAGCTCATTGTATTCTGCACGATTTTGCTTTTCATTGACGTAATCTTTCCAGACGATTTCTTCTACGCCCTCATCTATCAACGTAGGCTCCAAAACATCATGTAAGTATTTTGTACAACCGCCACACGCTTCATTAAAAAATATTACTGCCTCATGTTTTTCAGTGTTCTCAACACTATCCGTGCTTTCATGATCCTCATGAGCAAATACTAAAAATGGAGCTACTAATAATAGCGCTAACAGAATTATAGTTCCGCTCGTAAAATATTTTTTACTTGAAAACATCAGCGTAAATTTTAGCCTCAATCTCTTCCTGATGAGGATCATTAGTTGAAATATAAATAGTTCTTGTGAGCTCGCCGAGATCAGTATCATCCCCATGAATAGCTGGATTAAAACTCACCACTAGATCAGCTTGTTCTCCAGGCGCGATGCTACTGACTTCCATTTCTCCTTTTGTGCATGCGCAGGAAGTAGATACGCTGTTGATTTCTAAATCTTTGTCTCCAATATTCTTTACAACGAAAATGTATTCTGGGACGTCTCCGAACTTAACGCGGCCAAAATCATATGTAGAGGGTTCAATAGTAATATGAGGACCGGACGGATCACTATTAGCATTCACTTCGGAATCAGCCGCCTGCTGATAGTTAAGCAGTATCACGCCGCCTATTATTACTATTACCGCCGCTATGCTCAGTGCAATACCTTTCTTCATAGTTGTTAATCAACCTGGTTTAATCTTATCGTAACGCTTTTTTTAGTACTATTTTTATCATTGCTTGTAAGCGTTATTTCTCTGGTAGCTCTTCCGCGAAAATCCTTGTGAACATCTGGATCATAATATACGATCAATTCCGCCGTCCCGCCCGGCGGGATGGTTTCTGACCAATTCCGTGGATTATTATGCATTCCAAACTTAGGTCCCTCCTTACCGTTTACCTTCAAAGCGGCAGAGGTACAGCTGCATGAGCTGAGCATGTCATCTATTATCAAATCAGAGGATCCGGTATTTTCTATCTTAAAACTTGTACTGACAACTCCCCCCGCTTGGCTGACTTTATCAAAATCAAACGATGCGGGAGTAATATTCATCTGCGCTTCACTGGAAATTTTACCCGTTCCTTCGTCATTTGTACCTTCTGATAATCCCCACATGGTGATTGCGACTACAAAGATAACAAATAATATAATGTAAATAATTGTGGATTTTTTCATACTTAATCTACTTGGTTTAATTTGATCTTAACGCCCTTCTCAAAGTCAACCGGATCATTCGTAAATATGGTGACTTCACGCGTTGCAGTGCCTCTAAAATCAGGATGCACGTCTGGATCATAATATACTTTCAGCACTGCTGACTCCCCAGGAGCAAGTATCGCAGTCCAATCTTTTGGATTATTGTGCATACCAAATTTTGGTCCTTCCTCACCGTCAACAACCAATGCGGCTGAGGTGCAACCACAAGAGGATAATAAATTATTGAACTCCAAATTGGTCTTACCGATATTTTCTACCGTAAAATTATGCGTTACGACGCCGTCCGACTGGCTCACGTCTCCAAAATCGTATGAGAGCGGCTCTATAGTTATCCGCGGACTGTCAGCCGGCGCACTTTCGGCTAATTGGGTCTTTATTTTCTCTTTACTTGATTCATTTGCTAAAGATTTGAGGCCATATTTTTTTACTGTAGCCAATACTACTTCATCTTCAGATAAATTTTCATCCACCTGAGAATCAATATAAGCGATCATATCTTCAGCTATGCCGCAGCACATGTTATTTTTATCCAGTGGCTTACCACAACACGTACAAACAAATTGGGGATATATTTCTGCAGCAGATGCCGTTTCGATCTTTATGATAGAGGGGATATGCGCTTCTCCATGCATTACATGACTCTCCATCACCATATAGGTTCCGCCCGCCACTACTAATATTAATATAGAAAGTAGAATAACAATTGTTTTTGTATTAACTTTAATTCTTATTTCAAATTCTTCTTTTTTCATATGATGTTATCTTTTTTTTCTAAATTTTACAAAGAATATAGCCAGAAGTATTATACTAACACCGATCAGGAACCACCAATTACTGATGTTATATTCCAGAATTTTATCCTGCCACAGATAAAAATACTCTTTTAGTCCAAAATAATTCCACCTATTAAATATGCCGGTTCCTCTATACACAATAAAGACAAAACCTATGCCCAATAACAGCAGCCCTGAAAGTACGTGCACCGTATCGGTCAATACGACTCTCTTTCCGATTACAATCCGTATTTCCCTCCCCTGCAGCCATTGCCTGATCTTTTTTGATTTATCAAAGAAGAGAGCAAGTAAAAATAACGGAACAAATAAACCGAAGGCATATACGAATAGAAGTAATCCTGAATAAAAATAATTTTGCAAAACCGACGCCATTAGAATTACACCCGCTAATACCGGTCCAAGGCATGCCGTCCAGCCCAATCCAAATGATACGCCGAACAGGTATATCCCAAACGTATCCGATCGACCGCGGCCAAAACGAGGCTTCCAAAATGAACTAAATCCTTTACCAAAAAATGTCATCAATCCAAATAGAACCAGGAAAATACCCGCTCCAACTATTACATAACTGTAATTTATTTGTAATGAGCCCAACGTGACGCCAATCGAAGCTGCTATTAATCCAAATACTACAAATATTGAGGCGAAGCCAAGAAAAAAAGTAAATGTCTTCTTTGCTATTTTTTCCTTTTCCTTGAACGACAGTGCGAAAAAGGCCGGAACAGTCGGAAGAATACAAGGAGACAATAGACTCAAAATGCCAGCTATAAAAACCAGTGGAAACGAAATGCTGTTGGAAAAATTATCAGCCTGTATCTTATTCGATTCTACGATCTTCTGTATTCCAATCGGCAATTCAGCAGCAGTTGATGTCAAAGAAAGTGTGAATGCAAATGCGAGTGCAAGTGCGCTGACGATCAAAACTTTTCTTGTCGTGGGCATTTTCTACTGTGTGCTTTCAGTAGTTTCTTCTTGGACAGCCGCAGGGTTCACCAATTCCTGACTTTCCAGATCATAATACGCACCAAGTTGTTCTACACTCCGTAAAATATATATGCCATCAGACTCGACTGAACCGACGGAGTCCCATACATTCAATAACGCCTGATACACTGCTACTTCGTTATTAAGTATAAAAGTTGGAACCTTGGTGATTGAATACTTTTGAACTAATTCCTTACCCTCTGGATCAGAGATATCAATTGTAGTTTCATCAGCAAGTAATACGCCATAATTTCTCTCCAAAATACTTTTATTGACTGTAACGTCATAGCATTCCGTACAGCTTGCATCGGATAGGTATGTGATCGAAACGCTTCCCATCACCTCGTTTGTATTCAAATCAAGATACGGCGGATAAATGCTACTTAATGTAAATGTATCGCCGCTCACACTCCCCCACGTCGTCCATAACGCCTGTAAATCATCTTGCTTTGTAATTTCACCGGATACAGAAAAAAACGGCAGCTTATTAACTCCATATTTTTTTATCAATACCTGCGCTTCACTGTCAGCAAGGTCGAGATTGGTTTCCTTGATAATCTTTACATTCTGCTCCTTGATGTAATTTATATAGCTGTCAAGCGGTGTACACGTTGTGCAATTTTTATCAGTTATGGTTGTAATTTCTAAATTTGCAGGACGAGCCGCTTCTTCTGTTTCCGCTTCTTTCTCGTCAATAGTGCTGACTATTCCTCGTGCGCTATTCCAGCTTATAAATCCTGCTCCAACTAACAGTATTACTAATGATAGCTGTAATATAAAACTGGTGTTTTTTTTATCCACACCTTTGACACGAATTGGTTGCATGCTAGTCTTTTTATCCGATACGAGATGTTCTTTTTCTGATGTTGTATTCATAATATAAATAACTAACAACCGCCAACCATCGACGGCAAATCTTGTAAATTAGCTGGGGTAGCCGAACTGCCCGAAGAACTACTTGTGCTCGTAGTGGCGGCTTGCACTTCACCGGTTGATATTTTCTCTTTCAAATTTCCGAGGGCAAACGCTTGGGTAACTGAAATGAACAACAGAACTACCAGGACTACGATTGTTATTACGTTACCGTTAATTTTTAACGTTACCGACTTGGATTTATTAGTTGCCTTTTTCACTTCCTCAGGCTTATTCTCGCTTGATTGTTTTTCTTCACTCATAGTATATGTGTATTATTTATTCAATGAATATATTTAAGAAATGATCGTAGTTATGAGAGTTAACATCCGCCAACCATGCCCGGCAAATCCTGAAGTACCGACTCATCTCCGCCGGATATTTTTACAGCCAAATCAACCATATCCCTTGGAAAGAATAATGTTTTCCATCGATACACTTCCCTCAAAACCTCCGCATCAGAGTAATCAGTATTCTGCATCAGCCACATCGTGACGCTCAAAAGTGCCGGATTATGCTGGCATCCACAGCTACTAGAACCATCTTCGCGTATCCCAACAGCTCCTAACCCGCAGCAATATTCACATGAAATACCGACAGGTTTTAAAGCCAAACCAATAAATCGTTCCTTCTGCTCAGGCGTGAGACCCGCAAGTAATGATGTTTGAGCATTAGCTAGTGTTGCCAGAGATCCCTCAGGATCATCGAATGAAACTCCCATCGCCTCACCGTAATCCGGAATTCCGGACGGTATCATCACGCCGATTGCATCTTCCGGTGTTACAATCTGATCAATCGGCATTATTGCTGCAACGCCCTGCGCAGTTGATGTGATGCTTTCAATATCTACCCCTGATAAATCACCGCTCCCACTCAACGAGCTTGCTGCATCGATATCTGACTCTTTATTAAAACTGTCAATCATTGATAAGAAAATATCTTTTTCTCCCACCGCTTTGACCACCTGGGAAGTCATTACTTGGTTGAGTATCAACACGACCGCGCATACGGCTAAAAGTATATATTTTATTTTTGAGACATTCATAATCTGTTTCATTTAATTATACCTACTACATAGTGTAGTATACAAATGCAATAAAATCAAATGCTATTTATCCACAGTCGCTTTATTATTGTGCGATCGTCCACTCAAAAATCTGTGACAAATCTTCTATCGAATTAATCGTCAAGGAAACCTTCTGAGCTCCGTTACTTATTTTTGGAAAAATTATATCTCCTGATACATGATGCCAACCGCTATTACCCGTCCATTCAAGCGCTTCATACAAGTTACCTAAGTCATCTTCCAATGTGATAATCTTGGTAAAATCAAAATCTAATTCCACTGAATGTGTATTGAAGGCAACTGAAAATACATTATTTTCTGATTTAACATCCAGTATTTTTGGTTCAACATCCACGGTTACCGCACCCATAGCGGCGGTTTGCTGTCTACTGCTGGTTGAATCAGACGCCTTGCTATTTAAGGCATTGGTACTAGAGCTAATAGTATTTGTTGTATCTGAGCCACCAGATGCTTCATCAGCAGGGTTTGATATAATTGTAATGGCAATTCCGGCTGATAAAAATATAGCAACCAAAATAATATAAAAAATATTCTTATTTATCTTAACTATCATATTTTTGTAGCATTATATGTTAAAAAGTTTATGTTTATTAATGATTCTATACATATATATAATTCCAAGTATATTAAATAGAACTCCCATAGCTAGGAAATATTCTTGATATTTCGCCAGAAATATTGATAACGCTGATAATCCGAGTATGGGCACAAAATCAACTATGTGATGAGCACAGCAAGCGATCATAGTCGCTGTAGAAATACCGGCATTTGTAGCAGCAACTTGTCTGGCCTTTCTAATTTTAATAACTAACCTAGTGTACCAAAACAGCGCACCTTGTACGCCAAATCCTATGAATAATGCGCTCATCCAATACTTTACTGTTAAAAATTGATGCCAAGGATGTTTCCAATCTCCGCTGACCCATGTTAATACGATAAAATAAAACAAGGCCAAGACAGCAATCGCGCCAATGCCCATGAATATCGATCTTACAACAATTACTTTTTTTGTATTTTGAATCTCCATCTACTACATAAAGTAGTAGATATAATACATTTGTCAACAAAAGTTATCCACATTTTTATTGATACACCACAACATACAAAATTCTAAACCACAAAAAAGCCTGCTTTTACCGACTATATGACTCACGACTCGTATTAATTTTCTACTCAGTAAACAATGCGGGGATCCAGATATTCTCAAACACATCCGGACTGACTTTGAATACTTCTCCACCTTCAGATTTTCGCAGATAATACCAAGAGTCATCATGCGCAACCCGGTACATTGCCATTTCAACGCCCTCCGCATTATATAACGTGATGGTATCGATAAATTCACGTTCTCCTTCATCAAAACCAGTAGCAGACATGGACAGCACGGCGGTAGTTAAATATGGCGCATCTTTGGAATTATCGATATCATCGCCGATATATGCTGTCCACCGAACAGTATCACCAACCGCTTCATACGTTTTGCCATCAGCTTCAATTACAATCTTTGCAACTTCATTTTCACTAGACGACCACAAGAGCAAATCTCTCCACTCATCGGCTGTTTTGAAAGCCATTGAGCTCCAGTCTGCATGAGCAAGGTACACGTCATCACTGGTGTCCGGCTTTATGTAAGTCGTTCCAAATGAAGTCCCGGCTTTACCGACGGTAACTATAAGCACATCTGAAGTGCCGTTCTTTAAAGTAACTTCTGTCCCTCCCGACTCATCGACATTAAAACGACTGTAATTATCCTGTGAAGTGCTGGTCGGACCTGTTATTTTCAAATTGTCGAATGATTCTAAAAAAGAGCTAACTTTAAGCGTATCAGCAACTTTGAAATTCACTTCCCAACCTGCACTCGTTTTTTTCAGATCAAATTCATTAGACGCTGTCTTTACGTGAATCGTATCAATGTTGTCTGTGTTAAACGCAGGGAATGAAAAATTCACCGATTCAGTATTGGAATCAGTTCTATTAAATACATATACCAGCACAATGCCAATAACAAGTAATCCAATGATCGTATAAAGGGTTTTCGCTTTCATAGAATGATTTAATCTTTTTCGTAAGAACGTTTTGTACTTTTCCGTCTGCGCATTACGTAGAAAAAGCCGAATGCCGCTACGAATACCGGGACACCAATAAGATTTAAGTACTTTGCAGTATTTTTTTGGCTGTCTTTTTCAAAGACCAGCGGATCCGCTGCCCGTTGTTTGGAACGTACGCTAATTAACTCTTCATCCTGAGCAAGCCAGTCGATTGCATTGAGCGTAAAGAGCAGTGCTTGTGGATTCGACTGGATAAAATTCTCCGTTAAGTAATCGCTGTCTCCGACAACTACCATTCGTATATTTCCGGACTGCTCCTCATTCATACCCGATACGGAAACTGCAAGCGTTTTTTCTTCAATACTGTTCTCAGGGATATCGAACTGCTGATCAGGAAGTAAATTAAAATTATCCTTCTGCGCAAATCCGGCCTCAGTGGTACGAAGCAATGAATTTGAATCCAATGCAGGATCAATCACTTCAATTGAACTTGCCCAAGGAAGTACGACTGTCTGTACATCGCTGGTTATCGCGCTTTCACGTGAAGCGATCATACGCGGCCAGAACGGATACGGGAGAATATAGCTAAAAATGCCATCTCCGACGGATATGCTTTCGTGGGATTGTAGATCACCGACTATATCGGCGTTTACACGCACTCCAAACTCTTCTATGAGAATTGTCTCACTGCCTTCATTGGGAGTGACTTGCAACGTCTGCATATCAAGCGTGAATGGATCAACTAAAAACAGCACTTTACCGCCGCTATACACAAATGACCTTATCACTTCACGCTCACCCTCATTTAAAGGCGTTGTCGGTCCGGCAATAACGAGGACATCCGGAACAATATCAAACGCGCCCGTTTCTTCACCGATAGATACTGAAGTGATAGTATACTGCCGCTGTAATTCTGAAACGAAGGTGCCGTAATCCGAATACTGATTCTTCTCTTCATGTCCTGTCAGGAAGCCGATGGTAACCTCCGAATCAATTGTCATTCTTCTGACCAAGCTCGTTAAACGATATTCAAAATTGTTACTGCTCTCAATAAATGGAATAGTTTCTTTCTGATCGACATACGATATAGTCAGACCAAAATAACCGCGTTTTATCTGGAATTCATCCGATTTAATTATATTAAACTGGACCGGCGTCACTCCCGCCTGATCTGCATCAGTAGAATTTTCCGAATCTATATCGTGATAATTTATTTTTATTTTTCCATTACTTTCTACTTCGTAGTCAGCAAGCAGATCACCAATATCGCGTGACCGGACATTTACTTCAGGTGGTAATTCCTTAGAACGATACAGGTCTATGGTTACGACATCAGGCAGATTTCTTGCTATATTTTTTGTCGCATCTGATAATGTGTAGAGCTGCTTTTCAGTAAAATCAAGTCTGCCGTGAATATTGAGTCCTAGTAAATTCACCACTACTGCTATGCAGATAATCGCGAGTATCCCAAATTTTAGCTGTCGCCAGAACGCCCTCTTGGGATTAATAGTATCACGAATCATCAGCCAATAGCTTGCTGATAAAAATGCAGCCGTCGCAGTTATGAAATAAATTACATCGCGGAGATCGACGACACCGCGAATAACATTGGAATAATGCCACGTAAGTGATAGTTGCTCAAAAATATTTTTTAAGAAAAACGGCAGTGATACAAGTACGACATCCAGTCCGAGTATCAGCAGTACAAAGATAAGCACGATGCCGACTATGAATGCCACGATCTGATTTTTTGTCAGTGACGATGAAAATATGCCGATAGCGCTCATGGCGGCTCCCAGCATAAGCGCTCCGAAATATTGTGCGCCTATAGATCCCCAATCAAACTGTCCGTATGGCGAAAGGAGTAACGGGACAAAGAGCGTCATTGCCAGTGCAACTATAATAAATGCGACACTTCCGAAAAATTTACCGATAAGAATTTGCCATTCCCGAACCGGCTGTACAAACAGCAATTCAAGCGTATGGCGCTGTTTCTCTTCTGCAATGAGCCGCATGGTGATGGCAGGTACTATAAACAAAAACAACCATAGCATGCTCGTAAACATCGATCTGATATCCGCAATGCTGTATAGAAAAGCGGATCGAAAAAAGAAAAAACTATTGATTCCTAAAAATGCTATGAGAATAATATACGCTATCGGATGATCAAAGTACGCTTTGAACTCCTTTTTTGTCACTATCCAGAGTGGTTTGCCTATTCTATTCATAGTCCTACTCTTGTAATGTTAATTGCCTGAACACGTTTTCGAGACTTGCCTTCTCACGGTTCAGGTTCCAGAGAACCCATCCTTTATCTTTTGCTGTCCGAAAGAAAAGCGGTGCTACATCTTTTGTTGCGTCAGCCAGAACAACGAATTGATATCTGCCGTTATGGTTCGTAGCGCTGACAATATCGACCACGCCGTCAATACCCAGAACATCATTGCGAATATCACTAGGCGCCTCTATATCCAGATGTATTCGTTGATTTTTATCCGTTCCGGCCTGAAGCTCGTCAACGCTTCCATCAGCGACAACTTTACCCTTATCGAGAATAATCAGGCGGTCGCACATTGCCGTCGCCTCGGACAACACATGTGTACTGACAATAACGGTCTTATCCTTTCCGAGTGACGTAATAAGTGATCTGATATCGACACGCTGGTTGGGATCAAGGCCTTCCGTCGGCTCATCAAGAATAAGAATCTCAGGATGCCCTAAAATTGCCTGCGCAAGGCCGACTCGTTGGCGAAAACCTTTTGAGAGCTCGCTTATTGGCCTGTAATAAACTGATTCAATACCTGCTTCCTTTACCGTCCGCGATATTGCTTCTTTTTGCTTACTGCCAGAAAAGCCTCTCAAAGCAGCTATGAGCTGCAGATATTCCCGTACAATCATGTCCTCATAAAGCGGGTTGTCTTCAGGTAGATACCCTAAATGCTTCCTGACACCGATTTTATCCAGAACGTTATTTTTACCATTAATAAAAATTTCACCAGCATTTGATTCAAGTGCACCGGTAATCATGCGCATAAGAGTCGTTTTACCGGCGCCATTTGGACCCAAAAAACCGATCACCTCTCCCTGTTCTATGCGAAAACTGACATCATCAACGGCATACAGATCTCCAAAACGTTTTGTTATTGATTTTACTTCGATCATATAAGAATTATTGTATCAAAAACGATTACTGTCGTAAAATGCGTATTCCTTTCTACTGCTATTCGAAAAAGCTCATTGGATCATACCATTCCTGCAAATCACCCTCATCACCAACATACCCAGCTAAACTTTCATTACCCGGCTTGAGCATCCCCAGATGCAGATGCTTCCGCTCGCCATCAGTCTCACTGGTCCCTCCTTCACCAAGGATGCCAATCTGATCACCAGCTTCCACTTCAAGATCTACCGCCGGCAAGCTTTGCGGATCAAGGTGTCCGTAAATGACACGAGTATTGTCTTCCCCTATCTTATGCAAAACGACTAAATATCCCCCATAACCAGTGGCGATTCCTGATCGTTCAACGACTCCGTGCGAAACGGCATAGACAGGTATATCTCCGTCTACATCTTCATATTCGGCATCAACACCGGTGTGATAGCCAACAAATTTCTCCGGCTGGACTGGCGATGTGTCGGGTGTAATAAAAATTCCGTATGGTTTCTTTGTGATACGGTCACTAAAACCATCAATAGGAGCCACTACCAACGCATCTTCGACTGTCTCATCGGGATTTATTCCGTCATTTTCATCAACAGGAGCTGTAGCCGCTTTCGTGCTATATACAGAATAAATCTCAGGCTGGGATATATCAGCCCCGCTTTGCACTACGATAAGAATGCCTGCCATTACTCCAAATATTCCGACTATTAATAGATATTTTATATTTACATTCATATTCAAATTATATCGGAAAACTATCACAATGACAATACGCAATATTATTCATATTATACCAAAAAACCCTAGCTCACACTAAGGTTTTTTTATGATAAAAATTTGATTGTAACTTCTTAAAATTCTTCACATTTTACCTGATAATAACTTCCGGCGTGGTCGCATGCGGGACACTTTTCGAGCGGCTTTTTACCAAAATGCACATACCCGCACTCCCGACATACCCACCAGACTTCCTCTTTTTTTTCAAACACTGAATCTCCCTCAACTTCCTTGAGAAGTTTTATATAACGCTCTGCATGGTGTTCCTCAGCAACCGCAATCGATTTTAACCGCACCGCAATCTTCGCAAGCCCTTCCTCTTCCGCTACTTTTGCAAACTCAGGATACATTTCTTTATATTCGTATTCTTCACCCGCGATAGCCGCTTTCAAGTTCTGCGCTGTATCGCCATAGGTTGTCGGTGCGACAGCTTCGACTGTAATTTCCTCAAGATCACCGCCTATTTTTTCTTTAAGCTCCTGAATATGCTCAAAGAGTCGTTTTGCGTGCTCTTTTTCCTGATCAGCAGTTGCCAGGAAAATACCGGCAATTTGTTCAAATCCGGCCTTCTTCGCAATTTTTGCGTAGTACGTATATCGATTTCTTGCCTGGCTTTCGCCGATAAATGCCTTAGTAAGATTCTCTAGTGTTTTTTGCATATGGCTTGATATTAAAAAAATCTAGATAAATTATCTACTTTATTAACAAATATCTTTTGTTAAATTATTAGCAACTTGGGCAGCCCGGATCTGTCATATTTTTTATCCTTTCTATTAATAATTATTACATATAGTATAGCAAACAATGAAATATATAATAAGTATTAATATCCGACGTATATCCCTTGACAAAAAAACAATTTCATGGTAGTCTTTTCTGTTCGCTGTTCGTTGACAATTGGGAGTGGTTCCCCAAAAGAGTTCGTAATCAGACAATCAAACAAACAAATCAGAAAGTGAGTATCAAAATGGAGCTCAGAGCATACTATAAAAAAGCTGATGTCAAGCAGAAGCTGGAAGAGGCCAGTATCAAGCCGAGTAATCATGCTTCCGATGATAATCCATTCCAATACAGATGGGGTGGTTTTACTCAAGATGATAATGATCCGGAGCTGGTCTACTGTACTCTCAGATCGGCAATAGAACAATTGCCTACGATAATCAAAGGCACGGAGCCAGAAAAAGTCAGCCTGCATGCCAAGCTGGCTGCTGAACAAAATCAGCATATAAAGCAGGGTTCTGGCAAAGAAGGCAAATCCAGCTGGGAGATCGAATTTGGATCTGAAAAATTCGCCCCTTCGTGCGGTCATAAAAATTTCTGCATGTGCGAGGCCTTTCGTGCGGTTATAAATATCTGGATTTACGGATCTAGTATACAGTCGGTCCTCGATTGCTACGATAGAATCCGCCAAGGCAAATTAGGCGGCGAATGGCAAGGCTCCCCTTCCGCCATCGTAGCCACCGTGAATTTTGATGAAACGGCTAACTGGTAGTCGTTCATTCCTAAAAACCTAACCAATATTGAACCGAACAGCAACTGCGGATGAAATCTGTTTTCGACGAGATCGTATTCCACCAGCGTAACAATAGCTGGCTGGCGTACCCTCCGAGAAACAGATGACATCCGCATTTTTTTATCCAAAAAACACCTTAACTATGAAGGTGTCTTTTTTTGAGTAATGAATTATTTTTTTGTTGCTTCAATAAGCAAGCTCTCTAATGGAATAGATTGATACTGTTCTTTGCTGATGTCTTTATCCTCATTGAGAATTGTTATGTCAAAATTAGCAGACTTTGCTATTTCTATATATTCATCTTTCATCAGCGCACCACCGACGCAGCCGGCAATAAGCATTGGATCATTCCTCTGCTCTTCGCTTAATTCTTCCAGTAATACAATATCTGATACGAACATCTTCCCGCCCGGTTTCAATACCCGATAGGCCTCTTTAAAAACTTTCTCCTTATCCGGCGCGAGATTTATTACGCAGTTGGAAATAATAACATCTATGGAATTATCATCAACCGGCAGCTTCTCTATATCACCCTGGCGAAATTCGACATTGTCAACATTGGCTTTCTTGGCATTTGCTTTTGCTTTTTCTGTCATTTTTTCCGTAAAGTCGACGCCAATAACTTTCCCCTTGCTACCGACTTTTTTAGAAGCTAAAAAGCAATCGATTCCTGCTCCGCTCCCAAGATCCAGCACAGTATCCCCTTTTTTGATTTTACTCATACCAACTGGATTACCACATCCCAGACCGAGGTTTGAATCTCCGGCGGCTTCCAACTCTTCATCTGAATACCCAATAAACTTTGAAATTGCCTGGGCGTCGTTGTCTGCACATCCGCAGCCACATCCGCAATTTTCATTCATTGAAGCAATATCAGAGTATTGCTCTTTTACTGTTTGTTTAACCTGTGTAGCATTTTTCATATTTCATCGATAAATTTATAATTATTTATTAGTATACCAAAAAAAACGTTACTTACCAAAATAATATTCAAATGCCCGATTTGACCGATTTAATATACTACCGTATCGTAATCGTATTGTAACAATCTCAAATAACAAACGAGATGTAAACCAGCCCTTTATCTTTATTAATTTACTAACCAAAATAATTTTATGAAGAGAACATTACTCTTTATATTCGCCCTTGCTGCGGTAGTTGGGCTCTCATTTACGAATTCGAGTGTTCTCGCAGCTGGTAATGGATTCACACATAGAATCCTCCTTGATGTAGACGGAGAGGGATACTACCTCAAGGGTATGCCAGTCGGAACTGACGGTGCAAGCGATATACCGGGCCACTACTGGAACCAAACAGGTCCAGATCGTCTCGTAGGCAAACACTATAATACCAACTACTTCTGGTCACCAGATGCGGATAACGGTGAGTATCTCTACTCCGTAAGTGGTATTATTGATGAATGGACCCTGGAAAACGCAGAAATATATGCGTCACGAGGATACGTCCACTATCACGAGATGGTCAGCGCTGATACTGGCGATCTACATCCGTCAAAAGTCGTTTTCTTGAAGCATACTGCTCGTACCAGTTTTACCTTCGATCACATGGGCCACAACTACGAAGTTACACCGGGAATCGACCTGATGTTCCCTAACAACTACATGATGCCATATACCCCATAAACGGGATATTATGGAGCATAGTTAATTCACTAACCAAAAAAGAATAGCCCTGCTCTTGCGGCTATTCTTTTTTTATATAAAATAAATCTTATAAACGAAGTGTCTTGTTGTGGAGTGGAAAAATATGTTTGTTTACTCGTTCTTGTTTGCACGAACCGTGTTCATGCACACAAGAACGATGGACGATGGACTAGCATGTACGAGACCTATCTCTGTCCATCGTCCTTCCTGTCTACTTATGTATTAAGCGGATAACCTGTTCTTCCAAACAGGAGCAGCCAGAATTTGCTGCCTTTGCCAATGTGCTAACACTACGGCAGTAGTTGCGGATCCGTCAGATAACCGGTAACTGCGCTCGCCGCTGCGACCGCGGCAGATGCCAGGTAGATCGGGCCGGGAGTACCCATGCGACCGGCAAAATTGCGGTTGGTGGTACTGACTGTGGCTTTGCTATCACGAGGTCCGCCAGGCCCATTGCCAATACAGGCGCCACAACCCGGTTCGGTAATAACCGCTCCTAAATCCCGGAAATGAGCGAAGATTCCTTCTTGCTCAGCTAGTTCGGCAACTTCGGCACTGGAAGGAGTAACGGTGACCCGTACGCCTTTATTAATCGTCCGACCGCGCAGAACGTCAGATGCCTCCCGCAAGTCTACTATGGATCCACCCGTGCAGGAACCGATAAATACGTTACTAATCTCAATCCCACTGCAGTCGGCAAGTAAAGCGCGATTGCGCGCATCACCGGATTTCCCGTCACTACCGGGTGTCGCTACCGTAAGCGGAACCTTAGCCAGGTCCACTACGATTGTGCGTTCATACACCGCGCCGTCATCCGGGTACACCATACGCCCTGCCATACTGTCACCACGATACCGCCGAAGAAATTCCATCAGCCGCTGGATTGGCTCAAGTATCCCGGCCATCAGACCTGCTTCCACGGTCATGTTCGTGAGTACGGAAAGCTCATCAACACTCCAATGGTCAAGTCCTTGACCGCCGAACTGGATGACACAGGTATCAGCCGGATCCTTTTGCCACTTCTTATCGCGGAAATATTGATCACCGATCAGATGCAGTATCAGATCCTTGGCTGATAGCGCACCGTGGGGATACCCGGTAAGCACCACGCGCACTGTCTTAGGCACGGTCACGGGGACAAGACCGGTACCCAACGCGAAGGACATCGCTGTTGAACCAATCCCGAATGCAAAGCAGTTGAGTACGCCCGAAGTCGGCGAGTGGGAATCAGTCAGTACTACGATGTCACCCGGGCGCGCGTAACGCTCCACCATCAGCCGATGGCAGATGCCCGCCGGCAATTCACGTCCAGGTCCGTGCAAACGGATACCATTCTGTTCACATACTGCCACCATTTCTGCGGCCAGACGCCGGGCAGGTATCAGTCTACTATCCCTAACGACCAAAGGCGTGTCAGGATGATCCAGAAGAACGAAGTGATCCTGAAAACACGTGACTGATGCAGGTGCATGAATCGAAAGCACTCCAAAACCCTTTTTGAAAAGATGCATACACATACCTGTTGTGTACTCATGCATACCTCGTTGATCTACACGGCACAGAAGCTGCTCGCCAGGATGTACTGAAGTAAGGCCAAAATTATCACCGCCAGTCCATACATGTTCCGCAATGATTTTTTCCACTACTGTCATAGGTCGCCCCGCACGATCAATCTCATACCAAGGTTCAAAACGACCGTCAAGTAAATCCGAGCCAAGTGGCAACAGACCTCCGGCTTCGGCAACCAATCGGAAAAATGTCGGCAATGAACTGAACAGCCCTTGTGGATCAATGTCCTCACCATCTCGTAGCCGTTCAAGGATGCCAAAATCAGTTGTGAACATCACACCGGAGTCTCTCATGTTCTCCAAAAAGATGCGTTCAAAACTGCGGGCAACCACGATCTTGATGCCTGCGCCCTGGTGTGCAACCACCGCGACCTCACGACTCGAGCCGGAACCATATGCATGACCACCGACAATCACCTGAAAGCCGCCTGTACGGACAGCATCATGGCCAACAGCGCCCTGAAAACCCTGCAAAAAGTAGGGGCCGAGTACGTCAGACGTGTAGCCTTTTGTACACGCTCCGCCACTGATCATGTCGTCAGTATTGACACCGAAGTGCAAATCCTGACCCTCAAATGGGACATCCTCACCAGCCAACTGGCGGGCAACCAATTCAGGATCCTCGTACAGAAAGAGTATCCGTCCGTCAAGTTTCATAATAGAATCTCCTATTGCATCAGATTATGTTTCTAGTTTGAAATGCGTTCAAGAACAGCCGTACAGACGTCGGATGTAGTAAGTTTTCCGCCAAGATCGGGTGTTACCTGATCATCACGTAAACATCCTTTTACTGCATTCTGAATCCGAACTTCGAGCTCGGGTTTGCCGAGGAAGCTGAGCATCATACCGGCTGTCAGGATTGCCGCAAGCGGGTTGGCGGTTCCCTGACCGGCGATATCCGGAGCACTGCCATGAACCGGCTCAAATAGGCCAATCTTACCGGGATTAATATTTCCACTCGCCGCCAAACCAATACCGCCTTGCAGAGCAGCGCCCAAATCTGTGATAATGTCACCGAACAGATTGCTAGTAACGATCACGTCAAACTTCTCGGGATGCAGTACCATTTCCATCGCGAGTACATCGATATATAGATGTGTAACCTCGATTTCCGGAAAATCGCCAGAAACGTCTTCGCAGGCACGCAGCCACACACCACCGGTTTCAGGCATGGCATTTGCTTTGGTGCTGAAACACACGCGTTTCTTCTTATGGGCGCGAGCCCACTCAAAAGCGCGTCGGATAATACGTTCTGCACCGTGACGGGTAGCAATGCAGACCTCAGTGGCCATCTCTTCAGGCGCACCCTGCCGCATGGTGCCACCCATACCCACGTACAGATCCTCCGTGTTCTCACGAAATACGACCATATTCACGTGTTCCGATCCCTTGCCCTTTAGCGGACAATGACGAGAATCAAGCAGTACAATTGGGCGTAGGTTGACGTAGAGATCCAGATCGAACCGGCAGCCGAGTAATATATCCCGAGCGTGAACCCCCCGCTTAATACGGGGGTCACCGAGCGCTCCAAGGTAGATCGCATCAAACTCACCACTCTTGAACCGCTGCATGACTTCAGGCGGCATGGTCGTACCGTCCCGTAGGTACCGTTCAGCGCACAAATCGAAGAACTCAAACTTCAAATCAGGCGCCACAGCTTTAAGCACGTTTATACCACATTTGACGACTTCAGGACCGATGCCATCACCAGGAATTACCGCGATTTGCTTCACTTTCATTTTCATTCTCCCTTTTTCTGAAATATTAACTATTCAATATCTTTCCTATAATTATTGTCAAGGAACTCCAAAAAAGCTATTGTACAAATAGCGTTATAAAACCTTATCAAGCACCGTAGCCACTGTCAAATGGTATTCAGTGAATATTTACTTATCTTTGATACACGATAATATATGGCCAACTACTATTTTCGCCAAAAGGAATCTCACAGCCCTTCGCTTCTGCCAATGCCCGAATCTCCTTATCTTCCATAGTGCTTCTTTTGACAAAGAAAACTTCGGCGTCATATTTATCTTCGATATACTTTCGGATTCTAAATGCAAGATTTATCGAATCGTCAGGAAATGGTCTTGCATTGGGTTCTTTTTCTAGATCAGGGATGCCATAACCATCCTCAACGAAAATAATAAAATCAAAATCGGAGTATAAGCTTCCCCTGAAGCCAGGCGGGTCATATTCCCCAAAGTCGCCTTTTACCGAGGATCCAATTAAGTATATTTTAATTATTTTTTCATCAGGCAAAAACTCCGCCTTGATTTTTTCAATCGCCTTGATTCTTAAGTCATTTACCATTTCCACCGGGAAAATCTTTTTTTGTGGTCTTCTATTCATAATTGTACTATACCAAAAAATACCTTAACTGACTACGATATCTTGGTTTTGCATTTAGGTATATTTTCATTGAAAGTAAACAGCAGGAAAAGATTTTCTAAGAATTGGGGGTCCGGGGCGTCTTCTTGAGCTCTTCTTATACTTTTTGTCACTCTGAACTTGATTCAGAGTCTATATCAACCTAGATTCCGGATCAAGTCCGGAATGACAATAAAAACGAATCGAAGTCCCCCGGCAGTTCCTTCACTTCGTTCAGGACAAGCTTTGGTACTTTCTAGTTATAGAAAGTACGGAAAAATCTTTAGTCAGTAATCAATTAAATAATTCCGATAATTTACTATACCCATCATCTAAATTATCAAATACTTCATATCCGTACTTTTCAGCTTCTTGCTTAATATACATCGCATCCCCTTCATAGAAACATTTTGCCTCCTGCCTTTTGAGATCATTCGTCTCCCCCCACCGCCTATGGGCCTGTAATCTGACGTACATCGTCTCAACGTCAGGCGGGACTAAAAAAAATCCATCAAAATCCAAATCTCTATGCGCCAGCTCGGGCATAATGTCGATGCCTTCAAAAATTACTCTCGGGAATTGCTTTTGGGATTCCTTTATTTTTTTGAGGATATGAGGCCAGAGCGCATTGGATTGGTCAATAATGTTTTGCAGATGTTGTTTGCAATCAGTTCGCTTCCAATAAGCAGTCTCATCCTGACTTTTAAAAAAATTTGCCCATTTCTTTACTTCAGGAACAGTTCTAAGTTCTTCGCGAATATCATCTACTTTAATATGATGAATAGCTCCATCAGATTGTTTCGTAAAATCTCTGGCTAAATGGGTTTTTCCTGCTGTCGGCGCGCCTCCGATAAAAACATGCATGTTAGTGCTATCTATTTCTTCTTTTTTGCAGGTTTCTTTGCTGGTTTCTTTATTACCTTTTTTGCTGGTTTCTTTTTGTCCACTGGTTTTCTCGGTACAAATTTTCCTGCCTTTTTTTCTACCTCAGATTTTTCCAGAACAACTCCGGGATCAAGCAGTGTCAATACGCGATCGATCTTATCGTTGACGGATTTCAACTGCTTGGATACGTGATCATTTCCGCCACCGCCTCCGCGCCGGTCGTTTCCTTCGCGCCTATCTCTGCCACCATGCCGTTCTCTGCCTCCTGAATCTTTGCTAAAACAATTACTACAGTAAACCGGCTTGTCACCGGACGGACGAAATGGTACTTCACAATTCTGACCGCACTTAGCACAAGTGGCCTGATGCATTCTTCGGTCGCCACGATCCCCTGATCTGCCCTGGCGATCTCCTCTACCTTGATTCTTATTACCAAAACATTCCCTGCATAAAACCGGCTTGTCGCCAGAGGGTTTGAATGGTACTTCGCATTTATTACCGCAATTAGCGCAGGTGGCACGAAACATTTGCTTTTTATCGTACATAGTTATTACTTTAGTTGATTATTTTTTATAGATTATAATATTTCCTTGACTCTCCCAACTTCACCTGACTCAAGCTTCACCTTAATACCATGCGGATGAGTTGCTGAATTCGTCAAAATATCATGGACAACGCCTTCAGTCAATTGTCCGGTTCTTTGATCTTTCTTTTTTACTACTGAGACACGCTGGCCTCTGTCTATATTTTCCCTAATGGTTCCGTCCATATATACATAATACGCCTGAAAAGGATAAAAATCAACCTATTTATTATAGAATTATTTCATCCCAATGCTCTTTTAAAAACGTTTCCTGCTCACTAATTACATTTTCTGGTAATTCTTTAAAAACCTCGACACGTGAAGCTTCATCATTGATACTAATTTTTTCTGACAATGATTCACACAGAACGGCAATGCCAACAGACCAGCCAAAACCACGTTCTATTTCTTCACTCGGATATTCAATATTCCCAAGCCGATTCAGTATCTTCACTTGAATATCTAATTCTTCCTGCGCTACCCGATGCACAGTGTCATCGATACGTTCTTTATATAGAACAGTACCTCCCGGCAAGTGCCACTGATTGTGCCATGTCGGGAGACTCCGGAGTGTCAAAATTATTCCGTCGTGAGATCTTATAATCAGATCAACGGTAAGTCGTGGTACTTGCGAATAAATTTTTTTAAATTCTTCGTACGTAAATGGTTTTTTCATGTCCCAATAGTAATATTATTTCCCTTAAAAATCAACTATTCAATCTTAAGTATCCTGCACTCCACTTCTTTCTCTCCGAGCTTGATAGCAAACGTATCTCCGATCTTTTTCCCGATCATACCTACGCCCATCGGTGAAGTCTGCGATATTATACCATTGCTTGGATCGGATTCCGCAGATCCGAGTAGTTGGTACTTTTTTTGCTCCCCAGCGATTTTCATGGTTACACGGCTGCCAAGTTGAACGTAATCGCATGAACTGGGAGACACTATGATAACTGCGGACGTGATTGCTTTTTCCAGCTCTATGATACGAGCATTAATACCGCGTAGTTTACCTTTCGCAATCTGGTACTCCGCATTCTCAGAAAAATCTCCCAACTCGGCTAAACGCTGTACTTCCAATGCCAACTCAGGGCGCACGACTCGTTCCAGTTTTTCGAGCTCACGTTCGAATTCCCGCAGCTTTTCCTTTGTGATATGACGGTCAGATTTTGAATGCGTATATTTTCCAGGCTTTCGTATGGGTACTCTCATATGGTTTTATGTATAATCTCTTTAACCTCATCTGGAGTATATCCTTTCTGCGCAAGGAACGCATACAGTTTTGTATTAATCGTATAACGATCCTTTTTCGACGGATACTTCTCGCTCAGCCGTTCATACTTTCGTTTCGCCGCACGGATGACTGCAGAGTAATCCTGCTTCACTCCTGATTGCTGCCACGCGCTTAATACCTCTTCAATAATAGCTGAAGGTATCAATCGTTGGTGCATTTTTTGCCGGATGCGGTGAATGCCGTCTTTACGATCGAGTAGCTGACGAAGTACTGATTCAGCGTACTTCCGATCATCAATAAAACCGGCTTCTTTAAGTTCATCGATAACTTTCTGTACGTGTTGTATTGTATAAAACTCATAACGCTTGGTCTTTGGATAACGGCGTTTGAGGTCGGTAACCTTCTGCAACAGTTTCCGTTCCGAAAATCCCTGTCGTGACAGGTAATCGTACAATTTATCTTTGATATGCTGATAGTCTTCGGGAGACGGTTTGATTTCAGTCATATTTATATATTCTCTTATTCAAAAAATAATCCAATTATCCGCCTTCAAGGGTGTCAGGAACTCGCTCCTTTCTTTTCCAAAGAAGTGTAACAAGAATAAGATACACGATGTAGCTGCCTACTTCCAATAATGAAGGATCTCCATTATATCCGAGCAGACCCTTTGCGATACTGCCTATATATCCTTTTTCATGCATGAGTGGATAACTGCCATCAGCTGCTAACGATGGGTTTATATCCCAGACATGCTCATTAATAACAGGAATCACCGTTGCCTCCTGAAATTCATGCACTCCATGAGCGACTAACCCGGCGGCAAAGAAAATAAGTATAATACCGGTAACCGTGAAAAATTTCTTTATATTCATTTTCTTCCCTCCGACAAAAAGTATATACCCAAGAATAACCGCCGCAATCATACCTATAAGCGCTCCGAATAAATTATTATCCTGCGAAACAAAGCTTGATGCTCCCAGGAATATTACCGTTTCGATCCCCTCCCTCAGAACCGCGATAAAAACCAGAAAAAATAATCCAAACCTATGCGCTTCGGTAATTTCTGCGGCAACCTTATGCTCCAGTGCACTTGCTATATGCTTCTGCTTCTTCATCCACAATATCATCGTCGTTAGTAGCAACGCACCAACAAGCATGGCGATTCCCTCAAAAAGCTCCTCAGCACGGCCTGAAAAACCGTCTGCAAGGGCGTTAAACAAAAACGCGCCGATAATGCTGGCGACGATTCCTGATCCAACGCCGTAATATACTACGGTATTAAATTTTGTTTGTTTGATCCTTACGAGATAGCTCAGTATAATTCCTACAATCAAAGCTGCTTCAAGCACTTCCCGAAAAACTATTATTAAACTTGGTATCATAATGTTTCCTATTGTAGCACAGTATGAGAATAAAAAATATTTAGATGCAGTATTCGGTATTATAAAAAAGTAAATGATTACCTGACAATTAACCCTTTTACAACCAAATAGGGAATAATAATATAAAGAATAGTATCACGAATCAGATAGAATACAAAAAATGCCAGAATGAATTTCCATCCGGCTTTTTTAACTTCAGCCCACGTTTTCGGAAATTTCAAGAATCTTTTTAATTTTTTCATACCGTCATTCAATCGTCAAAATCAAAAGAGTGACAATAAGCTTACCCACCAAAATCCTTTGACTCAATATTTGGATCCTCTAGATATTCTATCTTATCATTCTTAACCACAATCGCCTGCTGATCGGTTATGACCTTAACCAGATACTGCGCCTGTTCCTTTTTAGTCTTAATCATGGCTTCTATTTCCGGCGTATGATGAGCCACGATCAAAAACGGAACCAGATTCATAGCCGTAAAATCTGTAATACCATGGTGATCAAACCGTTGCGGTTTTTTCCATGTGGCTACCTCAATAGTCGGGCAGGCCACATATGCCCCGGCGCTGGAACCGCAATACACTCCCCCACGCCCCAGGAATTCATGCACTACTTCAGTGAACCCGCTTTCACGTATACTTTTCAGCAAATAAAAAGAATTACCGCCAAGCACATTGATTGCGTCTTTATCTTTTAATAGTTCCCTCAAATCACCAGTCGTCTTGCCGTCAAGGTCAATCTCTTCAAAATCCCAACCCAGCTCCTGCATTCGTTGTTCATGTTTCTGAATATACGTTGTATCCGGAACGCTCTTTCCCGCGGTCGTGATATAAGCCCATTTTATCTCATTCCTCGGCTTATCAAATATTTCATATTTTCCGTCAGTGACAAAGGTGCCCCGTGAGGCTAGAAGTAATTTTTTCATACTACCAGTATACCAAAATCGCCCATTAATTATACCTCTATACTATTCGCTGTAGATAAATACTATCGAACCCACGTCTCTGCCTGAGACTCCGGAAAGACGTTCGGACAGCTTCCGCTGCCGGTGGCAACACGAAGCTCATCTGCCGTTTTGAGCCGGGCATATGCCCAGTTTCCATTATAATCATAACAAACTTCATTTCCCGGATTCATGTCTTCCGGCCGTATTGACGGACTGTAATCCCTCACTGAAAAATCAACCCCGCCATCCTTTCTAATCACCAAGCCGGAATAACTTGTAAATGTTCCGAAAGTCAGCCAGCGACCTCTCATATCTTTATCATCCCTCTGAAACCAACCGCCGGCCGCAGTGCCTTCTTTGTCATACGAAGGATAACCGCAATTTTCTTCTGACCTGTTAGGTTCAGGTAACAATGAATAGTATTCATCTCTCAGATCTTCCGTAAATAAATCATACGGACATTGGGAAAAATTATTCTGATCCCATTCGAATCTTTCAGAATTAATATATTCTACCTGCTTTGAATTATCAAGAACTAAAAAATCAAAAGTTCTTGCCATATCAGTCCCATCTGTATAGGCGATTAACTCTCCTGCTTTAACCTGGTATCCCACGATCGGCCCACCGGTAGCCGATGACTCTGAGAACTCCGCAGGTGCTAATGCCTGCAACGCTTCACTGAGACTATCGAGATGATCAAATAAAAATACCAGATCGCACCCAGCTCTAAAATATAAGCCGTACTCTCCTGTTTCCAATAACGGACCGCGGCGTGCATATACAATATATTCTAAAACTGCATCAGTCGGCGCATAAACCGGGGTTTGACCTCCTTCTTTGACTTGTATGTAACTTCGTCCATGAGAACCGCCGTCCAGCGCGCCAATCGGGTCAATACCGGCAATCTTGTCACTATCAACAAACGCATTCGTAAAAACAACCTCTTCATTACTACACCCAGCGTTCTGATTTTCAGCAACACCAATAGTATCTTTAGTATCGTTATTTTGGACAACCTCATTATTATTGCGACGAACGGTATCATCAACCGGTTCTGAAAAAATCATAAATACTATAGCGGCCAATGCAATAATTATAACTGAAATGATTATTCCTTTTTTCATACGCCGATTAATGTAAAATGTTTTAAAAATTATTACCAACGCTATAGCCGGTGCTCCAGCAAACCTGTAAATTGAATCCGCCGGTAGGACCGTCTATATCCAATATTTCTCCGGCAAAATAAAGATTATCTATAATTCTTGACCGCATCGTCTTTGATTCAATTTCTTTCAAATCCACTCCGCCTGACGTCACAATCGCCCGTTCAAATCCAGCAAGCCCTTGGACGTCTAACGTGAAACTTTTCAGCAAATGAATTAATATTTTTCTCTCCTCCTTGGTAATCTCATTAACTTTTTTATCCGGATTAATTGCAGATAGCCTGATAATAACCGGGATCAATTTCCTTGGCAGTAATTCATGCAAACTATTTCTGAATAATTTATTGCTGAATGCGCTGAAATCTTTTTGTACTCTTTTATCAAGCTGCGTAAAACTTAACGCCGGTTTATAATCGATACGTAACTCCACTTTGCCGTCTTTCAACGATTGGCCGATTTTTTTACTCATCTCGATGATGATGGGGCCACTCATGCCGTTATCCGTAAATATTGCCTCTCCGAATTCTGATGCTACTTTCTTGCCTGCTTGATAAACACTTATCGCTACATTTTTCAAACTTAATCCCTCCAGTTCTTTGATCCAGCGCTCTTTCACGATCACCGGAACCAGCGCCTGCTCCGGAGGAATAATGTTGTGCCC